>Ga0115031_1000466_pt1 | contig 28924 bp, 30 predicted proteins | sample Maine_Asex4_meta_FD_87301 | JGI IMG/M metagenome (GOLD analysis project Ga0115031, IMG submission 87301) | Marine algal microbial communities from Maine, USA - Maine_Asex4_metaG | ecosystem: Host-associated > Algae > Red algae > Unclassified | place: Maine, USA | collected 2015-01-05
AAATTGGCAATCATTGATCTGGACTTGTTGTCACCTGCAGGAAGAGCGTGATTATGCGAGATACAATCACTGGGAAAGCTCACTATCACCGATAGCAAATAAATCATCACTGCTTTCATCTCGCTGCATCGCAGTATTGCCAAGATTTGACCGCCAATGTATTTTGACGTGGTCTATGCGGAAAGTCGAGGTAGTGGCCTGAGTTTCAGACACATTTAAGCGAGACAGGTCGTTTTCTACCACGGCACGTCACGCGCGAGTTCGAAGACTACCTGGCGAGTGGTCGGCTAGAAAATGGTTTTCTACGCGTGCGCTGCCAGAGCTGCAGCCATGAGCATCTCGTGGGGTTAACCCTGTGGCAGCGCTGAGATCACGCAACAACGTTTCAGACATCAGCTTGGATGTGCCATAGGCGTTGATTGGAGCTGTAGGCAGATTTTCGTGACAGGCTTCTGCGTTCTCGTCTGGTACGCCGTAAGTGGCTGCCGTGGATGAGAAAATGAAATTTTGACCTGTTGATCCTGGAATGCCTGCATCAGGTTGCGTGTACTGCACGTGTTGTTGCGTAATACATCAACGGGATTTCGACACTTTCCTGCACGATGGTGTGTGCCGCAAAATGCATGACAGTGTCTATTCTTTCACCATAACGTTGCTGACAAGCTCCATGTCACTGGTTTTACTGATGGTCAGGTGGTTCAGTTGTACCTGGCAGCTGATATGAAAACAAAGGAGCGGGCACTCGCACGCACTCTACCGCACGCCGAACGGTTGATGCGTTACCCGCCAGAGGATGAAAAGCTGGGGTTTCTTGAGTTATGGTGCACAGCTGGTGAAGGCAGAACAAATAGGTCAAATAGGTCAAATAGGTGTAGTAGGGCTTCCAGTGATCGTGACACATCACGCCAGTGGACAGAGGGATTATTCCGATCTCGTCCATGGCATCGGTGCCACGCTGTTCATGGGGGAACAGTGTGTATAGGACAGGTTCGAGGCACAATGCAGTCAATGACGCTTGCCATTGATGTTGATACCCGTTTCATCGACGCGCATCAATGCCGATGCCGTCAGCTAAGACTTGACCCACTGTTTGAACAACTCCAGCGCGTTGAACGCCTGTTTGTTGAAGTTGACAATGGTGCCCGCGCTGAGTGGAATCTGCATCTGGTCGACGAAGTGATCACGGACCCGATCATAAGGGATCAGTTGGAACTGGGACCACATAGACCACATGAGTCTTAATGGTGTTTCCGTACTACACCCTGCACACGACTTCGGGTGGGTATTGGGCGACATATTGATTACTGTCAGAGTCTTCAAGAATTTGCGCTCGATACTCGGTGACCAGTCTACTGATTTTGATGTCGATCACTAGCCGGGCTTCATAAGCCGGTTATCCGGAAGGGCACACCAGTAGGTATAGTGCGCCTGTCAATCTCAATGGGTACAATCTTGTCAGGATTCTCCACAGGTTCGAGCGTCTTGCCCTCATGGCCTTTTTGTCCACCGGGTTTACGGGGCGTTCACCACCGCTAGTCTTCTTCCGGTTAGGGTCTGCTGATGGCGGTATGCTGCTGGGACTACTGTTCAATGTGACTCTATCGAGCAACAATTTGACCAGCAGTAACAATAACTCCAGAGAGGATCTGAACGCAGGCGACCAACCCTTTTTTTTTCCAACGATTGCTTAACCGATTCGATAGCAGCATCTACGTTGATTTTCTCGATTTATAACGCGCCAGCCCTGCCATGTTCGAAGCACTCTTATAGGATAGGTATATACCAACAAAAAGTAGTACACGAAGCAGGTAATGCAAGAATGATAGCGTTCTCTTGCAGATTGAATTGATTGTCAGAGCATGAGTAGATGGATTGGCAATTGAAATCCGGGGAGTACAACGATTGACAACATCATACAAAGCACTATCGAAAATGATCATGAATTCCGAGCTACTGGCTTCTGACCGGCTGGATAGTTACGTTTTCGGACGCTTATTTGCTTTAGGACAGGCACGAATTAGGCTATTTTAATGGTGTTAATGAGTTGAACGTCTATCTGCTCGGTCTCCCCATTTGTTGATATTGATATAGTCCCTCACGAGCAAACTTGGCCTCGGCAGACATCTGGCAGTGGCTTTACATGTCGTCGGTCCAACTTGCTCAATTATCAGCTTGATCGAGGCTCACGCTGGCAGGGTATCCAAATTCCGAGCCGCGTTAAGACCTGACAGCCGCCGATTGCAATCCAAGTGCTTTGCCGATGCTCTTTTCCACTCGGTAAGTGAAGAGTGGCGGTCATGACTGTGTGCGTGCCAGTTCATTTCACGCTACTCCTGCTAGTATGCATTGCTACATATAAAAGTATGACAGAAGTGTGAGTCAACGAATTACAATCACACTGAAAGAGGTGCTCGCCGAGGCTGTACAGTTGGCAGTGAGAGAAGGCCGCAGTCCAACCGTCAGTGCGGACCTCGGCGAAGCGATAGAGTTGCGTTTGAAGCAGGACGCCCGACTAGCGGCCTTGTCAGGGCTGATTGACGACTATGAACAACTGCACGGTGCCATCAGTGATGAAGAGCTAGCTGAGCAGGAGCAGAGTGATCGGGATGCTGCGTCTAGCCTACGGTCAAGTCAGAGACGGGCAGGGTGAGCCTGATTTTACAGGCAGGGGCCTTCATCGCAATTGGAACGAGGCGACCGAGCCATGATGAGACGGTTAAAATCCGCGATGCTTGAAGGATCAGTTCCCGTTACTCACGCTGGCGTGGTGGCACAAGTCTGGCGCGGTGGTGCTGGGTGTCATGGGTCTCAGGCGCCATTGGCCAACGCATTGAACATCGGTAGATGTGCTGCCCTTGGATGAAGATGTGGCCAGGCAAGTCGGCTATCTTCTAGCGAATACAAGACTGGCTGATGTTATTGATGCAGCTGTGGTGATCATCGCAAACAACGGAGACAGAATTCTCACGTCGGATCCTGATGACCTTTACACACTCGCCTCTGCCAGCGGCAGACGTTTAGATGTAGTTACGGTGTAAATGCTATGGCGGATAATGTAAAGGTGCAGCAAAGTGCCTTAGCGTTTTTGCGGAGTCCTCAGCATTATCCACGCCAAGCCACGCACAAGCTGGATATGGACAACGCCCTTGAGGCAGTACACACGCCTTGTATAAGCCGGTAAAGGCGCCACGAAATGCTGCGGATTACATTATTACTTCGGCACAAGCTCCGGGGCTAATTCAGAGTAGCTGAGTAAGGACGGAACTCTGCGACTGACACTCTATAAAAGAGTTGCCAAGCTACGGCGTGCCTATGCCGAGGTAGCCCATGAGATGCTCTAGGCCGGCAATTCTGCCGCTGACATAACTCGTATAGGCATTGACGTCATGCACTTTGATAAAGTGCGCGATGAAGTCAAGCCAAGCAGCGGCGATTTAGTTGATATAAATCGCTTTGAGCCTGCCATGCATCACTTGCCAGATATGTATATTCGAGCTGATGATAGCGAAACACTGGTCGACTTCAATGACATTGGTCTAGTCGAGCTTATCGTATACAAGGGTGCTGATACGCTGGATAATATGCCTGATGGTTCGCGCAAAGACTGCGAAGCGATGGCTGAGGCTGTTGACAACAATGTGCGAAATACTATCGTTGATGAGAACCCCGTGAATCCGGAATATCATGAGCAGATGTACGTGCTACTGGATGAGCTTATAACGCTCCGGCGAAAAAAAGTGACTGATTATCAAAAGTATCTCGAACGCATACGTGAATTTGCCCGCAAGGTTGTTCATTCGACATCGACCAGTGCGGACTATCCAGCTTTTTTGGATACCTCTGTAAAGCGCGTAACCTTTGACAACTATGGCAGCGACGAGGTGCCGTCCACGAAGACTGACAGTGCCATTCGCTACACAAAGAATGCTTATTGGGTGGGTGATCGCTTCTAGTTATCGCTTCTAGGGTGCGCTTCTATAAAACTTCACCAAGTTGGCCGTTTTTACTTCGATTTTATCCTGGAATTTAACTCCTCTGATCACGTTTGCCAAGTGAACAAACCCACTCAATCAATGCCAGCGTTTCTGTGCACACTGGCCAAGCCTAGGCGTCCCCGATTGAACATTGTGTGAAGCATGCCTGAGCCTGACAGGCAACCCTTGGATCTCTTGGTTCTATGCGCGAGAGTAGCGAACGTTGACTCAATGAAATTTGTGGTTCGTATGCTCATCCGATGTGCTGCAGGAAAATCATACAACACCAGTAATAATTCCTGAGCCTTGAGCAGGCATTGCACGATACCTGGGTACTTATCTTCGTAGGATTTGACAGACAGATCGAATGAGGCTTCTGCGATTTTCTTTGTCTCCGCCATCCAGATTTCATGAAACGCCTTTTTGGCTTTTGGTTGTGCTGACTTGGGTAGTTTGTTCAGTACGTTAGATGTCTTGTGCACCCAGCAGCACTGGTGCCGCATACCGGGAAAGACCTGATCGGCTGCAGCCCAGAAGCCTAAGGCACCGTCACCTTATGCCCAGCTTAGGATGGTTCATACTGTGTACTGCCGCTCGCACCATTGTTAAAATCAGCCGCAGATCCCTCTATAGAGTTTGCAGCAGGCATTATTTTTGTTACCGTCATCCACCGCGGCAACACTTAGGACAGCGTTGAAGAGGTTGAAGAGATAAAGCATGTTGCGCGACAATCAGGATGAGACTCTGGTGTCGCGGTAACAGGATGATTACTGATACCGGTCACCGGCACAAACGCTTTCTGTCCAGTTTGGGGATCGCGTTATCTAGTTGCGATTCACGATAGGCGTTAGGGAAAATGCGGAAGCGACTGCACCGGCTGAACTTTCTCTCGACACGCAAGAGCATCCATAGCCTCTACGGTCGTTATCGCGGTTTTTTGTTGATTGCACAAAAAATCAGGGCAAACAGCCTGCATACGCTGTGCTGTGCATTTCAGGGCGTCGACATCGATCTTAAGAACAGCTATGCAGAGCACGCCAGAATAACGCGTACTAGAATACTATTTTATTTGAATATTTATCACAAGACCTGTTCAGTATTGTTTAGTATGGTGTGGCTACTTTTTTTCTAGTAATTAAAAAACAACCTGACTTTACAAAAACGGAAGGCTTGGAATGATTAGAAAATCAATGAAAGCAGTTCTAGCGGCTATGTCCCTGGTGGCTGGTGGCGCTGCTACTCTCACCCTATCGCAAGGCGTGCACGCTCAGGAAACACAGTATTTTCCTGTCGCCAGCAGCAGAGTGGGCCCTTACTCCGCCATGGGTACAGGGTACTACGGTGCTCAGATTGACTACATGAAATATGTCAACATGAATGGTGGTGTCAACGGCGTGATGTTGTCGTGGCAAGAGTGTGAGACTGAGTACAACGCCGTCAAAACGGTAGAGTGCTACCAGAGATTGCAGGAGGACGATGGCCAACGCATCGTCGTATTCGACACGCTGGGAACACCAGGCGCCTACTCTGTCATCAATCGAATGGCAGAAGATGAAATCGTGCTTGCACAGTATGGCTATGGCAGAACCGACGCTGCCGACGGACGCGTATGGCCCTGGGTGTTTAACGCCGCCAGTCATTACTGGTCGCAGATAGCGGTAAAGTTGAAGTTAATGGCAGAGATAGAAGGCGGCGTAGAAAAGATGCGCGGCAAAAAAATCGTGCATATGCATATCGATTCTGCCTATGGTCGTGAGCCTTTGCCAGCGATGCGTCAGATCACTTCAGATTGGGGTACCGAGCTGGTCGAGATATCTATCCCGCCTCCGGGGCTTGAGCAACAGTCACAGTGGTTACAAGTGCGTCGTGAGAAGCCAGACTGGGTGACATTCTGGGGTGCAGGTTCTGGTATGAACTCAACTGGCATGACCAATGCTGCTCGTGTGGGATTTCCACGTGACCGCTTGATGTATGTCACCTTTGGAGCCGCAGAAGAGGATATGTATCCTGCTGGCGATGCCGCCGTTGGCACCTACGCCATGGCGAATGCACTACCCGGAGATGACTATCCGCTTGTGCAAAGCATTGAGGAAGAGGTGTATGGGGCAGGTGAGGGTAATCTCAGTGATGCTGATCGAATAGGTACTGTTTATTGGAACCGTGGTCTTGGTGCTGCTGTCATGTGGATCGAAGCGATGAAAAATGCGCAGGAGATACACGATAAGGTTGGCCAGGCTGTCACGGGTGCAGAGTTCCGGGATGGGTATGAAGCCTTGAACATGACAGAAGAACGGTTGGAAGAGATTGGTATAGGTGGGATGGTCGCGCCATTTGCCCTGTCTTGCGAGAACCACGAGGGCGCAGGCAAGTTTGCTCTCATGCAGTGGGATGGTGATCAGTTCCAGCAAATCACTGATTGGGAAGAACCACTCGATCCTGCATTCATCCGGACACTTGTAGAAGAGTCTGCTGCGAAGTTTGCCGAAGAAAACAACATAACGCCTCGAGATTGTCCTTAGGGGTTCGCCCCAACCTTGTCTTCAGTCGTAACAGGCCGGACCGGTCAAGGCAGTTACCCATAACTGCTTTGACTGGTCTGAACTCGGCTGTCATGTGTTGTTGTGCAAACGGATTTCTTTGCTGATTGGCTGTCCTCTGTGACGAACTACTCTATGGTAAAAATCAAATGAACCCGGTCTCGGATAATATTCTCGAACTGACCAACCTTGAAGTGGTATACGACAACGTCATATCAGCGTTGCACGACGTCTCCCTGTGTGTCCCGAGAGGAAAGATTGTTGCCTTGTTGGGTGGAAACGGTGCAGGCAAAAGCACAACGTTGAAGGCGATATCCACGATGCTGTCGTTCGAACGGGGCAGGGTTACCAATGGCACCATTAACTACGACGGTAAACCTGTCGAGAAAGCTGAACCGTCAGATATGGTGGGCAGGGGCCTGGTACAGGTGTTGGAAGGGCGGCGTTGTTTCGGTCATCTGACAGTTGAGGAAAACATCATTGCAGGAGCCTATTCCAGGAAGCTGTCCAAAGCGGAGATTCGGCAAGAACTGGAAAGGATGTACAGCTATTTCCAACGACTCAAGGAACGGCGCAAGAGTCAGGCAGGATTCACTTCGGGTGGCGAGCAGCAAATGGTGGCAGTAGCGCGCGCTATGATGGCAAAACCGAAAATGCTTCTGCTCGACGAACCCTCAATGGGATTGGCTCCGCAACTGGTTGCAGAAATTTTCAATATTGTGCGCGAACTCAACGAGAAGGAAGGTGTCAGCATTCTGCTTGCCGAGCAGAATACCAACGTGGCTTTACGAAACTCTGATCATGGTTACATCATCGAGACGGGGCGGGTTGTGATGGACGGGCCCGCACAAAGTCTTTTGAATGATGACAAAGTCAAGGAGTTCTATCTCGGCGTGTCGACGGAGGGCCGGAAGAATTTTCGTGACGTGCTCAAGGCTGAGCAGAGTCGGTAGATGTCCTGACGAAGATGCCCGGCCGATCCCATTATTGTCCAGTGAACGTGCTGAAAGACAGGAACCTTTGACTTAAGATGACGGAACCGAGAAAATTTCCCGTAGGCGGCCCTATTATCGAGGTGCGTAACGTGTCGCTTAATTTTGGCGGTGTGAAGGCTATAGTCGATACTTCCTTTGCCATTCGTGAACACGAGATACGAGCCATTATCGGGCCCAACGGTGCAGGCAAGAGTTCCCTGTTGAATTGCATTAGCGGCATTTACACGCCTTCAGAAGGACACATCGCTTACCGTGGTGAGGCGTTGAAAGACAACAGTCCCAATCTATCCGCTCGCCGAGGTGTGTCGCGTACTTTTCAGAACCTGGCTTTATTCAAACGCATGTCTGTGCTGGACAATATTCTGGTTGGTAGAAATCTATTTGCCCGATCAAATTTTCTTCAGGTCGCGTTGCAGTTTCCCAAGGCAAGGACGGAGGAACGGGAAAACAAGGCTAAATGCGAGGAGATCGTCGAATTCCTTGAGATTGGAGCCATCAAGAACACGCCAGTCGCCAAGTTGCCATACGGGTTGCAGAAGAAGGTGGAATTGGGTCGAGCCTTGGCGACAGAGGCGAGTGTTCTGCTGCTCGATGAGCCAATGGCGGGCATGAACGTTGAGGAGAAACGTGAAATGTGCCGCTTCATTCTCAAGGTGAATGATGAATTGGGGACAACGGTGGTTCTCATCGAACACGACATGGGGGTTGTCATGGATATATCTGACAGCGTCGTTGTTCTTGATTACGGAAAAATTATTGCTGATGGACCTCCGGATGAGGTCAGATCGAACCAGAACGTCATTGATGCTTATCTGGGAATAGCCCATGAATAGTGAACTTCTGTTTTTCATTGAAGTGGTTGTTGGCGGCCTGCTCGCAGGAACCATGTATTCGCTAGTAGCGCTTGGATTCGTGCTGATCTACAAGGCGTCGTCTACATTCAACTTTGCGCAAGGTGCAATGGTATTTTTTGCCGTTCTTGCGTTTGTCGGATTTATGGAGCTGGGCCTGCCATTTTTCCTGGCTTTTATCCTGACAGTTCTACTCATGGTTCTGGTTGGCTACTGTACGGAGCGTCTGGTACTGAAACCATTGATGAACCAGAGTGAGGATACTCTGCTCATGGCCACTATCGGGCTTGGTTTTGTTCTGGAAGGGTTGGCGCAGGCAGTCTGGGGAGTAGAAGTGCGACGCCTCGACCTGGGTATAGGTGACTTCCCGATACCGTGGATAGCAGATAAAACCGGTATGTTTATCAGTGCTCTTGATCTGACTGCTGGGGGGCTGGCAGCACTCATGATTATCATCTTGGCGCTGTTGTTCAAGTTCACCAAAATCGGTCTAGGCTTGCGTGCGGTGGCAGATGATGCCGGGGCTGCCAGTTCTATAGGTATCCCCTTGAACCACATCATGCTACTTGTCTGGTCGGCGGCAGGTGTTGTGGCATTAGTGGCTGGCATGATGTGGGGCGCGCGTGCAGGTGTTCAGTTTGCATTGGTGGACCTTGCACTGAAAGCACTGCCTGTATTGATTATCGGCGGTTTTTCATCAATCCCCGGTGCTATCGTCGGCGGCCTTATCATCGGGGCTAGCGAAAAGGTTCTGGAGGTGTACCTCGGGCCATTTGTCGGCGGCGGGATCGAAGGCTGGGCACCCTATGTATTGGCAATCTGCTTTTTGCTATGGCGGCCTGAAGGCCTATTTGGCGAAAAAATCATTAGACGGGTTTAGGGCGGAGACAGGCAATTGAAGCAGTCAGCAATATTCATGACGTTCACCAGAAACGATATAGTCAACTTTATTGTGTTGATGGCTATCGCATTTGTGCTGTTGCCCAATCTGGTTACCAGCGAATACTGGTATACATCTATCCTGATACCGTGGTTGTGTCTCGCGCTGGCTGCTATTGGTCAGCAGGTTGTCATGGGCTATGCCGGGCAACTATCTTTGGGAGCGGCAGGATTCATGGCCGCAGGGGCATTCGCTTGTTTTAATTTGATTCTGCGGGTGCCCGGCATACCGTTTCCAATAGCCTTGATATTTTCGGGTCTTGTTGCTGCTGCGTTTGGCGTGCTGTTTGGTTTGCCCAGTCTACGTGTCCGAGGTATCTATCTGATGGTCGCTACACTGGCCTCTCAGTTTTTCATCATCTGGATGATAGACAAATTTGGCTGGTTCAAGAATTACGATACTTCTGGGATCATCACCGCTCAGGATATCGTCATATTTGGAAAGGAATTTAGCAGTCCGATAGAGATGTTCATGGTGGTCGTGGTAATAGTCACCGTGCTGACTCTGCTGGCGATAAACATGTCCAGAGGCAGTACCGGTAGAAGCTGGATGGCGGTACGCGATGTGGATATTGCCGCTGAATCCATGGGCATATCACTGCTGAGGACCAAGTTGCAGGCGTTTGCCATCAGCGCGTTCTATTGCGGGGTGGCGGGAGCTCTTTTTGCGTTCACTTATCTGAAGTCCCTGGAGCCAGTGGCATTCGACATCAAGCTCTCGTTCGAGATTTTATTCATGGTGATTCTTGGCGGCCTCGGCACTATCAACGGGGCATTCATAGGTGCTGCCTTTATCTTGCTATTCCCTGTGTTGCTCAACAGTGTGGGTAATAACCTGTTTCACGGGGCGATTGACGCCACCATCATTTCAGCGACTGAACAGGTGGTATTCGGTGTTCTTATCATCGTATTCATGATATACGAGCCGCTGGGCATCGCCAAGCTATGGGAAAACATCAAGCAGCGGCTTTCGCGCTCAGGTAAAGAGGGGGTAGAGGCCGTGCGATCGAATCCGAGCAGGTGAGGTTTTTGTGCGCTTGACCCGTCAGGCAGGCAGCGCTTGATTGATTATTGCCTGGCCATTGCATAGCTCGCAGCGGCCCTTGATTATGGCCATCAAGAGAGAGCTCAACGTACGACACGGGCGAATGGCCAATACGTAAGCCCACCATACCCGGAGAGCACCCAGTTCCCGCACAGTAGGAAAACATATCAGGATCTACATGGATCTCTACCTGCGTGAAAAATTAAACTGGATCGAATTTGGCTTAAAATGGATATTCTGGCCAGTTAAAATGGAAAAGACTTTCTGCCACTTGATGTTGATGCGTGAATAGGGAACGTTAACAGCACCGTGGTAGCTTGGCAGATACGAGCAGCAGCAGAACGCTACTTCACTTTCTTTGGGCATCGGTACGCCTGCTCGCCGATATCGTCTAAATACACCAATATTGGAGGAATCGCTGAAAGAGATCAACACGTGGTGCAAACTCAGGCAAAAGGCGATTTCACTCAACGCATCCAGGGGGACTGGCCCGGTGAACTGAACAAGTTAAGCACATCGATCAATGATGCTGCAGGTGCTGTGGAAAGTATGATCCACAGTATCCAAGGACTTTCTCAAGAGGTTGCCGGGTCATCGCAGATAGTTCTGGGTAATTCAGCTATGTTGAAGGTAAAATTAAACTAGCAAAGCGAGTCTATAGGTGTTGCTCAGCAAGCTGCACAACGTGTGCGATTGAAAATTCCCGTGTCAGCAGATTCAGCACGAAAGTATTGCCAGCGGGGCCGCCGACCGATCTGTCAGGCAGAGCTTATGGCTTTTCGTGCCGCTCACCAAACACAGAGTGCTCACCACGCGAGACTGACGCTGAACCGTCCAGCAATGCTGCGTAAAAATCTTGCAAAGTGTCGGTGCCTGTAGAGGGTGTAAGCTCTGCATCGTAGCGACCCGTCTCGGTATTGAGTACCAACATCGATTCGGTAGCATAGTAGCGACCGATTCGGGCAAGCTCCGCTTTATCAGCGCACTTTTTGCTGACTTTACCGAGCTGTTCAAGAACTACCCGCACACCGTCGAACATTTCAACAGGAACCTGCCGAAAGCGTGGTTTCTGCCCCGTCAGTGAGAACAGTATTTCACCCTGTTCGCGTAGCGTCATGGCATTCCCCGGACCGCCAACAGGTAGTATCTGGTCATACCGCTCCCGCTTGACCAGGCAACCCGCCATGTAGTCACCCAGATCATTATCACTGATAGGCTTGCATGCCGTTAGCGTGCCGTCACCAAAGAGCAGAAACGGTTTGCCTCGACGCACTCTGTCTACTTGTCCGGATAAAGACTTGAAAAATGCTGTAGGTCTGACAATAGAATATGTCAGGCCCGAATCAATCAACTCGCGTTCAAAGGCAAGCTTTGCCTGTTGAAAGGCAAGCAAGGGCTTCTGCACACAGATGGCTGACAACAGGACCATGTGCGTTACACCTGACTCCTTTGCAGCCTCAAGCGCCAGACAATGAGCGCGGTGATCAATCGCCCAGGCATCAGCAGGTGCCCCGGTGCGTGATGTGAGGCATGACACCAGAGTATTGAATGCTCTACCGGCAAAGGCGTCCTGCTTGAGTGATAACGAATCGGTCACATCTCCCATGCAGAGTTCGACATCAGCTGGCAATCCTGCTGAGCTGCGAATGCTCTCAATATCATCGCCGTACTTTCCTGCACGTACCAGACAGCTCACACGATGACCTGCACGCAACAAGGCTCGAGTGGTAGCTTGTCCAGCTGTTCCGGTTGCACCCAACACAAGTACGCGATGACTCTGCGCTGGCTCCTCGATAACACCGTCGCTGGAGTTCGAATTCATAGAGGTTTTCTATAACGGTTAGCCGGTCGTAAAGCACTGAGGCATAGGTTTAGGGCTAACGCTGTAAAATCAGCCACGATAGTGATAGCCCACCCTACGTTCAACTATAAGATTCTCGTGCCGTCTTTGGACACGCTGCACCGCTGACGATCACCATCGACTGTGGGTAGAAACACGACCCAATCGGCTCCGTTGTCGTCCACCTGGACCTTGCCATCTGGCACCAGATCGGCATTGCCACCATTGAACTTCCTGCACGTGTCCACAGCTCTGTCCTCAGGTGACATTCCAGCCAATACGGCTTCACGCTCCATATGCATCCGCTCTTGTTCCAGCAGTCTTTCCCCGGCAGTCTTGAAGCTAGATGTCTCCGGCGAGAAAATGACTATACTTGCGATTATCGCCGCGATCACGGGCACCGCGATCTTCCACTCACCACCTGTCTTATCCGTCTTATTCATTAACTGCCTGCCTGGTTCTTGTGTTCTCGCTGAATCAGCAAGCACGTTTGTACGGATGGTTTCAGCGACTTTTGTCACACCGGCTTATCGTACACTACAGCAATCGCTGACAGCCTCTGCATCCGCTGTATCTTTTGGATGCTTTAGTGTGCGGTCTGTGCCGATACGTAGCGCATCCATGTCGGTACGGCTTGACAAGGTTAACTTGGTCTGGCCAAACATGTCACTATCAACGATACTGCGGTTGATGGAAACAGGCGGTGTATGCTTCCCATGCTCCAGCAACACGCTTGAGCTAGCGCACCATCAACACAGTCTACGATGTCGCAGACGAGCAGCCAGAGATTAACCCTGGCTGCAACTCTGTTAGTGATACTAGTTGAAACGAAAGGTATCCTGAAACTTCGTCCAAGGGAGAGTGAATGGTTCTGCGGCCCCATCCCTGCTTCTAATGGTTACCGTTGCACTCGCTTCATCCCCGCCATCAGCGTTGAATTCTAACGAGCTGCTGTCGAACTCGGACGAAATCAGGAACCTTCCACGATTGAAGTATTGTTGATCGGAAGAGCCCTCGATATCAAGAGCATCGCTGATTTCCACGCTAACCGTTGTGTCCATACTACGCAATGACATGGCGAACTTGCCGTCTGTATTTGCGGAACGATCTAGCACAGCTGGATTTCCTCTCCTGAGAACAAAATCATAATCAGTCGTGGTGTTTCCAACAAATTCCGAACTGCCAGCTATTCTCAGGCTATAAGACAGCCCATCGCTGTTCACAAGGTTCTGCGCATCAATGGCTGATTGTCTGTTGCTGGTGATCTGACTGAATTCGCCTGACACTCTCATGACCTCATCAGTACCTGTGACTACTGTGTAATCAGTAAAACTGAGCTCTATGGATTCGTTGTTACCTAAGGGTAGAACCCTCACAACATCTCCGTTTATAAGGTCATCACCGATCTGACATTGATCGTAACTGTGGCTGTAGAACTGTGCACTGATACCTGCTGTACTAAAATTCTCGTACAGCGTACCACCGTTACTACAAGTATACGTGCGTTCTCGTGTCGTGTTGTCAGGGTTGTTGGGTCGAGCTTCGCTGACAATACTCAAGCCTGAACTGTCAAAATCAATGCTTCCGGCAGAGATCATGCGATCGTCATAAGCTGTGCCGTTTAGCACCCTGAACACTTGGCGAATAATTGACTCCGCGTTTTCTGCATTCACCGCCTGCCCGCTAGGTGGTGTGACTGTGCCTACCTCAACTTCTTTATTAAATCGCAAACCGGTTGTATGGTTTATTACTGTGTATTTCCCGGGCTGCACGACGCAACTCGTTCCACCTTCACATAGGCTGCCGAGCGTTTCTGCATTCTGTACTTGATACCAACCGTCATCCGGCCAACTGATAGTATTGCCTGACACCGTCACTGAATCGCCTGGATCTTTTCCGACGAAGACATCTGTTCGCAGATTCAGGCTATGGTTAATGACCGTGTACAGTCCATTCGCAGGTACTGTACAGGAGGTGTCGCCGTCACAAATTTCCGCAAACGTGTTGCCGTCAAGTACCTGATACCAACCATCAACAGACCAGCTAATAGTTTTACTGGAGATTGATAATGAATCTGAGAAATCCTTCGCAGTGATCTCTGTGAGCGGCGAATTTCCTACAGTTATAGTAATTCGTTCGCCACCGTTTTCTACGAAACGATCGACAAAGTAGTCACCGTCCTCGACGTCGCAAGCTCTGCCACCCTGGCAGATTATTTCGTAAGTATTGGAATCTTGTACCTGGTACCAACCATTATCTGGCCACGATAGGGTACTTCCCGATAGTGTGATCTCTGCCGATGCGATGACTGGCAGAGTTACTAGAGAGGCTGCTACAAAACCTTTGATAAATAATCCTTGTGGAATATATTTCTGAGATAAAGCACCTATGTGCTTACACTTCTTTTGCGTCAACATAGTTAAATGACCCTCGTCCTTTGAAAGAGGCGAGGAGGTTATCATAAAACATTTTCTATATAGGGAGAAAATTCCCAAATAAATACATACTTTTTGTGAACAATTCCCGCCGATATATCATGCGTAATTGGTTTGGGAAGGGAAGTAGTCGAGCCTGCCACAAAGATTACTAGTTGTAGTAAGGCCTGAGTGGCTGCATGAACAGGAATAATGATATTTGTTGCATTGCAAATAGTTGCATGTTGTTGATGTTCTTTGACAACTGACTCCTCAGAGACAACATATCAACGATATTAATCATCAAAATCTAACGTCATCTGCGAGTCATTTTCAGGTTTTTTAGAGTCACGTTTTTTTGTCTTACCACTCGTGGCGCGCCGGCGCGCGGCGCGATCATTGCCCGGCAGCCTGGAGCCATGTTTGACCAGGACTACTGCCGAGGCCTCTTGTCCGGCATCACTTTTACGAATGGCGTAAACCTGATCGCGGATTATTCGCGTGTTAGAGGCAATATCGGTAACAGGTTCCGGGTAAGCACCTAATGTACGCTCGTTGTATTGGGCTATCTCGGTGGCATCAAATTCTTGTAATTCGGGTATCCAGCGTTTAACAAAAATAGCCTGCGGGTCCTGATCCAGTAACTGCTTGTGTGGGCTATAGACTCGCAAGGTATTAATGCCAACGATACCTGCCTGCATTTGTATCTGCGAAAAATGGATGCCCGGTTCGTAGTCCAGAAAAACTCTTGCTAGTGGATGATGTAATGATCTCCAACTTTGCGCTAAGCCAAAGCACCCGGCACTGACTACCATCGCGCGCATTCGAAAATTCAGAAAGCCTGTTGCAGCCAGGCAACGCATGCAGGCATCAACCAGTGGCAGACCAGTTTGTCCGTATTGCCATGCATCCAGCAGCTGCTGATTATCGCCGTAGGCAAGATTTCTGTAGGCGGGGTTCAATGCCTCAAATTCCATGGAAGGTGCAGATTCCAGGCGTTGGATAAAGTGATCATGCCAGTGCAATCTCAATTGAAACGCCTTGAGACTCTTGCGCCATTGATGCACTTGCGGTGCCTGTGATTTGGCAAGTTCCCGGTCGCGTTGCCAAGTGGCATGAAAGACTCGACGCAGACTAATAGTGCCCCATGCAAGATGCGCGGATAGCCGTGAGCCTGCGTCGAATGCTGTGTTAGGTGAAGAAATGCCACCCGAGTAGGAAATACCGCGATTGTGCAAAAAATCGTGAAGAGCTCCTGATGCACAGGACTCGTTTATTGTCTGCGTCTCATCCAGCCTGATACGTGAATCAGGCGCCTGTTTTGAGATGTTCTGGAACAACGGCCACAGCTTTTTCGTCTGTTCATTCAGGGCATGGTAGGGTATATCGAATTGCCAGCCAGCAATGCGCGCAGGCGCAGCTTTAGGCGATGTTTTCATCAGCCTTTCACGAATGACAGGCTGGCGTTTGTCACGATCCTTCAGTCCGCGAATGACCCCGTTCTGATGTGCCTCGTGCCAGTAAATGCTGTGTCGTTTAGCCCATTGATGCACCCATTTGTCACGTGTAAAGGTGATATCGGACCCGGTTTCTTCATGGCTATACAAAGCATCAAAGCCAGCAGTGCTTCTTATGGTCTCCAGTACCTCCGCCGCTTCGCCACACACCACGTGAAGTTTGCCACCGCAAACGTGCATACTGGCAGACAGATGCTCGGCAGCTTGTTGCCATGCGTTGTAGTGGAACAATGAAGTTTCAGGTGCTTGACACAATGATGGCTCTATAACGAATACCGCGGTTACAGCAACACATTCTTCAATGGCTGCGAGTAAGGCATCATTGTCATCAAGCCGGAAGTCGCGTTTGACCCACCATAGCCCACGTTCAAAACGTTTGCTCAACGGTAGCTGCTCACGTGCGCCTCGCGGACTGGCGACGACATCATCCGGAGCAGTACCTGATAGTTAGCCAACGTCTTCTGGATATCCACGTCTTTCGATGCTGGAAACACAGATTGCAAACAGGGCATACCTTGGTTTCGGACTGTGCTGAAATCATGAGTCATGTTTGTCTGAATGCTGTTTGTCATAGTCCGGCATGATGGCGTACCTGATTTGATTGCTGAAATGAATTGGTGAACGTATTCTGTGGCACTGGATAGAACCAGCTACGTTCTACTACCTCTACGAGAATCGTCAGAAAAGGTTCTATTGGAGGGGTGGGGCCGTTTGTTTTTAGCGAAAAACAATACCGACGGCGCTCTTAAAAGCAAAAGCTTGCCTATCACAGTCTTACTGTTAAGGTATCCAGTTTGTAGGTATATCTGTTTGGCGGCTTAGTGGTAATGGGTGGTTAATATGTACTACACCCCGGCAATATATTCGCATCCTTACGAAGGTTCACTGCATATCAGCCTAACGGATGCAAACCTCCAGTCTTTTGTGACGCTATCCAGCGCGTGGACTACGCGTGAAAGAGTTCTGCAGTACTCAGCGCTACAACGGGACGAGAGCCAATGCTAATCGCTAACCTATTATAGACGAGAGGAGCGGCGTGTTTAAACACTGAAAACCCCCGTGTCAACAGGCTACACGCCCTGTTTCGATTCTGTGACTGGGCCTCCCGACTCGAAATTTTATGCATCACTAGGATTAAGTTGAGTCCAGATTCTTGCGTCAAGGCGTTCCGACCCGTCTAATCCAACTGACACTGGGATTCAGATTCATCCAGTCCAAGCGTATCCACGAAATGTAGCGGATGCAGATATCCGGTCATCGGTGCTATCGCTATAACCGCACCCGCAGTTGTCAGCAAAACCGGTTGCCTCATCTGGTGATTCCAAGGCCTGATTGATCCGCGTGTTCCCTTGTAGAGATCCACTTGGGCGTCGGGGTGACTGAGAATTTTGGAGACATCAATCGATCCAGCATCAAGTGGCTCATGGTCTGGGCTGATTGTGTTCAGACTGTTCGTTATGAGTTTGATAGCGCTCCAGGTTGCGAATTCTGCGTCACTCATGGCTTCGGACGCTGGCAACCTGGTTGAACCCGTGAACGAGCGGTACCGGTCATTGAGTTGTGGGGCCCCATAGCGCTCGAGTGTGCGGTGCCAACTGCGAGGCATGAGACCCACATCGCCCACTACCGGACGTGCGCGTCGTGTTCTGTATTGGATATAGCGTCCGAAGTCTCGCGCTGTGTCAATAACGGCCACAACGTCATAAGAGGCACCTCCCGTCAGAAACTCAGGCTTGTTTCTATCTCGATCATCAGGATGACGAGAAAGTGTGAATTCGCGGATGTCCGATACATCAGCGCCGAACTTCAACAGGCTATCGTTCAAGATCTTGACTCTCTCATGGTCCGCCTTGCTCGGGCCGTGTACCACGAGTACCTTGCGCCAATTGCTGTGGATCAGGAACTGGACCACCGCATCAAAGTACATACGATCTGACGGTATCGTGTGATAGAGCGTTGCCAGACACAGATTTTCTCTCAAATCACTGTTGGAATGACGGACATTGACCGTGACTAGATTCAGTTGACTCAGGATATTTGCGACCTCGATGAAGGTGTCTTCCGGAGTGTCAACGATAACCAGACTGTCTGGATGAATAGCGTTGAGTTGAGATTGATAATCAGACGTTGACTCAAGGTTCAAGGTCTTGATAAGAGGTTTGACATTATAGATCTCAAAACTTGTTTTCGATTCGTACAAGGCCAGGTTGGCGGCGCGAAGCACGGGTCTTTCAAGCTGCGTTTGAATTCCCGCAAAACTCCGCCCCCTCTCTGGATTCTCTACATCCGTGGCAACCACGACAGTGATGTGCAGTTCAGCCCCTCTAACGGCAAAGCTCATACCGAGAAGGACACAAAGAATCAGTATTCCGTTCACAATCAGAATACTTCTATTGCGTGGGGGACCAGACCTGCCTGCCGGGTAACTCTCGGACGTCTGGAATCGATGTCAATAACGGTGAAGTCGTCAGACAACCCGTTTAACACGATGAGAGATTTGTTGTCCGGAGACAATCCCAAGCCCCAGGCTCTGCGACCAACCAGAACGTATTTTTCTACCTTCAACGATGTGACATTGACGAACGCCACATGATTAGCGGCCCCCAGTGCAACGAAGGCGAGAGTGCCTGTTTGATCAAAAAGAATATCCACTGGAGTCAGCTGTTCACTTCGAAAGCCTCTGGGGGTGAATACAACGTCATCAATCTTGTCGAGAGTTCTAGTTGAAAAAATCTCAACTCGGCTACCCATTTCAGAAGAGACCCACAACCTGTCGCCCAGAAGTGCTACCCGACGAGGTCTTAAATGGGTCACGATGACGGCAGTTTGCTTGTATGAGGAGGCATCAAAAACATGGACTAATCCAGCATTTTCGGACGCAACAAAGATCTGTGCTCCATCCTCTGTCACGGCAATCCCGTCAGGTTCCAGCCCCGTGGGCAATAGTGCAAGGGTATTGCCGGTTTTAAGGTCAACTACCGTTGCTCGGGCTTCACCCTCATTTGTGACCAATAGACGATTGGTGGGGCCGTGAATGGCCAGAGTCATCGCACCTTGCAGGTCTTCGAAACTGCGTTCAATGGCCCGAGTCCTAGTATTAAATTCCACGACCTTGTTGTCATCAGAGCAAGCAATGAAAAGCTGGTTTGGTTCCCGTCCCTTGACCATGCCTCTTGGGCGATTGCAGATCGGCTGGACGTTGATTGTTTTCCCTTCCGAGTCAATCGACACAAGATCGCCTGACCGTTCATTGGTGATGAATGCTTCGAATGCGAACCCGGCATCCAGATGCGACATGGTTGCAACTGCCACCATCCACGTGGCTGCGCCGATTACCTTACGAAAAAAGACCATAATGTATGAGGCTCAAAGCTCCAGTTCATCTGATTGATACCCTGACCCAGTCCGCTGCTCGGTGTTTGGCTTCGCACTTAGCCAATGATATTGACCGGTTCGCGACATCCTCCGCGTGCTCGTTCCAATGGGTTAGCCGAAACCACCCTTTGTCCAGAACAAAGACTCTATACTGAATACAGGCTCACAGCCAGCACAGATGGCTGATGGTGTCAGTTGATAGTAGACATGGGTAATTAGTCCCAGAATCCTACGTGTAACGCAGACGAGAAAATGCCTGAATTCAACGGTTTACAGGCCCTGCGACGTGTGACGCTGAGATGATCCGGAATTTCATTAGCACGAACAAGTCACAATTATAGTGACGCTGAATTAATCTGCAGATACACTTAAGGACAGTCGAAAATGCAGGCGGGTACCGCGTTTTACAATGTGTGGGCTCGTTTGAGTTGTCGGCTAACCCATCTTTTAATCTTAATTTGGAGATATAGCGACATGAAGTGGGAAACACCAAAAGCGGTAGATGTGCGATTCGGATTCGAAATCACATTGTATTGCGTTAGCCGCTAGTCCCCTTTCGGTGCGTCGATAACACAGTTTTCGACGCACCAATTGGCACAGAAGCCAGGATACACCCGGCTTCTTTCAGGCGTATGAAACGTGAAAGTAAAAGTGTTAGGCTCGGCTGCAGGTGGCGGCTTTCCGCAGTGGAATTGCAATTGCCCGATGTGCGCCGGTGTTCGCAGTGGCGCTATTAACGCGCATGCCAGAACGCAATCATCCATTGCTGTTAGTAGTGATGACGTTGACTGGGTGCTGTTCAACACGTCGCCCGACATATTGACTCAAATCCAGCTATCTGGCGTGCTGCAACCTGGAAGACGCTTGCGCGATACCGGCATACGCTCCATTGTGCTGATGGACGCCCAGATTGACCATACAACGGGTCTGCTAATGCTGCGTGAGCATAAGCAACCTCTGTCTATCTGGTGTACGTCCGCGGTGAAAGAAGACTTGAGCGAGGGTAATCCATTGTTCAAGGTGCTGGGATACTACTGCTCGATTGACTGGCACGAGTTGTCTGCTGATCCTGCCGACTACAGCATTCCTGGTGCAAGTACCGTAATTTTCAGGCCCTTGCCATTGATCAGCAATGCTCCTCCTTACTCACCACACAGAGATAAACCGGTGGCGGGCGATACCGTTGGCATGCAAATGATTGACACCGAAACCGGCAAGACGCTGTTTTACGCGCCTGGTCTGGGCGAAATGGAACCTCATGTCTGGGATGCGATGCAGAACGCCGATGTGGTGCTGGTGGATGGCACTATGTGGACTGACGATGAAATGATAGAGCGTGGTGCCTCCGAGAAAACAGCTCGATCAATGGGGCATCTGCCTCAAAGTGGTCCAGGTGGCATGCTGGAATGGCTGGACAAGCTCCCCGCCACTACTCGCAAGATACTGATTCACATCAACAATACGAATCCTATTCTTGATGAAAATAGTGAACAACGCGCAACGCTGACTCGGCATGGCGTAGAAGTCGCCCAGGATGGTTTGGAGATTGAACTCTAGCGTGATGTTTTGAACATGCCTAATGACACGACGGCCTGGTCCAGAGAAGAATTCGAGAAGCGCCTGCGCGAGCAAGGAAAGGCCTATCACATTCATCATCCCTTTAACGTGATGTTAAATGAGGGTAAGGCGACGAAAGAGCAGATTAGAGGCTGGGTCGCTAATCGTTTTTGTTATCAGGTTGCCATACCGATAAAGGATGCAGCCGTACTGTCCAACTGTACCGATAGAGACGTCAGGCGAGAATGGATTCAGCGAATCCTCGATCACGATGGATACGATATCAACGGGGAACGTGATGAAGGTGGCATTGAATCCTGGATACAGCTAGGGATAGCCGTTGGCTTGAACCGCGAGGAAATCACAGACCTACGCCACGTTACACCCGGTGTTCGATTTGCCGTTGAAGCCTATATTAATTTTGCAAGAACACGTCCCTGGCAAGAATCGGTTTGTGCCTCTCTGACAGAGTTGTTCGCGCCGGCAATACACAAACAGCGGTTGGCAACGTGGCCGGAACACTACCCATGGATTGATACGCAAGGTTTACTGTACTTTCGTAATCGAGTTACCCAGGCAAGGCGTGATGTGGAACATGGCCTTTCCATCACACTGGACTATTTCCGTACGCTTGAGCAGCAAGAACGTGCTCTGGATATTCTCAAATTCAAACTTGATGTGCTCTGGCAAATGAACGATGCCATGGCAGTGAGGTACGGCTTGCCCGATCAAGCGCCCGCACAAGGTCTCCCCACTGCTGCAACCTCAGTCGCCAACTCCTGACACCATCTGACATCACCTGACCATGAGCGAAGACACAGGCAATATTGATCCGCAGCATGTTCCATCCATTGCAAATGGCTATAGACTGCAATTTGAAGAAGCTCAGAACACATGGGTGCTGCTGTATCCGGAAGGTATGGTCAAACTCAATCCCAGTGCCTCCGAAATTCTGCAACGCTGCGACGGAAAAGCCTGCATCACTGACATCATTGAAACACTGGAAAAAGCCTTTGAAACGAGTGGCCTTAGCGAGGATATTAACTCATTTCTGGTCATTGCCCGCGAACAGCACTGGATAACCCTGAGATAAATCCATGTCTACTTCAATGCTAGAGCACGGTCTTGTGCAAGATCCATCAGCCACCAGACCAGGACCGCCTTTGTGGCTGTTAGCGGAGCTAACCTATCGCTGCCCACTGCATTGTGTCTTCTGCTTCAATCCGGTGGATTTTGCAAGGCAGGAGGACGAGCTTGATACGGATGGCTGGATACGGACTCTGCGCGAGGCGCGTGCGCTGGGCAGCGTTCAATGTGGCTTTTCGGGAGGTGAGCCACTACTACGGCTTGATCTCGAAACGCTTGTTGGTGAAGCACACAAACTCGGCTATTACACTAACTTACTGACAACCGGCGTTGGTTTGACCGATGCACGAGCCAGGGCACTTAAAGACAACGGACTCGATCACGTGCAATTGTCTTTCCAAGATTCAACGCGGGAAATGAACGACTTCCTATCCAATACACGTACCTTTGATCTCAAGTACAAGGTGGCGGCCATGATCAAGGAATACGATTGGCCGATGGTGCTCAATTGCGTTATCCATCGCATGAACATCGAGCATATCGACAAGATCATAGACATGGCTCTTGAGCTAGGTGCTGAAACACTGGAACTGGCTAATACACAATACTACTCGTGGGCTGTGGTTAATCGAGACCATTTGTTACCGTCTTGCGAACAGCTGAAAAAGGCGGAAAGAATCACGAACAAATACCGGGAACGTTACGGTGATCGAATCACCATCATATTCGTTGTACCCGACTATTATGAGAATCGACCGAAAAAGTGCATGAATGGTTGGGGAAATGTGTTTTTGTGTGTCGCGCCTGACGGGACGGCTCTGCCTTGTCATACAGCACGTATGTTGCCAGGCGCCGCTTTTCCCAACGTAGCCGATCACTCGATGGAAGAAATCTGGTACGGCTCTGAAGGATTCAACCGATATCGTGGTAAGGGCTGGATGAAAGAGCCTTGTCGTTCCTGCTCTGAAAGTGATGATGATCTGGGTGGGTGTCGCTGTCAGGCTATGTTACTGGCAGGAGATCCGGCAGCCGCTGACCCTGTTTGCGATAAGTCTCCTCAGCGACACGTTGTCGACAAGGCCATAGCACAGGCGCAAACTGAATCCACGCTTCCCAGCAGTGGGCAGCCGCTGATATTCCGAGACCCCAAGGAATCCATCCGGTTGACTGATTGATCAAGGCATTAGCTCCCGTCTTTATCACCTGCTTGTTCAGTCAATTTGCTGTTGGAACTCGTGGCTCCTTCGACCGCATCCGCTGTCAGCACATCTCCTTCAATGGCTACATTACATGCGCTTTGCGTGACGCTTCCGAAAACTCATGCGTCAGGACAACCCTGTACACCGTCAAGATCTTTCCAGAACGGTGTATTAGTTGACATCTCACAACGCACCATTTTACGAGTGCCTACAATATCAACACACTCGACAGTACCCAGATTACGCATACCGCCATCAGGTGCCCTGCACTGACAATCGGAGTCGTCGTTCTGTGACCAGGCACTCGAGGTGACGACGGCCAGAGCAGCAACAAACAGGCATCGTCTGGCCCCGTCAACCCATCGTAAATTCGGGTCTCTTCCAGTCAAGAACGCCATGCTCGTACGACGGTGGCATTGGCAGTCCAAGGTAGTCTCCCGATTGCAACGACTCTAACAACTTACTCCACTATTCGATCAGATACAAATTCAGGGTAGCCCCAGCATAGTGGGCTGTGAGAATCCACAGGCGAGCATGCAATCCGATTACGAGCTATTTGCGTGTGCTGGCAACTCGCTCGGGTGAGAAGGTTCCCAGCGAGCGAGCACGTGAACGATGCAGCATGAGATGTAGTTCACATATTTCTAGCATGTTTTAGGAGTATTCGATATTCTTCAACTGGAGATGACAATTGTCAAAGATTACCTGTGTGGCACATAACAGCTGGCTTAACACCAAAAGCCTGATCACCAGCCCGCAGGGGATAGCCGTCTCAACACCAGCGGCAATTAGTTATCCCGCAGAAATTATCTACATCATAAATTCTCAGCATCACTCTCAGGAGATGGAAATGAAGCACATTATGACCGCGGTGGCTGCCTGTACGCTATTGTCAGGCACAGCGCTAGCCCAGACCAATCTGGAAAAACTTGGGGCACTCAAAGTAACGGGAACAAAAGACCACACTGTTATTGACCAAAGTGAGGAAGCCGGAGCATCAATCAGATCTGTGCTTGAAGGCATACGCTTGCCAGAAGGCTTCAAGATCGAACTGTATGCTCTAGTGCCAGACGCACGTCACATGGCGATGGCCCCACAGGGCACTGTACTGTTTGTCGGCACGAAGAAAAGCAAGGTGTGGGCCGTGATGGATCGTAATCGCGACCGAGTTGCCGATGAAGTCAAGGATTTTGCACCATCACTGGAGTTTGATGTTCCCAACGGTGTTGCATTTTCCAAGGACGGCTTTCTTTTCATCACTGAACGTAATCGCGTATTGATGTTCCCGGCGGCAGAGTTTTTTCATGAAAGCCCGGATGTGGTAGCAGTCCCTATCGTTCCTCAGGGGGAGTTGATTCCAGTAGAAGAAGAGAGTTACAACCACACAGCGCGCGTGGTGAAAGTGGGGCCAGATGACAAGTTATATATCTCGCTGGGACAACCCTTTAACGTGGCACCGCCGGAAAAGCTCGACCTGTATAACGAAACAGGAATAGGTGGCATTATTCGAATGAACAGGGATGGTTCAGACAGAGAAGTCTATACCTATGGTGTACGAAACTCTGTTGGCCATGACTTTCACCCGGTAACCGGCGAACTCTGGTGGACCGACAACCAGGTGGATGGCATGGGCGACGACATACCGCCTGGTGAAATCAATCGTCAGACTGCAATGGGCCAACATTTTGGTCACCCGTGGTACGGAGGTGGATCCACTCGCACTACTGAATATGAAGGACAGGAAGTACCCGTAGATGTCGTTATGCCAGCATTTGAAACCATTGCACACGCAGCCGATCTTGGCATGACGTTCTACACAGGCAATATGTTCCCGGATGAGTACAAGAACGCCATATTTTCAGCACAACATGGCTCTTGGAATAGAACAACACCAGTGGGCGCTCGTGTCATGGTAACCATGATTGATGACGAAGGTAACGCTAAGACAGAACCATTTGCCGAAGGGTGGATCGATGAGAATGGTGAGTATGACGGGCGTCCCGTCGACGTGGCGCAGATGAGAGATGGGTCTATCCTGGTGTCTGATGACTTCGCCAATGCTGTTTATCGGATTTCCTACTCGGCCGAATAAGCAGAGATCATCTACAGAGGTAATACGCTGGGCTATTTCACGATACTATGGAATTATCGTGAGTAGCCCAGCCAGTTCAGTACAGGGCGTAAACGCTAAACAGTTTTACGGTGAACCCTGCTAGGCGATGTGGTTATTCCAAACAACAGACACTTTTAAACACATGAAACTTTTGACAACGGCGTTCACTGCCAGTCTGGCTATCTGTCTGTTTCACTTTCCAACTGTATTTGCCGCTGACCCTGCCAATGGGCGCGTACTGGCTCGGCAGTGTTCCGTGTGCCATGGCAAAAACGGTCTGGCGAATGATCCTGAAGTCCCTAATCTTGCTGGGCAGTCTGCATTCTATCTGGAGAAAAGCCTGAAAGACTATCGATCACGCACACGTGAAGATCGCCGCATGACGATTCTCGCAGCAAATCTGAAAGATGAAGACATCAAGGATCTTGCTGCCTGGTACGCCTCATTGCAAGTTGAAGTGACAATGCCAGAATAGCAATCTGGCCTACTGACTTTCACAGAGATAGCGTGGCACTCAATGCAATGAATGTGGCATTAGAATCATCAAGTGCCTCGCGCAGATTTCAGGCTGCATATCTTGGGAAAACAACACCCACTACCAGCGCTTGCTGATGGCTTGCTTCTTGCTGATATGCCTGACACATTCGCTATGACCCGATTACCATGGCACGCAACGCAAGTTTTGGACACTAGGCTCTCGTTCTTGCCATCACAGTTTCACTCGCAGGGTGTAGCTCGGGAGGTGGTAACGAAAATGGTGTAGCAGAACCGGGCTCCCCCAATCAATACACCTATCAGATGCCAACTGGCGCGGAGGCAATGGCTGCCAATCAGCAACAGATCCCGCTGTCCGAATTTACACCGGAACCCGGCTTTGCACTGCCGGCACGTGGTTCCACGATGTCGAGTACTGCGCTTGTGGGAGGTCTAGGCGGCACTGCATTTAATCTTGCCTGCCCGACAGGCAGTACGCTGGCGGGTATCGGTGATCGGGGTGGCACTCTGATCAACAGAATCGAGGCGCTGTCCAGGGGTATGTCTGGTACTAGGAAATGCACTGCTACAATTTTTACTGGGCAGTGGTATAGAGCATGCCTTGGCGAAATTCAGCACCGACCGCCAAGATACAGGTTTGGTGACAGAATTTCGTCTGGCGGTATAGGGCTTACATCCCAATCTTGAGTAAAAGAGGCAATGGTCTAACTGGCCGACTTTACAGTTGCTGAAAAGCTGCCATAGATTTAGGAAGACTCGACTTGTTTGCTCAAGAGTTCAAGCTCTTCTAGTCTCTGATTCATCCTGTTGTTAGGCGCAAAGCCCACTGACTGGGCGATATCAATCAACCGATACACCCAATCGTTTTTTCGCAGAGAATTGACTATATTTCTTTTCGACAAGGCTTGCATCCACTCGTGCTCTCCCAATAGGGGGGAAATTACTTCTGCAATCGATCGATAATCGTGTCCTAAATTGACGACCGCATCCGGCCAATCGAACAATCGGCGGAATGCATCACAGTCTGGCGCACGACCAACGATAACAATTCCCGCGGCGGCAAATTCGAAGTATCGAGCGGAAATCTCGTCTATACCACCGGTTTCGTCTACCGAATTAGACTTTGCCGGCAGTGCTATCGACATACCGGTTCTTCTTAGAATAGATGCAAACATCTTTCGATGTTCAACTGGATCGTCCACGAGCAATTTCTGACTCCTCGCCGTATCAAACAGATAGAACAGCTTTTCTTTTTCGGTAAACAGTTTCAATTGCTCGTGGAGCGCCGGTTCCCGTCGACCGATGTAGCTCAAATCAATGACCCGATCTGCTGGCAGACCGTCTTGTACGAAGGTTGTCGTGTTGACACCGCAAGGTAGATAGCTGCAAGGAATACCCGTTTCGTTCGCCAGTACAGGAACGGTTGCAGCTATCGAGAGAAAGATATGATCAAAGTTTGTGAACGGCTCCTTCAGCAATCGCCAATTGGTGAGTTCCTTAGGCCAGCATTCAGTTATGTAGCAGACTTTCTTGGCTGGATGATCACGCCATCCCTTCACCTGATTGATTAAATGCATTTGCCAGGGATTGTCCAGTACTAGCAGTATAATATCGTGGTGATCCTCCAGAACATTGAGCTTTCCCATGGATGATATTCCATCGGCAACGCGGTCACTCAGCCCAGCATAACGTGCGATGCGATAACACTTTCTATGTGCAGACATTTCGTTTGCTGGACAGCACAACGTGGTGTCGCATAGTGTGGTTATAAGGTCTTCGAATTCGTAGAACACACCATTTGCAGCTTGGAGTCGAGAGCTACGAACAGACAGAAGAAGCACAGAATTCAACGGTGTGACCGGCTTTATCGGAGAACTTTTCACCTCATGCATAAGTTGGTAAATTCTCGGCTTTATTGTCGGGCCTGCATCGCTGTTGGTATGCAGCAGGGGAACTTATCTGCTCGGACATCCAGGTCAATAAAAAGTGTAAGGCAGAATAATCAGAGTTGCGACGTTCTCAATAGCCAAAAAACTAGGCCGTGGATTTCTTGTAAACAGCGACTAGGTTAGAGCTGGTGGATGCGAAGGGCGACTGATGCCAATCCGACCATTTGAATTCTGGTTTTAGTCCTGCCAGTCTTGCCATCAAGTCTAGTTCAGAGGGATATATGAATCGTAGCCGATTCGGAATCATTTTCACTTGCTCACCCTGCAATAACACTCTTTGACTGCGTAGAATCTGCCCATTAGGATCCACGGTAGCAAGCCTGAAGTCAGCAGAATCAACGTCTATGCTCAGCGCTACTGATTCTTGATTGTTAGTGAAGCGTGTACGATCGTGTACAAACATGTCGATGACTAACCTGCCATTCTCAGGCAAGTGAGACGCTGCGTTTTTAATACATTTAATTTGTGCTTCCTGGTCCTCAAGCATGAACAATGTACTGAAAACACAATAGACCAAGCTCACAGGTTCGTTTATTTTTACATCGATAAAATTTGACTGAATGGGTGTGACTGATTTTGCATCAGTTTTGGCTTCCAATTGATCCAGCATTGGTTTTGAAATGTCTACCCCATAAACGTGAGTGCCATGGGTGCTCAAAGGGATAGCGAGGCGACCTGTTCCTACACCAAACTCTAACGCGTTGCCACCATCGGCTAGTTTGTGAAGCAAGGCACCGCCGCTATCGCTATCATCAATTTCACCGAATAGTTTATCGTAGTGCAGTGCGTGCAGATTGCCGTATAGATCAGGAGGAAAACTATTCATGTGTAAATCCGCGAGTTTTACCCTAGTGATGCATAAAATTTCGAGTCCAGGAGCTTATAGAGCTGTATACAAGTACCGGAGGCGGCCCCCGCTGCACGGAGTTTTTACTGGATTGAGTCGGGCCGCGCAGGCCTAGTCACTCTAGGCCTGGGCGGCCCCGAGAGATCCAGAAAAAATGAGTACAGCGGGGGCCGCCTCCGGTACTTAGATGC
>Ga0115031_1000474_pt1 | contig 28777 bp, 19 predicted proteins | sample Maine_Asex4_meta_FD_87301 | JGI IMG/M metagenome (GOLD analysis project Ga0115031, IMG submission 87301) | Marine algal microbial communities from Maine, USA - Maine_Asex4_metaG | ecosystem: Host-associated > Algae > Red algae > Unclassified | place: Maine, USA | collected 2015-01-05
GCCTTCTTAATGGCTTTTTCCAACACTTTCATCTTCTTCTTCCACCCGATCTTTTTAGCCTCGAACAGGCCGACCCAACCGCCGCTGACAAAGAAAGCAGCGAGGATCAAACGCCCGCTCTGGCACAACACGGTAATGCCTTCGGGCGGCTGGTCGGGCAAGCCGTCCACGCTCGTCACCAACACGTTGTGCAGCAGGTGATCGAGCAGGGGCTGGAACTGCCGGTCGACTTTCACCACATCGGTGGCCAGCTGCGTACCCGGCGGCAGCAGGGCCGGACCGCCCCGATAGGCGGGAATGGCGTCGAGCAGAAAGAAGTTGGCCTTGCCCTTCTGGCTTTTGGTCAACAGCGCGATGGCTTGCTGGGCCTCGGCGGCATCGGCCACTACGTAGTAGTTCAGGAAGCTTTCGAGGTAGTTTTCGATGGCCACGCGGTAGTCCTGATCCACCAGTACCAGGTCGGAGAGCAGCTGAGGGTCTTCCTTCCACTGCTTGCTCTGGCTGAGGAAGCGGATGGATTCGGGGAAGCCCTCCAGGCTGTCGATCATGCTCTTGGTGAGCTTGTATTCGTTACGCCGCGCGTCGAGGCCGCGGTTGATCTTGCTTTGCTCGTTTTGCAGCCGATCGACGGCGTCGGTCGACGTTTCCATGGCTTCGCGGCGGTCGGTTTCCTGTTGCTCCAGACCTTCGATGGCCTCGAGTTGCTTTGTTTCTTCCGTTTCCAGTTCCTTGAGCGCGGCTTCAAGGCTTTCCTTTTCGCCCCGCCGATCGTCCATCTCCCCGGCGTTGCGCTCGATCTGGAACTTGAAGTTCTCCACCTGGTTGGCGTTAATGGCCTTACGCTTCTCGAACTCGAATATCTTGCGCTCTTCCTCCTGCTGGGCTTTCAGCCCTTCGTCGAGGCGGCCCTTCAGCGATTCATGACCGGCGCGGATTTCCTTGAGTGCCTCCTCCGCGCCGTCGAGGGCGATCTTGCGTTCGGCTTCCGTTACCCTTTCGGCTTCGAGTCGCTGGTCCATCCCGTCGATCTGAGCGACGTAATCGGTCAGCTGGCCGGAGGCGGTGGCGATGTCCTGCTGTAGTTTTTCGGTCTGCCGGCGAACGAAAGTTTTGCGCTGGGCCAGCATCTGCTTTTCGTTCTCCAGGCCGCGCAGTTCATTGACCAGTTCATTGAGTTTCTTCTGGCGCTCACCGAGCAGCTTTTCCTTATCAACGTGCTTGGCGCGCTCGGCTTCGAGGTTGGCCTCCAGGGTGCGGATGGCGACGTCGACGTTGCGGTAAGCGTCCTCGGCTTCGTTGATCTGGCTCTTCAGTTTGCCGTAATCGGCGCGCAGGGCGGAAACCTTCACGTTAGTCAGTTGCAGGCTCAGGTCCCGGTATTGCTGCTTGATCTCGCGGTAGCGGCGCGCGCGACGGGCTTGCTTTTCGAGGCTGACGAGGTTGTTGTTGATCTCGTGCAGCAAATCCTCGATGCGGTCCAGGTCACCCTCCGTGTTCTTTAGCTTGTTCAGGGCCTCGCGTTTACGGGCCTTATACTTGCTCACGCCCGCGGCCTGCTCGAACATGCGGCGGCGACTGTTGTCCTTGTCGGCCAGAATATCATCCACCATGCCCAGGGCGATGATGGCGTAAGAGTTGGAGCCGATACCGGTATCGAGCAACAGGTTTTTGATGTCCTTCAGGCGGCACTGCACGCCGTTGAGGCGGTATTCCGAATCGCCCGAGCGGTAGAGCATCCGCGTAACGGTAACGGTGTTGTATTCGGTCGGCAACAACCCCTTATCGTTATCGAAGGTCAGGCTGACGGAAGCCATATTACCGGCCTTCTTCTTTTTCGTACCGTTAAAAATGATCGAGCTCATCTTGTCCAGGCGCAGCTCCTTGCCCTTCTGCTCGCCCAGCACCCAGCGAATCGCGTCGACGATGTTCGATTTACCCGACCCGTTGGGGCCGACGATACCGATCACGTCTTCGTCAAAATTGACGACCGTCTGGTTGGCGAAGCTTTTGAAGCCTTTGATCTCGAGTTGGCGTAAGCGCATAGAGCGCGAAGGTATATTGGACCGTTGGTTTATCGGCCTTTTGGGTGGCGGGAGTTTTCCCGATGGTTTCCACAGGGTTATCCACAGGGGTCAGTGGGAAGTGGGAAGTAAGAAGTGCTGCCGCTACAACATGCGGTAGCACTTCTTACTTCCCACTTCAAAACTTCCCACTTAATTGGGCGCGGTCGCGGGGATGCAACGCGAGTTTTGCATTCACCTCCCCGCCCTGCCCCCATCGGGTGGTGGCTAGAACCGAAAGCCGATGCTGGCCTGAATCGAACGGCTGTAATCCCGATCGTCGGTGTTGAATTCCCGTCCTTCCACGCGGTCTTCGTTGGCGAGGCGCAGGTCGTTCTCTCCCTTCGTTACGTCGGAGAGGCCGTGCTGGTAGCGTACGCCGAGGAAGAGGCCGTTGTTGAGGTAGACGGAAACGCCGGCGAGCACGGCGAAGTCCAGCCGGCGGTACAGTTTTTCGTCGCTGCCGTTGTTGTAGTAAGCGGAAATGACGGAGGGCGGGAAGATGCCCGTATTTCCCAGTTCCGTTTCGGAGCGGTTGACGACGCCGCCACCGCCCGCATCGTCGGTGAAGTAGCTCCCGTCGATGTTGAAAATGACGTCTTCGGTAAGCGTTACGCCCTGCGCCAGCCGCACGTCGGAATAACGCAGCCCGCCGGAAGCGCGGCTATTGATGAGAAAGCCCATGCTCGCCCCGGCCTCCAGTTCAAAAATACCGAGCCGGTAAAACCCGACAACCGGAATGTCGATGTAGCTATTTACAACGTCGATCTCCGCGTCAAGGGTACCGAAGTTGGGCACCCCTTCCCGGTCGTCGCGGTTGGTGTACAGGTAAAAGTAGGAGGGCCCGGCGAAACGCTTCTCGCCCCCCTTTTGATTGTACATCAAATCGGCCTTGATGCCCACCAGGTCGGTAAAATTGAGGGCGAAGGTCGCCCCCACGTGGAAGCCGGTCGTGCGCCTGAACTCCTCGAAAGTCGTTGCGCCGTCGGCACTCGTCTCCGCGTCGCCGTCATAACTGATGAAGTTGAGGCCGGCCCGGAAGCCGCCGCTGAATTCCTGAGCGGTCAGGGGGGCGCCGACGAATGCGGCAAATAAACACAGTAGGAGAACACTACGCATAGCTGAGGTTGGTTTCATGTGGTTGATGGGGCAAAGATGGGGTTTGCGGCGCGATTGGTTGTCTGGTTTCCAAAACAAGGTTCTTGAAAACCTTGCGTTGCATCCCGCGACCCCGCAATAAAAGCGGGAAGCATTGAAGTGGGAAGTGCTACCGCTATAACATGCGGTAGCACTTCCCACTTCAATACTTCCCACTCGCCGTCTAAACCCTCCCGCCCCCCGTGGTGTTTAACGCCCGAAGCCTACGCTTCTTAAAAAAACGAAACTTATGAGCCAGACCGCCACGAAGCGCCCCGTCCTTCTCTACACCGAGCAAACGCCGAACCCGGAGAGTTTGAAATTCGTTACCAACCGCATGCTGCACAACGGCACGGCGGAATTCAAGGAAGAGGAATTCGCCCGCGAATGGTCCGAACTGGCCGCCGCGCTGTACGATTTTCCCTACGTGAAGAAGGTCTACATCGCCAATAATTACGTCACCCTGACCAAGGAGTTCAACTACAACTGGGACGACGTAATGCTCAAACTCAAAGAGTTCATCAAAGATTACCTACAAGCGGATAAGCCCGTCATCAAGGAGGGTTTTGCCGAAGAGGTAGCCCGTATCGAGGAAGAGCGCGGCGTCAGCTACGAATACGATGAAGACGACGCCGAAGCCGTTAAGCAAATTAAGGAACTGATCGATACCTACGTAAAACCGGCCGTGGAAATGGACGGTGGCAACATTGAGTTCAAGTCCTTCAAGGAAGGCATCGTGACCGTCATCATGCAGGGTTCCTGCTCCGGCTGCCCCAGTTCGACCGTTACGCTCAAATCCGGCATCGAGTCGATGCTGAAGCGGATGATGCCGCAGGTGAAAGAAGTGGTGCAGGAGATGGGCTAACGCCCGTTGGCGCGAAGCCGTCTCCGACGGCGAGCTTAACACCTCCACTCAACAAACGTTAAGTTACCATAAAACAGGTGAGGAGTTGCACTCCGAATTGTAGACGGCATGTATGATAGCCAGTCTACTATTTCGGAGTGTAATTCCTCACCCGTTTTAGTACACGACAAAAGCTCGCCGTCGGAGACGGCTTCGCGCCAACCACAAGCTGAACCAAAACCCACACACTTCAAAGTTTATCCACTTTTTTTTAATGTCGATACAACACTTTTTCAGGCTCGCCGTTGTACCTTCGTCTTGTTAAGAGCTTTAACGTTTTAGGCCTTGCACGGCCCGATTGGATCAAAACAATTTTTTTACACGCTTTTTATACACCCTTTCCTTTAGCACATCACTGATCTTTAGTATCCGCCTCCCTTGCCTTCCCGCCAAGGCGACGGCTAGTCTTTTGTGTTAAATACTATCTGATTTTTCTTCCCCCCGCATAGCTTGATTTTGTACTGACCCATTCCCGCGTCTACCGGCGCGGCATAACCCTCCATATCATTTTTTAAACCAATAAATGCAACTATGCGCATTATTACATTAAGCCTTACGGTACTTTGCACGGTACTTACGGCATTCGGGCTTTACGCCCAAGACCTCCGTCCCGCCACGCTGATCAAGCAAGCCGAAACGGAGACCAGCTTTGAAGAAAGCTACAACCTTTTCGTTCCCGACAAAAGTGCCGCGCCCGTCGATGCGCTGACTGAAATCGGTGCCGATTACGAAGTATTCCACCTCAACAAAACTTCGCTGGACGACTTGCGCGAGAGCGCGCCGGAGCGGCTGGAGCTCACCCTGCCCGGCAAGACGGGCAAAGTTTCGCTGGTTCGCGCCAATATTTTCGCTGACGGGTTCCGGTTAACGGATTCCGGTACCGACGACTACATCAAGACGCCGCTCGGCCTGCACTACCGAGGAACGGTGGCCGGTGAGGAAGGCAGCCTGGTGGCCATCTCCGTTTTCGACAACGAGATGAGCGGCATCGTTGCCACCGACGCGGGTAACCTCGTGCTGGGCAAACTGACCGGTAAAGACGGTCGCCACGTGCTGTACAACGACCGGGACCTGCCGGTGCCTGACCTGGGCGAGTGCGCTACACCGGATTCCGGCCTTCCCTACTCCGCCAAGGACCTTGCGCCGCTGGACGTTACCGAAAAGGACGCCAATAACTGCGTGAACGTGTACCTGGAAGTGGACTACTCCATCTACCAGGGTCGCGGCAACTCCATGGCCGGTGCGACGAGCTTCGCGACCGGTCTGTTTAACCAGGTGGCCGTACTATACGCCAACGAACAGATCAACCTCGTGATGAGCGAGCTCTACGTCTGGAGCTCACAGGACCCGTATAACAGCGGTAGCAGCGGTGGTAATCTCATTGCCTTCCGTGCTAATCGTACCAGTTTCAACGGCAACATAGCACATTTACTTTCCTTCCAGGCCAGCGGCGGTATAGCGTACGTTGACGCGCTGTGCTCCAATGGGTACGGCTACGGGTTCAGCTCCGTCAACAACAATTTTCAAAACGTGCCGACCTACAGCTGGACGGTCAACGTCGTGGCGCACGAGTTGGGTCACAACTTTGGCTCGCAGCACACCCACGCCTGCGTCTGGAACGGCAACAACACCCCGATCGACGGATGCTACGCGCCCCAGGGTGGTTGCGCCCGCCCTTCCGGCCCGCCCAGCGGCGGCGGTACGATCATGAGCTACTGCCACCTGACGAGCGCCGGCGTGAACCTCAATAAAGGTTTCGGGGCCCAGCCAGGCAACCTGATCCGTAACCGTGCTCACAACGGCTCCTGCCTGACCAACTGTACGCCTCCCGGCGGCGGCGGTGGTGGTGGCGGTGGTGGCGATGCCTGCCAGGACAACCCCACCGTAGTCACCATTCGAACCGACAACTACCCCGGCGAAACTACCTGGCTACTGAAAAATGAAAGCGGCGCGACGGTTGCGTCCGGCGGCCCATACGCTTCCAGAAATACGAGTTATACGAAGGAAGTCTGTTTACCCGATGGCTGTTACACCTTTGACATATCAGACAGCTACGGCGACGGCATTTGCTGCGCTTACGGCAACGGTGCTTACAGCGTAAACATCAACGGTACGGACGTCGTTAGCGGCGGTAAATTTACCAACTCGGATAATAAAAACTTCTGCGCCGGCGGCAACGGCGATGATAGTGACAACGGCGGCGGTGATGATGATGACTCCGTTTGTAGCGCGCTTGATTTTGGTGCCTACTCCCCCGGAACCTACGGCGGGGGCCAGGACCGTGGTCAGGTAACCGTAGTGGGTAACAACGAGATTCAGATCCGCAACAACGCCTGGAAGAGTGTCGCGCTGGATTACACGGTGACGGCGAATACGATCATCGAGTTTGATTTCGGATCTACCGTTCGCGGTGAGATTCACGGCATCGGTTTCGACAATAACTCTACTATCAGCTCTAACCGCACTTTCTCGTTGTTCGGAACGCAAGGCTGGGGAATTAGAGACTTCCAAAATTACACGACGCTGGGCACATGGAAGACTTACAGCATCCCCGTCGGTCAGTTCTATACCGGCACGTTCAACCGCTTGTTCTTCACGGCCGATCACGACGGCGGTTCCCGCAACGGCAACTCCGTGTTCCGCAACGTTCGTATCTATGAAGGTTCCGCCTGCGTGGCTCTGCTGCCCGCTGACGGTGAGCCGATCGCGCCGGAAACGCAGGCGACGGTAACGGAAGTCGAATCGCTGTCCGTCTTCCCTAACCCGGCGTCCAGCGTGATCAACCTCGACGTATCCAGCCCGCAAGCCACGAACGCCAACCTGCGAATAGTGGATATGACCGGCCGCACGGTACGTCAGCTGACCACCAGCCTCGGTGCCGGTGAGCAGCGGGTGGAGCTGCCCGTTGACGGTCTTCCCGTCGGTACCTACCTGCTCCGCCTGGAAGCGGACAGCGGCTACACGGCTACGGCGAAGTTTACCGTCGCACGATAATCCCGATTATCCTGCTTCGAAAGTTATTTCCAATTCCAGTCGCTGGTTGAAGCCAGTACTTATGCCCCGTCGGACCGCTGGTTCGGCGGGGTTTTTTGATTGCCCCCCCGGCGCGTCGCCATGCAACCAGGCTTTCTGAAAAACCGCCTGTGTACCCGCGTCCCCGCCCCATAACCTCCCTTAACGTTTTTATCGCACACTAGCGGAAAGGTAGCGGGCGTTCCTTTAGCACCTTCCTCATTATTCCATATTCAGACATCGTCAAAAACCGAACTCATGCCATTGCGGAGACTATTATTCCCGTGCCTGTGCACCATCATTGTCCTCTTATCCTCCGGTAAAATGGCGGCCGAAACCCGTCACATCCACGTGATCCAGATGCTGGATAACAACAGCCCGACCTACCTGATCCGGGAAGGCACGCGCAGCATCGACTACGGCGTGCAACGGGAAGTGGAACGGATGAAGGTGGCCCTCGGCATCGCCAACGTACACTATTACAACCTCAACGGCCAGTATTTTAACCGCGAGGCGCTCGACTTCGTGGTGGATTACCAACTGGCCTATCAGGAGCGCGACATCATCATTTTCGTGTACGCCGGCCATGGTTTCCGCGATACGGACAGCCCGAACCAGCTCCCAAAGCTCTATTTCAAAGGCTACCACGATGCCCTGGAAGCCGACGATTTGCGCATGCGCCTGCTGGAAAAGAACCCGAGCCTGATGATCAACCTGCTGATCGCTTGCAACACCACCCAAACCGATCGCCGCGTAGCCCCCGGCATCCCGGCGGACAACGGGCCGACGCCCGGCCGCCTGAGTTCCGTTCCCACTTCTGAGCGCCCCTACCATACGTTGTTCAGCGACCAACCCGGCTACACGAAAGTGATCGATCTGGTGAGTGCCGACCGGGAGTACGACACGTTTATGAGCCGCGACGGCGGCATCTTTTTCAGCGAGGTGCTCTACGCCCTGCAGGAAGTGTTCGCCGACGAACGGCTGACGACCTGGCCGGGTATTTGCAGTTACGTGCGGGAACAAACGCTGCTGCGCACCCAGGAGCGCGGCCTGCGGCAAAAACCGTACTGCGCTTACAACGTCTTCCGCGCCATGGACAAAGACATCGTGACCATCACCACTACCGATTATAACTCAGGGCCCTATAACTGCCGCGCGGCGGGCCGGGAACTGCGCAAGGCACAGCGCAAAGAACTTAAATCCCTGCGCCGCCGCCACCGGCGGGAAGACCGGAGCCTGCGCGGACGCGACAACAAACGATTGGCCAATATGCGCCAGCGGCAGGAGGTGAAGCAGATGAAGTACGTGCATTACCAATCGTTTCAGCGACGGGTGGCGGCGTGTAAGTAATGGATGGGCTGCGTGGCTTAGGGGTCGCGGAATAATAAGTTATTCTGGTGAAAATGAGTGATCGTGGTTCTGACTGAATTCGAGACGGTACAGGCATAGTTATAGCTATGGTTGTGACGGCTCGAATTAAGTCAGGGCCGCGAGCGCCATTTTTTAAACGGATAACTTATTGTTCCGCGCCCCCTTAGCGGGAGGAGATTCCGCCCCGGTCGTTGGAGGCACCCCGGCCTGTATGCCGCACCCACCCGCCACCAACCACCCCTTACCTTTCCCCCACCGCTTCCTAAACAAAACGCGCCTTAACTTTTAAAAGACATTTTTCGTAGTATTTTTGCGCGACTTTAAAAAATAGTGGTTGATGAGCTCCCTTCCCCCGGTCCTTCCGCCACCGTTCCAGATAACCGGATGCCCGTATTTGAAATTGGCCGTCACTACCTTACAATAGCGGCCGGGCTACATCGTTTTGAGGAGCGTCGTGTTACACCCCAATTTTGTACGTAATCCCACGATCGGCCCTTCCGGGCCAGAAAAAATGCACTTTATGAAGTACACCCGACTCACTGGTTTTGGGTTGGTGCTGGCCATATTAAGCGGCGGCACCCTCTTTGCACAACAACTCTCCCTTTTTACACAGTACCGGGAAAACGCGACGCTTCTTAATCCCGCCGCGCTGGAAAGTGACTACCTCACTTCGGAAGGCGACTATAACATGACGATCGGCGCGAATTACCGTAAACAATGGGCGGGGCTGGAAAATACGCCGGAGACGCAGTCCGTCCGGTTTTCCTACATCAACAACCGTTTGAGCGGCGCCACCTTTACGGCGGGCGGTTACGTGCTGAACGACCAGACCGGCCCGACGGGCTACACCGGCGTGTACGGCCGGGTGGGTACGGTCATTGGCCGTAACCCTGAATACGCGGGCATCAGCGTTGGCCTTTCCCTGGGTTACGTAGGCTACCGGGTCAACGTGAGTGAACTGGTGGTGCGCGACCAGGGCGATAATCTGATTGGTGTAGACCAGGGGCAAAGCCACCCGGATGTCGGCTTCGGTGTATACGCCTACAACTATCTGGGCAACGACCACCTCTTCTACGGTGGCGTTTCCGTTCCACAGCTGCTGGGCTTCGACATCACCTTTCAGGACGACCAGGGCAATTTTGACGTAACACGCCTCCGCCATTACTACGGCACGGCGGGCTGGTACTGGTTCACCGGTCAGAACAGTTACCTGGAAGTCAGTACCTGGGTCAAACACGTGGAAGGTGCGCCGCTCAACGCCGACATCTCCGCGCGTTACCAGTTGCCTAGTGCGCCCTACATAGGCATGGGCCTGAGTACGGCCGGCATCTTTCACTTCGAGGCGGGTGTTAACGTGGGCCAGTCGTATAACTCCGACACCAACTTCCGTATCGGGTACAGCTTCGACCACTCTTTCCAGAGCTACGGCCCGACGGTGGGCGGCACCCACGAATTGCAGGTTGCCGTATCGCTGGCGCGCTAAGCGGTAGTCGCCCTCCCCTCCCCCAGGCGCGTGCTCCACGGCGGTTCACCTGACGGTGGCCTCCGGGCGCGCGCGCAAGTATTTCTTCTCTTACATCCCACGACATTTCAAGTCTATACCTCATGCGGTACTTATACCTCGTTCTAGGCCTTCTTTGCGGCGCGACCGCTTTTGCGCAGTCTTCCAACTCCGCAACCTTTATCATACCGGACACTACGGCGGACAGCAATACGGAAATCTGTATACCGATCCGGGTGATCAATTTCTCTTCGGGCATCGAGTTCAGTTTCGGTCTGTTCACCCCGACGCCCGCTAACGACGGCGCGCTGACGTTCATCCGGGTGCAGAACCTTAACCCCGACCTCCCCTTCTTCGGCATGGAAGATTTCGATCTTTCCTCTCGAGTCAACGACGGCGTCATTACCGTGGATTGGGGAAATTATGCGGAAGGGGATTCATGTCAGGTCGGCAACCCGCCCATCAACCTATCCGACGGCTCGGTGCTATTTGAGGCATGCTATCAGGTGGTCGGCTCCGTTGCCTCGATTCATCCCGTTGATTTTTTCAACGTGACGGACGACCCGCTGACGCCGGAAGACGAAACCTTCGACGTTACCTTTAACAAGCCCCCGCAGTGTGGTACGGACAACGACGCCTTTCCCGGTTTGACAGACGGTACAGTTACAGTTGGCGTAAGCCCTATCATCCTGAGTATACCGGAAGTAGCCGGTGAATTCGAGCCCGGCGACGTTTTCTGCGCCGATATTGTTGCCGAATCCGGCTTTACTGATATCATCGGCTTTCAGTACGGGGTGTTTTTTGACAGTACGGTGCTACGGATCGTTTCCGCAACGGCCAACACGGATCTGTTTTCACACGACAACGGGGACTATAACCTGTTTCCAGACTTTAATAATACGGGCCTTTACGCGACCTGGTCGACCATTCCCACAACGCCTTCCACCCTGGAGGACGGTGAGACCCTCGTCACCTTATGTTTCGAGATCGTCGGCGATTGCGGCGACAACTCCTTTATTCGCATCAGTGACGGCATTACACCCGACGGCGTCGACCGGCCCATCGAAGCGAACGGGGAGGACCTTACACTATCCAGCATCCCGGTCGTTACCAGACCGTTGGATTTCCGGGTGGACAACTGCAACCCGGACGGCTTCGACGTCGTTTTTAATTGTCCCGGCGACCCCGTCAGTTTCGGCGACGAAAACGTTTGCGTGGAAGTGCTTGCCGGTGATGATTTCATCAACATGCGGGAGATGCCGTATCTGATTAGCTTCGACGCCGACGTGCTCGAGTTCGTCGGCATCACTAACCGCAATAGTACCCTAGTACTTGACAACAGTGATTTCGACTTCACTTCGACTGATGACGGGATCATTATCCTGGAGTGGAGCAGTTCCATTCCCCGCTCGCTCGACGAGGGCGAGGTGGTCTACGAGATCTGCTTTAACGCCATCGGTTTCGGCGGCACGAGCCCGATCACGGCCAGCCGTTTCCGCAACGATCCGAGCTCCAGCACGGAGGGCTTATTCACCGGTATCAACCAGGACAACTGCGCCATCACGGTGCAGCAGCCAGGCGGCGTAAGCGTCACCTTCCCCGATCAGGGGTACAGCAGCACGCAGAGCACCTGCTTTCCGCTGGAGGTGAACGGCTTCACCGACGTGACCGAGGTCGGCTTCTTCATCGTCGTGCCTTCCGGACAGATCGAATTCGACGGCTTTACGACCGCCGTTCCCGGCCTGACGACAACGGCCATCACCGCCAGTCTGGTGCAGGTCACTTATAACGGTGTCCCATTTACCCTGCCGGACGGTGGATCGCTGGGCGAAATCTGCTTCCGCGCCATCGACACCGCCGAACCGGGCGACTGCGCGGGCATGCTGACCACGCTGGCGGGTGAAAAAGTCGTCACCACCGAAAGCGAGGACAACGCGGTCAACTTCACCACCTTCCCCGGGGAGGTTTGCGTGCTGTTCCCCGACGGCTTCGGACTGATCGTGAACGACGCCGAAGCGTTCATCAACGAGCAGGTCTGCGTACCGGTCAGCGTTACCCGCTTTCAGGGCATCGTGGAGGTCGCCACGACCTTTGTTTTCGACCCCACACTGCTGACCTATACCTCGGTCGACATAAGCGCGGGTACCTGGCCGGGGCTGTCGGAAGGCGACTTCGACGTGACCGCCGCCGCCGCCGGCCGCATCACCCTTAACTGGTCTACGCCCAACCCCAGCGGACAAAACATCGCCAACCTGGATACCGTAACGGTCTTCGAGCTCTGCTTCGATACCGGCCCGAATGACGTTTGCGTAGAACTGGAACCACGCGACGCGGCCACGCCCGCGGTAACGACCGGTGACGGAGAAGGCAGTATTATTTACCGCGAAGGCGAGGTGTGTCTACGGGACAAGCTGACGCTGCTCGACATCAGCAGTATCCCCGCCAGTTGTACCGACGTCGATGACGGTATCATCTGCTACGAAGTAGTGCCCCGCCCGAACGGGGAGGACATTTTCATCCGCGTCGTCGGCCCGCGCGGCCGCGTGCGCTTCGGTAACCTCGGCAAAGTGGAAGGCTTCATTCCCGGCGTGCACAATTACACGCTCTACAACTCCGGCTCCAGCGTAAGCATGACGGGTACCGTAGAGGTGTTCGCCAACCCGGACAACGCCGCCTTTGCCAACGCCGGCCCCGATGGTCAGCTGTCTTGTGGTGACAGCCCCCGCGCCGTCATCTCCGGCCGGGACAATATCGGTACGAATTGGATACTCTTCGTCGTCACCGGCGCAGGCAATCTGCGCCGGGTGGATGAAGGTACCGTTGCCCCCATAGACGGAAACATCACCTCCCTGGTCGACGAGTCGGGTACCTTCTACCTCGACGTTATCAGCGAAGCGGGTTGTACCGCCCGCGACACCGTAGTCATCTCTCCGCCCTCCAACCCTATCGCCAACGCCGGTGACGATACCGGCCTTACCTGTAGCGGCGACGGCAGCGTGGAACTCTGCGCCACCGGCTCCAGCACGGACAACAACGCCGTGTATAACTGGCAGCGCGTTGCCACGGACGGCACCGTCTTGTCCGAAGCCGGCAATACCTTTTGCGTCACCGTCAACGACCCCGGCCGCTACCGCCTGACGGTCAATTTTCCCGTCCTGAGTTGTTCGGCCACGGATCAGGTGATCGTGAGCGATGATGATAACCTTCCCTCCAGTGATCTGATCGCCGAAGTCGCGCTGAACTGCGACGACAGCCCCGTTGAACTTAACGTCGGTGAAGCCGAAGACAACGTTACCTACTCCTGGACGCGGGCCGGTTCCGCTACGGAAATAAGCAACACGACGACGGTAACTACCGACGAGCTCGGCGTATATGTTGTTTCCCTGGTAAATACGGTAAGCGGCTGTGAGCGCATCGACAGTACCGAAGTGGTACCGAGCCGGGGGGCGCCTACGGCATCCCTGCCCGCCGACATTGTCTACTCCCTGCCCTGTAATCCCGATACGCTACTGATCGATGGTTTAGTGTACGCTAATACCGGCGAAGACACCCGCTACCGCTGGTCCAGTGACGAGGGCCGGGTGGTCATCACCGACGTCACCAGCCCCACCCCGCGCGTCGTACTGGCGGGCGATTATAAGGTGGTGGTTTCCAACGGTACTTGCCGGGACAGTCTGACCGTAACCGTAGACGCGCCGGCGTTTCCCCTGGCGAACGCGGGTGAGGACGGCACTCTGCTGTGTACCGAAGACTTCCAACTGACCGGCGGCGCCATTCTGGACGGCGGCGGGGAGATCACTTTCCAGTGGTTCTCCGGCGACCGGCCCATCCCGATGGGCGCGGCGGCCGCCATTCTCGTTAATCAGCCCGGCGAATACGCGCTTGAAGCCACGGTTGCGGCTACCGGCTGTACCGACATCGACTCCGTCTTCATCGCCTCGCCCGACGGTTTCCCGGCTTACACGCTGGCGGATACCGTCCGCGGCCTTGGCTGTGAACCGAGCACCGTACGCCTCAGTCTGGAAGACCCCGGGACGGACGACTACGTCGTTGTCTGGCGTGATCCCGCGGGTACCGACATCGGCAGTGAATATTTCGTCTCCACCGGCGTTCCCGGCGTTCACCGCGTAGAAGTCACCAACCCGTCCACCGGCTGCTTGCGGACGGATTCCGTGATTGTGCTCGACGACGCGGCGGTTCCTCCCGTCGTCGCATTCCGCCAGAACAGCCTGGAACTCGCCTGCGACATCGGCCCGCTCTACCTCGACGGTTCCCCGTCTTCTCAGGGCGTCGAGTTCACCTACAGTTGGGAAGCGATCACCGGTGGTGAGGAGCCCCGCGCGCAGGGCAACGACAGCCTGTTGATCAATACCGCGGGTACCTACCGTCTCACGGTGGTCAACCGCTCCAATAACTGCTCGAACAGCCGTGACGTGATCGTCACCGACCCACGAGTTTACCCGATGGTAGACATCGTGGAAGGCGAGATGCTGGACTGCGACAACCGGGAAACGACCATCGGGATCGACATCCTGGATCAACCGAACGACTACGCCATCCAGTGGTCCGGCCCGGCGGGTGTCGGTTCGCTGCCGATGGATACGACACGACTCCGCGTTACGACCGGCGGCACTTACGCCTCCGTAGTGATCAACCAGGAAACCAGCTGTATCACCACTTTACAGATACGGGTAGAAGACCTGATCGACAGCATCGCGACCATCGCCATCATGCAACCCGACAGTTTCGACTGTAACAACGCCACGATCACGATCGACGCCTCGATGACGGAGCTGAACGGTACGCCGGAGAACGGCATTGTGTGGAACAGCTTTGACGGTAACAACATCAACCCGCCCGGCGGCTCGCTCATCGTTTCCGTTGACGGGCCGGGTGATTACGAATTGACGATCACGGACGGCAGCGGCTGTACGGTGCGCGATACCGTCCGGATCGAAGCGGCCACCGAAACGCCCTTCGCCCAGGCGGGGGAAGGACTGGAGATCGACTGTGGGGACATGCCGCAGCTTGACGGTTCGGCGAGTACGCCCGGTCCGCTGCCCGGTATCCTGTATGAATGGACGGCCATCGCGGGCGGTGGGATGATCGTCGACGGAAGCGAGAACTCGGTCATGCCTTTCGTCACGGGCGCGGGCACCTATCAATTGGTCGTATCCAACCTCAGTAATGGTTGTTCGGATACCGCGACAACCGTCGTGTCGCTGAATGAACTCGGACGGGCGGACGCCGGCGCGGATTTCACGACCTGCGACACCGCGGCCATGGTGACCGGAAATTTGCCGGATGGAACTATCGGCGTATGGACGGCCTTCAACGACGAGGGTTCCGAATGGTCCGCCGACCGGGAAGTAGCGACGGTCAGTGTTATCGGCGACGGTCTCTCCCTGGTCTGGACGCTGAGCGGCACGGGTATGGGCTGTGAGAATTTCAGCGCGGATACCGTGCGCGTAGGTCCCGAAGCCGTACCGGTAGCGGTTAACGACATCCTTCAGGTGGGCGGTGATGAAAACGTCGCCATGATCGACCTGCTGGCCAACGACGAACGGACGGGACCGGTGACGGTAACGCTGCTCGGCACGCCGTCTTTCGGTGAGATCATCGTCAACCTGAACGGCACGATCACCTTCGAGGCACCGGTCGGCTTAACGGAAAGCACCATCATCGAGTACGAGGTTTGTAGCGTTACCTGCCCCGGTAGTTGCTCACGCGCCACGCTGACCATTTTCAGTAGCGCGGACGGTACCGACCAGACGGTCTACAACGCCATCACGCCTAACGGTGACGGCATGAATGACGTATTCTATTTCGAGAAACTGGCCCGCAACCCGGGCGATTTCCCCGACAATGAACTGATTATCTTTAACCGCTGGGGCGACATACTCTACGAAGCCAGGCCGTACAACAATGACTGGGACGGTACCGGCAACGGCGGCGCGATCGTCCCCGAAGGCACTTACTATTACTTGCTGCGGCTGAACGTAGGCGAGGGGGATATTATCCGGGGGGACGTGACGGTTGTTAGATAGTACTGTAGTATGAAGTAAAAAGCGGGAAGTGCCGCCGCATGTGATAGCGGCGGCACTTCCCGCTTTTTACTTCATACTACCAACCTCTCACTTTTACTTCCTCCAGAACGGGGCGGGGTCGCCGGATGCAAAGCCTGTTTTGCAAAAGCCCGGTTGCCCCGCCCGACCGAACCAAAACCACGTCGATTGACGTTTCCTTGCTGTTGACTAATAAAAACCGGACCATGAGAATCTTACTGCTACTAAGCCTGTTCGCCCTGACCACCGCCCTTTCCGCTCAACTCGTCGGCGAAACGGAAAACGGCCTGGCGAGCTACTACTCCAACGAATACCAGGGGGCCGAGACGGCCTACGGAGAAATTTACGACCGTAACGAGCTGGTGGCCGCCCACCGGATGTACCCGCTGGGCAGCGTCGTCAAGGTGCGCAACGTGGAGAACGGCAAGACGGTCAGTGTACGGGTGATCGATAAAGGCCCGTTCATTCGCGGCCGGATCATCGAGCTGAGCGAGCGCGCGGCGGCCAACATCGGTCTGCTGGGCAAAGAAACGGTACCGGTAGAGTTGACGCTGATCTCCACGCCCGACCAGCCCGCGACGGCAACGCGCGAGCCGGAGCCCGAGGTCCGCATCCCCGACCCCGAGGTGGTGGTGGAGGTCATCACGCGGGAACCCGATCCGATCCCGGCGGAACGCACCGTGGTCGTTCAAGCTCCTTCCCCCGCCCCCGCGGCCCCGCCCAAAAACCAAGCCGCCGAAAAGTCAAGTAGTCAGGCCGTTACGCCGCCGCCAACCGTGAACGATGCCACCGCTACCGTCAAGGCAAAGAAGGTCAGTACGGGCGAACTCGTGCGTACTTCCGCCTTCGCGCCCGGTGTTTACAAGATCGCCCTGGAAAAGCCCGCAAGTGGTGCTTACGGCGTACAGGTAGGCAGTTTCGTTGACCTGGAAGGTGCGATGGACAAAGTCACCCAGATGCAAAGCAAGTGGTTTGACAATGTGTTGCTGGAGCGCATCGGTACCGGGCCGGGCTCAATTTATAAAGTGATCCTCGGCCCCTTCGAGACGCAAAAGAGCGCGGCGCGCTATGCCTCCGACCTCAAAAAGCGGTATAAGGTCGATGGTTTCACGGTCAGGATCAGCGCGAAGTAACCTTACCGTTGGCGTAGACGAAGTGAAGTTGGTTCATGTCGGCGGCGATGACTTCGAAGGACGTCGGTCCATCAGCGAACCATACTTCCGTCTCTTCGCCTTTCGCCATCAGGTTTTCAAAACAGACCTCGAACATCGTCGTGCCCGCCGGTTTGGTAACGCCCTGGAGGCTCGCGTCGTGCCACAGCGTGGAGAGGTACCCCCGCTCGACGAATCGAACGCCGAAATTACTCGCACCATACTGCGGCAAGCCGTAGTTACGCAGGCGGGTGTATTTAAGAGCCGCGCTGTCGAAGCGCATGGTGTACTGCAAGCCGATGAGGTTGTTGAAGCCCGCTACCTCGACGGGCAGGCAGACCGTTTCTCCCTTACGGGCCTTGGCGTCCGCCATACGTAACACGAGGGAACCTTTCTTGACCGCCCCGCTGGGGTCCTTGTCTTCCCGAAGCTTATTTCTTTCGTTGACTTTGCCGGTGACCACGCCGCCGGTATCGGTGGTACTTGCGGTGTTGTTGCAACCGACGGCAAAAAGGAGGGCGGATAAAACTATGATGAATTTCGTCATGCGGAAGGGAGTCTTTACTTACAGCGAACGCCTTTGGGGCATCGCGCATTTCTAACAGACCGCAAACTTCGGTGAATTATCCTACTTTTAGGCGCGTTTACACATGATAAATCCAACGAACATGAAACAGTTACTCCCGCTCTTCGCTTTTCTGACCCTCATTTTCGCCTCCTGCGTACCGCGCGAGCAGTACGCCGCCCTGGAAACGGAGCGTAATTACTACCGTAACCAGACCACCCTGGCCGACAGTTTGGCCGACCAGCGCGCCATCAATACTTACGATGAAGCGGACCTGACGAGTAACGACCTGCAACAGCGCATCCGGCAGGTAGAATCACTGACGGCGACCAATGTTTCCCTGAACAACAGCTACCAATCATTACAGGAGCGCTATGACGATTTGCTGGCCCAGAGTCAGAAGATGCTCGGTAAAAGCGGCGATGAGATCTCCGGCCTCCAGCAAAGCCTGGCCGAGCGGACCTCCGTTGTATCTCAGCGCGAAGACGAACTCCGACAGTTGGAAGCCAATCTCGCCGCCCGTGAGCAGGCCATCTCCCGCATCGAATCCGACTACGCCCCCGCTGGTGGCGGTCAGCCCGCCGCTTATGGCAATACGGCACAGCCGCGGCCCCAGGCTTACGGCACCAACGCGGTCAATACCCGCCCACCGCTTTCGGCCGGGCAGAATTCCGCTTTGCGCATCAACGAGATCCAGAGCGACCTCAGTCAGCTGATGAGTGCTTACCCCGCCGGTTCCTACGCCATGGTCAACGAAGGCACGGATAAGCTCCGCGTTACCCTGTCGGAGGGTCTGTTGACCAACGACGGTTTCACGGTTAACGCGGCCGGTCAGCGCTTGCTGCGCGGCATCGCCGGTGCGCTCCGGTCGCAAGCGTCCGCCGAAGTCCTTGTGCTCGGTCACGCCGACAACAGCGGCGGTAACGCCCTGCGCGCCTACGAGGATAGTAGCGACAGGGCCATCAACGTGGCGCAGCAGATGATCAATTTCGGCCTCAACCCGCGCAAGATCACGATTGCCGGCAAGGGCTTTTATGACCCGGTCTCGAACGGCGTAACCCAGCAGGATATGGCCACGAACCGGAGGACGGAGCTGGTGGTGAGCGTGTTTGAATATTAGTACCGTGATTTACTTATCGGTGAAGTTTCCCGTGGACTTCGTCAGGCGGGAAACTTCACCAATAAGAAAATTACGCCGGATCAAGACAAGGGGGCAACGCCGGTCAAACAAACGAAAAGGCACTTCCACGGCCATACAGCCCCGACCTTTTTGGCGGGAACATGTTTTCCGGAGTAAAGGGACCCAGAATCATTTCGGGTTATTGACGCAGCTCCATGCTCCTCATTGACATCCACCATCCCGACCCCGCCCGGCGGATAATTTAAGCAACACTGAACCATGAAATTACTTATCCCCGCTCTTCTTGTCCTCAGCCTGTTTACCGCCTGCGACCCCGCCCTCCTGCTCGGCCCGCAGGCTTCGGATGCCGACAAGTACGACCTGCGCGCCACCTATCGCCGCGGCAGCTGCTACGGCCGCTGTGAGGTCTTCGGCCTGCAACTGTTCGAGAACGGACTGCTGCTGTTCGAGGGCGAGCGATTCACCGACAAGCCGGGCACCTGGCAGAAGAACATCGACCGGCGGCGGGTGGTGGGGCTGCTGGATAGTTTCGCCAAAGCGGACTTCGCTAACTACCCCCGTGGTTTCCGCGGCCAGATCGCCGATGCCGCAACGGTGGAAGTGGGCTACTACGACGAGGCGGGCAAGTATTACCAGACCTCGCACAAAGACTACGCACCGCCGGAACTGCTGGCCCTCGGCGAAAGCCTGCACAAACTCGCGCACCTGCCGGGCTACCGCCAAGTCTCCGATACCATCGCCGGAATGCAGCGACGGCCGGTGGCCGCCGCGGCCCGCGAAGAACTGATCGTGGAGCTGGAGCCCGGCGTGGTCGCCGAAACCTGGATCATCAAATGGAGTAAGCAAAGCCTGGCCCTGAAAAATCGCATCTCACCCAACGGTAACTACTACGTCATTACTTCCGACCCGAACATCATGGGCTCGGAGGAGCTGCTTGATCTTTTGCGACGGGATGCGCAGGTGCGGTCGGCGCAGGTGAACGGGGAGGTGAAGCCGCGGTAAGGTTGCCCGGGCTGGGCTGTTGGAGCTATTGGTCTGTTGGTCTATTGGTCTGTTGGAGCTGTTGGTCTGTTGGTCTGTTGGAGCTATTGGTCTGCTGGTCTGTTGGTCCGTTGACGCTACCGAAGGAGCCGGCACTCCCCAATTAACATGCCGTTGACAAGTCTGCGTCAACCCTTCACCCCGGCGCGTGTAGTACCTTCGTACCCTCCCGTTAAAGGAACACTTTTGCTATGACGCTAACGACGATTCTCTCCCTGATCACGGCGGCCGCCCTTGGCCTGACCGGTATTACCTACTTCCTGCTCAAGCACAAAGACAGCCTGCTGGTGAGTTTCCTGCAGAACTGGACGGGCGCGCTCTTCCTGTTTTCCGGCTACGTGAAGGCGGTGGACCCACTGGGGACGGCGTATAAGATGGAGCAGTATTTCGCGGAATTCGAGTCGACCTTCGCCGATACGGCCATGAGCTTCGCCGCGCCTCTTTTTCCCGCTATGGCGGAATACAGCGTGGGCTTTTCGGTCTTCATGATCGTGTTGGAGATCGTACTCGGCCTGGCGTTAGTGATCGGCTTTTGGCCTAAACTGACCTCGTGGCTGTTCTTCCTGATCGTAGCTTTCTTCACCGTGCTGACGGGCTTCACCTTCCTGACGGGCTACGTGCCCTCGGGCGTAAATTTCTTCGCTTTCGGTGATTGGGGCCCGTTCGCGGAGACCAACATGAAGGTGACGGACTGCGGTTGCTTCGGCGATTTTCTCAAACTGGAGCCGTTTACGAGCTTTATGAAGGACGTGGCGCTGATGGTGCCCGCCGTGCTCTTCCTGTTTACCAGTAATAAGATGCACCAGCTGGCCTCGGCCAAGACGCGGACGATTGCCGTCGGATTGCTGGCCGTCGGCTCGCTGCTGTACGGCATGAGCAACTACGTCTGGGACATCCCCGGGCAGGACTTCCGCCCGTTCAAGGTGAACACCGACGTAGCCGGCGTGAAGCAGGCGGAGATGGACGCCGCCGCGGCCCAACAGGTAACCGGTTACTCAATGGTCAACAAGACCGACGGAACGGTGAAAGAATTGAGCATGACCGAGTTCCTGAAGGTCTACAAAGATTACCCGGAAGACCAGTGGGAGTACAACCAGCTCAAATCTCCGCTCACGATGGAGGCCACCAAGATCAGCGATTTCGAGATGACCGACGAGACGGGCGACGACCCCATCCCCGCCATGCTGGAAGACGACGGTTACACCTTCCTGATCGTGGCCTACAAGCTTAAAGGCGATAAAGGCGACTGGAAACAAAGTTACCTCGACGACTGGAAGAACGACATCCAGCCGCTGGCCCGACAAGCCAAGGCGGCGGGCCACAAGGTATACGGCCTGACCAAGCTAAACGACCCGGCGGCCATCGCGGATTTCCGCGCGGCCATCGGTGCTGATTACCCCTTCTGGCAAGGCGATGACATTATGCTGAAAACGATCATCCGCTCGAACCCCGGCGTGGTGCTGATGAAGGACGGCGTGATCATCAATAAATGGCACCACGCGCGGCTGCCGGAATTTGAGGAGATGAAGGGACGGGAGATATTGGCGGCGGCGGGTAAGTAGTATGTTAGAAGTTGGTATTCAGCCCCGTTCCGCATGCTGTACGGGACCTAATACCAACTTCTAAATTACCCACTTCCATAAACTAATCGCTAAATTTTCGTTGCTTTGCGCTCGGAACCGCATCTCATCGCCGGTTCCCATTGAAAACTCGCTCTTTTATGCTCAGTCGCCGCAACGTACGAATCAAAATAATGCAGGTCCTTTACGCCGCTCAGCGGCAGGAACTGGCCAGCCCCCGCGCCCACGATTCGTTACTTTTAGGACTGGTGCGTAACTCATATCAGCTGTACCTGCAGAACCTGCTGATGATTCAGCGCATCTGTGAGTACGCCAAGCACGATCTGGCCACCCGGAACGCCAAGCTGCGGCCAACGGCACAGGATAAGACGTTCAAAGCGATCCTGGCCAATAACCTGGCCATCCGTTCGCTGTCCGAAAACGAAGAGCTGAGCAAAACTTTCGATCGCTACGGCGTACGGAGCATGATCGACGCCGATCAGATCCAGTCCCTCTACCGCGAGTTCATCCAGACGACGGAATTTAAGAACTACCTCTCCGAAGGGGACATGGGTAAGGAGCCGACGGTGACCCTGCTACTCGCGCTGTACAAGTGGCTCCAGGGCCACGAGCTCTTCCTGAATATGGTGGAAGACCACTTTCCGCTTTGGAAGGAAGATAAGAGCCTGGTGGTGGGCGCCATGAAAAAGACCATCAAGGCCATGCCGCTGGAGCAGGACTTCTATAAAGCCTATGAGGAGCACGGTGAGTCGATCGTGGAATTTGGGCAGCCGTTGCTCAAGTTCGTGGTGGAAGCTAACGACAACCTGCTGGAGCGCATAAAGGCCCATCTGCAAAACTGGGACGCCGACCGCGTAGCGATCATCGATATGATCCTGATCAAGATGGCGATGGGCGAGTTTCTGCAATTTCCCAAGATTGCCCCCGAGGTCACGATGAACGAATACGTGGACATCTCCAAGGTCTACTCTACCGACAAGAGCCGGGAATTCGTCAACGGTATGCTGGATAACCTGCTGAAGGCCCTGCGCAAGGATGGGTTAGCGTAGCCCGCTAAGTTATTTCCACCTCTTCTTGCACCCGCGGCCCCGCCCCCTAAAGGACGCCTCAAACCGTTTCCGGTCGCTTCATCCTGTATTTGTAGTAACGGATGAAAGCCACCCCGATTACCGTCGGCGCAATCCAGGCCGCGATCTCCAACGAACCGGTGAAGAGGTTCCCGAAAATGCGCGAGCCGCCGAAAGCGAAAAAGGCCGTGAACGCCGCAATGGCCGAAACACCCATGCCGCTGATGTGCTCGTGCAGCCAGTAATACGTTTTTTCCCTGCCGCGCAACTTCGCGATGAAATCGGGAATAGTGATCGCGCAACCCAGCGCGCCGAAAACGATCAGCAGCGGGTGACCACCGTCGCCCACCCAGCCAAGACCGGTAAACAATAGCAGTGGACTGAGCAGTAGCAACGCCGTGGACAGCACCGTATTGATCCGGTTCATGCGGGCCGACGGCCCCTCTTTGTTCCGCAATACCGCTATACCGAAGTACAACGGGCGACTGGTAAGCAGCGCGAGAAAGCCGAGAAAAAGAGCTATTACCTGCTCTCCTTGGAAATAGCGAATTACGCAAAGCAGTAAGGCGGTTATGATGACCGCCCACATGCCGTACGTATACCAGCGACCGAAATTATTATGCAACTTGCTCCCCTTCTTAGCGAAGGCGGGCACGAAGAAAAGCCCGAGGCTGGTAAAACCGGCCGATACGTGGGTAATGAGTAGTATTTTGAGGAGGGTATCCATGTGACTATCGTTTCCCCAAAGGTGGGCCGCGAAGTCAATGAATACAAGGGGTTGGGACGGTTGACAAAGCACTTGGGCCGGGCGACAAAGCCCGGGGACGGACGGCTTCGCGCCAACCGGATCAAAGCACCCGTTCCCGCAATTTCGACACGTACGCCCGCGAAACCGGCACTTCCTCTTCCGTTCCCACCAATTCCAGCCGCAGCCCCTGGGCGTTCCCCCGTGCCTGACGAATGTGGTTGGGGTTAACGAGGTAAGAGCGGTGACAACGCAGCATCGCCCGGCCGTTCAGTTGGGCTTCGATGCCGATAAGGGTGGCACGGATGGTCTCCTCGGCCACTTCGCCGTTGCGTAGAAAAACACAGCGAACGTAATTCTGGCGGGACTCGCAATACAGCAGATTATCAGGGTCGAGGGAGAACTCACTCTCCCCCAGCGTTACCAGCCGGGACGTGGGATCTTCGGGCGGGGACGCGGGTGCCGCGGGACGGGCGGAGGCCAGCAACAACTCCCCCGCCGTCCGCTGATTCTCCCGCTCGGCGCGCAGCTGGATCGCCATACCGCTGAAGGCTACCGGAAACAAACCCACCAGCACGGTCGGCACCGTTATACCGACCAGAACGAGCCCCGAGAAGGCCGTCCACCCCACCGTGAAGTTGTAAAACACGAAGTTGCCCATCGAGATCAGGGCCAGCAGCAAGCCGCAATCGAGCACCCACTTCCACAGCACCCAACCATCCCCACTCCGTTTGCAACCCAGCACCCGCTCCGTGCACCAGGCGTAGAACGACGAGACAATGAAGGTGACTACCGCGTAGCCCACGCAGGTCATGAAGAAACTACCTTCCACATGCATACCGTTCGGCCGCAAAAAATAGAGCGCGCAGAACACGAAGACGCTCACCCGCAGCATACCAATGATGGTCTCGCGGCTGAACTCCCGATCCGGGAAGGGCCGGGTCAGGGGGTTGTTAGTGAGGGGCTGTCGTTTGAACTTCACGTACCGTAGATGCGGGTTTGCGCTTCCTTGTCGGTCAGCAGGTAATAGACTTCGTAGCCGCGCTTGTAAAAAGCTTCGATCTGGCCGGTAGGAATGACCATCCCTTTGCGGTAGAACATCAGGTAGAAGCCGAGCCCTTCCATCGACCAACCTTTATTGAGCGTGAAATAGTTCAGCACCTCGTCGGTAAAGTGATGGCGAATGTATTCCTCATCCCCACCCGTCAGCCGGTACTGCCCGGAGAATTTAGGAAAGCGCACGAAGTCGATGTCCGTAAAACCCACGAGCTCACCGAGTTTATGCACGATGGTTTCCGGCTGCATCCACAGCTCCGGCAAGCCCAGCCGCGCGCTCTGGAGGAAGAACACCGTTTGGTGGACCATATTGTCCTGCCCGGAACCGTGCCATTTTTTGTAGCTGTAATCGAAGATGGAAATGTCGAAATCCATCAGCCCGTCCTGCTTACGGATGATGTGTCGCACCGTCTTGTTCCGCCCCTCGTTGAACAACTTGAAATCCCTTAATTGCGCGGATAGCCCGAAGTCGTCTTCGGCGTGGAAGCCCAAACCGAGGCGGCGGGCGAGGTGGTCCATGTCTTGTTGGCGGCGGTTGGGCATGAGGGGGTGTATTGGTCTGTTGGTGTATTGGTCTATTGGTCTGTTGGTGTATTGGTCTGTTGGTCTGTTGGTCTGTTGGTCTGTTGGGGCAAGATAGCGGCGGGCGGGCGGGGGTGCAAGTTTGTGCGCCGGTTGCCCAGTCTTCGGGCTGAATTCTACCTTCGGTAATTCAGCCCGAAGATTGGGCAACCATTGTGCCGGGTCCCTCGTTCCACAACCGCGCAAATAAAAAACCCTCATCAGCGGAACTGATGAGGGATTTTTATTTGCGCGGTTGTGGAACGGATTCCTTACTTGCCGCCGCCGTTGAAGAGGCCTTGCTCACCAGCGGGAACCGCGGCGGGCTCCGCCGGCTTCGGCTCGACCATACCTTTGATGGTCAGCACGATGGGTTCTTCGCCGGCGTTCGTGGTCAGCGTCACGCGCTTGCGGAACTGGCCGAGGCGGTGCGTATCGTAGCGAACTTTCACCTCGCTGGTTTCACCTGGAGCAACGGGGGCCTTGGAGTAGCTGGGTACCGTACAGCCGCAGGAGCCGCGGGCGTTGGTGATCAGCAGCGGCTCGGTGCCGGTGTTCTTAAACTTGAAGATGCGAAAAGGATCGGCATCCTGCTCGATGACACCATAGTCGATTTCGAGGGCCTCGAAAGACATTACGGCGCCGTCAGCGGGGGCAACGGCTTCTTCGATGGCTTCGGTAGCTTCAACGGTACCGACGCCGGTTTGAGCGGTCATCGTAGCGGTAAAACCGCATGCGAGGAGGAGGAGAAGGAAAAAACGTTTCATGTGGGAGTTATTTTCTTGAAAGGCAAATATAGGGACAAGTCCCGATTGCCCGGTTTAATGAGCTGTTAACGCGACGGAGGTTTATCATCTCCGGTCAGTATAACGGCTATGAGACGCAAAAGGTGGTGAGAAGACACCCGAAAAAGCGTTAAGGCTTTGCAAAAAAATGAAGAAAGCCCGTCTGAATTCAATCAGACGGGCTTACCGGGGTGGAGAATACCAGAGTCGAACTGGTGACCTCTTGCATGCCATGCAAGCGCTCTAGCCAACTGAGCTAATCCCCCGGATAGAGCAGCTTAATTCCTTAAGCGGTCGCAAAGATAGACGGCGCTTTTGAAATGTCAAAGCGATGGACAAAAGTTTCTACATTTTTTATTGATACGTCTTCTCCAGCGTCAGCAACTCCGCCACCCGGCGTGCTTCGGCGACCACCTGGGCGGGGTAACCGGAGATCTCCAGCAGGCCGATGGCGTTGCGTTTCGTCAGGGGCCCGGGCCGCAAGACGTAATCGAAAGAGAGTGCGCGGTCGGCGAGGCGCTCCTGAAAGTGGTGCAGGGCGTAGGCGTCGTCGAGCAGCCGCGTCAGCTCGATGTCGTGGGTGGAGACGAGAACGAGGTGCTCCCCCACCCCGCCGAGGTATTCGAGGATGGCCTTAGCCGCGGCGACGCGCTCCACGGTATTGGTGCCCTTGAACACTTCGTCGATGACGAAAAGGCGGGCAACGCCGTTATCCGCGGCGGCGGCGGCCATCAGCCGGCCGATGGCGTCGATCTCGGCCATATAATAGCTGCTCCCCCCGGCCAGATCGTCGGTGATGCGGATGGAGGTCATCACGGCGAGCGGCGGCGATACCCAGTGCCGGGCGAAGACGGTGTTCAGCGCCTGAGCGGTGATGGCGTTGAGGCTCACCGCCCGCACGAAGGTCGATTTGCCAGACATGTTGGAGCCGGTGAGCAGGAGGCCACGCCGGTTCAGCGACAATTCATTGGCAACGCAGCCTTCAACCAGCGGATGGTAGAGGCCCTCGGTAACCAGCGTTTTGGGCGCGCCGGTCAGGTCGGGCAGCGCATAGTGCGGCAGCGAGGCGCGCAGGGACGCGACGGACAGCGCGAGATCGACCCGACCGATGAAATGGTAGAGCGTCAGCACGTCGGCTTCGATGGCTTTCAGCTGATCGCGGACGGAGAGGAAGGCCAGTACCTCGAGCAAAAACAGGCTCTTGACCAGTTCCATTACGTAAAAAGCGGCGTCCGCGAATTCGGAGACGGCTAAGCGCTCGGAATCCAGCACGGCGATCCTTTTATTGACGACGCCGATGCGTTTGCGGGCGGCTTTGATGGCGGCCGGATCGATGATGCCGTCCGGAACCACCTTCATCAACCGTCCGGCGGAGGCGTGCAAACGCGGCAGCGCGCGCAGTACGTTGACGTAATTGCCCAGCCGGCTTTTTGACCGATAATGGATGTAGTAAAGTACCGGAGCGATGAGTACCAGCAGCAAGAGAAAACCGGGGCTAACCAAGGAGATCAGGAATATGCCCAGCACAAGCCCGACCAACAGACCGGGTAACCACTTGGGAAGATCGACTTCGGGTGGCTTCTTATACAACAGGTTAGGCAGGTAGTAATCCTCGATCTTGTTCATCCGGTCGAGTTCAAGGCAAAGATCGGTGCGCAATCGCTCGTCGGTGGTGAGCGCGGCGATGTCTTCCTCCAGCGTCCCCGGATGTGGCGCGGGGTCGACCAGCCGCGCGTAGAGGGCTTGCTGACCGATGGCGGACCAGCCGTGATCGACGAAACGGTAGAAGGCGTCAAAATCGAGGTCTTCCCGCGTTTGCTCGTTAAGCAGGTACGGGCTATCGGGCCTGGGTTTGAGCTCATGATAAACGGCGGCGAGGTCAAGGCTGGTGGGTTCCGTGCGGCGTCGGCCCCAGCGTTCGGTGACCTGCTTTCGGCGTTTGGCTTTTCGGTTGAACATGGATAGGGTGTTAATAAGGGCGGGGCCGCGGGTGCAACGGGAGTTTTTCAGGAGCGTCGGTCAGCCATCAGGCGGGGAGACCGCGCCGCGCCGCCTTACGGGCTTTCTTCTCGGCCTTGCGCGCCTTCTTCGCGGCTTTCTTTTCGGCCTTCTTACGTTCCTTTTCGGTCATCTGGTAGCCGATGATGTGCAGGTCGCTGCGTTCGCGCAGCACGATGGCCGCCGTCACCGAGGTTACCAGCGGGCCGAGGATGGTGCCAAAGAGCGGCACCTTGAGCATCAGGAACAGCGGCAAACCGAGGCCCAGGCAAATACCAACGTAATTCGGCCAGAGTTGCCGCTGGCTTTGCTTGACGGACAGCCCGAATTGCTCGTTGTAGTTGTCCGCGATCAAGAAACCCATAAAGCCGCACTGCACGCCGACGGTCAAACCCGTGGTCACCCAGCCGTCGCTCAATACGCCATCCAGTACGCCGTTAATAACTTCCTGCAAGATGGTTGCGATCGCAGTCACTACGATCATCCGTACCTGGGCGTCCAGAAAAGGCTTAAAAGCGTGGGCGTTTTCGACGTTCTTCTTCAGCACGATCTGCAGCGTGCGCCGCATGAAGTGATAGATCACCACCTCCAGCAGCACCAGCGTCACCATATTCAACACGCCGTCGGAGTCGGACAGCGATTCGTACAACTCGGTGAGCCAGCTCACCACCAGGCCGTCGCTGCCCACGACGGCCATGTAGACCGGCTCATTGGCGTGAGCATCGAACCAGTCGATCGTACCGGTGATGACGTAGATCGCCATGATCACCCCAACGGCCACCAGCGCCCGCGCCACCCATCCGTATTGCCGCAGCCCCTCCCACAGGCGGTGGCGGAGCATGAACCGCCACGCCCGCGGGAAAGCCAGCAGGGTGTAGCAAAAGTCATGGATGGAGGTGCGGAGGAGGTGCATGGGATGGGCGGGTGGTGGGTGGTGCGGACGTTCGGAGGTCTTACGACTTCAAGCAAAGAACAAGGTCTTCCCGAAGAACTTCCCCGGCACCCGCGTTCTCCGCCCAAACGTGCGTGCTATTCCA
>Ga0115031_1000480_pt1 | contig 28635 bp, 22 predicted proteins | sample Maine_Asex4_meta_FD_87301 | JGI IMG/M metagenome (GOLD analysis project Ga0115031, IMG submission 87301) | Marine algal microbial communities from Maine, USA - Maine_Asex4_metaG | ecosystem: Host-associated > Algae > Red algae > Unclassified | place: Maine, USA | collected 2015-01-05
AACCACATATTTCGCACGACGACCCTCTTCCGACATTCCAAACCCTCCCCGATGGAAACCAGCGCAGAAAATCAGAAAACAGCCAATCCGTCAAAATGCGTGAAACGGGGCGCTAGTGTGAAACTCGATCAGGTTGAGCCAAAGAGCGTCAGGAAATGCGCAGCGCTTGGCGCAATTCCTGATCCGACTTGATCGGGTTTCACCCTATCGCTCCGCGAGCCGTGCGTATATCTCCCGGTAATCGGTCGCTCCGCCCTCCAGCGAGAACAGCCGCTCGGCGGTCTCGCGGCATCGTCCGGCGGTCCGGGGATCGTCCGCGAGGCGCAGCAGGCGCTCGGCCCCGGCGGACAGGGCGGCGTCGTCGAACTCGGACAGGGCCACGCCGACGGCGTTGCCTTCGAGGGTCTCCTCCATGTCGCCCACCCCCGTATTGCCCAGACAGGGGACGCCGCAGCCCAGATATTCCGCCAGCTTCGTCGGCGCGCTCGCCAGCTTCGAGAAGCAGGGCCGGATCAGCGACGCCGCGACGTGCATCCGGCGGACGTGGCCCGGCACCTCTGCATGGTCCGCCGCGTGCATCTCCAGCCGTCCGGCATCGATCCCCGCCCGCGCCACGGCCTCGCGAATCATCGCGTGCTCGTTGCGGTTGACGACCAGCAGGCGCGCGTCGGGGCGCCGCTCGACGATCTCGCGGAAGAAGGCCAGGGTCTCGTCGAACAGGTACCACGTCCCGATCGACCCGACATACCCGAAGGTGAACCGCTCGTCCCGCGCCGAGGGGTCGGGCGAGAACCGGTCGAGATCGGCGCAGGTCGGGATGACGGTGATCGGCAGGTCCCGGTCCCGGAGGTAGTCGAACTCCGCGATCAGCCGCCTGGAGGCGTGGGTCAGTGTGACGAGATGGTCCGCGCCGCGAAAGAACCGCCGCTCCAGCCCCTTCACCGTCCGGTAGACGCGGCCCTGCGCGGGCCAGATATTGCCGTCGACCCGTTCGTCGGCCCAGAAGCCCCGCATGTCGAACAGGAAGCGCGCGCCGGTCGTCCGCTTCACGGACAGGGCCATCATCGCGGCGACGTAGGAGCGGGCGTGGACGATCTGGATGCGCCGCGTCACCGCGATGCGCAGCGCGACCGCCGTTCCCGCCGCGATGTCGTAGACGGTGGCCGGGACCGAGGGCGACTTGTGATAGGCGAGCGGGGTCCAGCGGATGCCGCTCGCGCGCAGTCGCTCGCGCATCCGGTCCATCTGCGCCCCGTCGGCGCGGTCGGCGGCCTTCTCGAAGGAGACGAGCGAGATGTCGTTGTCGCGGGCCAGCTTTTCCAGATAGCCGATGACCTGGCTCTTCCCCAGGGGTTCGAGCATGCCGTCATAGGAGATGTAGAGAACGCGGGCCATGGCGCAGAAATCCTTCTTGCGGGTTTTCCGGGCCACGCGATCCCGGAGCGCCGCGATGCCCCCGGTCGCCGGTCCGGAGCGGGGACGTCACCCCTCCATCGCCTCCCGGGGCGGGGGGCCGGCGGTCATCTCGACGCCCGAATCGCCCACGGTGATGACGCTGTCGCAGTTGCGCAGGGTTCGCAGGCGGTGCGTGACCATGATGATGGTGATCTTCTCTTCGAGCGCGTCGAGCGCCCTCATGACCTTGTCCTCTGTATCGCTGTCGAGCGCGCTGGTCGCCTCGTCGAGGACGAGGACCGAGGCCCTCATGTAGAAGGCGCGCGCCAGGCCGAGCCGCTGCCGCTGTCCGCCCGACAACCTCACGCCGCGTTCGCCGACGCTGGTCTCGTATCCGTCGGGCAGGGTGTCGATGTACTCCCGGAGCTGGGCGATCTCCGCCGCGCGCTCCATCCGCTCCCGGTCGATGCCGTCCCCCTCCGCCGACAGGGCGATATTGGCGGCGATGGAGGTATCCGCGAGATAGATCGACTGCGGGACGTGGGTGATGAGGGCGTACCAGCTGATGCGGTTGCCGGCGGTCAGGGTCTTTCCGTCGATCGTGATCTGCCCGTCGGTGGGCAGCAGCAGCCCCATGAACAGGTCCACCAGCGTGCTCTTGCCGCTGCCGGTCTTGCCGACGACGCCGATCCGGCTCCCCTTCTCAATCGTCAGCGAGACGTCCGAGAAGACGGGGGACGGGCTTCGCGCGTAGGAGAACGAGATGTTCTCGAAAGCCATCTCCCGCTCGAACCGGATCGCCTGATCGGGAGGGGGGAGGGCGGCGCGATGCTCCTTGATGTCGAGGATGTATTCCACGTCGCGCAGCATCTGCTGCGATCCCTGCAGGGCGCTCCAGCCCGAATAGACCTGTTGCAGCATGGGCAGCAGGCGCTGCGCCCCGAACGCCATGGCTCCGATGACCGGCACGGCCACGTTCAGGCCGCCGGGTTGCAGGCTGAGATAGATGGCGTAGAGCGCCAGCAGCACGATCCCCGCGCCCTCCACGACGAAACGGGGCACCCACTGGAGAAAGATGTTCACCCCCTGGGCATGGCGGAACATCTTGTCCGCGCCCCGGAAGCTTTCGTAGAAGGTGTCCTGCGTGCGCGAGATGATGATGTCGCGGATGCCGCCGACCGCTTCCTGGACGTCCTGGATGCGCCGGGTCTGCATGTAGGCGAGCACGACGGAGTTGTTGCGCAGCACGCGCCGCGACAACAGGCTGATCACGAGGTAGACCGCGATCATGGCCGAGATGGCGACGGCGGCGGCGACCGGGCTGAACATCACGAGGAAGATGGCGATGCTGGTGCCGATCACGACGGCCGACACGCTCAGGACAACCTGGTACAGGACGCCGAAGATGACGTTCTGCACCTTTTCCACCGCCGAGACGACGTCGCTGGAATTGCGCATCACGTGCACTTCGTAGGGCTGCGACAGCATCGTGCGGAAGATATGCGTCCCGAGTTCGTGGCCCACCCCGGTCACGAACTTGAGCGAGCACCAGGTCAGCAGCAGCCGGACCGAGGCCGCCACGACGGCCGCGACGATCATGAAGATGCCCGCCGCGACGACCGAGCGCTCGCCCTCGCCGCCGACGATACGCTCGAACAGGCCCGCGATCACGGGCGGCAGCGCGTTGCTGGCGTCGACGTCGATCAGGAACGCGAGCATCGGCACGACGGACCCGATGCTCATGATCTCGGCCACGCCGCCGACGAGCATGAGGACGACGGTGATCGCGAACAGGATGTGCTGCTTGCGCGACGTCACCGACATGATCGTCATCAGGCTGCTGAAGGCGCCTTTCGCGCTGATGCTTCCGCTTCCCTTGCCCGTCGGGACGGGGCGCGGGGCGTCCGCCTGCGGATCGCTGCCGGGGTCGCTCATGCACCGGCCCCGGAAAGGGGATGCGCAGGCCGTACGCGGGTCGCGAGGCGGGGCGTCATCGGATCAGGAACCGGGATCGAAGGCGGGATCGACATGGTCGCGGATCAGCGACCGCAGGGTCGGAACGTCGAGGAAGTCCGGATTGTCGCCGCTGTTGTAGTCGAAGCCCGGCTCGACGCGCACGCCGCCCGTCCGCTCGATGTATTCCTCCTGCGTCATCTCGCCGGAGGTCGAGAGGATGACGAAATGCTCGCCGATCTTCAGGGTATTGTAGCTGTCGCTCGACGTGATCATCTCTTCGTGCAGCTTCTCGCCGGGCCGGATGCCGACGATCCTCTTCTCGCAATCCGGCCCGATGGCCTCGGCGATGTCCATGATGTTGTAGCTGGGGATGCGCGGAACGTAGATCTCGCCGCCGAGCGCGTTCTCGATGGACCACAGCACCATCTCCACCCCCTCCTGGAGGGTGATGTTGAACCGGGTCATGGCGGGGTCGGTGATCGGCAGGATGCCGGTCTCGCGCGCCTTCATGAAGAACGGGATGACCGATCCCCGGCTGCCCATCACGTTGCCGTAGCGGACGACGGAGAAGCGCAGGTCGCGGGTCCCCCGGATGTTGTTCGCCGCCGTGAACAGCTTGTCGGAGCACAGCTTCGTCGCGCCGTAGAGGTTGATCGGCGCGGCGGCCTTGTCGGTCGACAGGGCGATCACGCGCCTGACGCCGCAGGAGAGAGACGCCTCGATCAGGTTCTGGGCGCCCATGATATTGGTCTTGATGCACTCGAAGGGGTTGTATTCGGCGGCCGGCACCTGCTTGAGCGCGGCGGCGTGGACCACGATCTCGATGTTCTCCAGCGCCCGCCGCAACCGCGCCTCGTCGCGCACGTCGCCGATGAAGTAGCGGAGCGCGGGGTACTCCTCGGGCGAGAACCGCTGCATCATCTCGGACTGCTTCAGTTCGTCGCGGGAGAACACCACGAGGCGCCCCACATCGGGATAGCGCTCCAGCACGGTCTTGACGAAGGCGTTGCCGAAGGACCCGGTCCCGCCCGTTACGAAGATGGATTTTCCAGAAAGCATGGACGACTGTCCGTCAAGCCAAAATCCTGACGGTCCTTTCCGGTTTAGATGACAAGTACACAGAGGTATTCGGGCGCACCGGTCGTCGCGGAAGCAACGGCGTCATGCGCGGTCGCTACGTATGGGCCGGACGCTACGGCGTCAAGTCAATTAGGAGCCGCCGCTATATGCCGGGCCGCAAACCGCGCCGCGTCGCGCCCGTTCCCGCCGCCTGCGATCCGCAGAAAAAAAGCGGCCCCGGCACGCGGGAATCGGGTCTCGCGGGCGCCCGGCCCCCTTCCCGATCTCGCTCCCTCGCTTGACGAAAACCTCTGCGCGCTCTACCGCATCCCCGTGTTCGGAGAATACAGCGGCCCCGGAAGGCTGTGGAGTGCGGCCGGTATCCGCTTGCGCGGCACGGCACGGCGCGCCGCGCGCCGGGGAGAGAGGATTTGTCCTTTTCCGCACGGGCGTCCGGGATCGCTTTCGATGTCGCGCCTGCGGAACGGGGTCATTGAGGAACGAGGCGCATGACAGACACTATCTCTCTTCCGACCGAGGACGACATCGATCTCGAAACGGTCGTCTCCACCATAAGGCCCTATACCTGGCTGATCGTGATCGTCGGTATCCTGGCCGGCATGCTGAGCTTCCTCTATTACAGCAATCAGCCCAAGGTCTACGTGAGCGTCGCGAAGTTCTTCATGAAAGATTCGAGGGACGGCCTGATTTCCAGACCCAAGGTGATCGGCATGGAGGCCTTTACCGTAGGGGGAGGCTCGGGCGAGATCGGGCGCGTCGTCGACAGGATCGCGTCGCGCGACTTCATCGCCGAAATCTTCAAGAGCGGCAGGCTCGACGAGGAGATCTTCTTCGTCGAGTACGAGAAGGGTTTCCTGCAGACCTTCAAGGAACTCGTCCCTGGTCTGCGCGCCTCGCCCGACGAATCGGCCACGGACGCGATGACCGTGGAGGAACGCCGGATGGCGGCGATAAGGGTGTTCCAGCAGAACGTCTCCGTCTCCCTCCAGCGGAACGACGTGATCAACCTCTCCGCCTACCACCCCGATTCGGAGACCGCCGCGAAGATCGCCAACACCGTCGTCGAGGCCTACCTCGCCTATCTCATCGAAGAACGGCAGAGGGACGACGACCGGCAGATCGGACTGATCCGGAACAGGCTGGACGATGCCCGCAAGGCGTTCAACGAGGCGCTCGAAAACTCGCGGCTCTTCATCCTCGAACAGAATATCCAGCCCCGCGAGGAGCTGGCGAACAACTCGCTGCAGCTTACCCAGTTCCGGAACAAGCTCCGGCAGATCGAGGCCGTCATCGACGGGGTCCGCTTCTTTCAGGACCGGCAGGCCAGCGGCGATACCACCCCCGTCCGCGTCGACGAACTCTTCGAGAAGTATCCGACCGCCTTCTCGACCCTCGAAAGCCGGTTCAACTGGCGAGCCGACCAGTCGACGGTCGACCTGCCCCCCCGGGCGATGCTCGACAGCCTGAGCCGGAGCCTGTCCAACGAGTACACGCAGCTTCAGCGGTCGATCTACATCCTGGAGGCGACGACGGAAGAGAACGCCGAGGATGTCGGAATCCTCGCGGACCTCGATCGCGAAGTCCAGGTTCGCGAGGCGCTCTACGAGGGGCTGGTGAACCAGTTCGAGGCCATGGATATCGGCGCGGTGCTCAAGAACGAGAAGGGGGGGGAGATGATCCAGACGGCCGTGAGCTCCCCGGCGCCGATCTCGGGCGGGACCGTGATGTACTCGGCTTTCGCCGCCGTCTTCGCGATGCTCGCGACCCTGATCCTGTGCTTCTTCTGGGCGTTCTCCAGCGGCAGGGTCTTCTCGGACAGCCAGGTCGCCAAGGTGGTGGGTGCGGAACCGCGTGCCGTGAACGTCGCCAAGGCGGTCGGCACCCGGTCGGGCATGCTTCGCGGGCTCGCCAAGAGGCCGACGCTGGTGCAGAACGTCGAGCTGCTGAACCTGGGGCTTTCATTGTCGGATGCGCAGTTCGGGACGGTCTCGATCCTCGGCATTCCCAAGACGGGGGTGTCGCGCAACCTCTCCGTCCTGTTCGCCGGGCTGATGGCCGGAACCGACAAGCGCGTGGGGATCGTCGATCTCAACAACAACGCGTCGGAGGGCACGCGGGAGCTGCTCGGCGGCTTCGACCGGCAGGAGCTGGCCGGGAACATCGACATGCTGACCTGGAAGAGCGCTTCCGCCGAAGCGCCCGGCGACGCGATCCCTCTCGAAGAGGCCCTCGACCAGATGGCCGGGACCTTCGACAGCCTGTTCATGCTCTGCGCGCCGATCTCCCGGGGGGTCGTCCGCAACAATATCGCCCTCGGCCGGTCCGATCACGTCGTGCTGCTCGTCACGAAGAAGAAGACGACGAAGACGGAGATCAACCGCGCCCTGTCGATCGTCCGGCACTTCCCGGGTCTGAGCAGCGATCTGGTCGTCGCATGAGGTGCTTCCGGGCTGCCGGGGAGGCGAGTGCCTGCGGGGACGGATGACTCTTCCGTCACCTTTCCGTCCGCGGGGACGGAACATGATCGGTCCGGTCGTGCTTCGCGCTTGGGCCGAGACCGACGCCATGCGCCCGCGCGCTCGACACGGGCAATGTCCACGACGGTCCCGCGTCGGCGCGGCAGGGTTCCACCCGTGACACCGACGATCCGCCGCAGATATGAAGACTTCCCTTGGCCAGCCCGTCCGAAGGGTTGTATAGCCCTGCCACGGCGCGATACCGGAAAGAGGGATGGCCTCCGCCCTGTCGTCTCGACCGGATGTCCAAGGCAGGGCTGATGATGATGGAACAGAAGACCGCAGGCAACCTCGACGCCGAGACAGTCGACTCCTTCGGGGACGAATGGTCCCGGTTCGACCAGACCGACCTGGATGCGGAGGAACACCACCGGCTCTTCGAGGCGTATTTCGAGATCTTCCCGTGGCAGGCGCTCGAACCGGACGCGCGCGGATTCGACATGGGCTGCGGCTCCGGTCGCTGGGCGCGGCTCGTCGCGCCCCGGGTGGGGAATCTGGTCTGCATCGATCCCTCCCCGGCGGCTCTCGACGTGGCGCGTCGCGCCTTGGCTGGGGAGGGCAACGTCCATTTCGTCGAGGCTCCGGCGAATGCGGTACCGCTCGATCCCGCCAGCATGGACTTCGGCTATTCTCTCGGTGTGTTGCACCATATTCCCGATACGCGGGCGGCATTGCGGGCCTGTGTCTCCCTGCTGAAGCCCGGCGCCCCGTTCCTCCTGTATCTCTATTACCGCTTCGACAATCGTCCGTGGTGGTTCCGCCTTCTCTGGAAGGCCAGCGAGGTGGTCCGGGGAACGGTCAGCCGTCTGCCCGAGCGAGCGAAGCACCTGACGACCGACGTCATCGCCGCCCTCGTCTACTGGCCCCTCGCGCGGCTGGCGAGGCTGCTGGAGAAAACGGGAATGAAGGTGGGCGGCCTGCCGCTCTCGTTCTATCGCAACACCTCGTTCTACACGATGCGGACGGACAGCCGCGACCGTTTCGGCACGCCGCTGGAACAGCGGTTCACCCGCGCGGAGATGGAGGACATGATGCGCGGCGCGGGGCTTGAGGACATCGCGTTCTCGGATACCGAGCCGTTCTGGGTCGGTATCGGCCACAAGACGCGGACCCCCCGATGAAACGGGTCGCCGTTCTGTCCAAGTACGGATCACGCGCCGCCTCGACCCGGCAGCGCTTTCTCCAGTACCGCGATATTCTCGCCGCGAACGGCATCCGGTTAGACATACATCCCCTTCTCGACAACGATTATCTCGACAAGCGGCTGGGGGCGCACGGCAAACCGATCGCGGCGGCGCTGTCGGGCTATGCGCAGCGGGCAAGGCATCTGGTCGGCGGCATCGACGCCGATGCGGTGATCGTCCATTGCGAGGTGTTCCCCTACCTGCCGGGCGCGCTGGAGAACCTGCTCCTTCGGGTCCGCCAGCCCCTGATCTACGATTTCGACGACGCGATCTTCCACCAGTACGACGCGCACCGCCGCCCCCTCGTGCGGCGGATGCTGGGCGGAAAGCTCGCGCCGCTCCTGAGCCGCATGGAGCTGGCGATCTGCGGCAACGCCTATCTGGAGGATTACGCGGCCCGGTACTGCAAGCGCACGGCCATCGTGCCGACGGTCGTGGACGTGGACGCCTATCGCCCCGTCGCCGACCGAGACCCCGACGCGCGCCCGGTTCTCGGCTGGATCGGGTCGCCCTCGACCTGGACCTACATGCGCCCCCACGCGCCGATGCTCTCGCGCCTCGCCGCGGAACTGGACTTTCGCATCCTGGTCGTGGGCGCGGGGCCGCAGGACGCCGCGATACCGGGTTTCGACTTCGTCGACTGGACCGAGGAAACCGAGATCGCGTCGATCCAGGCGATGGATATCGGCATCATGCCGCTGCCGGACGAGCCGTGGGCGCGGGGCAAGTGCGGCTACAAGCTGATCCAGTACATGGCCTGCGGGCTGCCGGTGGTCGCCTCGCCGGTGGGCGTGAATTCCGAGATCGTGACCGACGGGGTCAACGGCTTCCTGGCGCGCGGCGAGGACGAATGGAGCGCCGCGATCCGTCGCCTCGTCGAGGACCCCGCCCTCCGGCGGTCCTTGGGACGCGAGGGACGCCGAACGGTCGAGGAGCGTTATTCGCTCCAGGTTCACGGTCCCCGGCTGGCCGACCTGCTGGGACAGGTATGACCGCTCGCGCCGGCGAGGGATGGCATTCTTTTCTTTTTTACTGCACGACGCGCCGAAATGTGACATTGGCCCGGCAGGGCGCCGGACCGGCGCCCGCCAGTAGCGTACGAGAGTCGTCATGTCCGAGACCATCCAGCCACGTCGTATCCTGATCACGGGGACCGCCGGTTTCGTGGGGTATCACCTCGCGGAGCGCCTTCTGGACGAAGGGTGGGAGGTGCTGGGGATCGATGCGATCACCGACTACTACGACGTGACGCTCAAGCAGCGCCGCCACCAGCGCCTGCTCCAGAAGCCCGGCTTCCGGGCCGAGGAGTTCCGGCTGGAGGACGGCGCGCGGATGCTGGACGTGGCGCGCGAATTCGAGCCGGCGGTGATCGTGCATCTCGCGGCGCAGGCCGGGGTCCGCTACAGCCTGGAGAACCCGCGCGCCTATGTCGACAGCAACCTGATCGGCACGTTCAACGTGATGGAGGCCGCGCGGGAGCTGAAGGTGCAGCACCTGCTGATGGCCTCGACCAGCTCGGTCTACGGCGCCAATACCGAGATGCCCTTCGACGAGCGGCAGAAGACCGACACGTCCCTCACCTTCTACGCTGCGACCAAGAAGGCCAACGAGGCGATGGGGCATTCCTACGCCCATATCTGGGACCTGCCGACCACGATGTTCCGCTTCTTCACGGTCTACGGACCCTGGGGGCGGCCCGACATGGCACTGTTCAAGTTCACCAAGGGCATCATCGAGGGGACGCCCATCGATATCTACAACCATGGCGAGATGTACCGCGATTTCACCTATGTCACCGATCTGGTGCGCGGGATCGCCCTCCTGATCGACGCGGTGCCGCCCACCCCTGCCGAGCGGGGCGAGGAGCCGGTGCCCGACTACGACAGCCTGTCCCCCGCCGCGCCCTACCGCGTGGTGAATATCGGCAACTCGACCAAGGTGCGCCTGCTCGACTACGTCGAGGCGATCGAGGCGGAACTGGGGATGAAGGCCGTCCGCAACTACATGGAGATGCAGACCGGCGACGTCCCCGCGACCTGGGCCGACGCGACGCTGCTGGAGGAGCTGACCGGCTATCGTCCCGCCACGGATATCCGCGAGGGCGTCCGGTCCTTCGTGACGTGGTACCGGGACTATTTCGCGGTCTGACGGGGAGACGTTGTCCATGCTGAACCTTGCCGATATCAGGCCCGCCGTCATCGGCCTCGGGTATGTCGGGCTGCCGCTCGCCGTCGAGTTCGGACGCAAGCGCCCGACGCTGGGCTTCGACATCGACGCCCGGCGGATCGCCGAGCTGCGGGCCGGGCGCGACGGAACGCTGGAGGTATCGCCCGAGGAGATGGCGGAGGCGGCGCACCTGACCTTCGCCGACGATCCGGGGGCGCTGGCGGCCTGCAACACCTTCATCGTCACGGTCCCCACGCCGATCGATCCCTACAAGCGGCCCGATCTGACCCCGCTGCGCAAGGCGTCCGAGACCGTGGGCGGGGCGCTGAAGCGGGGCGATATCGTCATCTACGAGAGCACCGTCTACCCCGGTGCCACCGAGGAGGACTGCGTCCCGATCCTCGAACGGGTGTCGGGGCTGACCTTCAACGAGGATTTCTTCGTCGGCTACAGCCCCGAGCGCATCAATCCCGGCGACAAGGAGCACCGGCTGCCGCAGATCAGGAAGGTCACGTCCGGCTCCACTCCGGAAGCGGGGCGGCTGGTCGATTCGCTCTATGCCGAGATCATCACGGCGGGCACCCATCTCGCACCCTCGATCCGCGTGGCCGAGGCGGCGAAGGTGATCGAGAACACGCAGCGCGACCTCAACATCGCCCTCATCAACGAGCTGGCCCTCATCTTCAACCGCATGGGCATCGATACGCAGGCGGTCCTGGAGGCGGCGGGCACGAAGTGGAACTTCCTGCCGTTCCGCCCCGGTCTGGTCGGCGGGCACTGCATCGGCGTCGACCCCTACTACCTGACGCACAAGGCCCAGGCGATCGGCTACCACCCGGAGGTGATCCTCGCCGGGCGGCGCCTGAACGACAGCATGGGCGCCTACGTGGCGGGGCAGATGGTCAAGGCGATGCTGACCCGCGGCATGGCCGTGAAGGATGCGCGCGTGCTGATGCTGGGCTTCGCCTTCAAGGAGAACTGCCCCGACCTGCGCAATACCCGCGTTCTCGACGTCGTCGCGGAACTGCGATCCTACGGCATCGTCGTCGACGTACACGACCCCTGGGTCTCCACCGAGGACGCGCGGAAGGAATACGGCATCGCGCTGACCGACGCGCCCTCCGCCGACACCTATGACGGCATCATGCTGGCCGTTCCCCACCGCACCCTCGTCGAGGGCGGATCGAAGGCGATGCGCGCCTTCGGCAAGGCGGAACACGTCTTCTACGACCTCAAATCGGTCTTTCCCGCAGGAGAGAGCGATCTGCGACTGTGACGGCGCGCAACCCGCGATCCGCCCGTCCGTCCGCCCCCCGATCCGACACCGCCCGACGCAATCCAGACCACGACCCGAAAAGGAAATCTTCATGAGTATCTTGAGAAGATTGAACAACTTCTACGGAAGGCTCAAGCAGGAGCAGGACTACAAGAAGCTCCAGAAAGACCATGCCGAGCACGCTTCCGACGTCGAATACGACTGGAACTGGAAAGACGTCAACTTCAACCGGATCGCCCTGATCAACTACCTGCTCCCGAAGGTCGGCGGCTACGATGCGCAGTACCTGGAAATCGGGTGCAACGACAACATGCTGTTCGACTGCGTTCCCTGCGCGAACAAGATCGGCGTGGACCCGACGGCCGGCGGAACGCACAGGATGACGAGCGACGATTTCTTCGCCCAGAACGACCGGAAGTTCGACTTCATCTTCGTGGACGGGCTGCATCATTACGAGCAGATCCACCGCGACGCGGCCAATGCGATGCGCAGTCTGAAGCCCGGCGGATGGATCGCGTTCCACGACCTGCTGCCGCGCAACTGGCGCGAGCATCACGTGCCGCGCATCCAGGACGCCTGGACCGGTGACGGCTGGAAGGTCGCCTACGAACTGTCGAAGACCGAAGGCGTGGATTTGCGTATCTTCCACATCGACCACGGCGTCGGAGCCATGAGGCTCACCGACCCCGACGCGGTGCCGGTCGATCTCTCCGGCGAACTTGCGGAGGCCCCGTTCTCCTATTTCGTCGACATCAAGGACGATCTGCCCATCGTGAAATGGGACGAGGGGATCGCCTGGATCGACCGCGAAGCGGCGGGATGACCGTGTCGTCCGCCGCCCCGCCCCGCCCGCGCATTTCGAGGACGATACGTTCATGAGCAAGCTGTCCCTCATCGGCAGGATTCGCGACGTCTACCGGCGCGGCGGAAACGTCCTGCACTTTCTGAAGGATGGCGACGGGTCGTCCAACGACTGGGAATCGATCATGATCAGCTACGATTTCCAGGCAGGCTCCTACACGAAGATGGCCGCCGAGACGGTCGATTACACCGACCGCTACACGGACCTCATCGCCGGGGTCATGGGCGGTCTGGGCGAGTATGCCAGCATCATGGAGGTCGGCGTCGGCGAGGCGACCATCATGAACCCGCTGATGGCCAAGCTCGACCCCGCCGGAGCGCTCGACGCCTACGGGTTCGACATTTCGTGGTCCAGAACCCGCTACGCCCGCGCCAACGCGGACGAGGCCGGGCGCGATACCACGCTCTTCGTGGCCAACCTCTTCGAGATTCCGCTGCCCGACAACGCGATCGACATCGTCTACACCTCGCATTCCCTCGAACCGAACGGGGGCAAGGAGCGCGAGGCCCTCGCGGAGCTTTACCGCGTTGCCCGCCGCTACGTGGTCCTGCTGGAGCCGGATTTCGACAGCGCTTCCCCCGAAGGCCACGAGCGGATGGCCGGGCACGGCTACGTGCGCGATCTGGCCGGTCACGCGCGCGCCCTCGGCTACGACGTCGCGGAGAGCCGGCCCTTCGGCGAGAGCATCAACCCGCTCAACCCCACGGGCCTGACGGTGATCCGCAAGACGCCGACTGCCGAACCGGTCGCGCCCGGCTTCGTCTGCCCGGTCACGCACACGCCGCTGACGCGGCACGAAGGGGTGCTCTACGGCGAGGAGAGCGGGCTGATGTATCCGGTGATCGACGGCCTCCCGTGCCTGATCGAATCCTCGGCCGTCCTGGGGCTGCATTTCGGGCATTTCAACCGGGCCGGGTAGAGCGATGTCATACCGTCAGAATCTCGGCAGAGGCCCGACCGCGCGGCGTTCGGCGAACGGGTCGCGGGTCTTCCGCACCTGGCCGAAGGGATGTGGCAACCCGTTCGCAAGGGCGACCCCGTGACGGCGCGTCGGGACGCGAAGGCGCGCGTCGGACGCATGGTCGACGCCTGCCGCGAATGGAACGAGCAGGCCAGCGCCTTAATCGGCAGGGAGATCGAGCGGCGACGACGCACGTCCCAAAGCAATGCTATCGTGGTGAAAGCGCTTATCGGCTTCTCTGTCTTGCCGAACCCGGGCGCTCCGCGCCGGGTCGTCATCTTCGAGGGATTGCGCAACAAAGTGATGTTCTCGCTGTTTCCGCCCGGGGAGGTCTACATCCTCGGCTCGCACGAGGAACGCGATTACGCCGCGCGCAACGGCCACGGCTTCCTGTGGCAATACCCGATCCAGAGCGCGATGATCCTCGCCGTCTACCGGGGCTGGAGCGGCCTCGCGCGGATACAGGTACGGCGCTGGCGGCGCTGGATCGCGCGGCGCGACGTGACCGTGTTCCTCTACGAGGATACGCAGGGCGTCGGCGCGTTCTTCGCCCTGCTCCGCGACCCGGACGATCCGTCCTGCCGGGTGGCCTGCATCCAGCACGGGCACTACACCCCCCGGACCGTGCCCTGCCGGCCTGAGGGGGGACTGACCGAGTACAACCTCGTCTGGGACGTGCAGCAGGGGGAGTGGATCTCCGACCGGCCGGAGAAGACCCGCGTCGTCGGACTGCCCTACGAAGCCATGGCGACGCCGTGCGAGGGGGCGCTGCCGGTGGTGCTGGTCGGCCTCGGGGCCACCGCCATATCGACCCACGATGAATCGATCCGGCTCTACACACGCGTCTGCGAGGCGCTGAAACGGAATTTCGAGGTCGATATCGCCTATCGCCCCCATCCGAACGAGTTCCTCAAACCGGAGAAGATCGCGCAATGCGAGGCGCTGTTCGGGCGCGTCGACCGGACGCCGAAGATCGACCTGCTGAACGGCCCGCGCGCGCTGTTCGTCGGGGAGGTGTCGTCCCTGCTGTTCGAGGCGAACCAGACGGGGCATCTGACCGCCTATATCGAGGTGGACAGGAAGTTCATCCCCAGCGGCTACCACGACCTCGACATCGACCCCGATGCCCTCGACGGTTTCGTGCGCGACCTGCGCGCGGCGCTGGCCGAACCCCTGTCCGACGACCCCGGCCGCGCGGCGCGGGGCGACCCGCTGGTCCGCTTCGCCGCCGCGCTCTCGTCGCTCGGGATGCTCCCGGACCGTTCGGGCGACGCATCGTGAAGCGCATCGCGGCCCTGACCCACCTGGCCCAGACGCCCAGCAGCCGGTTCCGGGTCCGGAGCCTGATCCCGGGCCTGCTCGAACGCGGTGTCGAGGTCACGGACATGCCGCGGCGCTACAATACCGAGATGTCGGCGGCGACCTTCCCGGACACGCGCATCTCGCGCGACCCCCGCAAGGCGGCGCTCGCGGCGGGCTATCACGCGGGCGATATCGGCCACTCGCTTTCACGCGTCCTGCGCACCCGCCGTTACGACGGAACATGGGTCAGCCGCGAGATCGTCATCGGGCACCGGTCGTGGGAGGGCCTCGTCGGGCAGCCGCTCTATTACGACATCGACGACGCCGTCTTCCTGCGCGCCCGCGCCCTGCGCACGGGGATCGATGCCCTGATCCGCCGCGCGACCTGCGTCTTCGCGGGGAACGGCTTCCTCGCCGATTACTGCGCGCAGTTCTGCGACACCGTGCATGTCGTCCCGACCGCCGTCGATACGGGGCGATTCCGCCCGGCCCCGTCCTGGCGACCCGAAGGACCCTTCACGATGCTCTGGTCGGGGACCAGCAGCTCGTTTCCCTACCTCGAAGCGATCGAGCCGGTCCTGCACGCGTTCCTGAGCACGAAGCCCGATGCCCGCTTCCGCGTCTGCTCGAACCGCTACCCCGAGGAACTGACACGCCTGCACGAGTATATCGACTACCTGCCCTGGAGCCCGGAGGACGAGGTCGCGCAGATGCAGGATGCCGATATCGGCCTGATGCCGATCCCGGATACCGACTGGGCGCGGGGCAAGTGCTCCTACAAGATGCTGCTCTACGCCGCCTGCGGCGTTCCTTGCGTCGTCAGCGCCGTGGGCATGAACAACGATGTCCTCGAAAAGGGCGCCGTCGGCGTCGGCTGCGCGTCGCCGGCGGAATGGCGCGACGCGCTGGAAGACGCCTATTCCGAGCGCGACCGCCTGAGAACGATCTTTCCGGACGGCCCGGACGTGGTCCGGCAGCACTATTCCACCGAAAGCGTCTGCGACCGCATCGCCGGGGTGATGCGGGCATAGGCCGCCGCCGGTTTTCCGGAACGCTGTACGAAGATTTTCGACAGGCTCCCGAAGTTCGGTACGCGCGCGACCGCGGCCCCGCCTGTCTCGCGGATATCCGTTACCGTCTCAGCGTGAAAAAAACGCTCTCGACTCGCTTTCAGCTATCGGCGCATACTATGCATCAAACCCGGGGAGAGGCCCCGGATACCTTTGAGGAATGGGAAACTCTCGCGCGCCTGTACGGATCATCGCCCTTGACCTCGCTACCCGATTGGGTGCAAACCCCCACGATTGCAGTGCGATACAGATACCCTCTCATCGGCATGGAAGCATGACCAAGTAATGGACACGACCAATCTATCCGGAAAGCTGGACCGAATATCTGAATAGGTTCAGAATAGTTTCTCGATAGTTGAGCAGTTGAGTTTTTACTAGAAACCGTTCGATACGATGTCCGAATCGAGACGTTTCTGGTTCTTTAGTTAGGTGTGTAACTATGTTTCTTTTGACCGAAGGCGACGTGAACAATCCGTTCAAGCGCGGTGTATTCGACTTCGCGGCGATATTCCTGAGCGTGACCTTGGCGATACTGCTGGTCTTCTCCATCAGCGAGGCTTCCAGCACCGTCGCGGGAACCTTCTGCGTCGCGTTCACGATCGGGGCGGTCTATACGGGCATCCTGTACCGCCTGAGATGCTACCGGTCCGCCTGGCGTTTCTTCTCGTCATACGATGCGATGCGCTGCTTTGCCGCCGCCATCGCCTCGACCGCGATCGCCATGGCGATCTGGTTCTCGTTCCTGCCGGTCGCGGGGTGGCTCATCGTGGGCGCCGCGGCGACCTTCTCCGGCTTCCTGCTCCGGTGTTCCGCGCGGCTGATCTCCACCTACGGCCTGTTCAGGACCGCGCTGACCCCGCACAACCCGCTCGGCCGGATCCGTGGATCGAGACAGCCCCGGCAGACCAAGCGCGCCCTGATGATCGGGTACGGCGACAATCTCGAAGCGTTCCTGCGGTCGCGGCGCAAGCTGGACACCGGTTTCGAGATCGTCGGGATCGTGCGCATCGCGGGCGAGGAGCAGCTGTCGAGCCTGCGCGGCATCCCCATCCTCGGCTCGATAGATGGCATCAACGCGATCGTCCGCGACCTCGAACTCCACAATCGCGCGCCCGACATGCTGATCCTCACCCGCGACGAGCTGCGCCACCATCCGGTCGCCGGAGTCCTGTCGCAGATCGACAAGGTGGATGCGGAAATCGCGTGGCTGCCGCGCCTGGACCAGCTCGACCAGAGCGGAGAGGCGAGGCTGCTTCCCATCAAGCTCGAAGACCTGCTGTCCCGCCCCGCCAAGTCCTTCGATGCCCATGCCTGCGAGGCGCTCCTGTCGGGGGTGCCGGTGCTGATCACCGGCGCGGGGGGGTCCATCGGCTCCGAGCTGGTGCGCCAGATCGCGGCGCTGTCGCCCAGCAAGATCATCCTGGCCGACAGCTCGGAGCACGCGCTCTACCAGATCGACCGCGAGATGAGCGTCGATTTCCCGAACGTGCCCCGCGTCTCGAAGATCCTGAACGTGCGCGACCGCGACACCGTCTTCCGGACCGTCGAGCGGTACATGCCGGAATTCATCTTCCACGCGGCGGCCCTCAAGCACGTCCCGATCGTCGAGGGCCAGCCCTGCGAAGGGCTGCTGACGAACGTGGTCGGCTCCTGGAACGTCGCGGATGCGGCGGCGGCGTTCAACGTGCGGACCATGGTGATGGTCTCCACGGACAAGGCCGTGAACCCCGCCAACGTCATGGGCGCGACGAAGCGCATGGCCGAGACTTATTGTCAGGCGATGGACGCGGACATGCGCCAGCGGGGCGGGAAGACGCGCTTCGTGACGGTGCGCTTCGGCAACGTGCTGGGGTCGAACGGCTCCGTCGTGCCCCTGTTCGAGCGTCAGCTCGCGCAGGGCAGGGTGCTGACGGTCACGCATCCGGATGTCGAGCGGTTCTTCATGACGATCCCGGAGGCGTCGCGCCTCATCTTGGAAGCGATGCTCGCCGGCATGGACGACGAGAAGACCGAGCAGGGCATCTTCGTGCTCGACATGGGCAGGCCCGTCAAGATCGTCGATCTGGCGCGTCAGGTCATCCGCCTTTCCGGATTGCGCCCCGACGCCGACGTGCGGATCGTCTATACCGGCCTGCGCCCCGGCGAGAAGCTCTACGAGGAGCTGATGCACGAGACCGAGAGCCTGCTGTCGACGGACCACGCGAGCCTGATGATCGCGCAGCCGCGATTCGTGCAGCTGAAATCCGTCCAGAACCAGATTTCGGTCATCGCAAAGGCCGCCGAGAAGGGCGACGAGGACGAGGTGGTGCGGCTTCTGAAGGTCTACATCCCCGAATTCGGAACGACCGCGAACGAGGCGACGCGGATCCGTCAGAAGAAGACGGTCGTATCCCTGCGCGACCTCGCCTGACGCGGTTCCGGCTCGAAAAAGAGGGGAGAGCGCGCGCGGCATGGCGGCGGAGAGGGCCTTTCACCGACCCGCGAGAGTCGCCTTTCGCCTCGACGCCGCCCTCGACGATCTCGCCGACCGGCCCCACGACTGCGATTTCCTGCTGGACCAGACTCACGGGGGTCATGGCGGAACGTATGGGCGTGGCGGCGCGGGTCCGCCCGATGGTTCCGCTCGGGAACGGAGACGTTACGCGGCCTGGTTCGAGAAGGCGCTGTCGGACCCCGGTCGCGATCTTTTGATCTGCGAGGCGCAGGGCGTACCCGTTGGACCATCCGCGCTTCGACGCGGCCGGGGAAGGGGACCGCCTCGTCGGCACCTGCATGGCCCCCGAGATGCGCGGAACGGGCCTCGGGCAACGCTGCCTGTCGACGGGATGCGACCGGGCCATGGCGCGGGCGCGGGGCGCATCCTCGCCGAAATCCACGCGGATAACGCGGCTTCGCGCCTGCTGTTCCGGCGATGCGGTTTCGTCCTCGAAGACACGACTGGCGCGTTCGGCCATTATAGCCTATCCGGTCCCGGTAAGGGAGCCGAGGGAGACGCGCCATGAGCCGAGATGTCACGATTGCCGGTCGCCGGATCGGCTCCGACCATCCCCCCCTACGTCATCCGCCTCGACGATGCGGAACGGCGGCGCGCGGTGTTCGAGGCGCTCAGGGCCGACGGGATCGGCGTGAACGTCCTTACATCCCCGTGCACATCCAGCCCTGTTACCGGGAGCAGGGTTTCGCGCCGGGGGACTTTCCGCAGACCGAACGCTACTGCGCCGGCGCCATCAGCCTGCCGCTCTACCCCACGATGACCGGGGAACAGCAGGATACCGTCGTGTCCGCCCTGAAGCGGGTGCTCGAATGATCGAGGCCGTCTAGCGATGATGTATGTCTACATGATAAACTCGCTGTTCCTGATGCGCCTCGCGCTGATCGGCAACAGCGGCCTGCGCAAGCTCGTCTATCATGGCGTGCTGGCGGGCCTGTTCGTGTTCACGGCGTTTCGTTACGAGATTGGCTGTGACTGGCTCAACTACAAGTATCATTACGACAGCGCGGAAGCTCTTCTTGCCGTTTTCTTCGTCAACTTCCGGGAACCCCTCTGGGTTCTGACGGTATACGGCGTATCGAACTGGGATATTCCGTACGTCTCCCTGAATATCATCTCTTCGGCCATCTTCTTCTTCGGCATGCATCGCCTTGCGAAGCGGCAGCCCGATCCCCTGGGCTTCCTCATCATGCTCCTTCCGATCCTGATCATCAACATCCCGATGTCCGGCATCCGGCAGGGGATAGCGATCGGCATCATCGCCCTTGCCCTGCTCGCCTATCTGGACGGGAAGATCAAACGATTCGTCTTCTGGGTCGTGGTCGCCTTCGGATTTCACACCAGCGCGATCCTCGCGATCGGTTTCCTCCCCTTCATATTGAGGGTGTCGACCGCCACGAAGGTGATCTTCCTGGTCCTGCTGGGGATACCGATGGCCTATTTCTTCGTGAGCAGCAGCATCGCGCAGCTCGCCATCACCCGCTATGTCACCAGCGACGCGAACGCCGTCGGGGCCATATTCAGAATCGGTGTCCTGATGCTGACCGCGCTCTACTTCATGGCGTTCCTGAGGCGACCGTGGAAGCGCCAGTTTCCCGTGGACTACCAGCTGGCGCGCGTCGGCGCCCTCGTCATGCTGGGCACCTTCGTCCTCGTGCCCTTCTCAAGCGTCATCGCCGACCGCCTCGGCTACTACCTGTTTCCGATACAGGCGATGATCTTCGCGCGCATCCCCTACCTGTCGCTCGGGAATTCGCGGGTCCTCCAGTCGGTCCTTCCCTATATCGGCCTGATCGCCTTCTTCCTGGTATGGTCGTCGATGTCCCACCATTTCAACGATTGCTACGTGCCGTACCGGACCTGGATGTTCGGCATTCCGCGCATCTGAGAGACGCCGGATCGATCACCGCCCGCCGCGTCCGCCTCGCGCCGGGGCGGCGACCTTCTCTTCCGCTCCGGCCCGGTCCCCGGGCGTGTCGATATCCTGCACGCGTTCGGGAGGGACGACGATGCCGGTGGAGTGGGCGGCGGAGATGCGCAGCCGATGATGGGCCTGTTCGTGAAAGGCCTGATGTTCTTGCGCGGGATCCGCTTGCTGCCGCCCCGGGCGGGAATGACGCACAGGGTCTTCATCGACCGGACGGTTCCTCGCCGATCCGGGCCTCCGCCGTCACCCGGTCCCCCTGTCCGCTGCCCGTGAAGGTCGCAATGATGATCCACAGGTCGAGAAGCGTGGTCCGCATGGCCAGATACCCGGCCTCGACCGCCGCGAGCCGGACGGGGTCGCTCATGTCGATATCCCTGATCTGCGCCCAACCGGTGATGCCGCCCTTGATCGACAGGATGCCCCGGCGCTGCCGTTCGGCCACCAGTTCGTGCTGGGACGGCAGGCACGGGCGCGGACCGACGAAACTCATGTCGTTGAGCACGATGTTGAACACCTGCGGCAACTCGTCGAGCTTGCTGCGGCGCAGGAACGACCCGACGCGCGTGACCGACGCGGTGCCGATGGCGTGGGTCGCGGCCTGCCGCGTGCCCTGGTACATGGTGCGGAACTTGTAGCAGGTGAAGGGCTTGCCCTCCCGCCCGACCCGGGTCTGGGCGAACAGGCCGGGACCGGGCGACGAGAAGCGCACGACCGCCCAGATCAGCAGCATGAGCCACCACAGGAAGACGATGATCCCCAAGGCGATGGCGAGGTCGATCGTCCTCGCCATCGCCGCGTAGACCCGGTTTCCCTTCTGGCAGTCGGTGACCGGTCTTTCGACGTGACGCGCGGCGGGCGGGTCGTTCAGGATGCCGAGCACCGCATCGGATACCCGGTCGACATGCACGGCGGGCCGGGCGCACATGAGCGCCCCGCGCAGCGAAGGCCGCAGGAAGGCGGGGACCTTTTCGAGGATGCCGAGCGTCCCCTTGTAGGCGTCGTCCGCATAGACCGCCGCCAGCCGCAACGTCACGCAGCGCAGGTCCTCCCGGGAAGCCAGAAAGCGCTCGGCCTCCCGCTTCGTGGTGGCGTAGGGGTCGGATCGGGCCGGGTCGAGGGCCTTCAGCGTGGTCGTCTGGATGAACAGGCCGATGCCCGCATCCCGCGCCGCGTCGACCACCTCTTCGAGCAGGGTGACGTTGGCGCGGCGAAAATCGTCGGGCGTGCCGCTCCGGTCGTTGTTGAGCACGGCGAGGTGCAGCAGGGCGTCGGCCCCCCTGCTGGCGGTGGCAAGGTCGGCATAGGAGCATGCCTCGACCGACGATCCGAAGAGGGTTTCGAGCTTCGGGACGTCGCGACCGACGACGAGCACCCTCGCCCCGGAGGCCACGAGGGAGGGCACGACCCGGCGCCCGACAAACCCGGACGCCCCCGTTACGACGATGCGCATGACATGATCCCGATCCAAACGATATCGCAGGTGTCTACGCAGTTTGCGCCGTTCCCTCAAGCCGGAACGCGGAACGTCCCGCCCCGCTCCCGCGCGCCGAAAAGCCTTCCGCCCCGGCCCGCGTCAGTTGACGAGGCCGCCGGCGGTGGATTGCAGCAGTCCCGTTGAGGGGAGAAGCTGCGTCAGGAGCCGGTTCCATTTGGTGATCGGCTGCGGGTTGACGTAGACGACGTCGTTCGGGCGCATCTCGAACTGGCTGGCGACGGCGAGCGCCGCCGGGTTCGAGGCGTCGAGGTGATAGGCGATGAGCCGGCTGTCGATCTGGGTCTGGAGGGGTGTCCGGATGACGTAGATCTCGCTGGTATCGCCCGAGATGGGATCGATCCCGCCGGTCTCCTGATACAGGACGCGGTTGAGGGTCATGCGCCCGCTGAAGGGCATGGGCACGACCGCCTGCTGCCGCGTCTCGCCCGCCACGGTCACGTAATCCCTTTCCACGGCGCCGAGATTGGCCCGCTGGGTGAAGAGTTCGCGTTCCTGCGCGCGCCGACCGGCCACCTGCTCCAGCCGCAGGCGCTCCTCCTGGAGTTCCAGTTCGAGCAGCGCCCGGCGGTCGGTCCGCTCGCGCAACTGCTCGGCCTGGTTGGCGAGCAGGATGCCGCGGGCTTCGTTGCGCACCTCGACCATGGCCGTGCGGTTCAGCCGTTCGAGTTCGCGCAGCCGGTTGAGATATACCTGACGCGCCTCGATATTGGCGATGCGCGCCTCCTCGTTGACCTGATCGGATTCGCGCTGTGCCTCAAGCCGCGCGACCTGTGCCTCCTGACGCAGGCGTTCGGCTTCGAGGCGATAGTTCTCCCGCTCGATTTCGAACCGGATCAGTTCGCGCTTCAGCGCCTCGTCGCTGCGGGCGTCCTGAAGCGCCTGCCGCGCGTCGTCGCGGGTCTCGCGGGCGGTCTGCCGCGCCTCGGCGCGTGCCTCGCGTGCCTCGGTACGGGCCGTGCGCGCTTCGAGGCGGGCTTCGAGGCGAGCCTCGCGGGCGGCGGCGCGCGCTTCCTTCACGCGTTCCAGCTCCTCCTGATACCTGGCCTGTTCGAGCGAGCGAAGCGTGAGCTGCTGGTCGAAATAGGCCAACGCGCTTGCGGGGTCGTAGCCCTCGACGACCGACAGGACGTCGCCATCGACCAGAATCCGATTGGCGAACTGGTCGGAGCCGAGAATCTGGTCCCCGCTCATCTCGAAGATCTTCCCGTCGCGCAGGACGCGGACGATGGTGTTGGCCGGGTTCGGGCCGAGGCCCCCGACCTCCACGACCGCATCGCCCAGCGTCGTCGGACGGACGGTCAGGGGGATGCGCCTGGAGCCGCCGAGCCCGCTGACCGCGATGCTCTTGGACCCGAACTCGACGATCTGGACCCCCGTGCCGAAACCGAGGTTGTTGCCCACGACGCGCTCGTTGATGATCTGCCGCGCCTCCCGCAGGGTCAGGCCCTCGACGTTGATCGCGCCGACCTCCGACAGGAAGATCTCGCCGTTGTCCTGGACCTGGAACTGGGGGGTGTCCTCGGCGGTGGCGTTCTGCCGACCCGTGCTGCGGGACTGGATGTTCAGCCCGATCACGTCGCCGGGTCCGATGCGGTAGGGGTCGGGCTGGATGTCGGGAATCGGGTTGTTCGCGGCGCGGCGGCGCAGCTGCGGCCGTTCGAGCCGGGTACTCAGATCGACGTCGCTCCGGAAGGGCTCTATCTCGGGAATCGCCGGGGCAGGGTCCGGCAGGAACTCGGACACGGTGGCGGGCGTCGGTGCGACGCTGCCGATATTGGTGGATGACAGGAGACCGTCGGGCATCGTGTAGTCCGGCGCGGTGCGGAAGATCGGGTCGGGTACGGGGATCGGTCCGCGCCCCTCTTCGCGCAGTCCGGGGGGCAGGATCTCGCGCGCGCTGTCATAGGGCGAGGGCGGCGGGGGCAGATTGAAGACGAGGGCGGGCGATACCCTGTCCAGCCCCGCCTGCGCGATCCGGTCCCGGACCGAGAGCGTGTCGAGCGGATCGGCCTCCGAGAACATCGGCGGCAGGGACCGGGGTACGAACCCGTCCGCATTCGCGGTGCGGACGCTCGTGAAGGTCATCGGCACGACTTCGATCAAGCCGTCAAAGCTGCCCTTGTAGCCGTAGGTGAAACTGCTTTCCTCGAATTCCTGCGGCGTGTAGGCGACACCGCAACCCGATGCCGCTCCCAGCATCGTCACGAGAAGAAGAGCGGTTCCCGCCTTCAGCGAAGATCGTGCAAACATCGTCATCCAAAGCCTCCAAGAGCTTGAGCGTGTAACGGATCGCCCAGGAGTATCCCAAATTAACCCATTGCTCGACCCGCTTGTGCCGGGCCTCGTGAACGACCCCGACTCGGCACGGATGTCAAGCGTTCTTCGACCACTATGCCGGACCGGAGCGCGGCTGTCAGCCACTCACTCGCAAGTCTCCCCCGTTTTCGTCCGACGGGAAGCGACGATGCGCCCCGGTGCCGGCCTTCGCGAAATCTCGAAAGGAGACGGTCGCGGCCGCATGGAAGGCGCGCGCGCAGGCCCGTCGAATCGGTACGCGCCCCGATCACGCGGACGGGCAGGCGGACCTCGCCCGATAGCGGGCGCAGGGTTACGGGGCCGTCATCGCGCCGACATCCATCCGCGCCCGGCGCACCCGCTGCTCGGGCGGCGCGGCCACGCGCTCCAGCGCCTCGCGCAGTTCCGTCGCGACCGCCCCTCGTCGCCCGTCACCGCGACCGGGGGGGGCGCCCCGACGTGCTCGCCCGGATCACGAGTTCGGGATCGATCCTGTGATGAGCGATTCCGGTGTCGGGCGACAGGATGCGCCGCGCGATCGCGGTGCCGGAGTGGCAGCCGAGCCTCGTATTCCGGCAGCAGGTCGGCTTCCACGGCATCGTCGTCGTACTCACCGCGCTCGTACTTCTCGATCCAGATGCGGATCAGGTTCCGGCACACGTCATGCTGCTTGCTCGGAGCATGCAGCGCTTCCCCGTTCAGGTAGGCTTCGACGACCTCGCGCTTCTTCGCGGTGCTGTGCCGCCGGTGTCTTCTCTTGGTCATGGGACCTCCTTACAGGAGGCCCCGCAGGGGGAAATACTCAGACCTCAGGTGTCCACCCCAAGGGGCGCACTCCACGATCCACTCTGTTCAAATCGAAAACTGATCGGAAAAACGGATCCACCTCCCTCTTGCCCCCCATACTCTGATGCAGGGTCATCATGGAGGCTTCGAGTGACAAGCATCGCCTTAACCGGTTTAACTTGACTATCTCGTATGCAAAGTGAGGTATTAGCTGATATAAAAGATCACGAGTACGATCGAACCTGCGAGAGGTTTCAGCGTGTAATGATGAAAAACAGACTATGATCAAGGTCAGCGATCAGCAAACCCAGAAAATGAACGCAATAAATTGGGAACGTTGGGTTTCCGATCACCTGCATGGTTTGGCCGACCTGACGCCGGAGGTTGCTGGATTATACGCGCCGATCGAGTGGCGGGATTTGGTGGACCGTGCGCTGCGCAGGGCGAACGTTCTTGGCCTGAGCCGAATGCGTGAGACGATGCCCTATTGCTATGGTGTCGTCGAGCTGGGCTTGAATTTCGAGACCGGACCGGATGCCGGGGCGGTCAAGGCAGCGCTCGCTCTTCCGGGGGGTGAGCGGACTGACGCTTTGTGGGAAACGATTGGGCATCTGGTCGATACAGGAGTAGCGCCATGAGGGTCGCCGTAAAACCGCTCGATGACGGTGCTGTCGCCGCCGCCAATGCCGATAACGCCGCCAAGTACTCGCCCAAACCCATGCCGGGCGATGCCGATTACGGTGCATTTCGTAAAGACTGGATGGATTCCTACGTCGCGAATGGCGGTGCTATCGAAGAGGTGCCGGCGGAGACGCAGAAGACACGTGCCGAAGAGACCGTCGCCAAGAAACCGGATTCGCAGGCCGGTGCGGTCACTCAATGTGAAGGCTCATCGCCAAAGGCACCTCCACCACCGAAAAAGGCCGATAACTGTCCTTGTACCCTGAGCGGTATCGATGTCATCTGCAGCCACGGCAGAACGCATAAGGATGGATTGTTGCAAGTCGTCGCAACAAACGCCCTCGGCGACCAGATTACCGTTACGCCATCTGCTTCCGGCGATTGCAGCGAAAAACTAACGGTGCGTGCCAGCGGCGAGTCGGGATATCCGAAAAAGGGCCCTGCTCCCAGCGAGTTTCGCACTGCGGGGATCACCCATACCAGCTTTACCACTATTGGCGCTCTACGAAACGCCTCGCCCGTGACGACGAACGTTTCGGCTGGTGCGTGCAGCGTGACCGTCGCGGATATCGAGATCGAGGCCTTTCCGTCCGGAAAAGCCGAGTTCAAGCTCAAGATCAAGGAGCTAATCGAAAAGTACAAGGGTTTCCTCGCCTACCTGCCGATCAACCTCGGTGGCAGCAAGCAATCCCTGACCCCTCTCTCTTATCCCAAAGAAACCGGTTTCAAGAAAAAATTCGGGGAAGGCGAGCTGGCCACGGGGGGTGCATGGAAGGAAGATAAAGACAGCAACCTCGTCTACTTCGAACGCGAATGGAGCGGTGCCTGTGCGCCGTTGATCGGTACTGCGGCGTCTTTTCCCGTCTATGGGGTGCCGGTGCCGTCTAAAGCCCAGAAATATATCAAGGCGGGGATCTACCTCAATGTATCGTTCGGCGTCGACGTGGGCGCGAAATGCACCTCCGTGCACTGGCCCAAGACCGACAGCACCGAATGGCGTGAATTCGCGGTCGAGGTAAAGGGCGGTGGGTCGCTTGAACTGGCCGCCGAACTCTTGTTACTCAGCAAGGATGCGCTCAGCGCCAAGGCGTCGGGCAAGACGAGCGCGGCAGTGACGGGATCGGGGGTCCAGACATTCGGGGAGTCGTTCGAAATCGTCGGTGTCGCCGAGTTCAACCCCCTGACAGTCACGATAGCTTTCGAAATGGCCTGGGGACTGTTCGAATACGAAAAATCGTGGCCTTTCTTCGAAAAAATAGAATCCGATCCACTCAAATACACGTTCGATTAAGCAGGTTTACGTGGGCAAGACCACATTTCATTTTGGTTGAGTTCTTGATCTTGCAGGTTTCAATCGAAAAACAGTGGCCAGTTTTCTGAAATTCACTTGAGGCAAGCGATGAGCAAGACCTTTTATTTTCGATACCGTGCGAGCGAGGGTCCTGTTCGCGCATTGCTGAACGGTTTTGTCGTAATCAACGATCTTGCAGGCACGGGCAGCACGACCAAAGCCGATCCTTTTCTGCGGCCCGGTGAAAACACGCTCTTCATCGATGCGCGACTGGCACCGCAGGCAGATGTTGGTGTTCAGGTAATGATGGCGTCCGACGACGATCCGGCAGACGAGAAAGTCGTCGCGACGCTTGCCTACGCCGCCGCCACGCATCCGGATGGAATGGCAGAAGTCAGGTTCGATCTACCGGCAAGCTCGCAGGCTTGGCCGTCCATCGCGACCCTGCGGCCCGCACCGGATTCTCCGCAAGACGCTTATGCCTTGGTCTCTCGCCTCGCAGACGCCCTGAAGGAAGGACCGGACGCGATATTGCTCGATCTGCTGTCGACCAAGCATCGTGAGATCGGGGTCGCTCTCGGGATCGGTGCGGATCGTATGGATCGTGGTCTGACCGCAGGGTTGCAAGCCCGGCGCAGCGTAGCGGATTTCGCCGTGGAGCTTGTCCCCTTCGACAATTTCTTCCTCTACGCGGACGGTGATCGTCGCTTGTTCCGTGCCCTGCGCGAGAGCGGCGAAGATGCGATCCTGATTACGGTGGACGGTATGACAGACGGGTTCGCGGTAACCTTGGGATACAACGGCCAGCACTGGTTCATTATCCGATGAAGCAGATCGGAATCGCCGTCATAATTGTCAGCCTGCTGGTTCTTGCCGCCGGCCTCATGATCTATCTGAACTCGGCTAGTCAGACGGAATGGAAGGAAACCCATGCCGTCGTCCTCGAAAGCGACATCGTGGTCGTGCGCTCGAAGACAGAAGGGCAGACGGCGGCGATCTCCTATTTCGAACCGAAAGTTCACTACAGCTACACCATCGACGGGGTATCCTACGAGTCTGATTTCTACTCGTCGAGCCCGCCCTCGGAGAGACGAGGGGCCTCGCCAGACCCTTCGCAAAGCATGCGTGACCTGATCGCGCGCTATCCGGTCGGGGGAACGATCAGCGTATTCGTGAATCCCAACGATCCGACGCGGGCGGCGATCCAGATACCGGAGCATCCTGTCCGTTGGCTGGCGATCCTTGGTTTTATCGGGCTGCTCGTTGGACTGGCCTTGCGCCGAACGGTTTGAGTGTTCGGTGATCCGGTCGGCATTCTCGATTCCGGCGGCATCGGTTCAAGCCTTCAAGCGAACCATCGCGAGGTGCGACATGAATGGGGCAGCGTCTTCCCCGACAAGGCCATGACACTCGCCGCTGTCGACAGGCTCGTCCATCACGCCACCATCTTCGAGATGAATGTCGACAGCTACAGGCGCAAAGCCGCCGAAAAAGCGAAGGGGCGCGGACGGCCCCCGATAAAGGCATCACCTGCTGACACCAAAGTAACCGTCCGGTGTGACCGACCTGCCGGTATTCTAAAGAGTGGGATAGTGTCCGCTTAAATTTAGCGGACACTATTGGAGTGCGCCCCTTGGGGTGGACACCTGAGGTCTGAGTATTTCCCCCTGCGGGGCCTTCTGTATGGAGGTCCCATGACCAAGAGAAGACACCGGCGGCACAGCACCGCGAAGAAGCGCGAGGTCGTCGAGGCCTACCTGAACGGGGAAGCGCTGCATGCCCCGCACCGGCGTATTCTCAAAGATCGAGGCTTCGTCGGATCGATGAGCCGTCGCGGCAATCCCTACGACAATGCCCAGGCAGAAAGCTTCATGAAGACGATCAAGGTCGAGGCCGTCTAT
>Ga0115031_1000482_pt1 | contig 28554 bp, 17 predicted proteins | sample Maine_Asex4_meta_FD_87301 | JGI IMG/M metagenome (GOLD analysis project Ga0115031, IMG submission 87301) | Marine algal microbial communities from Maine, USA - Maine_Asex4_metaG | ecosystem: Host-associated > Algae > Red algae > Unclassified | place: Maine, USA | collected 2015-01-05
GACCGTCATCGTTCTGAGTATGATCATCACCAAAACCCGTCGGCGTGTAGTTAGCATCTTTGGTTAGAATGATTTTATCAACGGCAAAACCGTCTTCGCGCATCCACAAGTTAAAGGTATGGTTCCCAACAGTTGGCACATTAATGGTGGCTGGTATACCGTCTCGAGTTCTGTTTGACCAATGCCAGCCAATGGGGAATCCATGGATTTTATCCGCAGTGTTTGAAACGACATTATTAAGACCTGCATGAACGCTGTCATTAAAGCCTTGACCATTACTGTTTTCATCCCCCCAACCTCTCACCCAAACGTGGTATGACCCAGCTTGTGCAAACGCTACGGTATAGGACAATTTTGGACTGCCCAGAGAACCACGCGCAAGCGCACCCGAATTGGGTGAACTAATCATCGAACCAACTGCGCTGGCATTCGGATAGTTTCCATTGACCCAGTTGTGAGAGCCTGAGCTTGTCTTAGCATTGAATTTCTCAGCCTCAATCACAATGTGTGTATCTGTTGTATCTGTTGTATCTGTTGTATCTGTTGTATCCGGCGTATCTGGCGTATCTGTTGTATCTGTTGTATCTGTTGTATCCGGCGTATCTGGCGTATCTGGCGTATCTGGCGTATCTGGCGTATCTGGCGTATCTGGCGTATCTGGCGTATCTGGCGTATCTGGCGTATCTGGCGTATCTGGCGTATCGGGCGTATCTGGCGTATCGGGCGTATCGGGTGTATCGGGTGTATCGGGTGTGTCGGGTGTGTCTGGCAGGCTGGGTTCATCAACATTAATTGTCAATGAATCAGACGCACTTAAGCTACCGTCACTTGAAGTCAACTTCAGACTATAAAAGCCCGCTACCGAGAAAGTTGCTGTCGTTGTCGGGTTGTTTTGCTGAGAAAAAACAACCGCGCCAGGTCCAGATTCCTTAGACCATTGTGACGTTAACGTACCATTCGGTTGGTCATCATCAGAGACCTGTCCAGTCAACGAGAATGGTGCACCAGCGATTGAATTGCCGTTAGGGCCTGCATTCACGATGGGGGCAATATTACTGCTGTTGTCGCTATCAGACCAACCGACGTTCTGTGTCTGAGTCGGACCAGTTGGTTCAAGGGTGCTACTTTTTACCAATAAGAATTTATCGACTGCCAGTCCATCTTCACGCATCCACAGGTTAACCTTGTGCACACCCGCTGAAGGTATGTTGATCATGGCTGGTGCGCCATCGCGTGTTCGCTTGGACCAATTCCAACCACTAGGAAAGCCGTCAATTTTATCAGCTGTATTCGCCATTACCTCGTTTACGCCGGCATGCAGACTATCGTTAGTACCCCGACCACTCGCATCCTCATCGCCCCACCCACGTATCCACAAATGATACGTACCTGCCTGTGAAAATCGGATGTTATAAGAAAGACTAGGGCTGCCTGCAGCACTGCCTTTTATCGTGCCTGAATTCGGTGTTGTTATCATTGAATTGTTTGCACTTGCACCAGGCAAAGAGGCATTGACCCATTGATGCGTTGCAGTGCCCGTTTTTGCAGTGAACGATTCAGCTTCAACAGTGATTGCTAAACCATTGCTGGTGGTAATAGGCGTGCCTGTGGTGGTATCAGACGCATCATCAGGGTCATTGTTTGTATTGTCATCTGGATCGTTCGCCGTTCCATCATCCGGGTCGGTATTGTTGTCATCGACACTCGTGTCATCGTCGGAATTAGAGTGATTGGTCGCCTCGTCATTAAATTTAGCGGAACCAATCGAGCGCACCAGATTATTCGATTTCGATGTTATCGGTGCACCACCACCCCCAACAACCAGTTTTCCGTCATAAATACGCGCAACCGGGGCTAATAATCGATCAGGTAAATCAACCACATGCTCCCATTGATTTTTAGCAGGGTCGTATCGTAGTACCTTGTTTCCAGCAGTCGCACCACCGGCAGTGTAGATAAAACCATTGTGCACAAACGTTGAGGGTTCGTTATGAGATTCAATAGCAGGCAAATCCTTTAGGCGCATCCATTGGTTATTTAAAGGATTAAAAGAGTGCACCAAACTAACGTTCCCACCCGCTTTACCTGGACATCCATCATGACCATGTTGACCGCCAATGGCATAAATAATGTTGTCTAGCACAACAGTTGAAAAATGATTTCTGGCTGAAGGCATGCCTGCCGTATTGGTTATATTTGTCCAACCACTTGAAGGGTTACTCAGGTTATAGACGTAATGAAAATTGACGTCACATTTAGCTTGTGCATCCATACCGCCAAACGTATAGATTTTATTGTTCACCAACGCAGCCCCTCCCCCAGCCATCGGCTTTGGAAGCTTAGGGCCAGTTCGCCAAGCATTTGTCTTTAGGTTATAAATCCAAACATTGTTAGTAACCAGCCCCGGGTGGGCTCCTATACGACCACCGACAAGCCAAACCTCATCGCCAACCAACACAGTACCTGTGTGGGTTACAGCTGTACCGTTGCCTTCAGTTGTATTGCCAAGCAATTTCCATTGTTTACTGGCGGGGTCATATTTTTCAACACTGTTACCGATTCTCAGACCATTCGAAAACCCATTGAACACATAGAGCTGCCCTTCGTACTCCACTGCAGCCGCTTCCGAGCGCTTAAGTTTCATGGTGGGCTGATTGGTCCATGATTGAGCTTGAACCGTCATACTGACGAAAAACAACACAAGCAATACCGAGGTGCGAGTTGAATTTTTCATGGCGTTAAGTCTCTATACAAACAAGGAGCTATGATCCCAAAGAGATTGCCTTAACACCGTTAAACACCTCCCTATTCTCAGTCACCCATTTGCGCTATTTCATGAAACATGAGACGTATGTTCAATTTAAATCGAGAATTGGAACACATGAAATTGGCGGCATACATACATCACTTTTTTGTAGGCTCAACTGAATCGCAGTTATCACGAATGTAAGCACTTCAACTCGAGCAGCAGCTTTTTCTTAGTCCCGAGAATAGGCATCCTCATATCGCACAATATCGTCCTCACCCAAATAAGCCCCGGTTTGCACTTCAATCAAGACCATAGGCAACTTGCCAGGGTTCTCCATGCGGTGAGTCTCACCTAACGGGATGTAGACCGATTGGTTCTCCGACACCAACTGTTGTTCTTCCCCGATCGTGACCTTTGCCGTACCTGAGACCACTATCCAGTGTTCTGCCCGATGCATATGACTTTGTAATGACAGAATGCCACCAGGCTTGACGACAATTTGTTTAACCTGAAATCGATCGCTGAGCGCCAGTGTTTCAAACCAGCCCCATGGGCGGTGATCTCTGGGAAAGGTATCTGACTGTTTTGCACCTTTCTCTTTGAGCACAGCAACCACATCCTTTACGTCTTGCGCGCGACTAGCATCCGCCACCAGCACAGCATCTGGCATAGACACAACAATGGTATCTTTTAAGCCGAGTCCAACCAGTTCTTGCCCGTCACTTTCTGATCGTAGCAACGTGTTGTCACAATCCAGTGCCGTTGCATGACCACTTAGCGCAACGCCTCGCTCATCTTGGGGAGCCTCTCGCCATACGGCATCCCAGCCACCAAGGTCCGACCATCGACCTTCGTACGGCATAACCGATATGTTGTCAGCTCGTTCCATAATGGCGTAATCAATCGATATTGATTCAACCTGACCCCATGCCTTCTCATCGAGTCGTATAAAGTTCAAATCAGGTGTGGCCTTATCCACTGCATCCGTCACTGGCACTAACATGCTGGGCATATGCGCATCAAATGCTTTCAAAATGGAGGACACTGAAAACAGAAATATACCGGCGTTCCATAAATGCGTGCCACTGGCTAGCATAGCTTCGGCGTTCGCTTGGTCTGGCTTCTCTTTGAAAGCAGACAGTTTGACTGGTACCTCCGATGAATCTGCGCTCAGCTCAAGCCATCCATAACCCGTTTCAGCGCGATCAGGTTTAATACCAAACGTCAGAAGCTCCCCACCCTTCGCTGCTGCAACGCCTGCAGACACGGTTGCACTAAAGGCTTCAACATCCGGTATCACATGATCTGAGGGCGAAAGCAACATGAGTGCATTCGGATCGCTCTTCTGAAGCCACAAAGCCGCAGCAAGCACAGCCGGTGCAGTATTGCGTCCATCAGGCTCAATTAAAATGGTGGCGTCACTCTGATCAAGCTCGCTCAGCTGCTCGGTCACAATGAAACGAAAATCGTTCCCGGTGATAATCACAGGTGGTGCAAAGTTGCGGCCGGAGACTCTGTCGACGGTTGCCTGGAATAAAGACGTGGTCCCGGTTAGTTGCGCGAATTGCTTTGGGTAGCTTTTGCGCGACAATGGCCAAAGCCGTGTGCCAGATCCACCACATAATATGACCGGGTATATACGCTGAGACATCTAAAATTCCAAAATAAAGGTTGAACTCGTGAGGCAAATTATAGGAGATTGCCAGCACCTCGCGTGCGAGATGCACACGGTCAGTGCGAAACAGGCAAATTAATCACGATACACGCCACTTATGAGACAGTATTCCTCAGTTAGGGAATTATTACCTCTACCGATAGGGATATATGCAGCTTCCGATAGCCGACTCAAACTATTACAACATTATTTATAAATCATATACTAAGCGATACTCGCGAATCATATCCGCCAGACTACGGGTCAACTCAGTATGCTAAAACAAGGGAGACTGGCCATCTGTCTCGACAAATCCATGGTTTTGCACACGATTACTGACCTGCGGACGTCTCAGGCTTGAATTTCAACACTTCAGCCCCGATGGTATTATCTAATAGACCATCAACACCCATGCAACTATGGCTCGACCTCCAACCAAACCATCGACTAACGTCCCCTTTGTCAATAAAACGGACGACATCAACCAATTTCTTGATGCGGTCGAAAGCACACCGCTTGCCACTCCCGCAGACACCGGGCAAGCTGGCAGGCTGATCTTTGCGTTGGATGCCACCGCCAGTCGTCAGGCAACTTGGGACCAAGCCAGCGCACTGCAGGCTGACATGTTCACCAAGACCAAGGGCTTATCAGCACTAGCGCTTCAATTGGTCTATTTCCGTGGTTACGATGAATGCCGCGCCTCACCCTGGCTCGACACGTCCGCCTCTCTACTACGCATGATGAATAAAATATCTTGTGTTGCAGGCAGGACACAGATTAATCGTGTGCTTAAACATGCGCTTGCCGAAGCCAAACAACAACCCGTTCAAGCCATGGTGCTGATCGGGGATGCGATGGAGGAAAACGTCGATTTGCTGGGCGAGTTGGCCGGTCAGCTTAAAATACTCGGCCTGCCCGTGTTCATCTTTCAAGAGGGCTATGACCCTGCTGCCAGCATGGCCTTCAAACAAATCGCACAGATCTCAGGCGGGGCTCATTGCCGATTTGACCAACATTCAGCGCAACAGCTGGGCCAGTTGCTCAACGCGGTCGCCGTCTACGCCGCTGGCGGTCGGGAGGCTTTGAAGCTTTTGTGCACCCAAGGCTCTAAACAAGCCAATATACTGCTCGAGCAACTAAGTTAAAATAGCCACAGACAACACCCGTCGGACACAACCCAAACGATGCGCCTACTTTTTATCATCGCCATAGCTGTTGCAGGCTTTCTGATTTACAAACTGTATTTTCAGCAACTGCTTGCACAAGGCAAACAAGGCAAGATCAAAATTGCCATGATCGTGCTCGGGCTCATTTTCTTGCTCGCAGCTGTCACTGGGCGGGCTAATGCGGCCTTTGGCATCATCGGGGCTGCCATGACGCAAGTGATGCGGCTGGCTCCCCTGCTCATTAAGTTTGCGCCTGGCCTTGCCGGAATGTTTAGTAACAAAGTTGGCCCTGGCGGACAAAACTCACAGTCACGAGTAAGCACTAAATCGTTGGTTATGACGCTGGACCACGCCACCGGTAAAATGAATGGGGAAATTATCACCGGTGCTTTGTCTGGCAAACGTTTGAGTGATTTAACCACAAACGAATTGAAGCGCTTTTATCAGGACTGCGCAGAATCAGACCCTGAAGCCATTCGTATTTTGCAGGCTTATATTGCTCGCGAACGTAGCGATTGGGACGATGCGCCCAGCGACCAATCTGGCCCTGAGCAAGCATCACTTGGCGATGCGGTAACGGTGCGTGAGGCCTACGATATTTTAGGTTTAGAGCAAGGGGCGACGAAGAAAGAAATAGCTCAGGCGCATAAATCGCTAATGATGCAATTTCATCCGGATAAGGGTGGGAGTAATTATTTGGCCTCGAAGGTTAATGAGGCTAAGCGGGTATTGTTGGCGCATGTAACTGATGAGTAAATCAAAGCAGTCGTATTGCCACAGCTCGTTTGCAGCGCTGACCGGTGATTAACATAAATTAAAAATACGTCCCGTCAACCAGCATACAACAACCAAAAATACCGAACTCAACGAGCTTGAATATAAATGTGAACTGCTTCACAACACTCACCAACCCTGCTTCACGATTGTAAACCCTGTGGGCTTTACAACATAGACAGCTGAAGTTGTCCACTGTTGTTCCGAGTATAATGATGGGGTTATATATTGCGGAATTAAGGGTTTCATTTTATGGCGCGTCGCTCTTTCTCTTCTAGTGTTGCAGCTTTGATTTTATTCATGGCTGCACTTTGCGTGTGCTCGGGGTCAGCACTGGCAAACGACTCTGTAGAAATCACATCTCCAGCCGACTCGTCCGTAATCTCTGGTGGAACGGCCAGTTTCTCTTGGTCGGCTAATGATGTTGATGTTAGTCGGTGGTCACTGTGGATCGGGTCAACTCCCGGTGCACGAGACATCTATCAGCAACTACATAATGGCACCTCAGCTACTGTCACTGGCCTACCAGCTGACGGCAGTACTCTCTATGTTCGACTCTACTATGCGTCGACTAGCGGATGGCGTCTTGGCGATGCACACACCTATCTCAATTCAGAGGAAGTTAACGCAGAACTGCTGTCCCCTGCAGATGGCAGCACATTAAGTGGTACCAGTGAAGTTTTTCAATGGACAGCTAACGGATTAAATATTGATGCGTGGGCGCTTTGGGTTGGCACCGCACCTGCTACTCGAGACATACACAGTCGAATAGTGACTGGCACTTCGGTTACCGTAACGGGTCTACCCACCGATGGTTCTGATCTCTATGTGCGTTTGTATTCACGATCCGCAGGTCGATGGAGTTTGGTCAACACCTATGACTATACCGCTGCATCATTTAGTAATCCCGAAATAATGTTACCAACAGAGAACGGGGTTCTAACAAGCTCGTCTGAAACATTCTCGTGGACGTCCAATGGAACGCCTATCGATAAGTGGTCACTTTGGGTTGGGTCAAGTGTTGGCAGTCGCGATCTATTCAATAGAACGATGGATGCGACATCGGTCACCATCAATAATCTGCCAACCGATGGAAGCAATGTACACGCTCGCTTGTTTGGCGCTAGCGGAGGTACCTGGTCACTACTAGACGAACGTACGCTTACCACTGCATCAATCACTGGCGCTGAACTACTCGCACCAGCTTCAGGCACGGTTCTGAGCGGACCGACTCAACTGTTCGAATGGGCAGCCAACGATGATCAAGTAGACGACTGGTCTTTGTGGGTCGGATCCAGTAACGCTCAACGCGATATATCAAACCAGATTACTACCGGCACATCCGCCACCGTGAATAACATGCCTACGGACGGCAGCGATGTCTATGTCAGGCTTTATGCACGGCGCGACGGCGCTTGGCGACTCATTGATTCTCGCACCTATGCAACCAATGCACAGGTTGTCGAACCAGGCGTCGATTTAAGTTTGTACGACCTCACGTTCAATGACGAATTCGACGGCAGCAACCTAAACACCAATAAGTGGGCTACAGCGTACTACTGGGGACCTTTTGTCACCATTAATGCCGAAGAGCAGTATTACGTGGACTACGCAAATGCGGACGCCAATGCAAGTTGGTCTCCGTTTGAACTCAACAATGGCGTGCTGACAATAACGGCAATTGAAACAGATGGCGTGCATAACGCACCAGACCAACCAGCTGAAAACAGTACTTTCTGGTCGCAAAACCCAGAGTATCAATATAATCCAAACTACGACAGTAACAACGCAAACTATTTATCCGGCGTTATTGCATCGCACAAGTCCTACAGCTTCACGCACGGGTATGCCGAGTCACGGATAAAAGTACCATCTGGCAAAGGCTTGTGGTCGGCATTCTGGCTGCATACCTTTAAGTACGTTGAAGACTCGCCCGAGATAGACATCATGGAGCACCTTGGTGAGCCCGCCAACAAGGTGCATCAAACCATGCACTACTTTGACGTTGAAGATAATTGGCGGTTGGTTTCAACGCCGACACATTCAGTAAGTGAAGTTGACTATTCACTAGACTTTCATACTTATGCCGTGTCATGGGAACCGACCAAAGTTGATTTTTTCATCGACGGGGAATTGGTCCACTCTGTTGACGATAATAATTTCGTCATCGCAAAACAAGCCATGCACGTGCTCACTAACTTAGCCGTCGGCGGCTCATGGCCCGGAACACCCGACGCCAATACGGTATTCCCTGCACAGCTTGCTATCGACTATGTGCGTGTGTACCAGAAAAAATCGATCAGCCCGATAACCAGTCAAGCACTAGCAAGCAACTACCAGCTTATGTTTAATGAGGAATTCAGTGGTGGTTCGCTAGATCAACAAAAATGGAACACCAGTTACTTGTGGGGGCCGTTCTACCGAATCAACCAAGAAGAACAATATTACCCAGACATGCATGGTCGTGATAGCGGGTACGCTATCGACCCTTTTAATGTCAGTAACGGCACACTTAAAATAACCGCAACTTCGGTTGAACCAAACGATCTTCCATCGATACCTGGGTTAAACGACCCTTCGTGGGCACAGTACCCATCGCATCAAAACAACCCCACCTTTGGTCAGCCGAGTGGTTGGACACCAAACTACGTGTCTGGTCTTATAACCAGTTATGACAATTTCAAATTTATACACGGCTACGTTGAAGCAAATGTAAAGATACCTGAGGGTTCTGGTTTGTGGCCGGCTTTCTGGTTGCTGAATGGATACTACGTTGGTCCACAACCTGAAATAGATATCATGGAAGCGCGTGGAGGCTCCACACACGAAGTACACCAAAGTTACCACTACAACAACAATGCGGGGCAACTGATATCCACCACATCATCCTTCACAAACCCAAGCACGGGTTCTAAGTATTCTGATGATTTCCATCGCTATGGTGTAGCTTGGGAACCGGGTAATATCAACTGGTATATAGACGGAAATATTGTTCATACGGTAAGCGGGCCACATGTATCGCTACAACTGGCATACGTTATTGCTAACTTAGCGGTTGGTGGCAACTATGTATCTGACGTTGATGAAAATGCCTTACCAGCTACCCTTGAAATTGATTACATAAAGGTTTGGCAACGTAAGTAATCAAAGCTTATCTACTGGCTGACGCCGAATGCGTATTCGTTCATAGAATCTTCAATAAATTCAACCATTTTCCATCACTGTTAACACTTACTCAGACCAGCGCTGAGTATTTGTGCGCCCTGGCTATCCGAATTAATTAGATAATTAGCACCCCATAAAGTACGAATACTCACTCGAAATATCTAAGTGCAATACTATATTCGTATCAATAAATATTAGTTAAACAATCTGTAAGATCGCTTAGGTGCAGATGTCTTTACACTGCGCCGCTAACACTAATCTACAGCAACGAAGCGGCCTCACTATGAACGACGAATATTACAAACGTAAAGTAAATAGCAATAACAAAATATTACTTATATACACCGCTGCAGTAAACGCTTATACGATGAGGCGGTGCAAAGCAATGCAGTCTTTCGACGTACTTTATAGAAATAGTTTAGCTATATTGTTTCTTTCCCTATTGGTCATGTTTACTGGCGCATCTCATGCGGCTACAACAGCATCACTTACAGCTCCCGTATCCGGAAGTGAACTAAGCGGAAAATCTATAACATACGAGTGGGTTAGTGCAGATACCACGATCACTGCTTGGTCGTTGTGGGTTGGTTCTTTTGAAGAGGGTCGCGATATATTTAATAGCCGCATAATCATCGACCCATCTGTTCGTTCAATCCAAGTAGATTCGTTACCCACTGACGGCACCACGGTTTATACCCGATTGTACGGACTAATTGAAGGCCGCTGGACACTAATGGACTCAACAGAAAATGTAACTGCGTCTATGAAAACGCCAGAGTTACTATCTCCAATTGCCGGAGAATCTCTTAGCGGCTCATCGCAAACATTTACCTGGACGAACAACGATACAGATGTTCAACATTGGTCACTATGGGTTGGGTCAGCACCGGGGGAACGAGATATTTACAATGAAGTTATCTATGACACACAGGTGACACTAACGGATCTCCCTACAGACTGCAGTTTAGTCTATGTCAGTTTATATTCGGCACAGAATGGTATTTGGTTACTTGAAGGGGAATACGAATTTAGCTCTGGTGGATAACAACCTAACACACAAGTATTGGAGAAAGCGCTTCCAAATCAGGCCTCTATTGACATTCGAGGCTTGAGTTGCTCTTTCGCGTTCCAAGAAAGCAACACCTCAACCTCTTTAACCTTTTCAACCCTCGTGACGCTGGCGATGTGTTTACCCCATTGGAATCACTCGCTAGAACCACATAGCTAGCTGATCGCTGGGTCAGAGATCAGATCGATCTGTTCGCAGTGTTTCTAGCACCGGCAAGCGGATTGTTTTCTGTGGCACCGCGTTATCAAAGCGTAAACCACTATCGGTGGCACAATCATCGGCCCGCACAAAAGTCCCTTTGCGAGACATCCCAACAACCACATCATTCAGCTCACTCGCGTGCGTGGACGGCACACTTTGCTGCTGATCCGATAAAGTTAGACTTAACTTTTTAATGCAATACGTTCACAAATGGCCGCTTACGGGGGCAGCTGCTTCTAATTAAATGCAACTATACCCATATGTACTAGTAGCTATAGGTCGCATCGTTTACCGGCTGATTATAGGTTTTGAAATTGATCAATACAACCGACTTAACCCAAACGTATAAGTAGTTTAGAATTTTATGTAACGAGGTTCAATGAATTAAATAAAAGTAAAGCTATGTTTTTTTTCTGTGACACACCACAGACCATGTTAATCATGTGCTGCCTACTATGCAGAAGCAATACATGGCCATTGAAGTAGTTGTCTATTGCGACTTTAAATTAAAAATAAGGATAGAACATATGAAGTACATAGTATTTTTAAAAATCATGTCACTACTTGCAATCACTTTAATGAGCAACGTGGCAAAGGCTGATAGCTATCACTTGCCTGGGAATCACTGCAGAGCGGCAGTAGAAGCACAGGACGGGGGATTCAGAATATTCAATGATCGCTACAAAAATAGAAGTGCAACAAATCTATTCATAGTGTGCCCAGTGCCAATTAACTCGTCGCTTATGGGCGGAAGTGAATCTATTAACTTGGTATTTCTAAACGAATCTTCTGCACCTAAGAACTTTAACTGTACTTGGTACGGTTACGAAATATTCGGTGGATCAACACACATAGCAGGAAGTGCAGCAGATCTTCAAGTAACTAATAATGTTGCTATTGCTCCATTCGGTACTGGCACTTTGAATTTGACGCTGAATACAGTGAATTTTGTACAGCCTAGTTTTCTAACAAATTCTAATGTTGTTTGTTTGATGCCGGTCGGTACAAGTTTAGTAAATCTGAATATGTTTAGTAATTTCTAATTCAAATATATTCAAATGTTAGGTGTGCCCGCGCAGTATATGCGGGCACAATTACAATTATAGCGGGTGTAAAAAATGAGTATTCAAACAAGAGTGTTACTGGGTTGTGTGACAGCTGCCATTTTTCTATCAATGTGTTTTTTGTTGTGGAATAAAGGCTATTTAAATAAGAATATTTCTGAACCCTTGGCGTCTGTTAACGGATTGTTTAACGAACCAAGTAGTAAATTGAGTAGAGATGTAACCGAAGTGGTTGCGAGCACCATTACAAATCATTATCCAGAGACTGAAAACAATGAGGACTTATTGCCCCTGATTGTAGAGCTTTCAGTTTCGGTTGCTGCGTTACAGAATTCATTAAAGACAATTCAAAAGGATATTCTAAATATAGAAAAATATAACAGTGTTCCTGTTGAAACAGACAGTGCACCCATAGATCAAAGTGAAATATTGGAAAACTCTTTACAAGCGAGACAATCTCGTCAAGACAAGTTCAATTATTCATACTTGACGCAACAGACTAATTACAATTTACAATCAAATTTAGAATCTAGTCTTGGTGACTTTTTTGTATCGAACGAGAATTTTCAATTTATTGATATGTCACATGTTGGTTGTGGAGAAAACACGTGCCTTGTGTCATATGTAATTCCAGAATCAGCTGATGAAGATGAATTGTTTGTGTTTGAAAATACGTTTTATCCGATGCTTGCAATGGAAGGTCTGGGCCAAGCGCATTCGTTTAAAAAAGTAGACAATAATGGGCAGGTTAGTGTCAGTTTGTACTTTGATGTTGAATAAAACCAGAAGTGTCATTCCCGAGGGAACTGTCGATCTAATTACAGAGCGACTTTGTCGTGCCACTCTATATGAGGGGAAGTTCACAGGCGCTCTCTTCAAAGACTGGGCCATGAAGGGACAAGCCATAAATACTTTCCTCAGTCGTGTTTAGCTCCTATTGCCATACACAGCAATAGTCGCTAGGACATCGGATATTGTGATTTCAACCGGTCAATGCAACACTCGGAGAACACTGCTGTGAGAACCAATCCAGATTGCTGTAGTAAATTGAAATACTCTTTAAATTGGCCATTGTCCCGAGCATTAAGGGAAGTTCAAGTCAGACTCATTAACGTTGTAACGGATAATTGAAGTATTGGCTGGCATTAGACAGACGATATTTGCTTGACGACCTAAGTGTGCAGGCGTTGCGGAATCGCCGGGGGCCATGTACACACTTCCTTTTTCATTAGGTGGGACGTCTCGAGATACGGATACTTGCAAGTAGGGTTGACTGCCTGCAGTGTAAGGACCAGCCCCACCAAAAATGTCATAAATGTAAAAGTTACAAGTAATTCTAACCACCGATGTTCTTTCGTTCAATACGATGACATTGACGTCAGTTGAATCACCTCTTCCGAATGTTGGTGTCCAAGGAACAGGACAAATTGCAAATACGTTTTCTGACGATTGGTTCTTAAATCGATCGTTAAACACTCTGAAAGCCGAGTCTTGAGCCTCTAGCGCTGACCTACCGGTCTAATGCCATCGCGCATTTCAATCTTAAGTTATACACACTGGACGGCTGATTACTTTCAACCATAAGAAGCACTGTTCCTGTCTGTAGACATTCAGCTCTCTCGACTCTAGCATTAAATAGTTAAGGTACAATTATATCCGGAACTATCGCAAGTCTTTACATGAGCCTTAAACAGCAGTTAGAGCACTGACCACAAACGAAAAATGGCAGCCGTATTGGCTGCCATTTCATTGTAAGATACTGATCTGCTTTTCAGTAATTAAGCACAGTTACGCTATATTCTATCGTTTGACATAACATTAAGCAGCGTTTACTTGTTCCGCAGTAAACACACCTTCGTCATCAATCAAGTTCCACAACTGTCTTAGAACAGGTAAGTTCATATCAAATGCGCTGTTGATGTAAATGACGTTGTATTGGTTTGCACTTTGAAAATCTTTCACGACTGGGAAAAAACCTTGGGCTGCGAAAAAAGCACCAACATCTTTGGCTAGCCATTGGCCATCCCAAATAGGCATACTCTCAACTTCAATATAGACTGCCGTACATCGCTTTAATGTTTCGACACATCCTGGTAGAACTGCACCGCATGCGCCTTCTACATCAATCCATGCAACAATAGTATCTTCTTCAGTGAGTGTCATAGACTTGTCTAGACATACACCAGGTACTAACATCTCTTTTGTATTAACAGTACTGTTGTTACTCATGATGCTACACATCTGATTGGTGAGCTTACGATCAGTTCCTCTGTAATCTAACGGGATACGGATGGATGTTTCCTCACCAGTGCTATTTACGCATGCTTGGCGATAATCCACACCGGCTCCTAGCACAGACTCTTTATAATGATCGTATACAAAAGGGTTTGCTTCAAACGCAATAGCATCAATTTCAGGTCTGGCAGTTTTAATATTCTTAGAGAAACCAGCTTCATAGGCACCAATTTCTAATGTTTTGGTTATATTCGCTGTTGTAGCGAGTTGCCAAAACAAACGGCTCACAGCTGTTGAGAACGCAATTTTCGCATCCGGGTTTGATGAGCGATGAATATAACCATCAATCATTTTCATGTTGAACTCATACTGAGCTGCTAGAAAATCGTTAGATATGTTACTGGGTGCTGTAGAGCTCATAGCTGTATTGTTCTCTAGTGTTACTTTCTCGTTGCCTGCATTTTTCGTATTTGCAAACTCAGGTGATTTAGGTTGACTGACAAATGCGGACGCTTTTGCACTTGCAGCAGCTTTAGTTAGAATTGCCTTTGCTTCGTTGTACCCTGGCGAGAGCGCTAATGAACGTTCAGCTAGCTCTGCAGATTTATCTGCCTGCCCTACATCAAGGTAAATGCCAGCCAGTACACTACTGCGTCTTTCTTCATGATTTACTGCTGGCTTCGTCTGTACCCAGTCGATGTCTTGTGGAGTAATCATAGAATCGGTAGCATGTTCTGCTAGCACATACCAGTCATCATGACCGGAGACAGCTTCCCACTTCCGCACATATCCATTTTCTGTAAACAGTTTGAATAATAATTCTCGATGCTCCGTGAAGTTGTGCTCGACACATACCATTTTTATTTTGTATTGACCAAAGTCAAAATTCTTTAGAATCTCGTACTCCGAACCTTCGGTGTCGATAGATAGAAAGTCGATATCAGTAGGTGCATTATATTTTTTTAGCAAATCTACAAGCGAAATAGTGGTCAATTTAAACTCGCTGTAAGCATCACGTCTGCCGTTCTGTTCAGCCGAGTCTTCAGGCATATCCATACTAATAGTTGACAATGCAGGCCTACCCTTTACAGCCTTAAACACAATCTCTTTGCCTGTAGTACCGAAAACACAGTCTGTTGAAACATTGCAGTTTCTATTGTTCTGTAAAATATCTGTATATCCCGGATGCGGTTCTGCAACGATACCGTCCCATCCAAGCTTTTCTAGCAACCAAGAATTACTAACGTCATGCCCGTTAAGCGCACCAAACTCTACAAAGTAACCTTTTTTCTTGAACTTAGACTGGTAGATTGCAAATAGATCTTGAAAACGTTGGCTAGAAGATTGTTTTATGGTCGAATGACAAAATGAAAGGAAATCACTTTGAGAGCTATCTGTAGTATTACCTGCGTTCATATCGGTACCCAATAATTGTTTAATGGCTCGACTCATCGAATCCATATTCTGTTTCTCGAATACCCTACGGGCATCTACTAAGTTGTTTCGTAAAGTGTGTATGTTTCCAGGCGTTGCATTTTCTACAATCTGCTTAATATTTTCCTTTGGGCTGTCGTGACTAACAAGGCACGGTAGTTGGTAAACTGAGGCAGTCGCACTATCCATTATTAATGGAATACCTAAACTAACTGCAGTTAGAATTCCCGAGGTGATTTTCTTTTCTAGATACATACGCTGATCTTTTGGCAACATCGTGTCGATAAAGTCACAGCTTTTCAGTGCGTTGAAATACGGCTCATACGGGACGTTACCTGTGGTCTCGTCAAGCGCTAGGAATTCAAACCAATCAGCTAACCCACGCTTATTTACTTCTAGCTCAAAACTTTCACGATCTCGTCCACCACCACATATAATGAACTTAAGACGAGGAGCATTAGAATCAAGTTTAATGCTAGCTAGTTCGAATAGATCATCCAACCCTCGTATACGAGTATCAATAGCACCGGTGATAGCTACACGAGTTTGATTACTAGAAGAAAACAGATTGGTTGATGCATTAGAGTTCGACACCAAATAAGTTTGTTTTAGGGTAGTGATGTTACTCGCTCGGTGATTAAGTCCAACTCTCAACGAGTTAGATACATGATCCCAAAGCGTCATTAAATAGGTATTACTATTTGCTGCAAACTCACACATCTCTGGAGATGATAGAAATATATCAGGGTTGTGAACTAAACCCAGAACAGGCAGATTGAAATTAGAGACGAATTTTGCAATATTTGGCAACTGAAATGTATTTGAAACAATGAACTCAATTTTAGTATCCGCTTTTATAGTAGCTTCTAAATTATGCCAGTCTTGTTTATTATTGATTGGTAGGTAATTAAGTTCGAAATCCAGATTATCACAGAACTCGAATATGTCACCACGTTCAAGCTTACAACGTTCATTGATATAAACAACCGGCGACCACCCCTGCAAATTCAATGTGTGAATAAGAAACGGTATTGTGATTTCATGAACCGCCTCAATCTGAACGATGGCACATCGGGCCTTTGCGCTCGCTGCTGAATTAGTCATAAATTGAGTGTCATTCATCTACAAAAGTTTCCAAATCTAGGTATTCGGCCATTAGCACCGACCGGATGCCATTAAACTAAGCCAATGCTTCCCCGCTGATCTATCAAGAAGCACACCAAATAATTGCAATTTGCTATATATATAAGTGGCACACGGGTAATCGGCTAGTAATTTGTCTAAATATTGCTCTCTAGCGATAGAACCAGTCTGAGAACTCAGCAAAATCTTTCTCGATTAAATCGGTTTTTTGCTTGTCAAAATCTGCCAAATATGAAAACGCTATGGGAATTGACACCGCGTTACTGCGAGTATTCTTGTAGCGAAGCCCATTGAGCAACACGTAATCGAGTGAGAAGTCCAGACCGACATGATCAAAAATACGCTCCATTGATGCGCGCGCATTTAATGCAAGCTCTTCTAACGCCACAAACTCAACCCGCGGGTTATCTATATTCATCTGGTGTTGCTGGTAACACATAGAGATATATTGACGCTTACCAGGCTTATACCCTTCATACCACTCATAAAAATCAACCGCTCCTGCACGTTTGAAATCAGAATGTACAATCGCTCGAGGATCTTTATAACTCACCACAAAGGGTTGTCTAGTTCGCTGCAAGCAGACACTGAGCTGACTTAGGTAACGAGGCGTTTTATCAAAAACCATACTGCAGTCATCAGACAACACAGTTGAGCGCTTTTTCAGCTCGTTATAGAAAGAATCATGCGTTGACTGAGCGCAGCACTTATTAAGCTCATCTCTCGTAATTCCCCACCCTTTCAGCATATTGGTGGCGAATGGGTCAAGCGTTGCAAAATTACTAGGTAAATCGGAAAGTAGTATGCCAACTTCAAAACCTGAATCTACTCCCGGTACTTGTCGAAACAAATCTGAAAGCAGTGTTGTGCCCGTGTGCTCAAGCCCACATACTATAAATTGTATGCTCATGATCTATCCCTTACCCTTGTTTGAAGGCCGAATATTAGCCGGTTCTGTAATTTCGTTGTAAAGCTTGTATAGCTCTTTGGCTTGAGAGGAACTTGAGCGTAGCTTTAGATCAAATTCAGGCGGTTTAAGGTACCGCTCAGGATTAGCATCTATGGTCGCAACAGTTTCACGCAAACCGTCAAGATCATCTACAGATACCACGAAACCATTGCTACCGTGATCTACCGATTCACCGATGGCACCACGATCAGACGCAATGACCCAACAGCCACAAAAAAGGGCTTCACGAGTCACTAGCCCATAACTTTCAGGCCAAACTGATGGTGCAATTAAGACATCAATCTCACTGTACAATTTCGCTACTTTGGCTTGCGGAGTTTTTGCCTTAAACATAACCTCAGTACTACCCCACATCTCCTTACGAATAGTTCCATATTCACCACCATGATCTATCACGAGCAGCTCTATATTCGTTATCTCCGGCGACGACATTAAAACGTTCTTCAATAGGTGCAACCCCTTATGACGTTCAGTGCCACCTATGTGAGCTAATCTGACTTTGCCAGATGTTGACTTAGTTTTTCGAACTCGATTGAGCCCGGAAACTCCGTTTTCGATGGTTATAACGTTGTCCAACCCAGTTGATTCATAAATTTTTCTAAATGGTTCTGAAACCGCTAGAATATTTTCTGCACCCTTTAGCTCTTTATGCAATTTCCTTTGTCGTACAGGACCTGCTTGGGCAGCTTTGACCAAGTCATTCTCGTATGAATACAAAGATATCTTGTCGTTGTTGTCGATCAGAAATTGTCGATCAGAAATCCACCAGCCATCGTGAGCCGTTATGACATAAGGTATACCTAGCCTACGGGTCTCGGTGACGATTGATTCAGTAAGCCGTTGTATGCAATGAAAATGAACAAGATCAGGTTCAAACCTGTCTAGGAATCTTTTGAACGCTAGACCCATATCCTTATCACTCATATTGTGATCAATATTCGGTATGGATGGGCACGTCACAGCTGATACTTTGATACCGTCTTGCTCATATTGCCTTGTTACATAGCTGTCTGTTCCAGAAGAAGTGCAAAATACTTGTATATCTAATTCATCACCATAAAGAGACTTAAGCTCAAGAACATTATCATGCACTACCCGTGTTGCCCCACCGATAGCTTCAGGAGGATAAAACACATTGACAATGGCAATTTTTTTCTTCCCTGAAACAGCATTCGATTTAAATGCGTTTATCCCATTGACTAGTTGAGCGCTTTGTTTTTCAATACCATAGCGAGATAAGACAGTGTCCTTTGCTTTCTGTCCAACTCGTTCTCGTAACGCTTCATCATTGATCAGTAAATCTATTGAAGCGAAAAAGTCATTCGAATCTGTACCGATATAACCAGTTTCACCATGTTCCACGACTTCTTTATAGCTGGCCGTCGAACTTACAACAGAAGGAATACCAAACATGGCAGCCTCAAGCCATTTGATCTCGCTTTTGGTGTCTGTTACTTCAGTAGAGGAAAGTACCGCTAAATTAATATCGGCCTCAGAACGCATAATATCCCAGTAGACTTCGATATCAGAAACAGGCTCTAACAATTCCAAGGTGTCGCCCAGAGATTCTAGGCTCTCAGTCATGGTGATATGACCCATAATAAGGAATCGAATTTTATCGCCGTACTTCTCATGTAGTTTCACCAGCGCTGGCTCCACGATGTCATGAAAATCATTCTTATGCGCCCTAGTGCCACTACCATAAAATATAGTAATTGGACTTTGCGATTTTGAGATATTGTCTGCTTCGTGCTGAGCTACATTGCGTAAATGCGCTGTACTTAATCCATTACGTAAAATTTCTACCTGGCCAGAGCGAACAAACTTTGCCATATGAGTGGCAAGGCTAGAGGTAGAAGCTAAACCGTACTCACACATACTGATAGCATGCTCCATCAGAGGTAGATCAACCGTTAAGCTACCGTGTACTTCTTTAGATATTTGACCAGCATAAGTGCTCAATGGTGGTGGAAAGTACTTTTCATCAAATACCAGATCGTCGACGTCGTAAATACTCGGAATCCCTTCCACATTAGTTGCATTAATGGCGCGAATCATTTCTGGAACCGATGGAACTCGATAAAAAATGACGGCTTCATACTGATGTAACTGAGAGTAGAAACTCGTTAAAGGCTCAGAATGTTTATATAGATCTACTTTGTAATCAGCAAAATGCAGTAATTCGATTTTTTGATCTATTCTATAAAACCGGCACTGTGCCAGATCATGATTCCCAATAACAGCGATTCTTCCGGTGTTTCGTAAAACCCGCTCATCGACCCGCTGCACTTCGAAGTTCGAGAGTGCATTAAGAATTTCTTGGCGCCCCTCAGGCACTCTGTCCATCTGTACATAGTGCTTCGAGTGTTCCAATGCTCTATGGAAGTTAGTCTCCACCAAAGCTTTAGCTCGCTCACCGATAACAGTGTCAGCTGGAAATTCCTCGCAAGCTCTTTTTAGCGTACGTGCAGCCGCGCTAAAATCAGAAAGGTTTACATAGCTTTCTGAAAGATTCAAATAGACCCATTCAGTTGCTGTTCCTGAATCTACCAATGCCTGATAACACTCACTGGCTCGGCCATAGAATTTTGCCCGAATCAGTTCATCACCGAGTTCATGCAACGCTAAGGCATAATCTGGAACTTTATGTAACAGTTCTTCATAAAGTCGAATAGCGACTTCTGACTTTCCTTGTCGTGTAAATTCCTTGCCAATATGGCAATAGAAAACGCATGTTTCAACAGAGTGGGTAACTTTAAATATATTCCTTTCAATACCATGCGATATAAAGCTCATGAACACTTGGCTTGGGCGAGAATCCGTAATCAGCCCTTTATGTATAACCGAGAAATATTCGATTTCCTTTTCGACTTGGGTAGGCAAATCTACGCCATTTGTAGCGCGTACCAATTTGGAGATATTGGCAAATTTGCCTTCGTGAATCCCCTGTTTAACCCAATGTTCATAAATTCGATTAGAAACATCTGGCATTGCCCAAATATCGGTTGATTCACGATCTTCGTATCGAACCAAGTGCAATAGCTCTGTTCGATATTCTTGGCCATAAAAGGTTGCATCGAAGAAATGATCATAAGAAATCTGCAAACCTTCCTTACAGCCTATTTGTAAGAAATGCTCTAGGCACCTGGCTCTAGATGTACCCGCAAGTTGTTCAGTTTTCGCACCGTTAGCGTACATATAGGCTTCGTGATCAAATATTTTCAGAAACGCAGTATGCTTGAATCCATGGTAATTGGTTAATTCAAATTCATTGAGGAAAACAGGCGTAAACCGTTCGTAAGCACAATGAACCCGTATTTCATCTAACGCGGTTTTGATGTTCTCAACGTCTAAACCGTAGTATTGTTCAATAAACGGTTCCTCTGCTACATCGGGTATACAGCCACGGCGCTCTTCTCTGCCTGTTAACAGGTAGTGACGATAGTAGGCCCACTTGTTATCAAAATACCCAATTAGATCTGAGTTCTTTCGAATGTAGGTAGGAACATTAAATTGTTCTGATAAATCTGCGCCATTATGATGTGTTTGCAAATAGTGTTCGATATTGGCAGAGCGACCTTCGTATACTCCGGTTGAACGCCAATGATCAAGGCATTGCTCATCGCTCAGCGCTTTATTGTCCGGGTAAAAACCGCGATAAAAATCTTCATCAAAATCGACAGGTTCTAGATTGATCGCAGCCACATCAGCATCGCAATAGCGACGTTTTTCTGTTTTACCAAAATTTAAATAATGATAAACAGCTTGGTACGGCCATTTGATTGATGTTCCCAGATCTGCATTTAATGACAAGTACTCATCAGCGTTAAAATCTGCTGGCAAATCTTCTGCTTTCAACGATTCGCGTAGAGCATGCTCTGGGTTTCCAAAGCGGCCTTCTATTTGCCCTTGGAGGTGCCAGTGCTTTAGAAGCTCAGTATCGTTAAGCGTTTGCAAGTCAGGATAGGCATCCCGATAGAATGAGATATCCAACGATTCCAAACTAGCCGTACTTCCAGGAGTAAGAACGTCAGACTCAACAAGGTACTGCCGGCCTTCTACGCGACCACTTTGAAGGTAATGCTGTACCGCCTGAAAAGGCCAATTAATGTCTAGCTCTACATCTTTGTTCAAGAACAAATACTGATCGATGTCAAAGTCAGTTGGTAGTTCTTTGTTTTCAAGAGCCAGCTGCAGAGCATGTTCGGGACTACCAAAACGCCCTTCTATGTGCCCCTGAGTCAACCAATGGTGTTCCACGTCAGAATCGCTCATATTGGCAAGATCAGGATAGTATTCAACGTAAAATATTTTGTTAAATTCTATTTTCTTTGCCGCTTCAATGCGAGCCTCCATTTCAGCATCTTCTGCACAAACAACATAACGACGATTCTCATCACTACCGAAATCTACATAGTGAAGAACAGCCTGATAAGGCCAGTCAAGCGTTGAATGCAAATCTTCGTTTAGTCTAAGGTATTCGAATTCGTCAAAGTCTTCTGGCAGTTCATTATCAGCAAGTACTTTTTCCAGCGCATAGTCTGGATTGGCAAATCGACCTTCTGCGTAACCTTGCGTTTTCCAGTGTTCTAAACAATTAACATCATTGAAAGAGGCAAGATCAGGATAAGTTTCTTTGTAAAACGGTATATCCAGAGAAATACTACTGGCTAAACTAATCAGTTTATTGTGCGCGGCTTCTTCATCGGGGATTTTGTACTTTCGCCCTTCTTGAATACCGACCTCTAAATAGTGTTGAACCGCTTCGAATGGCCAGCCAAGTGATGCTCCCAGATCATCATTCAAACGTAGATACTCATCTATTTTGAAATCGTCAGGTAGCGCCTCATTCGAGCGCAACACTTCTAGAGCATGATCAGCATTGCCAAACCGAGATTCAACTTGACCTTGAATCTGCCAGTGTTCAGCCAGTTCAGCATCATTAAAGGCTGCAAGGTCTGGATAGAACTCACGATAAAAAGACAGGTCAAGCGAAATTTTACTGGCAGCGTTGATATGCTCTTGATTTGCGGCATCCTCGATGCTGACTTTGTACCGTCGATTTTCTTCGATACCAAACTGCAGATAGTGATGGACTGCTTGGAAAGACCAATCTAGCGTGTTTCTTAAGTCTTCGTTCAGGAACAAATACTCTTCAGCATCAAAGTCACGCGGAACCGATTCGTTGCTTAGCAAAGACGCAAGCGCATGATCAGGATTGGCAAAACGACCTTCGGCTTGCCCCTGTACTTTCCAATGCTCAAGAATCTGCGAGTCGTCCAATGACTCGAGATCGGCGTAAATTTCGCGATAGAACATAATATCTAACGGATCGCTAATTTGCTGCCCGCTCATATCAGCGCTCTTTCCCATACCAGAAGAAGCCGAGTCTCCTTTATCAGAGAAGAAACTGTTTAATCGAGATGCCATTTTTTATAAAACTCTTTAAAACGTTATCAATTTCGGATTTGCTACCGTGTTATACGCCAGTGCGGAGTCTTTCCAGTTGATTAAATTTTCGAGCACAATTTGTAAATACCTCCGCCAATTTACTGGAGTAATGACTTTCCAATAAGAAATTAATCTGCTCGATTATCTCTGGAGACAACGGATGACGAAGAGTCCAAGGCATGCTAAACGCATTAATTGCGATCGAAACTAGGTGATCAACATCGATAGCGTCAAGGCGCAAAGCATATATATTTCCCTGGTTTGCATCGGAGTTAATGCGAAAAGAAGTATGAAATTGATCGTAGAGATACTTAGGCCCAATTCCATAAACAACATCTTGATTTTTGAATAGCTTCAAATCATGGTGAATGACAATTTTTTCACCAGTAAGGTATGGAAACAAACACAATGTATCTATCGCAGGCCAAGGATGCTGATGATTGGCATCAATGAATGCCATATCGAATTTTTTATCTATCTTTGCAAGATCAATCGAAGTGGTAAATGGATGTTTTTCCACCTTTACTTTTGAGCCGGTGTAAATTTCATCAATTAAAAAACCGTTCTCACGACTGGGATCGCCAAAGAAGGTATTGTCATAGTCAATCGACGAGAATGTCTTACCGCCATTGTTCTCTAAAATAGTTGCGAGCAATCCACCAGAGAGCCCCGACGCCATACCTATCTCCAGAAAGTCAGCTGGCTTATGCTCCTCTATAAGATCTTGCACAAATAACACTTCGTCGCGTGCTATAGAACCCCAACCCGGACGCCAGTGATTTGTGTATAGAGTTTCAAGCGAATGATGATCGTACCGTGACATAATTAATTCCAGATCTCTCAGAAAATGAATACTGGTTCGTGACAGTACCCACGTGATTCAAAAGTAATTTAAGTTGTTAAAAAATCAAACATTTTGAACATTTATTTAGGTTGGATGTAGCGAGTTTCGTGCCACGGCAGATTAATAGACAGCTAATAAATTCCGCCATGAATTCATAATTTTTGAGCTTTAAAACTACGTAAACCGGCAGTCCGGGTTCGCATGACCTGCTAATTTACGCATAATACTGCATTATCTAACAGCATCTATGTAACACTTAGCTACTATCAGCTGAACTAGTTAGACCAATTGGGCGAGAAATATTTGCACAGATGCCACGCAAGATAAAAACGACAAAAGATAAAGACGACAAAACATTCGCTGATTAGGTTCTATACTTCTTCAACACCGCTTCGATAAACGCACACAAATGCGCCTCATTCTATCCATCCCACTGTTCTTTTACGTCCTCATTGTTGCAAATGTAGTGATGCTCTCTGGCCCCATCGACATGTCGATGATCAACGTCATCTTGTTCGAGTTCGATTTACCATCACAACGCCGCATAATTATGACGGTCAGCGATGCGTTTATTCTGGCCAGCATTTTTTTCCTCTACATCGAAACTTTTAAGGCGACGAGAACATCAGTGATTTCAATTATCGATCACGCCTTGTCACTACTGGTATTCGTGATATTTTTAATTGAGTTGCTGGTCGTGCCACGATTGGGCAATATGACATTTCTGATCATGACAATGGCATCATTAATTGATGTAGTGATGGGTTTTACGGTGACTATTTCTACAGCGAAACGCGATTTCACCATGGGTGGGTAGATTAGTGGATGGGGGAGCTCAATGGTGAGAGGCCATTCGGGCGTACCGCGCAAATCGATACACCCGAATGCAGGAATATGGTTCAAGCAGCCTTTTTTATCTTTTCTGGTTTGCTTAAACCATCTTCAATCCGCTGCATGTCAGCATCAACCATTGTTGTTATCAACCCTTTGAGGTCCATAGTTGGTTCCCAACCTAGATGAGCTTTCGCTTTTGCCGGGTTTCCAAGCAATACTTCCACCTCAGCAGGGCGATAGAACTGCTCGTCAATAACAATATATTTCTCATGATCTAATGATAAATGCTCAAAGGCGATCTCACACATTTGTCGAACGGTGGAAGTAACACCAGTTGCGACCACATAATCATCTGGTGAATCGGCTTGAAGCATGCGCCACATTGCATCAACGTAGTCGCCAGCAAAACCCCAATCTCGTTTTGCATCAATATTACCCAACCGGAGTTCATCTTGAAGACCAACCGCTATTTTACATGCAGCATCAGTCACTTTTCTGGTTACAAACTCCATTCCACGAAGCGGCGATTCGTGATTAAACAAAATGCCTGAACTAGCATGCAGCCCAAAACTTTCGCGATAATTTACCGTCATCCAATGTCCATAAAGCTTAGCGACTCCATAAGGACTTCTAGGATAAAATGGGGTTGTCTCTGACTGCATAGTCTCCTGAATTAAACCAAACATTTCGCTTGTTGATGCTTGATAAAAACGAGCCTTAGGATTAACAATACGCACCGCTTCTAATAGATTTGTTACAGATGTACCTGTCACGTTTGCAGTCAATATAGGTTGGTCCCAAGAGGAGCCAACAAAACTTTGCGCCGCAAGGTTATACACCTCGGTTGCTTCTGATGTTTCCATCGCACGTATCAAAGAGGACAAATCCGTTACGTCGCCTTCAAGCAGCACAACTTTACTGTCAACACCTAAGAATCGGAGCCGCCAGTTAGTGTCGGTAGAACGTCTTGGAGCTAGCCCAAATACTTGGTACCCCTTGTTAAGAAGGTGCTGAGCCAAGTAGGCACCATCTTGTCCTGTAATTCCCGTCACTAGCGCTTTTCGGCCTTCTGTACGCTTTTCAAGTTCCGTAATCATGTCTTTCACTGTCTCTATTGGTGAATACACTGGCGCCCAGCCAGTTGCAGTTTTCAATTTTTCGTTCTGCCCTACCGCGCGCATTTGTTCATTGGGTCTGAGCAAAGACGGGTCAACCTGGACACCGTTTTTGACGTCATAATGTTGCATGGCAACATCAAGCAGATCTGCAATTTTAGTTTCCTGTCCGCTGCAGACGTTATAAATTTGGCTAGTTTCGCCTTTTGAAAGTATCGAAAAATACGCGGCAACCACGTCTCTGAGGTCACTAAAATCTCTGGTTACTTCCAAGTTCCCTACAACAATAGGTTGTTGGGTTTTTCGTCTAGATGCCTTGTAAGCTTCCTCTAGCAATTTCGGCACCACGAAATTGCTCGACTGCCCCACGCCTATATGATTAAAAGGCCTCGCAATCATGATGTCAAAGTCAACGCGCGGTGCTTGTTGCAGACAAAAATGCTCTGCGGCCACCTTGCTTACCGCGTAAGGATTCCCTGGATTAACCGTTTGAGACTCCGTTATCGGTAGGTTAGACTCGTCCACTCTTCCATAAACGTCCCCAGAACTAACGTATAAGAAGCGGCCAGTAAACTGACTATCTTCAAGTGCCTTGAGCAAGTTAATCGTGCCAATAAGGTTGGAATTTATAGTCGCTACAGGTTCGGCAATAGAAGTTGGAACATGCGATTGGGCAGCGAGATGAATAACATAATCGAAATCGGCAGCCGCAATGAACTTGCTCACCTGCTCTTCTGAAATTAGATCTATACGACCGTTTTCACCTTCAAATGCAATTCCACCGTACACAGTGTGTAAATACCGCCCCACAAAACCTGTGTGTCCACTGATCAATACTCTAGAATGATCAAGATCACTTCTTTGGGATGGATGTTGGTGCAAAGCTTTGGTCATGGAGACCCTGATAACGACTAATTACAGGGAAGGAAGCAATACTTAGTCCAAACTAGCCTCGTCGCTTGCCAATACGACTGGTTTTTATCGCAACAACCAGGTGCATATGTCGCTATAGAGGTAACGGTTACGATTCAGTCAAGCGCTGTTTTCTTTAGCAAACCGATTAATGGCGCGTCAAAAATACTGCTGTATACAACAAAAATGTTTCCGTATGCTGGAATGCAACGTGAACGCCTACCCAGGAATAACCGCAAACAAATCGTGCTCATCTGCCCCGGTAATATCAACCTCAATAAAATCACCCGGCTCAATATCGTAGTCATCCAAAGCCACATGCACCACGCCATCAATCTCCGGTGCATCACTGGCGCTTCTAGCAACTGCCGTGGACTCACCGATTGTATCGACCAACACAACCTGACGTGACCCAATCTTAGCTTGCAACTTCGCCTGACTTATCTTGGCCTGTGTTGCCATGAATCGCTCAAAACGCATCTGCTTTACATCATCTGGCACAGGGTCTGGTAGATCGTTCGCCTTAGCACCTTCAACGGGGGAATACTGGAAGCACCCTACTCGTTCCAGCTGTGCTTTTTCAAGAAAATCTAATAGCTCTTCAAATTCTTCTTCTGTCTCACCAGGAAAGCCAACAATAAAAGTACTACGAATAGTGAGCTCAGGGCAGATTGCTCGCCATGCGTGAATGCGAGTTAGGTTGTTCTCTGCCGCCGCGGGGCGCTTCATCAGCTTTAGAATGCGCGGGCTTGCGTGTTGAAACGGAATATCCAAGTACGGCAAAATTAAACCTGTCGCCATCAACGGAATAATGTTATCAACATGCGGATACGGATAAACATAATGTAGGCGAACCCATATACCAAGCTCTCCCAACGCTTCACACAACTCTTTCATGCGTGTTTTGATCGGCCGACCATTCCAGAACGCTGTGCGGTATTTAATATCAACACCATAAGCGCTAGTGTCTTGAGAGATGATCAAAAGCTCGCGAACACCGGCATCTTTTAATCGTTGTGCTTCGGCCATGACATCGCCAACATCACGACTCACCAGATTGCCACGCATAGACGGGATGATGCAGAAGCTACATCGATGATTACACCCTTCCGATATTTTCAAATAGGCGTAGTGTCGAGGTGTTAGCTTAATGCCTTGTGGCGGCACCAACTCAATGAAAGGGTCGTGTTCAGCTTCAATAGGCACGTGTTTATGAACCGCGCCAACCACCTCTTCGTAGGCTTGAGGACCGGTAACCGCTAACACTTGCGGAAATCGTTGTAAAATTTCTTCGCTTTTTACACCCAAGCAACCAGTCACAATAACGCGACCATTCTCGTCAAGTGCCTCTCCGATGGCATCAAGCGACTCTTCAACAGCACTATCGATGAAACCACAGGTATTAACCACCACGATATTGGCACTGTCGTAATCAGGCACAACCTGATAACCATCGGTTCGCAGTTGTGTGAGGATTCGTTCAGAATCAACTAACGCTTTCGGGCAGCCGAGGCTAACAAAGCCTACTTTGGGCATTTCGGACATGGGGGACTCACAAACCAGACGAACAAGAAGCAGCAATTGTATCTTGTCTGGCAGACGAAAAATCGGCCATGCGCGCTAAAAAGCGGGTTCAATGAAGGCGATCTGGCATTAGTGGTGCCGAATATGAATTCTGATGGTTCTTATCGACGACATTGACGCATTTACGCGCGTCAGTGCAGGCGCTCATCTCGATATCGCAAAAGCCGCAATACGCATGTCGGCATCAGTA
>Ga0115031_1000483_pt1 | contig 28530 bp, 28 predicted proteins | sample Maine_Asex4_meta_FD_87301 | JGI IMG/M metagenome (GOLD analysis project Ga0115031, IMG submission 87301) | Marine algal microbial communities from Maine, USA - Maine_Asex4_metaG | ecosystem: Host-associated > Algae > Red algae > Unclassified | place: Maine, USA | collected 2015-01-05
GGTAACTACCCAATCCCCATCCAATTAACGCTTGAGTTTGTTCTTTTTCAGGCCAGTTACACTGTAGTTGATAGCGAGTGGTTGGAAGTTTGTTGGGTAACCCAGCCAGAGCCCAGCGGCGCTCGCCTGATTCGGCGACGCCAACTAACACTTCAACCAGTTCACCCTCTTCATTACTGATAAGGCAATAGTCACCTTCTTCAGCCTTAAATTCGGTTTGACTAATCCAATTGGCCGCGGCGGGTTTTGAGTGACTCATCAGTGCATCCAACTGACTTGCTGCGACAGGAGTGAGTGGGATGTAACTGTGTTTTGAATCGCTAGAATAAGGCATGCTGTTAGAATGCTCCTGGTTATGTTTTAACAAGTGTTTCTGGTTTGGCATAGAGGCTTGACATAATGTCAGAATACTCTGGATGGGTTTCGTCAATTAAGCCTAATCGCAGCAATAAGTCGATGTTGACCAAGTTGCAATTATCTTTAAATTCATCGGTTTGCTCGGTAATTCTTGCCAGTTCTTCGATAGGCATGAGCTGAAACGACTCCACTTCACCATCCGTATTTTGAGGTGTGAAAGACTCATCAAGCCAAAGGTCATAGGCAAAGATACCATCGTAATTAAGCCCTCGATGAGTTTGAGAGCAGTAGCGAATTTCGCTGACAAATGTTGCTTGGCGCGCCATCATCTCGCTAACAGCTGCTTCCTCTGCCGCTTCTTTAACTAGGTTGTCCATTAAGCTTAGCCCGTCAGGCTGGCCACCGGCAACCATCTGATCCAGCTGTCCTGGCCAGAATGGTTTGGTCTTTGAGCGAACTGCAACCCACACAAAAACCTCGCCTTGCTTTTGTACTAAGCCATTTAAGTGAATGCCGTAACCTTGTACACCAATAAAAGCCACTGCGGCTCTTTCGATGAGCATTTTTGAAAGGCCATTAAATTGCTCACTGATGCTGTATTGTTCACCCACCCACGAATCAATCACCCCCTGTTTGTATAATGCTTCAATAGCTGGCGCAACGGCATTCGTGCGCTTACGCGGGGTGTTCAGCGCTGAATTAAGGTACAGACCTTTATCGTCAGCGGTGAAGAGTTCTGGCCAATTGACCAAGTGAGTAACGTGGTCTTTGTGTGTCAGCCCATAACAAATATCGTCAATAAAGAAAGGAAGAAACTGATCCCTTTGATACTCATTGCATCTGTTTATGTGTCGTAGATAACTCATCTTATTGCATTTCAGATTTTGATACATAAAGAAGCACTTTATCTAGCCAGCGAGTGGGTAGAATGCGTCTTAAGGTGCCGAATAAATACGTTGGAAAGGTAACGTAGTAGCGAGGCTTAGGGCGGCGGCTTTCTAAAGCATGCACTACTTTTTTCAGTACAGCGTCGGCGGGTAGCGTAAATGGCGCTGAAGGTCCTACCTTTTCCATTCGCTTAATTTGCTTTTGGTATTTTTTTGCATGCACGCTGTTTATGATATCGACATTGGCCCTGAGCGCGATTAATGCATTTTGACGAAATTGACTTTCAACCGGACCTGGCTCAATAAGACACACATCGATATTAGTGGGATTCAATTCTAGTCGTAACGTATCAGCAAATCCTTCTATCGCAAATTTGCTGGCGTTATAAGCACCCCGGTAAGGGAGCGCTATTAACCCTAGTACGGAGCTGTTAAATATAATGCGTGCAGAGGGCTGCTGGCGCAATAATGGAATTAACGCATTGGTTAGTTCAATCCAGCCAAATACGTTTGTCGCAAACTGCTTTTCTAAGGTTTTTCTGTTGAGGTCTTCCACCGCGCCAGATTGGCCATACGCCCCATTGTGAAAGACGGCGTAAAGCTCACCATTACAAAGGTTTTTTAACTCATCAACAGCGGTATGGATGCTGTCAGAGTTGGCCACGTCGAGAAGTAAGGTGCTAAACCCCTCGTTCTGCAACCGATTGACATCGACTGGATTTCTGGCAGATGCAATGACCCGATATCCAAGCGACTTTAAGCCATATGCAACGCATTGACCTATACCGCTTGAGCAGCCTGTTATAAGTATATTTTTCATGCGGTATATCGTAACAGAAAGGAAAATAAAAAAGGCCCTGTATCGTTTAAAATACAGAGCCTTAGTTACCTATGAGTCGTTCTCTTAGTAGGCTCCACGACCATGAAATACTACTGTCAGAGTTTTAATTAATAAGAACAAATCAGTATGTAGTTTCCAATTGTCGACATAGTAGCAGTCAAGGCTAACCCGTTCACGATATGTCGTGTCGTTGCGGCCGCTGACCTGCCATAGGCCTGTCATGCCTGGGCGAGCAGATAGATACTTGCTCTCCAGTGAGCCGTAGCGTCGAAGTTCATCTTCAACAATCGGGCGAGGTCCAACCAAGCTCATGTCGCCTTTTAGTACATTGAATAACTGAGGTAGCTCATCAAGACTTGTTTTGCGAAGAAAATTACCAATAGAGGTTATTCTAGGGTCATTTTTAAGTTTAAAGTCTTTGTCCCATTCAGCTCTTGCCTCAGCGCTATTGGCTAGCACTTCTTCTAGGCGCTGCTTAGAATTGACGACCATGCTACGAAACTTCAAACATTTGAAAATTTTTCCACCATATCCCACACGTTCTTGGGCATAAAAAGATGAGCCACCGTCGCGGCGAATCAGAAACGCTATAATAATGAGAATTGGGGACATTATTATAATTAGTAGTAAGGAGCCAATAAAGTCCAAGGCGCGTTTGGTCATGTTGCTTCCAAGGTCTAAATTAGAGCTCTTCCATTGAGCCGACACTTTTTCCATTGTCTATCCTCGTTGAGTAGTAGGGGGTAGGTTGTATGTTGAGAGTATGTTTGTTCAGCCACTGTAAATTTGAAACGTCTTTACTATCAGACGGTATAGAAAAACATTTGTGTGGTAACTCTGTAGGAGAAGATGCGGATAAAGCAACCAAGAAGCGGCTTGTGTTTTAGGCATTATTTATTTTTGAACAGGAGAATGCGTGCTGATTTTATTGCGTCAAATGGCATGAAAGTCTATGCTGCAGGCCCATATCTGAACGATGAAACTTGACCAACACCCTTGGAGCTTCAAACATGCCAATCTATGAATATCAATGCGTCGCGTGTGAGCACATTGAAGAGGTGATTCAGAAAGTGAGTGACGACCCTTTGGTTGTCTGCCCCGCTTGTAACAAGTCTACATTGAAAAAAAACGTGACTGCAGCAGGGTTTCGTCTAAGTGGCGGTGGATGGTATGAAACCGACTTTAAAAGTGGCGATAAGAAAAACTTGGTTGATGGCGGTAGTGCTGACAAAGCTAAAAGCAGCACGGAGAAACCGGCTGCCAAAGCTGAAAAGCCTGCTGAGAAAAAATCTAGCAGCAGTGATGCTAATTAATTACGCGTAATTCAGTCTTTTTAGAATCTGCTTGTGCGTTGACTTTAGGTTGCAGGCTAAAACAGTGGTTGTATCCAATGTTAGTGCGTGTCCCGATAAATCAGTGAAGCTGCCACCGGCCTCGTTGACGATGACCGCTAGTGCAGCAATGTCTAGGATGTTGACGTCAGACTCTATAACAATGTCAAGTTTGCCGCTGGCGAGCAAATGGTAATGGTAGAAGTCACCGTATCCACGAATACGGTGTACTTCTTGTACCAACTCCCCAACGGTCTGCCATTGAGGTTTGCTTGCAATTGAGGCGATGTTCCCAAGTGATAAGGTGGCTTTACTCAAGTCACTAATATCGCCAACTTCGATTCTTTCTCCATTGAGCCATGCGCCAGATCCTTTCTCAGCATAGGCCATTTCATTAAAGCCAGGCGAGTTAGAGACACCTACAATGAGCTCATCTCCCTTCATTAAAGCAATCTGAGTAGAGAAAAAAGGATAGCCTCTAACAAAACTCTTAGTGCCATCAATCGGGTCGATTAGCCAATTATATTGTGCATCTGGGTTAATTTTTCCGGTTTCTTCACCGTAAAAGCCGTGTTCAGGAAAGGCACTTAAGATGATTTCTTTAATTGTTTCCTCCGTTTCAATATCTGCAATGGTGACAGGGCTTTGGTCTGGCTTTATCTCTACCTCAAATTCGCCATTGTAGTATTTTTCGATTACTTTCTGTGCAGCTTTTGCTGCTTCAATGGCTGTTTTCAAAAACGGCGACATGATAAGGTTCCTTGAATAAAAAATGGGCTATGGTGATTGGGGCTATCATAATAGATCTACCGATTTGCTGCAGCTTGCATAGAAATTATTACAAAAAATATTAATCAATGAGAAGTAATCGATGAAACCAATATCAGTGCTTATTGCCATGCTGTTAACGACCTCTGCGGTGGCCGGACCGTTACAAGGGCCTCACACACACGGAAGCTTAGGGGTGGCTGTTGTCCACGAAGATGAATTTTTGATATTCAAAATGGTTGTGCCATCAGTGGATATAGTAGGCTTTGAAGATTCACCGAAAACTGAAAAAAAGAAAGAAATGGTGAGCAAGCAGTATGAAAAACTATACAAAGAAGAGGCCTTGCCTAATCTTTTTAAGTTTTCTCCGGCAGATGCTTGTAAGCCTTATAGTGCAGATATGAACTCTGATATGTTGGACTATCATGAGCATGATGAGGCCAAAGACGCGGTTTCAACCGATGCAAAAGATGTCCATGCCGTGGGGGACAAAGACGGTCACAGTGATTTTCTGCTAAATTACGCGTTTAAGTGTAAAGATGTGGATTTGATTCAAATAACCTTTCACGAAGTGTTTCCAAGCATAAAGCGCGTTAATTTTTATGGTTCAGGTGAGGTGAAAGGTGAAATTGTTGCCTCCTCAGAAGCAGAAGACGCCGTTATCTCAGGACCAAAATAAAATAAACACCTCACTCACCAACGTGGTGCAGCGTCAGCGATTGATTGATAGCTTTCTTGATGCTCTGTGGTCTGAACGCGGGCTTAGTCAAAACACGCTGGCGGCTTATGGTCGGGATTTGAAAGCGTGGGGTGAGTGGTTGGAGCAAGAAGGGGGGTTAGGTTTGCTGATGGCAGACTCGGTCACGTTGCAACAGTACTTGGCTTATCGTGGAAAGAAGGGTGCCAAAAGTAGCAGCATGGCACGCGTTCTGTCTAGCCTGCGCCGATTTTATCGTTATCAGCTTAGGCAGGGCACTATTGATGAGGATCCATCGGCGTTGATTGATGCACCGAGGATAGGTCGCAGCTTGCCAGGCTCATTATCTGAAGCACAGGTCGATTGCCTATTGGAAGCACCTGATGTTGATAAATCGCTTGGATTAAGAGATAGAGCGATGTTAGAACTGCTTTATGCCGCAGGGCTTAGGGTGTCTGAGTTAGTGTCATTAGAGTTATCGCAAATTAACTTGCAGGTAGGCGTTGTTAGGATTATTGGTAAAGGCAATAAAGAACGGATGGTGCCTTTGGGCGATGTTGCAGTGGATTGGGTAACGCAATACCTTAGTGTTGCAAGAGCGCAGTTGATGCGAGGGAACGGGGTTAGCAACGCCGTTTTTGTCACGCGTCGGGGTTCAGGAATGACTCGCCAAGCCTTCTGGTATTTGATTAAACGGTATGCGGTAACAGCAGGCATTGCCCAGACGCTATCGCCTCATACCTTGCGTCACGCTTTTGCCACACACTTATTGAACCATGGGGCAGATTTACGTGTCCTACAGATGCTGTTAGGCCATAGTGATCTGTCTACTACACAAATTTATACTCACATTGCGCAGGCAAGGCTGCAAGAAATGCACCAAAAACACCACCCCAGAGGGTGAAATGGGGCATCTATTCAGCGTGCTGAAAGCGTATACTTACTAATGTACGAAAAAAAACAATGGTTGAAAAAGATGATTAAGAAATTATGTTTGGCGGCAGTCTTAGGCGCTAGCCTGATGACGGCCGGTGTGGCTCAGTCTGCTGAAGCGACGGTTGACCATGAGGCTCAGGTAAAGAACCTTAATGATGTTTTGCAAAAGACCTTTAAGTCGGCACCCGATTCTGTTGCAGAGAGCCAAATTCCTGGTCTGTATCAGGTCATGTATGGCACAGAAATTGTGTATTTGAGCGCCGATGGCCAGTACTTTATTAGTGGCGATTTATTGAATTTGAAAACGCGTGAAAACCTTTCAGAAGTGGCACAACGTGACGTACGCAAGCGAATTGTGGCTGAATTAGAGACCACGCCCATTAGGTTTGAAGCAAAAGATGAAAAGCATGTTCTGCGGGTATTTACTGATATCGACTGTGGTTATTGCGCCAAACTGCACCGCGAGATGGATCAGATCAATGCCAAGGGAATTACCGTTGAATATCTTGCGTTTCCACGTGCAGGTATCGGTTCTCCCTCTTATGATAAAATCGTTAGCGTATGGTGTGCTGATGACCAGCAAAGCGCCATGACAAAATCAAAAGCGAGGCAGCCTGTGCCATCAAAGACGTGCAAAAACCCGATCAAAGAACAATATGAGCTAGGACAAGGTTTAGGAGTCAACGGTACGCCAGCGTTGCTAACAGAATCAGGTCAGCTGATTCCAGGTTACGTTCCTGCTGATCGGTTATTGGGAATGTTAGATGCTGCCAAGCCAAAAACAGTTTTCAATCAATAGTCTTATAAATAAGCTTTAATTAATTAAAAGCATAGGTATACTTAAGTTTATTAGCAAGACAGGCTACAGGAGAGAGTCAATTTAATTTGGCCGCCGAAGACGCAAATCCGCCCAGAAACGCTCAGGTAAATAAGACTGTAGTTTGTGCTAGCTCTGGAGAACGGCGCAAGTATTCGTGCCTACCGAAGGGTTTAACTTACTCTATGATAGTCATGGGTGGGAAATATCTCAGGTATCAGGACAGAGGGGCGGCAGATGATTTTCATCTGCCGCCCTTTTTTTATGGAGACTGAGACCAATGCCACAACGTACCGTACTGTATGACCGCCACGTCGACGCGGGGGCTAAAATTGTAGATTTCGCTGGCTGGGAGATGCCTATTCACTATGGCTCCCAAGTTCAGGAGCACCATCAGGTGAGGCGCTCAGCGGGTGTATTTGACGTGTCGCACATGGTTGTGGTCGATGTCAAAGGCAAAGACTCACAAGCATTCCTTCAGTATTTACTGGCCAATGATGTCGCCAAACTAAAAGAACGCGGTAAAGCCTTGTATAGCGTTATGCTTAACCCCGAGGGCGGGATTGTTGATGATCTTATTGTTTATTATTTAGATGATGAATATTATCGTTTGGTTGTCAATGCAGGAACCCGCGATAAAGATTTAGCTTGGTTAGAAAAACAAAAGACACCCTATGCGGTAGAGCTGAGCGTTCGCGATGATTTGTCTATTTTAGCGGTTCAAGGTCCGCAAGCGATGGGCATAGTACAATCGCTGTTGTCAGAGTCTGATAAGAAAGTTATCGCTAACTTGGGCGTTTTCTTTGGTGCTGATGTAGGGGGGTTATTTATCGCTCGCACCGGATATACCGGTGAGGCCGGTTACGAAATAATGATTCCTAGTGAACGCGTTGTTGATTTTTGGGACCAGCTATTGGCCAATGACGTTACGCCGGTTGGGTTAGGTGCCAGAGACACACTACGGCTTGAGGCGGGAATGAATCTTTACGGTTCTGATATGGATGATTCCACTTCCCCACTCACCTCCGGTCTTAATTGGACGATCGCTTGGGAGCCTGCTAATAGAGACTTCATTGGTCGTGCTTCAATTGAAGCTGCGCGTGGATCTGGTATAAAACAGACTTTCGTTGGTCTGGTGTTACTGGATAAAGGGGTGCTTCGAGGTCACCAGAAAATTTACTGCGCCGCTGGAGAAGGTGAGATTACCAGTGGGACCTTCTCACCGACATTGGGTAAGTCAATTGCTTTAGCACGCGTCCCTCATGGCATTGGGTCACAATGCGAAGTTGAAATTCGAGGTAAGCGCCTCGCCGCAGAGGTTGTTAAGCCTGTGTTCGTACGTAATGGCAAATCTATGCTAAATGCATAGCACAACACTTTTTAAACAATGGAGATAAAGCTATGAGCAACCTACCAGCTGAGCTGAAGTATACAAAATCACATGAATGGATAAAGAGTAACGATGACGGCACCGTGACCGTTGGCATCACTGACAATGCTCAAGAACTTTTGGGCGATCTAGTGTTTGTTGAATTACCAGAAGAGGGGACAGTACTGGCTGCAGGCGATCAGTGCGCAGTCGTGGAGTCTGTAAAAGCGGCCTCCGATGTCTATGCGCCCATCTCAGGTGAAATCACCGAGGTCAATACATCATTAGAAGACGAGCCAGAACAGGTCAACACAGACGCTTTCGGTGCTGGCTGGTTGTTTCGCATGAAACCTGAGCAACCAGAACAAATTGCCGCATTGATGGATGCAGCAGGTTACTCAGATACTTTAGAAGCTTAAGCAATAACCTTTAGGGAAATCCTAATTATGAACAATTCAGTGCCACACTCACTCACTGTACTTGAACAAAAAGATGACTTTATCTCTCGACACAACGGCCCAGACGAGCTTGAAGTCGCCGCAATGCTGGCATCAATTGATGCGCAGAGCTTGGATGAGTTAGTTCAGCAAACGGTACCGTCAAAGATATTACTAGATGAGCCGTTATCACTGGATGATGCCTGTTCAGAGCAGGATTCCCTAGAGTATTTAAAGCAGCTGGCTGAGCAAAATGTCGTTGCCACCTCATACATTGGCATGGGGTATTATGACACTATCGTTCCCCCTGTTATTTTACGCAACGTATTAGAAAATCCTGGCTGGTATACCGCTTATACGCCTTATCAGCCGGAAATCTCTCAAGGCCGACTGGAAGCTTTGCTTAATTACCAGCAAATGGTGACAGACTTGACCGGCATGGATATTGCCAATGCATCATTGCTGGACGAGGCAACGGCAGCGGCAGAAGCCATGGCACTGTGTAAGCGGTCCAACCGAATTAAGAGTGATAAATTTCTTGTTGATAGTCAGGTGCATCCGCAAACGCTGGATGTGTTAAAAACACGCGCTCACTATTTTGGGTACGAGCTTATTGTTGGCGATGTCGCCAGTGAGTTGAGTAAGCATGAGGTGTTTGGTGTACTTGTTCAGTACCCAGATACCACTGGAGCGATAACCGATATTGAATCTATTATTACTCAAGCGCACGAGCAAAAAGCATTAGTGTGTGTAGCTACCGATTTAATGAGCCTTTTATTGTTAAAAGCACCCGGTGAAATGGATGCTGACGTCGTGCTGGGTTCGGCGCAGCGCTTTGGCGTACCCATGGGCTTTGGCGGTCCGCATGCGGCATTTTTTGCGGTTAGAGATAAATTCAAACGCACAATGCCTGGCCGACTAATTGGAGTGTCGGTGGATAAAAAGGGAGATATGGCACTGCGTATGGCACTGCAAACCCGTGAGCAGCACATTCGCCGGGATAAAGCGACGTCTAACATCTGCACCGCACAAGCGTTGCTTGCCAATATGGCAGGTCTTTATGCGGTCTACCATGGTCCTGACCGCTTAAAGCAGATCGCTCAGCGTATTCACCGTATGACCTGTTTATTGGCGACGGCGCTACAAAAAAATGGTTTTACGTTAGAAAATGACAGCTGGTTTGATACGCTAACAATCAACCTGGGTGATAGCCGTGATCAAGTCTATCAACGCGCGCTGGATGCAGGCATTAATTTGCGTCTGTTAGGCGATGATAAAGTGGGCTTAAGTTTTGACGAGCGCAAAACGCGTGCTGACGTTGTATTATTATTAGAGGTATTTCTAGGTGAAGGGCATGGTTTAGAGATTGAGTCCTTAGATGCGTCTTGCACAGAAGCTTCAACGGTTATCCCTGAAAAATACGTTAGAAACACAGACTATTTAACTCATCCGGTATTTAACACTCATCACTCAGAAACTGAGATGCTACGCTACCTTAAGCGCCTAGAAAATAAAGACTTCTCACTCACGCACGGTATGATTCCATTGGGCTCATGTACCATGAAGCTTAATGCGACCAGTGAAATGTTACCGGTGACTTGGCCTGAGTTTGCCGATATCCACCCTTTTGCACCTAAGGCGCAAACGGTTGGATACCGCAAAATGATTGCAGAGTTAGAGGTTTATCTGGCAGAGATTACAGGCTATGACGAGATTTCTAGTCAGCCCAACTCAGGTGCGCAAGGTGAGTATGCTGGATTAGTTGCGATTAGTCGTTATCATGCAAGTCGTGGGGAATGGCACCGAAATGTTTGCCTAATCCCAAGTTCAGCACACGGTACTAATCCTGCATCAGCTGCAATGACCAGTTTAAAAGTGGTTATTGTAGAGTGTGATGTTAACGGCAATGTTGATATAGAAGATTTTCGGGCTAAAGCTGAGATGCATGCCGAGAACCTCTCTAGTGTCATGATAACTTACCCTTCAACTCATGGTGTGTTCGAAGAGGCGGTCGTCGAGCTGTGCGAAATCACTCACCAGCACGGTGGTCAGGTTTACATGGATGGCGCCAACCTCAATGCGCAGGTCGGTTTATGCAAACCTGGCAAGTTTGGCTCTGATGTTTCCCACTTAAACTTACACAAAACATTTTGCATTCCTCACGGTGGCGGTGGTCCGGGTATGGGGCCGATTGGCGTTAAGTCACATCTCGCGCCATTTTTGTCAAACCACGTGGTAAGTTCCGTCGATGATAAAGTCGCTGGTAATAGCGCGGTTTCTGCAGCGCCTTATGGCAGCGCGGCAATACTGCCTATTTCTTGGGCTTATATTAAGCAAATGGGAGGCAATGGGCTGAAGCGGGCCACTGAGTTAGCCATCCTGAACGCCAATTATATTATGAGTCGATTAACGGGACATTATCCTATTTTATTTAAAGGCGAAAACGGGCGCGTGGCTCACGAGTGCATTATTGACATTCGACCTATCAAAGCTGACACCGGTATCTCTGAAGAAGATATCGCAAAGCGTCTGATGGACTATGGGTTTCACGCCCCTACCATGTCTTTTCCCGTGGCTGGAACACTCATGATCGAACCGACTGAGTCAGAATCAAAGTCAGAGCTGGATCGGTTCTGCGATGCGATGATTGCCATTAGAGAAGAGGTTGGCAAAGTGCATTCAGGTGAGTGGCCTAGCGATGATAATCCTCTAATAAACGCACCGCACACTATCAAAGATTTGATGAGTCAATGGGATAGAGCGTATACACAAGAGCAAGCAGTGTTCCCTGTGGGTGTGTCGATGACTAGTAAATACTGGCCGACGGTGAGTCGAGTGGATAATGTGTTTGGAGATAGAAACCTAGTGTGTGCTTGTCCTAGTATTGACAGTTATCGCTGAGTTTGAGTTTGAACAAATTGATAAGATAAAGGCTTGTCGTTAAAACGGCTACCAAGCCGCTGGAAATAAGATTCCAGCGGCCTGGATTTGAGCTGAAAACCTCAGGCTTTGGCTGCTTGCTCAGTAACTACTTCGGCAATGCCACTTGCTAGCGCAGCGGTCTCTGTTTCATCCTGTCCCTCAACCATTACTCTGATAAGTGGTTGGGTGCCCGACGCTCTTAACAACACACGCCCACGTTCGCCTAGTTGAGATTCTGCACCTTTGACAGCTTGCTGAATACTTTTATCCGCATTGACATTAACGGTGCCATCTAAATCGACATTAATTAGCGTTTGCGGATATTTTGTCATGACACTTTTAAGTTCGTGCAGCGAGCGGCCCGTCTCGATAACTGCTTGTAATACTTGAAGTGCAGCGATTGTCCCGTCTCCCGTCTCGATACGATCTCTTATGATAATGTGCCCCGATGATTCGCCGCCTAGTAAACCTCCGTGCTCCAGCAGTTTTTCCATTACGTAACGGTCACCAACTTTCGCCCGATGAAAGTTAAGACCCATTCCTTGGATTGATTGCTCGAGTCCAAGATTACTCATTAGTGTCCCAACGATATCGTGCCCGCAGGTTTGACTTTTTTGACGGTGCTTTGTAATGATCGCAAGTATTTCATCGCCATCAATGACGGCGCCTGTGTGATCCACCATCATAAGACGGTCACCATCGCCGTCTAACGCGATGCCAAGGTCCGCTTCGTGCAACACAACCTGCTTACAAATCATATCCAAAGCGGTAGCGCCGCAGTCTTCATTAATATTGCGACCGTTAGGTGAATTCGCAACAGTAATAAGATCAGCCCCAAGTTCAGCTAATACATGAGGGGTGACGTGATAGGTAGCACCATTAGCACAGTCAACGACGATTTTTAACCCTTCAAGTTTGATACCTGAGGGGAGCGCGCGTTTACAAAACTCAATATACCTGCCGGCGGCATCATCAACACGAACAACTTTTCCAAGTTGCGAAGATTTCACGGTGACAATATCTTGCTCTAAGAAGCTTTCAATCGCCAACTCAGTCTCATCTGCAAGCTTAGTCCCATTGGCTGAGAAGAATTTTACGCCATTATCTTGGTATGGATTGTGAGAAGCACTCACCACAATACCTGCCGAAGCTCTAAATGTTTTTGTAAGATAAGCTATGGCAGGAGTAGGCATGGGGCCAAGTAAGCGTATGTTAACACCGGCGGCAACTAGCCCCGCCTCAAGTGCAGATTCCAGCATGTAGCCTGATATTCTGGTGTCTTTACCAATAACCACAAGCGGATTTTTTTGGCTTGCAAGTACTTTACCCGCAGCCCAGCCTAGTTTCAGTGCAAAGTCAGGCGTCATTGGGTATGTGCCAATCTCACCACGAATGCCATCTGTACCGAAGTATTTTCTATCCATAATATATGCCTAAATTGTTTTTTTTATTATTAAATAGATCAGCTACTCAGGCTATAACCGTGTGGCTTAAAGAGGAACCAATTCATTGATTTGTTCTTGGCGCTGCTAGGCTAGGGGGCCTAGTAGCGCCAAAAAATGCTCATTTGTTAATGAGAGCTTGCAGGATCTGCGTTGACAACTTCAGTCTCGTCCTTAGGTGTCTCCAAAGCTGCCTCGCCATCATCGCCGCCATCTTCTGGAGTGTCTTCGTGATTCCAGTCTTCTGGTGGAGTGGGAGGCTTTCCGCTCATGATCTCTTTAATTTGATCACTATCAATCGTCTCGTACTTGATCAGTGCCTCTGCCATTAAGTGCAAGGTATCGATATGCTCTTCAAGTATTGTCTCAGCACGGTCATAGTTACGATCGATGAATGAGCGTATCTCAGAGTCGATTGATTGGGCCGTCTCATCGGACATTTTACTTTGAGAAGATGATGGTCCACCCAAATATGTTTCGCCTTCATCTTCACTGTAAGCTAACGGCCCAAGCTTTTCTGACAGTCCCCATTTGGTGACCATGTTGCGAGCAATGGCAGTAGCGCGCTCAATGTCGTTAGATGCACCTGTCGTAACACTGTCCTTACCAAAAATCATCTCCTCAGCAATTCGTCCACCAAACAAGGTAGAGATCTGGCTTTCAAGTGACTCTTTGCTATGGCTAAAGCGCTCTTCTTCTGGAAGAAACATCGTGACGCCTAACGCACGTCCGCGAGGGATAATAGTCACCTTGTAAACGGGGTCATGATCAGGCACTTTTAAGCCGATAATCGCGTGCCCCGCTTCATGATAAGCCGTATTGCGTTTTTCTTTCTCGTTCATCACCATGGACTTACGTTCAGCACCCATCATGATTTTGTCTTTAGCCTTTTCAAACTCTTCCATATTAACTGTGCGTTTGTCAGAGCGGGCGGCAAATAGTGCCGCTTCATTGACCAAGTTTGCTAAGTCAGCACCAGAAAATCCTGGTGTACCTCGCGCTAGTAAAGAAGGTTTTACATCATTTCCTAAAGGAACCTTACGCATGTGAACTTTCAGTATTTGTTCACGGCCGCGAACATCTGGCAATGGTACGACAACTTGGCGATCAAAACGGCCAGGTCTCAACAAAGCAGGGTCTAGTACGTCGGGTCGGTTCGTCGCCGCAACCACGATCACGCCTTCCGTACCTTCGAAACCGTCCATTTCAACTAATAGCTGATTGAGCGTTTGCTCACGTTCGTCGTTACCGCCACCCATGCCGGCACCACGCTTTCGTCCAACAGCATCGATCTCGTCAATGAATATAATGCACGGGGCATGTTTCTTAGCCTGTTCAAACATGTCACGAACACGCGAAGCACCTACACCAACAAACATCTCTACAAAGTCTGAGCCAGAGATGCTGAAAAATGGCACCTTTGCTTCACCGGCAATCGCTTTGGCAAGTAAGGTTTTACCCGTACCCGGTGAGCCTGCTAGTAATACGCCTCGGGGTATCTTTCCACCAAGTTTTTGAAATTTGCTGGGATCACGAAGAAATTCAACGAGTTCAAACACTTCGTCTTTTGCTTCTTCACAACCAGCAACATCAGCAAATGTCACCTTGACCTGATCCTCTGTCATCATTCGAGCCTTGCTCTTGCCAAATGACATGGGGCCGCCTTTACCGCCGCCACCTTGCATCTGACGCATGATGTATATCCAGAGGCCGACAATAATCAAAAACGGAATAGTATTAATAAGGATATCAACTAGAATATTACGGCCTTCAGGTGGGTCCACCTGAACCTGAACATCGTTAGTTAATAATTCATCATACATTTTAGGGTCATTAATGGGTGCGTAGGTCGTGAATTTCTCATTGTTGCTAGTGAACCCAACAATAGATTGTCCTTTGACTTCTACATTCCTTATCTCCTTGTTCTTCACTTTATCGAGAAACTGGGAGTAGGCCAGATTATTGGATGTGGTTGTAGGTTCTTGAAACTTACTGAAAACTCCGATCAAAACCAGAGCGATCACCACCCACATCAGAATATTTTTGTTTAATTCGCTCAAGAAAAAAGTCCTCTATATAAGCTATTTAGGTATCTACTATAAAGCCTATTCTAACATGCTTTATATGACATCATTATGCTAACTAGTTTGTAGAAAAATAACGCTGCGCTACAACATATACTTCGCGACTGCGCGCTCTGGATGCTTTTGGCTTGCGTATCTTTACCTGCCGAAAATGTTGCCTTACTTCTTTAAGGTATTCATCAGAGCCTGCCCCTTGAAACAGTTTGACAACCATCGCTCCATCTTTCGCCAGTATTCGTCGGGATATGTCCAGTGCAAGTTCACACAGGTAGATTGAACTTGGTTGGTCAATCGCGTCGTTACCACTTAAATTGGGGGCCATATCTGAAATTACAATGTCAGCCTTCTCATTTCCGGCTAATTCTAAAATTTCATTAAGAATACTCTCTTCGGTAAAATCACCCTTTATAAATTCGACAAAGGGTAGTGGATCAATAGGAAGAATATCGCTGGCAATAACGCGACCATTTTTTCCTACCAGCTCAACGGCATACTGACTCCAACCACCTGGTGCAGCACCTAAGTCTAAGACTGTCATACCTTGTTGAATAAGGCGGTCTTTATCCTGAAGCTCCTTGAGCTTGTAAACGGCTCTTGAGCGATAACCTTCTTTTTGTGAGAGTTTTACGTACTCATCATCAAAATGTTCTTGTAACCAGCGAGTACTGCTTTTGCTTCGAGCCATAACATCATACAATCCGCAAATGGAATTAAATACTAAACAAATAAAGCAACTGAAGTCTCTTGGACACCAACTAAACCCAATTGTTACTGTTGGACAGCAGGGGATGAAAGAGACTATTAACACGGAACTGGCGTTAGCCTTAGATTTTCATCAACTGGTGAAGATCAAAGTTGGACTCGGTGATCGTGATAAGCGTAATGAGCTGATCGACACCTTAGTTACTCAACACAAAGCAGCGCTAATTCAACGTATAGGTAATATTGCCCTACTATACAAAAGAAACAGTGAGAAACCCTCAGTATTTGCTTAATCTAATCTAATCTAAGTTATTGTGCCCTCCATCGCAGAAGGGGGCATTTTGGGTATGTTTGCATCCGCACAAACCGTATTTTTTCGTTACCTCTGGGGTGAATTTCATCGGTGTAAACTCAGTGTCTTTGTGCGACCCGTCACAAAATGGCTGCTTTTCTGAGCGACCGCAGGTGCACCAAAAATAGTTTTTTCCTGCTTCAAGCTCTACTACAAACGAGCCTTTTTTTGCAATGACAACGTTAGATTTGTGTGGCATATCATCTCCAAAGGTTGATTTATCTACGCATGATTCTAACACCAAGCCAAAATCAAAAAAGCCCCAACTTAGGGGCTTTTCATAAATTTCTCAGCTCAGCGCGAAACCTTGTGCTCTAAAATGGTATGTCGTCGTCAAAATCATCAAAGTTTTGCGGTGCAGGTTGTGCTTGACTGGGCTTATTTTGCTGCTGGGCAGGATTTGAACGTGCCGGTTGAGCCAATTGCTGTGGTGCTGACTGGTCGAAAGAACCACTGCCACCGCTGCGGCTACCCAGCATCTGCATTTCAGAGCCGACAATTTCGGTTGTGTATTTATCTTGACCGCTCTGGTCTTGCCATTTACGCGTTCTTAGTGCGCCTTCAATGTAAACCTGCGAGCCTTTTTTAAGGTATTCTCCCGCAATTTCTGCAAGGCGGTTAAAAAATACCACGCGGTGCCATTCGGTTTTATCTACACGCTCACCACTAGTTTTGTCTTTCCAGCTATCCGTGGTTGCTAAGCTAAAGTTAGTAACTGCGCCGCCTGAAGGCATATATTTTACTTCTGGGTCATTGCCCAAGTTTCCAACCAGAATGACTTTATTAATGCCTTTGGCCATCGTGTGCTTCCTAAGTTAAATTATGGTTATAAGTTTTGTGCCAACTATTTTAACAGAAAATTTGCTTTTAGCGCTGCAATTTATTGGCTGTTCTGGGTCGCTTTTTGTTGCTTCAGCGCCTCCATAATGAGATCAACCTGCGAGCTGGTTGTACTCGTGACCGGCGCATTGGCCGCATCAGGAGCGGCCGGCTGTGCTTTAGTTGTTGGATCGATTGATTTAGGTGCCTGTTGAATCAGAGCTTCCACCTGCATCTGTTCAATCTCGATTGGTTGCTCTTCAGCGTTTGTCGGCTGCGAGCCTGTAACGGTTACCTCTGAAGACGTCAAAGCACCGTCTTTTTGCGCGGCTATAGCTTTTTTATTTTCTTGGGTTTGTAAATTGTTAATCGCTCGCTGTGCCTCTTCAGCTTGCTGCTTTTCTATCGCTAGTTCCATTTTAATTTTTTCAAGGCGCGCTCTCTCTGCAATGAGCTCTTCTTTTTCGCGCATTTGTTTGAGTTTTAATTGTTGTATTTCGTCTTTCTCTTGTTGCGTTGGTGAGATTAGCACTTCCGTTTGAATCTCAGGTGCGACGACCGGTTGTGGCGCTTGCTGCGTGGGTGCGCCTGTGCCAAAGAGGCGATTGCTAATTTCTGCTATTTGCAGGTCCGGTGATTTTAAAAACAAGAACCATATAAAACCAAGTACAAATAGTACTAATAATGAGTTAGCAAGAATTATGATGTAGAAGAAAAACGAGGGTTTTCCAGAGGTCTTCTTACTGGAAGGCACAGAGGGTTGTTGGGGCTCTTCTACTTCACTATGATCGCTATAGAGTAGGGGGTTTCTACGCACGTCTTAAGGTACCTTTGGTTTATCGAAGTGTCAGACTAATTAATTTTGCTAACGACACCATTATCAAACGTGAGCGTTAAGCTCTTCTGTTCGGCTTTCACGCCACGCTTGCTGGCATAATATAAATAATCCCAACGGTTTGCACGAAAGTCATCTTGCATCAATGGCGAGCCTAGCGTGTTGATGACTTGTGATTTGCTCATGCCGACCTTTATTCTGGATACTGTGCTCTGTTCAAGAGCATTGCCTTGTTGGATAACAGGCTTATAAGGAGTGCAGGCACCTAAGAGCATTGCTAAGATAGAGGTTAAGAGTAGTTTTTTCATAAGATTTACTATTTTAATCAATGGAAATTACATAAATGACAGACTAACACTACTGAGCCTTCTAGCCTACCTAAGGGACGCTAGGAGCGCTGCAATTTGCATTAATTTTTTTATTTTTACCATCGTTTATCAAATTAAATTAATTTTCAACTTTTTAAATGATCAGAACTCGGGGTATAATGCGCGGCTACTTAGTGAATATTTTGTTTTGAGAAATCGAATTTTATGCCAAACGTAAAGATTAGAGAAAACGAGCCGTTTGAAGTTGCACTGCGTCGTTTCAAACGTACTTGTGAAAAAGCGGGTGTTGTTGCTGAAGTTAGAAGTCGTGAATTCTACGAAAAGCCAACATCAATTCGCAAGCGTGAAAAAGCTGCAGCAGTAAAGCGCAACATTAAGAACTTAAAGCGCGAGTTGAACCGTCGCACTCGTCTTTATTGATTGGCAGCGTTGGTTAGCTGTTCGCGGTGTAACGTTTACAGCTAACCAAGCAGTGCTTTATGTAGCATTTGCAATTATGTTTAGAATCGAATATCCGAACTTGCGCTAAATATTCTTGCCCTCCCTATTGTTGGTTTCTGAACCATTCAGTACCGGATTTATCTTCTCTTAAATTACAATAGATTACTTTATAAGCTAGTTATATAAGGTACATATCCGTATGTCTCCTCCCGTTCTAAAAAATGATCGCTACTTGCGTGCCTTACTAGGCCAACCCGTCGACACCACGCCCGTGTGGATAATGCGTCAAGCCGGTCGCTACTTGCCTGAGTATCGAGCATTAAGAAAACAGGCTGGTAGCTTTATGGATTTGTGCACTAATCCAGAGCTCGCATGTGAAGTCACACTTCAGCCTTTAAGGCGTTTTGATCTTGATGCGGCCATTTTATTTTCAGATATCTTAACTATACCTGATGCAATGGGGTTGGGTTTGTACTTTGCCGAAGGTGAAGGGCCGAAGTTTGAAAGGCCGCTAAGAAGCTTTTCAGACGTTAGCAAGTTAGCGATACCAGACCCAGAACAAGAACTATCGTATGTGACCGACGCTGTTCGCACCATTCGTAAAGCTCTAGACGGTAGCGTTCCATTAATTGGGTTTTCTGGAAGTCCCTGGACGCTCGCCACTTACATGGTGGAAGGTGGTACCAGCAAAGACTTTTCAAAAGTTAAGGGAATGCTTTTCAGCGACCCTAAGACACTTCACCTATTACTCGACAAGCTTGCCGATAGTGTCATTTTATACCTCAATGCTCAGATCGCCGCGGGTGCTCAATCTGTAATGGTTTTTGATACATGGGGTGGTGTGTTAAGCCCACATGTCTATCAAGAGTTTTCGTTAAAGTACATGGCTAAAATTGTCGATGGTTTGCAACGAGAAGCCGAAGGCCGACAAGTTCCCGTCACATTATTTACCAAAAACGGCGCGCGATGGGTTGAGTCTATCGCTGCAACGGGCTGTGACGCCATAGGAGTTGATTGGACGGTAGATCTTCAGGAAGTTGTTAAGGCAGTTGGTGACAAGGTTGCGCTTCAAGGCAACATGGACCCTTCAGTTTTATATGCCGATGCCGACACCATACGCGCAGAAGTTAAGCGAGTCCTATCAGACTTTGGTGACAAACCAACAGGGCATGTTTTTAACCTTGGGCACGGTATACATCAGCACGTAAATCCGGACCACTTAAAAGTTCTAGTGGACAGTGTTCATGAGCTAGGACGCAAGGTCTAATTCGAGCTTGCATCAAGATTTAGCAACCTAATCATTTCAAGCAACTGCTTATCTTCACTCAGCTCTTGTTGCTGTGTGGAGGCAGGGTCGCTCGGCAGTGTGTTGTCACCAACAGTGTTCTGTCCATTCCCGCGCGCTTGATTTAGCGCGCGAAGCCGGTCACGTTCTAGTAGCTTTTCTAACGCCTCAGGAACCGCTGGAGGTGGTGCAAGCTGTGGTGGCACATAGCTGCTGCCAATAGATTGGAGCCTAGCCAGCTCTTTTTGCCTCGCAGCAACGCGACGATTGTAGTTGTCAATTTTTTGTTGATACTCCGCTCTTAAACGCAGATTTTGACGTTCCTGTGCTTCATTTTCTTCAACGTAAAGAAACTCCTCTGGGTGGCGCTCGCGATAGGCGAGAAAGTCTTCTTCTGTCGGTATCTGTGATTGAATCACTGTTTCACTCAGTGTTTTAACCGTCAATTCAGTAGGGGCAAAGCCGTTCCTTGCATCTATTGTTATGTTGACCATGCCTTTAGGGGGCTTTTGCCATTTAGCCTCTGAGGTACCTTCTAAAGCTGCCTGCATAAAGTCAATCCATAAGGGAAGGGCTGCGCGGGTCGCTGTCTCACCTCGTCCGAGCGGGGCAAGGTTGTCAAAACCCATCCAAACCGTCGTGACTTTTCTTGGGGTAAAGCCTGCAAACCATGAGTCACGCTGGTCATTGGTTGTGCCTGTTTTACCTGCCAAATCAGATCGTTTAAGAATTCTGGTTGCCTTTGCCGCTGTTCCTGAGCGAGTAACATCTTGCAGCATGCTAGTTATCTGATAATGAACATAGGGTTCAATAATGCGTTTGGCAACAGGGTTTCCATTGATTGTGCTAGGCATATTAGGTGCTTCAAGCGCGGTTAATTCAGGCTTAGGGCACTGTGAACACGCAGTGTCAGGCCTATTTTTAAATAAAACGTTATCGTCTTTATCTAAAATTTTGCGAATGAAGTAGTTGTTAACCTTAAAGCCACCATTAGCAAAACTGGCATAGGCTGTCGCTATCTCAAGGGGAGTTACTGAGCCTGTGCCTAGCGATAGCGTGAGGTCCCGAGGCAGTGCCGGATCTTCAAAGCCGAATCGTCTTGCATAGTCAATTGCTTGATCTATACCGATTTGTTGCAGCAGTTTTATTGACACGATATTGCGTGATTTTTTTAGTGCACTTCGAAGCAAGGTGGGGCCGTGGTATTTCTCATCGAAATTTTGTGGTGACCATGTACTGCCTGGAATAACTATTTTCTCATCTTCAATAACACTACCTGGGGAATATTTGCCTGTGGCAAGTGCAGCGCTGTAAACGAAAGGTTTAAAGCTGGAACCTGGTTGGCGTTTAGCTTGCAAAGCTCGGTTAAATTTACTGTAAGTAAAGTCAAAGCCACCGACCATTGCCTCAACCGCGCCGTCTTTTGGATTAACCACGGTAAGTGCGCCGGTGACTTTAGGTAGTTGGCTAAGCTCCCATACCTTGCCTTCGTTCTCACTCACCCACACCACATCACCAGGTACAAGCACTTCGCTGACCGTGCTGATTTTAGGGCCCTGCCGATTTTCACTGCGATAGCGCCTAGCCCATTTGACTTCATCCAGCCCTATTGTAATTGGCTCGTTAGCCCCGCGGCGCTGCAGTTGTGCCACTTCATTGTCGCTCTTTAAAACAATTGCTGGCATTAGCGCTTGATAGTCGTTATAAGTTTTGAGCTGCTTTTGTCGGCTGGCTGCGTCGGGGTACTGGGTTAGGTCAAGTTGCTCAAGTGGGCCACGGTATCCATGCCGTTTGCTGTAGCTAATCAGGTGTTTTCTAACCGTTTGTAACGCAAGCTCCTGTTGGCGACTGTCTAATGTTGTATATATCTTTAGACCTAACGTATACATATTTTCTACGCCGTAACGTTCTAATGCATCGGCGCGTGCCATTTCGGCCATGTAGGGTGCGTAGGTTTCAGATTCAACCTGATAAACTTTAGCCGAAACGTCTTCTGCAATGGCTTGTCGGTACTGTGCTTGGGTAATGTAGTCCTGCTCAAACATACGCTGTAAAATATAATCACGGCGAATTTTGGCGCGTTTAGGTTGCCTGATAGGATTGTAACGAGAAGGGGCTTTGGGTAAACCGGCAATCATTGCCATTTGAGCCAGTGAGAGATCTTTGAGCTTTTTGGCGTAGTAAATTTCAGCTGCAGAGCCAATGCCGTAAGCTCGATTACCAAGAAATATTTTGTTTAGGTAAAGCTCAAGAATTTCATCTTTAGTAAACTCTTTCTCAATTTTGAACGCTAAAAACATCTCTCTGATTTTACGATCAGCTGTGCGCTCAGAGGTTAAAAACAAATTACGAGCTAACTGCATGGTGATTGTACTAGCGCCTTGTGACACCGAGCGGTCTTTAATTGCGGTGACCGCCGCACGGGCAATACCGCGCAAATCAACGCCATGGTGCTCCCAGTAGCGCGCATCTTCAATTGCTACAAAAGCATGAATCATGTCTTTTGGCACTTCATCATAAGTCACAGGCCGCCGCCTAAACTGACCAAATTCGGCGATGAGCTGGTTTTCTTTACTATAAACTTGGATAGGAAGCTGAAGCTGCGTCCCACGTAGTTGAGCGACTCTTGGAAGATTCGGTTCGTAATAGAAATACAGGGCGATAAACAAAGTCGCACCCAGCGCAAATAGAACTATTGCGGGCGATAGAATACTTTTAAAAAAGAACAAGAAAAACCTAGCAAATAGCCCTTTTTTCTTCTTATTTTTGTGTGTCTGAATTAGCGGTGTATTTGATTTTTTTTTGATGTATGACATGTCTAAATCTTGTAAGTAACAGGGGCTTTTTGGATTGATTATAGTTTAACCGTCTGTCTAGTGAGTAGCCCACTCAGATAGTTGAGGGTAGACTATTTTTGTGGTTGTAGCTACCATTGTAATATAAATATAGATTCCGACCCATGTCGCGAGCATAAAATAATAAAAATAAGATGGCGGTACTTAATCAGTGTTTTCTTTTAATAAAAAAGGTGGTCTTCTTGGAATTGATATCAGTTCCTCCGCTGTTAAGTTGATCGAGCTTTCGCTAAAGGGTGGCTCATACCGTGTCGATAGTTACGGTGTTGCCTCACTTCCTGAAGGCGCAGCCTACGAGCGGGACATTGTCGAAGCTGATCCTGTCGGCGAGGCTATCAAGCGCGTACTTAAACAAAGTCGAACTAAAACCCGTCGCTGTGCCTTGGGTATCCCTTCATCGATGGCAATTAACAAAGTTATTTCAATGCCTGCATCAATACCTGCATCCGAAATGGAAGCTCAGGTAACGCTTGAGGCAGAGCAATATATCCCGTACCCCATGGAAGAGGTCAATTTTGACTTTGAAGTATTGGGCCCGTCAGATCAATCAACAGAAATGGTTGATGTGTTGCTGGCGGCGACGCGTACAGAGAATGTTGAAATAAGACTGGCTGCTGCAGAAATGGCCGGTCTGACCGTTGATGTTGTCGATCTTGAATCACATGCCATCGAATTGCTGTTTACCACGTTAGTTGATGATGTGGTAAAGCATGACACTGTGGCGCTAGTTGACTTTGGTTCATCCATGACGGGTGTCAATGTGTTTGAAAATGGTCGCGTTGTCTTTTCTCGTGAACAAGCTTTTGGCGGTAAGCAGCTGACAGAAGAAATTATGCAGCGCTATGGCCTACCTTATTCAGAGGCGGGTTTAGCTAAGAAGAATGGCAATCTCCCAGAAGGTTACATTCCTGAGGTGTTAGACCCCTTTCGTGAAAACATGGTTAGACAAGTGCAGCGATTTTTGCAGTTCTATCATGCGTCCACCCAACAAGGTAATGTTGATAAAATTCTACTGTCAGGTGGTTGTGCAAGTATTCCGGGAATTGACGAGCAAATTCAAGATGCAACCGGGGTCGCCACAACGCTGGCTAATCCATTTTCTAACGTTGTACTTAACTCACGTGTAAATCCTGCACGTTTTACCAGTGATATTCCAGCCATGCTGGTGTCTACTGGCTTGGCGCTTAGGGGGATCTTGTAATGGCTGGTTTAAATCTACTTCCCTGGCGCGATGAGGCGCGCAAAGATAGCCAGAAAAGATTTGTAATCATGGTGGTCAGTGCGGTCGCGATTGCTGCAACGGGTGTTTTTGGAACATACAGCTATTACCAAAAGCAAATTGATATGCAGGATGCCCGAAATAAATACCTAGATTTGGAGATCAAAGACTTAGATAAAACGATTGCCAAGATTAAGAAGTTGGACGTCACCCGTAAAGCACTGTTAGATCGCATCACGATTATCGAGGGTTTGCAGTCGACACGGCCGGGTATCGTTCACCTGTTTGATGAAATGGTAAAATCACTTCCTAAAGGAATGTATCTGACCAAGCTTGAGCAAAAAGAAGGCAAAATTAAGCTTGAAGGTAAGGCTGAATCTAATGCTCGGGTGTCCAGCTACATGAATCGACTGGATATGTCACCGTGGTTAAGCTCATCAGCACTTAATATTATTTCGATAGATACGCGTAAAAAGAATGATCGCCTTAGAAACTTTAGCTTGAGTGTCACTCAATTGTTAAAGTCAGGAAGCGACGAGGAGAATAACGATGGCAATTGATTTACAAGAACTCAATAGTCTTATCGATGATCCTGCTAATGTTTCAATGCCGGTTAAGGTGTTGGCCATTTTGGCAATTTGCGGTTTAGTCGCCTTCATGGGGTATAAGCTAATCATCGTGGATAAAATGGCGGAACTAGAAGGGCGAGTGTCAAAAGAGTCAACACTGCGTCAGTCATTTGAAAAAAAGCAGGCAAGAGCGAATCAGTTACCTGCATTTCGTGCTCAACTAAAAGAGATGCAAACCTCTTTTGGTTCCTTGATGAAGCAGCTCCCCAGTGGTACTGAGATTCCTGGATTAATTTTGGATATTTCAGAGAAAGGTTTGTCAAACGGTTTAGAAATTGAACTGTTTCAGCCAAAGCCTGAGCAACAAAAAGAGTTCTACGCTGAAAAGCCGATCATGCTTAAGGCCAATGGAACGTATAACCAATTGGCCGCTTTCGTCAGCGATATCTCAGGGCTTCCTCGAATTGTGACAATTTCAGATATACGCCTAGCGCCTGAGAAGGTGGATGAGGATAAGAAGAAAAATACAAAAGTGGCGTTTAGATTAACGATGGAAGCGATGATTAGAACGTATCGTTATCTTGATGAAAACGAAGAAGGTGGTAGCTAATGATGCAGACTAATTTGACAGCTGATTGGGTTATTAGTAAACCGCTTCAAGGTATAGCTTATTTCACATTAGTGTTGAGCTTAACTGGCTGTATCAAGGACACGGATGATTTAGATGTGTATTTTGAGGAACATCGCTCTAGGCAGGCACGATCCATTGACCCGATTCCTGAAATAAAGCCTTATTTACGCTATGTATACCCGGGCAATGAAAAAGATCCCTTTGATGTTTCCATGCTTGCGCCAAACGAGGTGCCGATTGTTGATTCAGGGATTCAAGTTGATACGACAAGGGTAAAAGAATTTTTAGAGGGCTTCCCTTTAGATAGTTTGAAGATGGTTGGAACGGTCAGTAAAGACAGTAATCTTTGGGCATTGATTAAAATTCCAGATGGTGGGGTCCAGAGCGTCAAAGCGGGTAACTATGTTGGACAAAACTACGGTAAAATCGTGTCTGTATCAGAAGCAGAGTTGGGCTTGATGGAAACAGTTTCAAATGGGCTTGGTGGTTATAAAGAGGAAGCAAATAGGCTGCTTCTAGATCAGTAAAGCCACTCGTAGCACCGCTACACAACACGCTAAATGACTACAAGTAATAAAATAATAAAAATAATGGGTCTGAACATGAAAACTATAATCCGTCTAATGACCATCTTAGCACTACCTATTGGCGTGCTACTTTGCACCGATAGCTTTGCAACGGCTCGTTTGCAGAAAGTCGATGCTGTGAATCAAGGAAATGCCAATACTCAACTGCGCTTTTTCTTTGACTCTGCGGTGAGTGTTCCAAGTAGCTTTGCGATGAAATCGCCTAATCTCGTGGTGTTAGATTTTAACGATGCTGAGTCAGGCTTAGGAGTTCGTAAGAAACTAATCAAATCACCCTACGTTAAGAGTATCCGCACGGCGAAGGGTAATGGTAAATTGCGGGTGATGGTGGCTATGACGCAGCAAGCTCAATACCAAACTAGAGTAAGCGGTGCACAAGTCTATGTAACATTTAGCAGAGCGGGTGCGCAAAAAAATTTGGCGGCTAGGCTTAATCAAACCGGCCCTGCTGTCGAGCAAAGGGCAGTGTCGCAGCAAGCTCAAGCCGGTAATTATATTCAACGCCCAGCAAATCAGGCACAAAGAAGACCCGTCCGCCCACAGGCGAATCGAGTCAGAGAATTAGCGCCAATCGATTTTCGAAGAGACGGTGATGGTAATGGTGTGGCTGTTATACGCCTGCCTCATGCTGCCACTAAGGTCACTGCATTTAAAAATGGCAACATGGTGACACTAACGATTAAAGATGCCGCGTCAAAAGAGCCGCGTAAGCGTCTTAATGTAATGGACTTTGCCACCCCTGTCTCTTATGTTGACATAGAGAGAAAAGGCGCCGATGTATTGGTCAAGCTTATTGCAAACACCGCCTTTGAGCATTCTGTTAAGCGTGAAGGCAATCAGTATAAGATAGCGATAAAGCGAGTTAAGCGCAAAGTTAAGCCGGTCGATCCTTTAAAGCCTAAGCAAAAAAGCTACAACGGTAAGCCATTATCGCTGAATTTTCAGGATATTGAAGTGCGCTCTGTGCTGCAGTTATTAGCTGATTTTACTGACAAAAATATTGTTGTAAGCGATAGTGTCAAAGGCAATATTACGCTGCGCCTAAAATCAGTGCCTTGGGACCAAGCGTTAGATATTGTGCTTGAATCTAAGGCGTTGGCCATGCGCAGCAACGGTAATGTCATCTGGGTAGCCCCTGCATTAGAGTTACAGGCTAAAGAGCAGCAAGAATTACAGGCGCTTCAACGCAAAAAAGCATTAGAGCCGCTGGTAACTGAGTACATTGCGGTCAACTTTGCTAAAGCTGAGGAGATGGTGACATTGATTCAGTCACAAGCTAATAACGGCAAACGTAATGGTAGTGGTTCGATGCTGTCAGACCGCGGCAGTGTGTCTGTTGATAAAAGAACCAATACATTGCTCGTGCAAGACACTATTTCACGCGTAGATGAAGTGCGTAACATGATTAAGAGCCTCGATGTTCCCGTCAGGCAAGTATCAGTTGAGGCAAGAATAGTCATCGCTAGTGATTCATTTGGAAAAGAGCTCGGCGCCCGCTTTGGTGTGACCAAAATCGGTAGCAGTGGCGGAATAACCTCAGGCTCATCTGAGGCGACCGGCTCCATTGCCAGTTCGTTGGCCAATGGAGGAGAAGTGGGGGTACCAGGATTAGGGGATCGCCTTAACGTGAACCTGCCCGTCGTTGGCGCCGCAGGCTCACTTGGATTCTCGCTACTGGCTAAAGACTATCTGCTAGATCTTGAGCTATCTGCACTTCAAGCTGAAAGCCAAGGCGATATAGTCTCGTCACCTCGTGTTGTTACGGCGGATAAGAAAACCGCTTTGATTGAGCAGGGTGTTGAGATTCCATACTTACAAGCCAGTTCTAGTGGGGCGACGAGTGTGTCGTTTAAAAAGGCGGTGCTCAGTCTTGAAGTGACGCCGCAAGTAACGCCAGATGAGCATGTGATCATGGATTTGAAGGTTAATCAGGATACCGTAGGGTCTGTTTATTCAGGGGTTCCAAGTATCAATACGCGTGAAATTAATACTCAGGTATTGGTAGATAATGGCCAAACGGTGGTGTTAGGAGGTGTTCATGAAGAAACTAATAACAACGACACAACAAAGGTGCCTGTACTTAGTGATCTACCTTACTTAGGCAAGCTATTTCAGAAAAATGTTAAAAGCACTAATAAGCGAGAGTTGCTAATTTTTGTGACGCCTAAAATTATGAATTAATCGCGTTACCCGCAATAGTGTATTGAAAAAGGAGCCTCTGGGCTCCTTTTTTCTTGGGTAGAAAATGCCATGCAATAAACAGGTATTGCGTTTAGAATAGACGAATAATTATTATTCGATGGCGGACCAGTCCGTGAAGCAAAACATATTTTTAGTTGGCCTGATGGGCGCAGGGAAGTCTACAGTGGGCAAGCAACTAGCGCGTCGATTGAAAGTGGATTTCTATGACTCAGACCGAGTAATTGTAGAGCGCACGGGCGTTCCTATAGCCACTATTTTTGAAATAGAGGGTGAGCAAGGCTTTCGGGAGCGCGAAACGCAAGTGTTGGAGGAGCTTAGTCAATACTCTGGATGTGTCATTGCTACAGGCGGTGGCAGTTTGATTCGGCCAGAAAATGTCGAAATTATTAAGCGTAATGGTCAGCTGGTTTATTTACGTGCGTCCGCTGAAAAACTCTACACCAGAATTAAACACGATAAAGCACGACCGTTAATGCAGACAGAGAATCCACTTCAAACGCTGCGCAATTTACTTGCCGACCGTGAACCTACTTACCTTGGCGCATCTGACATTGTCATCCGCACGGCCAATCAAAAAGTAGGGGTTGTGCTGCACCGTATTGAACAAGCTATCAAAAAGGAGCGAAGAAATGCAAACGCTGAGCGTTGAATTAGGCGATCGCAGCTACCCAATTTACATTGGGGCGGGTCTGTTAAATCAGGCAGAGCTCATCACTCCATTTATAGGTGGCAACAGCACAATTGCGGTAAGCAATGAAACCATTGCTCCCCTCTATTTAGAGTCACTTCAGAAAAATCTGCAGGGCTTTAAAAACA
>Ga0115031_1000485_pt1 | contig 28513 bp, 20 predicted proteins | sample Maine_Asex4_meta_FD_87301 | JGI IMG/M metagenome (GOLD analysis project Ga0115031, IMG submission 87301) | Marine algal microbial communities from Maine, USA - Maine_Asex4_metaG | ecosystem: Host-associated > Algae > Red algae > Unclassified | place: Maine, USA | collected 2015-01-05
ATGGCTGATTCAAACAAGATGGCTGATTCAAACAAGATGGCTGATTCAAACAAGATGGCTGATTCAAACAAGATGGCTGATTCAAACAAGATGGCTGATTCAAACAAGATGGCTGATTCAAACTCGACGTCAAACAAGAAACAGAACTTTAACGATCGACGAGAATTTCTCAAAACAACGACTGCCGGCACAGCGATGGGTGTCGGTTTTTGGGCTGCCGGAGGCGTCGCAGCCAAAGCGACACGTTCGAAACTGGAACAAATCAACTTTGCCTGCATCGGTGTTGGCGGTAAGGGAGCCAGCGATTCTACAGCCGCAAAACGGGGCGGACAGATCGCCGCGATCTGCGATATCGACGACAAAATAATCGCAAAGAAGCAATCCGAAGAAGGTTTTGAGAGTGCACGCACCTTCCACGATTTCCGTGAGCTATTCGATCAGATGGGCGATAAGTTCGACGCCGTCACCGTCAGCACGCCCGACCACACGCATGCGGTGGCGACATTGCAAGCGATTCAAATGGGCAAACATTGCTACACGCAGAAACCACTGACGCACTCGATCGAAGAAGCCCGAATCCTTGGCGATGCTGCCCGTGAAGCCGGAGTCATCACGCAAATGGGAAACCAAGGCACCGCCGGTTCGAACCTCCGCCAATCGGCCGCACTCGTAAAAACGGGGGTCGTGGGGAAAATCAGCGAGGTTCACGTTTGGACCAACCGCCCGGTTTGGCCGCAAAGCTATAACTTAGACGTGAAGACCCAACCGGCCGCGGGTGAAGAAGCAGCCTGGAATGCTCGGCGTAAGGAAGTGAAGTGGGACCTTTGGTTGGGCCCGGCAAAGAAGCGTCCTTACAGCCCAGAAATCCATCCGTTTAAGTGGCGTGGTTTCTGGGATTTCGGAACGGGCGCGTTAGGTGATATGGCTTGTCATACACTGAACATGTCCTACATGGCGATGGATTTGAAGTTTCCTACATCAGTCGTTGCCGAAGCCGACAAACATGACGGCGTTTGCTTTCCAGCCTGGTCGAAAATCACATTTGAGTTTCCGGCCATTGAAAGTCGCGACGCGGTGAAGATGATTTGGTACGACGGCGGCCAACGTCCTCCGGCAGAACTCTTAGAAGGTTTGCCAAAGAACGACAATGGAAAAATCTCCACCAGCGCCGCTTTGCTGGTCGGCGAAAATGGTAATTTCTATTCACCGGGCGATTACGGCGGCGATTCGAAGAACACAGGCGTGATGGCCGATGGCACCTTCACTCCCATTCGAGACATCGACCGCGGCACTGGTGCTTTCGCGGACTTCAAACGGACACCGTTTGTTCGTTCCCCCGGTCACTTCGAAGAATTTGTTCAGTCCATCAATTCAGGCGAACAAGCCGTGTCTAACTTCCCGGACTACGCGGGCCCACTCACCGAAACCGTTTTATTGGGTAATCTGGCATTGTGGTCTAAGAAAAAGGTTGAGTGGGATGCGGCAAATATGATCGCCAAAGATGCCGACGAAGCAACGCAGAAGCTGATCCGGCACGACTATCCCGAGGGCTTCACAATCCACAACGCCGTGTTGCACTAAACGCGGCGAGGTTCGCATCGGGGTCGATCGGATTTAAATTCCCTTCGACCCCGAGTTTTCACAATGGGCAGCGTTTAATATAATTCTGCAAATAAATCATCTGGCGCGCCGAGCGTCGTAAAACAACATAGGCGAGAGCCGGAGAATTTGATGGAAGAATTGCATAGTCGCGGTGAATCATTGGCTGAAAGTTTCTTTGCGAAACGAGATAAAGAGCTGATCGAGAACCTTCGTAAAGAACTGTCCAGCGAAGAAGACCGAACTTCTCTCAAGGCCGCATCGGGCATTGAGGATGAAGCGGTTCTGCAAGGACTGGTCGATCAAGGCATCACACCAGAAACGCTCACCGCCGTCTCGCTAATCCCGTTGGTGACCGTCGCCTGGGCGGATCGAGAGATAGCAAAATCTGAAAAAGAAGCAATTCTCAAAGCGGCCTCCGAGGCCGGCGTTGGTTCGGATTCAGCCGCCTATGGCTTGGTCGAGAGCTGGTTGCAAACACGCCCTGAAGACGGCTTGTTAGACGCCTGGAAGAACTACGTCGCCTCCATCAAAAGCGCGCTCGATCCGGCCGCCACAAGCCAACTCAAGCACGCTGTGATGACGCGAGCGAAGGAAGTCGCCGCCGCTGCTGGTGGCTATCTTGGCCTCAAGAAAATCTCTGCGGCTGAACAAAGTGTCATCGACGACTTGGAAGCAGCGTTTGGGTAGTGAAAACGTCTCGGGCAAGCTCTTTATAGATTCCGGTAACGACTGCGCCGACACCCATCGGGTTTGCCGATTAAGTACGTGTCGGTTATTTAAATATTAGCCGTTTGGCCGCTAGGGGCTTGGGGGCTGAATCAATCAGCCGCCGCGCGATAGCGTCCGGTCGTCTGCTGTGACCTCTGCTTGAATAAGTTTAACATCTAGTCGGCAGGCGCGTGTTTCGGCAGCTCCTGGACGCGGTCGCCTGATAGCTGCCGGCTTGCCGTTAAAATGAATACGATTGGACGTTCGCCCAGTCGGCTAATTTAATCAGCAAGTCCTACCAGACATAGTTCATCGAAGCATTCCGATCATCTCGAATCTGCAGCAACTCTGCTCGTCGCTGTTCGACGTCGATGCCGGCGCCGTTGGAAGATGGGGCCTGCATCAGGTTGACCGCATGGTGCTTTAACAACTGCCCCGACTCGAGTTGAATTGACTCGTTGGCCAATTGAGCGTTGACTTGCGCCTGGTCAAAATCTGCCTGTGCCTCTGCCATTCGGCGCACGGACTCAAGTAGCAGATCCAGAGACACCGCGTCCGCCGTAAACGCCGCCTTCCGCGCTAACCACGCGTCTTGTGAGGCCAACATGCGATTGTAAGCAAGCTCGGCTGCCGCGTAGCCTTGCTCGACCGCACGCAAGGCGGAGCCAAGTTGATGAGCAATCTGTTTTTCTTGTTCGGAAAGGATTTGCCGATCCCGCACCAACTGCAATTCGGCATTTCGCACACCAGCGTGGGCTTGGCGGAAACCGATCGGCATGTCTAACAGCAGCCCCAACTCCCATTCGTTATGATCACCGGAAACAGAGTCCCCCAAAGCGCTAGAAAATCGTCCACCGCCACCTACCAACGAATCACCAAAGCCGTTGTTGCGAAACGTCGCGACAGCATCCAAACTTGGCATAAGAAAGTTCTTCGATGCCAACAATTCCAGCTCGCGCCTTTTAATTTGCCACAGCTGCTGACGCAATTCGACGCGCTGAAGCAACGCCGTCTGCAGCAAAGCGTTCCAATCATAAGCAACGCTGCCCATGAAGGGTTCTTGGGTGGGGCGAATGATCGAACCATCAGACTGCGGCAGACCAATCAATCTTCGCAAGTCGGCTTCGGATTGCAGAATGCCTCTGACACCTGTTCGGGTATCGCCGTTGAGTGCCGTGATGACCTGTTGTTGAAATTGGTAATATTGTTCCCGAGCCTGAGCTTCCTTATCTGCTTCTCCGCCTTCAAGGTCGTTGTCAAAGCGCGCTTTGACGACGTTCCAAGTCTCCAATGAACCGTCTCGCGCCGTCTTTGCGGTGTCAAAATTTCGATAGGCGAAGTATAGATTCCAGTAGGCCTGAATGACTTCGTCGACGAAACCGGTTACACCTTGTTCAAACTGCGTCAGGGAAATGTCGTTGTTGATACGACTGATTAACAGCCCTGAAGTGTTGCGAAAACCAGGGGCGGCGTTAGGCCCCGCGATACGGTTGAAGTCGACCCCTCGCCCCTGTAACAACGGTTGTCGCGCTTGCGCTTCCCAGAATGTGCGATAGGATGATGCGAAGATACTCGATGGGTTGTCATTGTTGTCGTAGCTGAGGTTCGAACGAACATTGAACTGAGCACCGGTCGCGGTCGTCTTGGATATCGAAACGTCGGCAGTGGTTAGGTCTTGAACGATCTCGGTCGCGCCACCGCCCAAAATTGAGTTATTGAAAACGTCATCGTTGTTTTGATGCAGTAGTGATGCGTTTAGATTTGCGTCAAATTGCGCAAGGGCTGCGTCAACGCCAAACAGCGGATCGGTCGATTGGATGGCAGAATCTACAACCGATGTGGTCGATGCCGGGTTGATTAGAACTTGTGCTCCTAAACTGCGCATCGTGCGAGTGTCCCGCAGCGCCATTTTGATTGCCTCGTCCAACGTCAGATCTATCGACTGCTTAGGCAGGGCATCAGTGGCCGTCAATGGAGGCGCAAAGAAAGCTCCGTCTAGCGTCTCACGATACGCGTTAGGCGATTCGATCTCACGAACGGGCTGTCCATGAACATCGCTGACTAAATTGGTGTCGCTGATCGAGCTGAAAGTAACCGAACTTGGCCGAAACGAAACCGGAGACGTAGTACTACATCCAATGGGTAAGCACCCAATCATTGCGAGGATGGCAACTAAGGCGAATTGTCGATTTCGTGAATGCAAGGAAGCGATTGGGCTAGAAGGAAGTACTCAACCGCTGCCGTTTCGTGCGCGGTACTTCACAACTATCGACGATCAAAATCGTTGCCACAAATATAACAGCCACATGCCGTAGGACGATCAGATTAAGATTAAGCGTCATAATCGTTAATGTCATCCTATTTGATAACGACTTCGCCTTGGGTAGCCCGCACAAAGGCGACTATCGTTTGAAAATGTGTGATGGTCAGGGCAAGTGCAAGCATCGGTCGATAGTGATAGCGTAATCGAGTTGATAGCATTTTCAAGTTCGCTCAAAGGAACACGTGATGAGACCACTACTTTATTACGCATTTGTTTTGATTTTGTCGTTGGCACCGGCATGCCATAGCGCAAGAGCCCAGTATAGCGTTCTGAACGGCCAATCCATAGAAGAATGGGAGGGCGAACTCTCAAGTACACAGGAAGATGCGGCGTTAATCGTCAGGCCAAAGCTAAAACGTGTTTCCGAAATCTCGTTGAACCTATTCGACCAGCAATCGCTCAACGCCAATGGTGGAATGCAAATTCCCAAGCAGTCACCGATGCCAGATTCCGGTAGCCCGTCGACATCCCTTCACGACAGGACGCCAAAGATCGTAACATGGACAGCACCCAATGTCGGCTACCGCCAATTGATCTTCGAAGAACCAGGCCTTGAACGCCATGGTTTCACCGACACAGAAGTGCGACAGCATATTCGATCAAGCGCGAAGTTCTACGCGCGTTCGATCGCGTTGCCGATCATTGTTCTCCAGCAACGTAACTGCCCATGCGATAATAATTTGGGATGGGGTACGCCGGGGACCTGCCCACGCTAAACGTCGTATTTCACGCCTAGGTTGTGAATTTATAGCGAAGGTTCGCAGAATCTATTAGCCGCTACGCGATAGCGTCCGGTTTCAAACGCGTAAGACCGGACGCTATCGCGTGGCGGCTGTTGACGGTTGAATAAATTCACAACCTCTCCGTGAAATACGACTTTGCTGCCACTGGCAAGCAGAAATCCACTACGGACGAGATGCAAACTGTTCGGCGAATTGCATAATCCACGCGTCGATCTTACCATGAAAATCCTCTTTGTTGGCATCGGGTAGATCGACAAAGTGATTCCAATTGAACAGTTCCTTGTCACGAATCGTCCCTTTGCCAGCCACGTTGACGACGTTGTACTCGTTCTGAGGACGAACCGTCATTTCGATACGGCTGAAGAATGATCCGGCGCGGCCGTCCGCTCCACGCGTGATATCGTTTCGATGTATGGCTCCCCCCCAACCGCGCGAACCGTAGATCGTTTCGAACTCGAACCCGGGAAAATGTGATGCCATTTTCTTTAAATGCGTTTCAATGTAGTCCGACAGGTCCAATCGAAAATCATTGTGCCGGTTCCGTAAATCTTCTTCGCTGAGCGACTGTTGGCGCTGTTGATCGCGTTTGGCCGACCCTTTTTGCTGGCCGCGTTCGATGGCTTGTTCCAGCCGTTTCTCAAAATCCATTTCTATGATTCGCCGTTCTTTTTTGATTCGTCGGGGGACTTCTTTTTAAACTGCAAGAGATCCGAAAACGATCGCATGGGAGCGTCGCCTTTGAGCATATCGTCAGTAATCGGAATGACCGGTTTTGGCTTCTGTGGTGGTCGTCGCTGAGTTGTTTTTCTAACAAACTTCGGTCTTGCGTGAGCAGGTCGGCCATCGCTGTTGGGTTTCTTGCCTCCACGCCCTGAATCATTTCGACGACGCGGGCGTCCGGTTTCTTTCTTGGTCCCGGGGCGAATCGCAGTCAGTTTCACGCGCCGGCGTTCACCGTCGATCTCCGAAACCCAAACTTTCATTATATCACCGACCGCATAAACCATTTGCGGATCGCTGATATAGCGCGTTGACAATTGACTCACGTGAACCAAGCAACTTTCTCCCAATCCGATATCAACAAAGACACCAAAATCGACAACGTTGACCACCTGTGCATCCAACGGCATCTCCGGTTTAAGATCGTCGGCTTTGAGAATGCCTCGACGTGAGATGGGTTTGCTGATTTTGTCGCGCGGATCCCAGAGGGGCTTCTTAATCGCGCGGACCAGGTCCGTCATCAACATCTTTCCGATCTGCTTTTCCTCAGCGATCGCGTCAAGGTCCAATGCCGTGATCCGGTCAATGATCTCTTTACGTTTGGCGTGCTTGGGAACGCTCGATTGAGGCGTTTTCGCTTCCGCTTCCGCTTTCTCCGGCACCGAAGTTTCGGCAGCAGGTACTGCGGGTGCGGGTGCTTCAGCAGCTGAAGTTTCGGTTGTTGAAGTTTCGGTTGTTGAAGTTTCGGTTGAAGCCGGCGTCTGAGCCGTTGCTTCAGCGACCAGTGGAGCCGGGGCCGGAGTTGCCTCAGGCGGATTCGCTGGTTTTCGTGGTGCGAACAATTCAGCAGGTGTTGAATCGGCGCGGCTGATGATATCTTCGGCGATCGGATAGCTCTCAGGGTGAATGGAAGTCGAATCCAAAGGATTGTCGCCATCTCGGATCCGTAAGAAACCCGCAGCTTGGATGAACGTCGCGTCGCCAAGTCCGCTGACTTCTTTCAGCTGCTGGCGATTCTTGATGCCGCCGTTCTCTTTACAATACTCATACACGCGTCGCGCGGTCAACGCATTCATGCCTGACACGAACTTCAACAGAGAAGGACTTGCGTTATTAACGTCGACGCCGACTCGATTGACGCAGAACTGCACGACTTCATCCAGCGATTCGGAAAGATGTTTTGCTTTGACGTCGTGCTGATACATGCCAACACCAATATTCGCGGGACTTATTTTCACCAATTCACTGATCGGGTTTTGCAGACGCCGGCCGATGGAAATGGCGCTGCGTACCGCCGGTGTTTGGTCAGGAAGTTCTTCGCGGCCGACTTCGCTGGTTGAGTAGATGCTTGTTCCGGCTTCATTGACGATCACGTAACGCACCGGATGGTCTTCCAACGAATTGAAAATCGCATCCGATACCAGTTGTTCAGTTTCGCGACACCCGACTCCGTTACCGATGGCAATCATATCGACGTTGTGTTCTTTGACCAACGTCGCAACCTTCTTGCAACTTTCTTCTCGCCGTTGTTTGTTGCCGACGACGTATAGGTGGCTGGACGCGACGAACTGGCCTTGATTGTCGAGAATTGCGACCGAACAACCGCTTTTGAAACCCGGATCGATTGCCATTACTCGTCGTCCACGCAGCGGCGGGGTGAGTAACAAATTCTTTAGGTTCGAAGCGAAAACATCTACGGCGTGTTTCTCAGAGTTCTCGTTGAGTTCACGACGGATTTCACGTTCTAAGCTGGGAATGACTAAACGCGTAAGTGCATCCTGAACGCACTTTTGCAAAAACGGTTTGTTCGGATGGTCTGCGGGAATGAGATGCTCCAAAGCCGTTTCAGAGACCTTTTGCTCATCGTACGCGATTTTCACCTTGAGGCGGTTGCTGCGTTCGCCTCGATTTATCGCCAGCACTTGGTGATGAGGCAGAGATTTCAGCTTTTGCTTGAAATCGTAGTAGTCTTTGAACGCAGTGTCGTCCTTCTTCTTCTTTTTCTTTTTCTTACGCCTCTTCTTTGCCGCGGGTTTGGCGGGAATCGCATCCGAAGCTGGTTTCACAACTGTCGGAGGCGTCGCCGCTGCTGGTTGGTCAGCGGTCGGTTTGGTTTCAGTTATTGTTTTGGTTTCAGCGGTCGGTTTGGACTCCGCCGACGATTCGGTATTAACTTTGCCAGTCTCCGCAACGACGCTCGGTGCAGCGGCGGGATCCGAGACGACCGTCGGCAACTCCTGCGCAGGTTCCACAGCCTTCATCGGCTCTTTTTTCGCAGCGGCATCTGAATCAGGCGAGTCCGCGGGCTCATTTTCGCCAGCAGACATTTTATGAGTCGTTTTTTCTATCTCCGCTGGAGGGGTTTGGTTTTTCGTGTTTGGTGGTTCAGCAGGTTCAGCTTCTGCTGTGTTTCCGCTGGGCGTTGGCGTCTCCGAAGCTGTAGTTTTAGTTGCGGCTGCCGCATCAACCTTCTTCACTTCAAGTTTACTCGAAGGCTTTTTTGATTTTGGTTTGGCAAGCGTGGAGGTTTGCGTTGGCGTCGCCGACTGCGACACAAGCGAACCGGTCTCCCACAAAATTTTTCGTAGCTTACTTCTGAGTTCAGAATCCTCGCTGAATTTTTCAGCCAGTAGATCGCCGACGCCTTTGATGACTTCCTCAACCGATTTGAGTCCTTTATCTACCCGTACGTAATCAGTAGCACGGTTGGATATATCGACGTCCGGAGTCGTACCCGCGAAAATTTCATCGGCCAACGGCTCAAGGCCTTGATGCCGAGCGGTCTGAGCACGTGACTGTTTTTTCGCTTTGAAGGGGTGGTAAAGATCTTCGAGACGACGCGAAGTGTTTGCCTTTTCGATTTCCTTGGTTAGTTCGTCAGTCAACTTCGACTGAGACTCGATTGACTTAACGATAAATGCTTTACGTTCGGCTAAAGATCGTAGGCTTGCCACGCGCTGCTTGATTGCAAGAAGCTGTTCTTCGTTGAGCCCGCCGGTCTGGTCTTTACGAAACCTAGTGATGAAAGGAATCGTATTTCCTTCGTCCAACAATTGAACCGAGCGTTCGATCTTTTCAGGTGGTAGACGGAGGTCACGCGCGACGACAGCTAAATCAATGTTCATGGAATGATCTTCCAGAAGGTTGGCAGTCCGGTTTTTTGAAAACCAGATAGTAGTGAGTGGGAAAAGCGTCCCATTTTTCTTATTCCGATAACCCGGGTGAGGACAAATCGGTTAATGAAATTTTATCACGCCCAACAGCTACGGTGAAGCGGTTAAAAGGCTGTTTGCGTGTGCGTGTTTGATCGGAAAACAGCAGTTGAGATACATTTTGGAGTCAGCGATCGTAAAATCGTTGACTCCCGGGCCATTTGTCTTTGTCAATATAGATAAAATTAATGATCGTGGCTGACCACCTATTGGTGCCGCCATCCATTAGTGCCGCTTCTCAGTTGCAGTGCAGCACATAATAAAATCATGATTGATTCTAGCGATCGTGAATAATGCGGTGTGTCGCATTCGCGCAAACGTGAAGTCAAAATGATGACTAGGCACCGAAATTAATCTGGCGACGAATTCGCAGTGCATTCTTAAAATCAAGAACGCTTCCCGAACGCGTAAAATAGTTTCCAAGAAAGTTCTGGCTATTTCTGGCTTTTCTACCGAACAATTCAGTCGTTTTGCCAGTTTGAAAAAAGTTCATTTTGGGTCATCGGACACTTTTGGCACGACGCGTGCGATTGGTCTTGCTCAGTGAATCGTCGAGGGCAAGTTGCTGACGAAGCAGGTTGTTGATCGAACGAGTTGCTAATTCTTATTTTAGGTGAACCAAATTTTTTTACAGGGATGAAGAGATGAAAAACAAACTTACAGTTTTAGCAGTGGCAAGTTTATTGGTTGCAGTCGTTGGAGCCTTCGTGACACAAGACGCGGCCGCTCAAGGGGCGCTTCGTTACGATCTCAATGGCAATTTGATCGGGGTGGACCAGCATCACTTCGGTACTTTCCCGACCCCTATTATGCCCATGCCTCGGCATCAGCATCCCGTTTACGTAACCCCGAACGAGTTCGCTGGTTTCAACCCCTTCACCGGTGGTTTGAACACACGTAACGGACAGATCGACAACACATACTTTGATCGTGGCCGCAGCGGCAGCCAATACAATGGTTCCAAGCGTTGGGTGAATCGTCCAATTTACGATGCCTATGGCAATGTTTCGGGCTACTCGCAAGGCCACGTTTGGAATAACAGCCTCACCGGTCAAGAGCATGGAAACGTGCGAGATGTCACAAACAACGGTCATGGAGGCCAACACGAGACGGCACGCTTGTACTCAACCATTGATCCATCAATGCAGGGTAAGTAGGTCAATCATTGATTGAGTTTGATAGAGACGCGAAAACAGCCGCATGTCGAAAGACGTGCGGCTGTTTGTTTGTCGAGTAGATGTAGCGAACGAGGCAACGATTTCTATTTTGCCATTATGCTCTTGGGCGACGTGATGAATTCGTTGCCTCATCCAATGCACCGCTGTTTCAATTGGTCCAACCGTCAAATCCGGAAAACTGGACTTGATAGTCAAGACTTTCCGGCTCTCTGGCTAACTGGTTCTCGCGCGCTGTTGGACATGACCAACACTATGATTCGGAGTCTTATTTCCCCTCCCTCTCCTTATTGAACGACACGCTCATTCCACCCTATGGCATCAGCTCATACAAAAGACGCAGGTCTGCTCACACCTATTGATCAGGATCGTCAATCGGCACCAAAAATGGTCTCCGATACGATCGCTGCTGGCGTTGTGTTTGCTTTGCTAATGACGGTGGGACAGAAAATTATTGGGTTTGTGCGCGGCATTCTATTCTGCAAGTTCATGACCGATCAGGAACTTGGGCAATGGTCGATGGTGTGGAGCTTCCTGATGTTGTTGGCTCCGTTTGCGGTGTTGGGATTGCCGGGCTGCTTTGGACGGTTTTCAGAATACTATCGCAGCCGCGGCCAACTGCGCAGTTTCATTGTTCGTATTGGCGTTGTCAGTACCGTGATGACCTTCTTGATGGCAGGCGTGATTTTTGCATTTCCAGCAAAAGTGTCGGAACTCATTTTCGGATCCGACCAACAGATCGGCGTCGTATACGGTTTGGCTTTCGCGTTGGTGATCGTATCGCTATCGAACTTCCTTTCATCACTGATGGAATCCTTGCGTCAAGTCAAAGTTGTGACGGCAATGAGATTCGTCACCGGCATCGTCTTTGCCGTTGTCGGTTCATGGTTGATTTGGGCCTGGGATGACAGTGCATCGGCCGCTGCGGTCGGTTATGCGGCAGCGTGTATCTTGGGTATCATTCCCGCAATGTGGGTTTTGTGGAAGTTCCGCGGAGAGATCAACAACGATGGCGAAGATCTTAGTCACACGGAGATGTGGAAACGCATTGCTCCGTTCGCGATTTGGTTGTGGGCTTCGAACGTTTGCCACAACTTTTTCGAAGTCTCCGATCGCTATATGTTGATTCATTGGTCCTCCTCTCCAGTAGATATTGCTCAAGGTTTCGTAGGGCAGTATCACAGTGGACGCGTCGTTCCGTTACTGTTTGTGAGTGTCGCGATGATGTTAGGTGGTGTGCTGCTGCCTTATATGAGTGCCCACTGGGAAGCCGGTAAGCCCGAAAAAGCGGTGAAGCAATTGAACTGGACGATCAAGTTGGTGTCGCTTTGTTTTACCGCACTTGGAATCATCGTGATGTTCTTGTCTCCGATTCTATTCACTTGGATCTTAGAGGGCCGCTACGACGCAGGTCTGCGGGTGTTGCCGTTGACGTTGGTTTACTGTACTTGGTTCTGCCTGTTCATCGTCGGGCAAGACTATTTATGGGTGGCTGAAAAAGGTAAGTGGGCCGCGCTGGCGATCTTTGTTGGCCTGGTCACAAACATTTTTTTGAACATGACGTTGATTCCAGCGATGGGACTCAACGGAGCCGTTGTTGCGACAACGATCGGCAACTTGATCAACCTTTTGTTAGTGTTCGGTTTTAATCATTGCTTTGGCTGCAAAACAGACGGAGGAATCTGGGCCTGCGTTGCGACTCCGTTGCTGTTGCTAGTCAATCCGATGTTAGGTGCAGCTTGCATGATCGGACTCCTGACCATCGCGTGGCGTTCAGATTGGTTCTTCTCAGAAGAAGAGAAATCAGATATCGTCGACGGAGCCGAAGCGGCGTTTGAAAAAAGCATGAAGGCGATCGGAAGAGCGTAACGTTCGTTAGTTGCAAAATAGTTGATTCTTAACGGATCTAACCGATCGGCAGGTGCGGATAGACCAGTACGGTTGTGTGCCGCCCCCCCATCCCAACGCCGTGAAGAGATTTCCGTTTGAAAAACCAACGTTATTAGCTGAAAAAGTCAGACCACGTCCTGATCGTTCGCAGTTTAGCTCAGCAGGCCTTGGAGAGAGCGTTCTCGAAGAGAACTGAAGATTGGTGTGCGCACCGCATAGAGCGGTTGCCCGTTATTTTTCAGTACTAAACTGCCGTTAGGCTCTCGAGGTGACTTCAAAGAAGCTTCTTTGGACAACTCTCAAAAAGGTTCTCTTGCCAACGTTTGCACCACGATATTTGTGTTGGTGTAGATGTCGATGCCGCCGGCGATCGTGAGGGCTTCTTTGACGATTGCTTCGGCAGAAAGATCGCTGTGTTGGACGAGTGCTCGCGCGGCAGCGATCGCGTAGTTGCCGCCCGAACCGATACCGATGATACCGTCGGTTGGCTGGATCACATCGCCGGTGCCGCTGACCAGCAACGACGCTTTCCCGTCGGTCACCGTTAATAACGCTTCGAGTTGCCTAAGCGCTTTGTCCATTCGCCACTGTTTGGCCAGTTCGGTCGCCGCGCGGGTAAGGTTGTTGGGGGAATCCTTTAGCTGAGCCTCAAAACGTTCCATCAGCGCGAACGCATCGGCGCTACTACCGGCGAAACCCGCCAGGACTTTCCCGCCTCCGAGTTTGCGGATCTTTATCGCGTCCGCTTTCATGATGGCGTCGCCGAGTGTGACCTGCCCATCGCCGCCCATCGCGACTTGATCGCCCTTTTCGACGGTAAGAATCGTAGTGGCGTGAAATTTTTGCATCGGTCGTTCGGGCTTGGTTGGAGAATTTTGTTGAAGTGAATTTTAAGGCTGCCAACCGATCGGCGGAAGTGGCTTTGGCATACGCTTAAACAACCGGCGGTGTTGAAAATCAACCAAGTAGTCACGAAAGAAGTTCCCGACTAGCTTCCCCCAATGACCAATGAACAGTGAACAATGACCAATATTGGACTAAGGTCTCACCGCCAAAATATGGCGTTGCCGTTTTCCTAGCTCAAGCACTACCTACTTTCCTTCCACGCACTATACCTTTGGGTCAATCAGGCGTGGGGACTTGGGTGCTCTATGACCGCGATGAATTTGTCATTCGCTATTGGTCAATTCTCATTGTCATTGAACTGGGACTGTAGCCCAAGTTTCGTGGCCTACCGTCCAGTCAGAATTGATATGAATGAAACGATGTCCAGAAAGTTCAAGACTCCGTCTTGGTTACAATCCGCTTCTGCGGAATAGGTGTTAGACGCCAGAGCTGCGATGAACGGAGCGAGATCCAAAAAATTCACGACACCGTCTTGATTGGCATCCCCCAGCAAATCTGTTGTTGGAATGATTACCACGTCCCCAACCGTCGTAATATCGAGATTCCCAACGGTCACATTTCCGCCGGCAAACACACGACCAGTGATAGTTGAGAAATTCTCGATAGTAACGTCTCCGTTTGGAGCGAAAGCCGTTCCATAGAATTCTGTGCCGATCGTCAGATTCCCAGCCGCTTCCAGAAATATATTATTGGACAACTGCGGATCAGGAACATCGGATCCGACGAATAGCGAATCACCGTCGATCGCTTGGATCAAATTATCAAACGCGAAATTGTCGGCGGCAACAAACAACTCGATGTTGCCTGCGGTGGTATCAAAGTTTAGCACGTTCAAGGAAAAATCCGAAATGATATCTTCAAAGATGTACCTTCCTGCCGTAAACGTCACTGAATTGCCTGAAGCGAAGTTGAGCGTACCGTAGGTGCCTGGGGCAAGTTCGATATCTTCGAACGACTCAAGAGTTATGTCATCGGTGCCAGCAGTGAGGGATCGCCCCGCCGGCAACAGTTGAAGCGTGAATGGCGTTATGGATGACGTTGCCTGAGAGATCGTTCCGATAACGAGTGCTGTAATGTTAGTCGTCCCCCCCGCGATAACGTTGCCGTTAATTGTGCCGAATTCAAAATCGAAAGTAACGTCGCCAGCCGCAGTAACATCGCCGTTGATGGTCGTGCTGGCAGGGGTTAGGAAAACGATATCGCCTTGGGCACTTGTAACAGGTCCATCTAAAACCGATCCTGGCCCACCTAAATCTGAAATGTCTCCATTGAAAAAAAACGGCCCAAAGGTGTCTTGAAAGGCCGCGTCATCCGCTGAAAATCCGCCGGCCCCGTATATCTCATCAACAATTAATGACCCGCCGCCGTGAGTCACATCTCCGCCGGCAACCACACTTCCGCCAGAAACTGTACAGAAACTTGTAAAGTCCAAAGTTCCGCCGGCGTATACCGAAATCCCCTCTGGCAATGTCACTTGGGCAAACGATTCTGCCGAAGCCAACAAGCTGATCCAAGTGATTAGACAAAAGCGCACGTAATTCATAGAAGAAAACCTTGGCCATAAGAACTGTTAATAAAGCAAGCGACATCCGCAATGCTGGGGCAGAAATATTGTACTTTGTAAGGATGTCAAAGAAAGGGTTTATTCAAAACAATTGGTGCCAAATGGAACGGGCAAAAGCGGCAAAGACATTAAATCTGTTCATCTGCCAATGAGAACCAGTTCTTTGTTCTTAAATAGGTAGTCGGCCTTTTGCTGCACTGAGAAACCATCGGGAAGCCTCGTTAGTAGTTCGTCGGCGAATTCATCCGTGGTGATGAACACGCACCGTCGATACTGATTGGCAAAACTCTCGGGAGACGTGACCGGTTTTCGCCTCCAGTTCTCCTTGCGCTGTACTGAAGTTGATTTGGCATTGCCGAACGTTTCGTAAACAGTACGTCCGCTGTAAAACGGCCAGGAAGGCTCGAGACATTCGTAGCTGGCAACGGCGACTTCTGGTGGCAGCTTAGCAATTCGGTCCAAGATTAAGCGGTTGTTTTGAGCAGTGGAAAGACTGCCGGTTCCAAATCCAAATAAGATCCACGAAAAGCAAACCGCTCCAATAACCAAACTGTTCACGGTGCCCGGTCGATCATCAATCACCAGCCTCCCTAGTCCGACGACAAAACCGCTGGCCACCGCTGCTCCGACGACCGGCAACCAGAATATCTCCGACACGTAGCGGTTGGATGCAGCCGCGATGGTAACAGCTACTAAGAATCCGACGACGGCACCAATGATCAAAGCCGCTTTGATCCAAGCGTCCGAAATCGCAATTCGTTTTTGTGCCCAAGACTCTAGGCCAACAGCCGTCAGTATCGAGAGCGCTGGATAACAGGGAGTAACGTAACTGGGCAGTTTGGTTTGGATCATTGAAAAGACTACGACTTGGACGCCGCCCCAGCACAACATCAACGTTACCGCATCGTTTCCAACGGGGCTCGTTTTTTGATAGCGGTAGAGAATGATTGCCGCTGGCAGCCAGAAGATTGACCAAGGGAAAAACCCGATCAGAATCGATACGGGGTAGTACCAAATCCCGCCGCTGTGATTTTCAAACGCAATCGTTGAACGGTCCAGATGCTCTTTGAGGAAAAAGAGATTCAGGAAATCTCCTTCGGTTCTCAGGCCCACCAAGACATACCACGGCAGGGCAATCAATAATGCGATCGCTAACAACAGCAATGGCTGCATAGAAAGCGTTGTTTTTATAAAGTGGACCGGATGGACGACGGAGCTAATGGCGTTGTTCCCCAGGCCGCATTTCGAGCGAATGATCAGCTGGTGCATTCCCATAATCGCCATCGGCATCAAAAAGCCGATAGGCCCCTTGGCCAACAGCGCCAGCCCCATGCTGATTCCCATAGCAACCAACCAACGCCAATCCAGCGCACTGAATGATTGGGGGAAACGATGAGTCGACGGTTGAGGCGAACCCAATATATAACACGCGATCGTCAACGTGCTTAAAAAGATCAGCAGCGAATCGGGCGTCGCGGCGCGAGCGGCGATAGGAAACATTAGATTGCTGGACAGAATAACCCCGCTTAGCCACGCGACTTTTAATCCAAATGAATGATGCGATATCGAGTAAGTCATCGCGACGGTTCCGACGGCTAAGAAGGCGGACCAAAAACGAGCTGAAAATTCGTTCACGCCGAAAACTTGATAGGCGGACATCATCAACCAGTAAAGCAGCACTGGTTTTTGGCCGCGTAGTTCGCTATTAAAAATCGGAACCACCCAGTCACCTCGGTCGAGCATCTCGACTGCACATCCGGCGTTGCGCGGTTCGTCACGATCCCAAAGTTGAGCGCCGCCAAGGTCAGTAAAGAAAACCAGCAACGCGACGGCGATCACTTGCAACAGCCCGAACCAATAAGAAGAGCTCTCGGTGCTGCTGGAGTCCATCGGCGCGACAGAATTGCCATCCATTAAATTCTGACGTCATGGTAGGCGGCCAACAGTCTGTCCAGACGTTGCTGAGATAATCTGCCACTGCGGTTACCGTTGCAAACAGCGCCTCTTACACCGATCAAATCTGCGCCGGTTCGAAATGCTCTGGGTAAATCGGCTAATCCAATCGACCCTGCCAATACGGTGGTCAACGACAGTCCGGATGCCGACTCAAACACACCACGCACCGAATCATCGGTCCAGTGAGCAAACGTGTTGCCAAGCGACTTATCAAACGTATCCAACAGAACCACCGACAGACCGGCATCGTCGGCGTCTTGGATCATACCGCTGGACCGAGAGGCGTCGATTTGGTCCACATATAGAACCAGCACCCGCCGCACGCACGTGGGAACGTTCACCAACGCCACCTGCAGCTCCGACCGCCAGCAGGGGTTTTTGTAAAAACCGTTCAAGCCAACCTTCACAAAGTCGACGTGCCCCCAGTCGATCCGGCTGACTTCGTCGAAATCAATTTCCCCAAGTTCGCCCAACGCTACGCTGAGTAATTTCTCCTCTAGGGCAATCTGCAGGGCGATGTCGTTGATGATCTGTGCCCCGGCGAAGCCCAGCGCCCCTTGCGACGGATCCTTCACATCAACAACGGTGACACCGTCAGCGGCGGCGACGATAGCGGCTTCGGCGGGGGTTTTGACGCTGACGAGCATTGACGGACGCGGGGTCGAGTGGAACGTGTTGGGAGACTCAGCTATTCAAAAAATGTCACAACCGTTAGATTAAACGATATTCGAGGTGTGAAACAGCACCACGCAGGAGAAGAAAATCGGGTATGAGGTGCGGCAACGAACCGGCGGTTAGCGGCCTGCCGCTTGCTTTTGCGGCTCCAGCTACGAAAACAGGAAAAATCGAGCGATCTTTATGGCAGACGACACCAAGTTCCAGCACATCACTACGGCGGATGCGCTCGAGAAATTTTGCGCTGAAAACGGAAACTCTGAATACGTTGGTTTTGATACCGAGTTCGTCTCAGAGAATTGCTTTCGCCCGTTGCTTTGCCTGATTCAGGTTTCAACCGACAAAGCCTATGCGATCATTGATACCTTGGCCATCGAAGATCTAACCGTATTTTGGGACTGGTTGTGTGATGGCGATCACATCACGATTGTCCATGCGGCCCGAGAAGAGTTTTTGTTCTGTTTCCGTGACGTTGCCAAACGTCCTGCCAATCTGTTTGATATTCAATTGGCTGCCGGGATGATCGGAGCCGAATATCCTGCCGCGTACGGAAATTTAGTTAATCGAATGATTGGTGTTACCGTCGACAAAGGCGAAACGCGTACCGATTGGCGGCAACGACCGTTAACCGATCGACAAATGGCGTACGCGTTAGAAGACGTCGTGCATTTGTGGCCCGTTCACAACCAACTGAAAAAGAAACTTGAGAAGCTCAACCGCGTCGACTGGGTCCGATGCGAAATGGATCAATGGCAAGGGGCGCTTGTAAAAACGGTCACTCATCCTCAGTGGAGACGTGTTTCGGGGATTGCGAGGCTAAAACCTCCTCAATTAGCAATCGTCAAAGAGCTCTGGATTTGGCGAAACGAAGAAGCTGAGCGGAGAGACCGCACGCCCAAACGCGTCCTTGCCGATGACTTGATCGTCGAACTAGCCCGGCGAGGCACCAGTGCTCCGGCGCAGATAAAGGCCATCCGAGGTTTTGGCAATCGGGTTCATGCCAGTGCGATTGATGGAATTTCGGCTGCGATCGAGCGAGCACTAAAAATGCCAAAATCGGATTATCCCAAACGCATCACAAGCACCAAGACTATCAATTTAGGTCTGTTGGGGCAGTTTTTAACAACTGCGTTAAATGTGTTGTGCCGTACCGAACAAATTTCGTCCTCCATCGTCGGGACGGCTCAAGAAGTAAGGGACGTCGCGGCGATGCGGTTGGGGATTCTCAAACTACCGGAAAAACCACGGCTGCTGACGGGTTGGCGAGCCGAAATTGTGGGGCAATTGATTGATCAAGTCCTTGATGGACGCGTCGCGATCCGCGTCGATGATCCCAAGAGCGACCATCCATTGAAGATGGAATATATTGATTCCGAATCAAAGACGGATTGAAAAATGGTGCTCCGACTCAAATGTTCAGCTCTTCGAGCAACCTATTGGCTGCTTTAGCACGGAGATTAACGACAAGCCGGAAGACGACCGTGTTTTGCCGGGTCAAACGTCGATGCCTGCCGGCTAATCGTTAAACGAATGAAATTCTCGGTGCTTATTTGTCCTTTCCATTGCCATCAGAATTCTCGAAGAAATATTTTTTTAAAACAACGAACCGCCCTGCCCGCCACTTCGTAAAACAAGTGGCAGAATATGTCCCGCTTCACGTCGTAGGCGATGTTACGACGATAAACAATGGGCTAAACTAAGGTCTTAAATCAGCCATGCGGAGGCTGATCGTTTCGTCTCAATCCGCTGTGCGTTTTAATTCGTTCTGGAGAAACTATTCAAGATGGTAACCGAAACCTCTTCTTCGTCTCAAGCGACGCAAAATCCTGGACGTTTAGAGCAAAGCAACCCTGATTACGATCCCAACATCGTCATCGAAGCTCAAAACTTGACCAAAGTTTACCGCGACTTCTGGGGTCGGCAAAAAGTACGAGCACTCAATGCATTAGACTTAGAAGTCCGTAAAGGCGAGATTTTTGGGCTGCTTGGTCCCAACGGTTCCGGGAAATCGACAACGATCAAGCTGCTACTTGGGTTGCTGTTTCCCACCGGCGGCCGCGCGATCGTGTTAGGAGAAAATGCGACCGATGTAGCAAAGAACGAACGTATCGGCTACTTGCCCGAAGAATCTTATCTATATAAGTTTCTCAATGCGGAAGAAACACTCGATTTCTACGGTCGGCTGTTCGATATTCCCGCAAAGGTCCGCAAAGAACGCGTACAAGAACTGATTCAGTTGGTGGGGCTCGAAAAAGCGAAACGCCGGCAACTGCGCGAATACTCCAAAGGTATGACGCGCCGAATTGGATTGGCCCAAGCCCTGATTAACGATCCGGAACTAATTCTCCTAGACGAACCGACCTCGGGACTCGATCCATTGGGTACACGCGACATGAAGGACATGATCCTCAAACTGCGTGATCAGGGCAAAACAGTCGTCATGTGCAGCCATCTTCTGGCTGACGTGGAAGACGTGTGTGACCGCATCGCGATTTTGTTTCAAGGTGATCTGAAAGAAATGGGACGCGTGGATAGTTTGCTCAAGGTCTCTGGCGAAACGCAAATCAAAGCTGAGAACTTACCCGAGAGCGCTCACGAGGAAATCCGGCAGCTCATTGCCAAGCACGGCGGACAAAATATTGTCGTCGATAATCCTCGAACAACCTTGGAAGATCTGTTTTTGAATATTGTCCGTGAGAGTGAAGAACGACCTGGCATGAGATCATCGTCGTCCACTGGCGGCGATGCTGACAGCGGGACGGCCGCGGCAGACCAGTCGAACTGACGGTTAGATTTGAGTTCGTGTTTCTGTCCTGCGATTGTTGCTTTTCCCAATTCCCACATCCTTTTGGCATAAGATAACCCACGATGTACGTCGAAAGTTTTCCTCAATTCTCCGAGTGGTTTTTACCGGGCCTGCTGCTGTTCCTGGCCGTCCTGCTATCGGGAGCAGTTTTGGGGCTGTTCTTCGGTTACCTCGTGGCTGCATTTCGCCACGGCCCCTTCGAAGCATTTTATGTGGTCGCGCAAGTGGTGGCCGAAGCGGTGCCGGACTTCAAAAACACCTCCCCGCGCCGTGTTGTGGCGTTGGCGCGTCTGGCGATTAAGGAAGCCATGCGACGACGTGTGGTGTTGGTCACCTTTGCAATCTTTGCGGTGATGGTGCTCTTTGGCAGCTGGTTCATGGGGGGAGGCACTGAGAAACCCGAACAGATTTATGTGAACTTTGTGCTGTGGGGCACACAGATGTTGGTCCTGTTGATGGGGCTGCTGCTAAGTGCGTTCAGTCTGCCTGATGACATTAAAAACAAAACAATCTACACCGTGGTTACCAAACCCGTTCGAGCCACCGAAATCGTTCTCGGCCGGATGTTGGGTTTTGCGACCGCAGGCACACTGTTGCTCGTTCTGATGGGATTGATCAGTTATTTCTTCGTCTGGAGAAGCCTCGACCATAGTCATCAAATTCTTGGCGATCAATCGTTTGCGGCATTCACCGCCGTCGATACAGAAACCCACCGTTCGACGGTGACTGGAAAACGTGTTTCCCAAAACGCGCTGTACGAGGCGAAGACGACCGTTGACAACGACCACTCGCACCGTTTGGAAATTATCTCTGACGTGCGAGAGGCGGAACAGCCGCCGCTGGAATCCGACGATATCATCCGCACCGTTAAAAGGGACGACGGGAAAATCGAGTACCAACGGGTGATGTGCTTGCCGGTGGGCAATCATACGCACGTGGTCACCGTTGCCGGCGAAGGCGACGATGCCAAGATTACGCTGGGCAATTCGGTCGGTTATTTCCGGGCCCGCGTTCCCATCTATTGTTCGGACCTTACTTTCTACAATCGCGAAGGCGAGGCGAATAAAAAGGGTACCAACGTCGGTAAGGAATCAAAACGTAAAGGCTACGTCGACGGAGGTTCAGCACGAAATCGTTCTACACTTTCGCGCGCCACTTTCACTTTTGAAGGTGTCCGTGAAAATCGCTTTCCAAATCTCGATTTTGTTCCAATCGACTTGACGATGAGCGTTTACCGTTCCTACAAAGGCGATATCGAAAAACGCGTCATCGCGGGTTTACAGTTTGAGAGCATCCCCGATAAACCCGATGTCCAAAACAAATTCATCTCAGAGATCATCGAATTCGAAACCAATGAGTTCACTCTCCAGACTCTGCCGGTGCCCAAGAAAATTGTGGGTCGCATTGTCGCTCCCGATGGATCTCTGGTAGAGGAAGGGGCTTACGATCTGTTCGAGGATTTTGCCGGTGAAAATCAAAAATTGCTTGTCGTGTTGAGTTGCCGAGACATCAATCAATATATTGGCGTTGGAAGATCCGACGCGTATTTACGCGGCAAAGATCAAGCTTACTGGTGGAACTTTTTGAAGGGCTACATCGGCATCTGGTGTCAGTTGATGATCATGATCGCACTGGGAGTTGCGTTGAGCACGTTCCTAGGATCTCCGTTGGTGATGCTATCAGCGGTCGCGGTCATGATCGTTGGGTTTAACACGGGATTCCTTCGCAAACTGGCCGAAGTCGACGCACAAGGAAACTTGATTAATGAAGGAGGCGGAGGGCCGCTCGAATCCTTCGTCCGCGTTGTGACTCAGCAGAACACGATGGTCGATTTGGATGCCGGAATCGTCGATACCATCGTCGAGAAACTGGACTATCTGTTAGTCAACATGATGCAGCTGCTGACCTACTTGGCACCGAACTTTGGTCAGCTGAACTTTTCGAATTATTTGGTGCACGGATACGCGGTGGACAATAATCAGTTGCTGATTGGGATCGCCGTTACCATTGCGTTTATCTTTGGGTTAACGCTGCTGGGATATTTTTGCCTCAAAACACGGGAGATTGCGAAGTGAACCGTTCATTTGTGCGAAAAATTATCTACATCGTAATTATCGCGGTGCTGTTGATTCCGCTGGCCATGATTTCGCGCCCCGAAGTCGTTGGCCAGGACGAAGGGGGCATCCTTTCGAAAATGCGGCGCGATAAAAGGCTGACGCAGGCGGAGCTAACCAAGATTGACCCGGCCAGCGAAACGATGAAGCTGGCTTCGCTTGGTTTGCGCGGGGTAGCGATCAATTTGCTTTGGATGCAATCTATTGAGCATAAAAAGGAAGAGGACTACGACAAACTGGCCTCGACGCTCAAAGCGCTTGCGAAGATCCAACCGAACTTCGTCAAAGTCTGGGAGTATCAGGCTCATAATTTGGCCTACAACGTATCGATGGAGTTCGACGATTATGAATATCGATATCAATGGGTGAAGAAGGGGTTGGACTTCCTACAAAACGGTGTCCAGTACAATGTTAAAGATCACCGCATGACCGATCAATTAGGATTCATGACAGGTAATAAGTTCGGGAAGTCGGACGAAAAAAAATCGTTTCGCCGGATGTTTAAGAAGGATGATGAGTTCCACCAATCGATGGCCGATTTGGTTGCTCCCGAATTGTATGACGTGGATGTTTTTGGTCCTGACAGTTGGTTGTTGGCCTATCAGTGGTATGACCTTTCCATCCGTTTGGTCGATGACCAAGGAAATCAGAAATATAAGAACGACGTGATGTTTTACATGTTTCACCCCTCGCAGATTCGTAATCGTGGTTTGTCATTGCAAACTGAGCATCGCACTAATGATGTGATTCAAGAAGTCTGGCAAGGCGCCGATGCGGCTTGGAAGGGTTACGGTAACCGAGAGATTCTTAACAGCTATGGCCAACCCTTTCGCATGGAACAAAGTCACCGGCGTCGAGAGGAATTAGAGGAATTAAGGCGCGATTTAGATCGACTGGTTCCCGGTGTACGTAGCGAGTTGGTGGCTGAGATGAGACGTGATATGTCGCTGTCGCCGGGGCAGAAAATGTTGTTGGACATGCCTGCTGATCAGTTGACCGATGAACAGGAACGTGAGGTCAAAGAACTGTCGCAGAGAATCCAGTCGCGTGACGATAAGATTGATGCACGTATTGCCGAAAGGGCCCAAGGAGAGAACAAGATGGCTGCGGTTCGGCTTAGCAATGAAATTTTCCAAAACATTCAGCTAAGAAAGACTGAAAGCAAGGACGCTGGAAACGTAAATTACGATTTCTGGAGGTCGCGGAACGAGGCCGAGGCGAAAGACTTGACCGTGAGTGCTCGCCAGGCATTGTTTGATGCTCGCAGGATGCGTCGCGCGTCGATTTACGACGATGAATTCGATATTGACTACGTGACTAAGCAACGCACCAGCACCAAGAAAGGCGCGATCAGCCTTTACGAAGACGCGTTTCGCCAGTGGAGCGAAGTATTCCGGCTTTATCCAAATCTGCAAGAAAGCCCGCTGTCAGATGACATGGCCGATGAGATGCATCTTTACTTGGAGATGCTCAGTGTCAGCAACAACGAATGGCCCGAAGATTTCCCGCTTCAGTGGCTGGTTGATATCCGAGAAAGCAACGGTGAACCCGATACTCTACCCACCTCGGAAGATTTGGCAGAACGTCGCACGGGGCGTGAAGCGGAGTAGCGGTTGCCTACGTCCTAAGATTAAGATTGCTCACACCGCCATCAACGATTAGCTCTGGCATCCCACTTCCATCCAAATTTCCACATACGACATCGCCGGTCGTTGTATCCGTCCAGTAGAGAAGGCCAATAGAGCGTATCGCTTTTTACAATCAGATCCGCTGGTGCGTTAAGGTTCAAAATCAATGGTGTTAGAGTTTTACCATCCAAATCGCCTTGGAAGATGGTATTTGTGTCCTGGTCTGCCAGAAACAATGTACCAGTTGTGGCGTCGACCGCGATCCCGCGCGGATCTTGCAATCCGTCTGCCGTGCCTTACAACAGGGTCGCGTCGGTACCGTCCGGATTAGACTTCCAGACAGAGATTGCATCTTTGTCTATCCAAACCAAAGTCTAGGCAAACCCCTCAATTGGCAGAAAAGCCACTGCGAGAAAAAAGATGGATTTCATGGTAGATTCCTTTGACAATATCAGGGGATGCAGTGTCAGGTAGTTTGACTCGAGAGGGTGTTGCAAGAAAACATTAGTCCAGCGTGCAGATCTCAACACCCTGTTTCAGCGAAGCCAGTTTATCTTCTCTGGCAGGAATGAATTCTTGTCCGATGAACCCTTGATATCCCGTGTCCGTGATCGCTTTTACAATCGCGGGATAATTCAACTCTTGCGTTTCATCAATCTCATTACGCCCGGGAACACCACCTGTGTGGTAGTGCGAGAAATACTGATGGTTGTCTCGGATCGTCTTGATGACGTTACCTTCCATGATTTGCATGTGGTAAATATCGTAAAGAATTTTGAAGCTCTCTGATCCAATCTCGTCCGCCAATTTAGTCCCCCACTTCGTCGAATCTCCCATGTAATCCTGATGATCGAATCGGTTCAGCAATTCCAACGTGACCGTCATGTTGTGTATTTCAGCAACCCGAAGCACTCGTTTAATTCCCTCGGCACAATTTTGAAGGCCCTCTTGGTCGTCCATTCCGTTGCGATTGCCTGAGAAACAAATAATGTTCTTCATCCCCAATGCCGCACTCTGTTCAATACACTTGGTGTAGATCTCGACCAGCGTATCGTGGTGTTCTTTGCGATTGAATGCGTTTGAAATTCCACCGACTTTGACGCCTTTGTCAGTTGTTCCCCGAGGCGCATTTACGATCGCGCAGGTCAGTCCATTGGCCTGAGCCTCTTTGACCTGTGCGGGATCTAGAAGTTCGATCGAGGTTAGTCCAAATGCTTTACCAGCCACGGCAATCTCCTCAATCGAGTTGCCGCCATAGCACCATTTGCAAACAGAATGTTTAATTCCACCGTCGCTTGCCTGATCTTCGGCATACAACCGGCGTTGCATCGAAGCCGCCATCGCTGCGAAGGCGGTTGATTTCGCAGCAAGAGACAAAAATTGGCGGCGATCTTGTCGGGAATAGTCCTTCATAACATTCTCTGAACGTGGGATAGGGGACTCTGCACCTTAATGCGATTAAGCTTAAGAGAACCGAATATTAATAATCGTCAACCGATACGGTCAAATTTCAGCGCGGTGTCATGCAAAAAAACGGTGGCACTTGCTACACTACGCAGTACTTTCATTTATAGACTATTATGACGAAACATGAATCAAATTGCATCGTTAAACTTGACCACAAATTCAAGGTGGATCGTCTATGGAGCCGTGTTGGCTGCTCTCGCGGTCGTCATGGGCGCGTTCGGCGCACATGGGATGGAAGACTATCTGGCTCAGTTTGAGAACGGAGTCCGCCGAATGGACGTTTGGAAAACGGCGGCCCACTACCATCTCGTCCATGCCATTGGACTAATCCTTGTTGGACTAACGCCATCGGGAAAGCCTAAGCTGATCAACATTGCCGCTTGGCTCTTGGTAATTGGAATCGCAATCTTTTCTGGACTGCTATACATCTATTCGTATACGGACATCCGTATCCTAGGTGCGTTTGTGCCTATCGGCGGAGTCTCGATGATCGCAGGTTGGATCACGTTTGCAGTCGCGGCTTACTCCAAACGAATCACAAAAGACAACCAAGCAAATTGAAAACGACTCCCCAAATAGGATATTGCGGCAACGTGCATCCTGCCGTTTCCGTTGATCAGCTGATCGAAAACTTGCAGCAGCATACCGTTGCTGTGAAGCAGTTGCTTGGCACGAATCAGCCGCTGCCGTTTGGTATTTGGACCAGCGCCACCGCGTTAGAGCAATTGCAGTCTTCCCAATCTCTGCAACGTCTAAAAGATACGCTGACTCAAAATCAACTGATCCCCTTCACCGTCAACGGGTTTCCCTATGGCGATTTCCACCAGAGTGTCGTCAAACGCTCCGTCTATTCACCTAATTGGACCAGCCCAAAACGACTGGAGTACACGCTGCAACTGGCTGATCTACATCATGAGTTACTACCGCCCGGAGCCGTGTCGACGATTTCGACGCTACCGCTGGGTTGGCCTGCAGACGATTGGACCAAAAAAGGATCAATGCCCGACGAGTATTATGAACGTTGTGCCGAAAATTTAGCGGCATGTGCGACGGAACTCGACCAACGATTTCAGCAAACCGGTCGGCGTCATCTCATCTGTATCGAACCCGAACCCGGATGTGTGTTGGATTGCTGCGGTGATATCGTCCAATTTTTTGAGCGGTTCCTTTTCCCGATCGACCAATCATTGATTCAAAATCACATCGGCGTTTGTCACGACGTTTGTCATTCTGCGGTCATATTTGAATCGCAAAGAGAAGCGATTTCGGCATATTCCGATGCAGGTATCCAAGTCGGCAAAGTGCAAGTATCATCGGCCGTCGAAGTCGACTTTGATAAGCTCGACACAGAAGGAAAAATGGAGGCACGGAAGCAATTAAACAACTTCACCGAGCCGAAGTATCTCCATCAAACCAGCGTCCAACATAAGGATGGCCAGCGCGATTTCTTTTTCGATCTTCCTAATGCTCTGGCAGCAGACATCGACACGGGGGTTTGGCGAGTTCACTTTCACGTGCCCATTTTTTACAATGGCTCCGACGTGATTGGCACAACGCAACATTGTATCGGCGAGTGCCTTGATGCGATCGATAAGCACGAAGTCGCTGTCAACCATTTCGAAGTCGAAACGTACGCTTGGCCCGTGTTACCCAAGGGTATTTTCTCCGGTTCGCTGAACGAAGGAATCGCGAAAGAGATCCGCTGGATCGAAAATTTGATTTTGCAAGAATAACAGCCTATGTCATCACCCATCATCGCAGAAATCATCGCCATTGGAGACGAACTTACCTGTGGCTTCCGTTTGGACACCAACTCTCAATGGCTGGCCAGTCAATTGAATGACCTCGGTTTTGTCGTGCAATTTCACAGCACGGTGGGCGACGAGATAGATGCGATTGTCGATGTGTTTATGCATGCCTTCGAACGTGCCGATATCATCGTCACGACAGGAGGTCTTGGCCCCACCGCCGACGATCTCACGCGTCAGGCGTTGGCTGATGCGGCGCGTGTTGGGCTAGAACTGCACGAAGACCAATTAGAACATCTGAAGGCGTTTTTTACACGGCGCGGCCGCACGATGACGCCTTCGAACGCAATTCAGGCACATTTTCCTGTCGGTTCGATAGTGGTTCCAAACCCAGAAGGAACAGCCCCGGGAATCGAGTTCACCTATCGCGGTCCGCGACGTGAATCGATAGTATTTTGCCTGCCGGGTGTTCCGGCTGAAATGAAGCAAATGTTTGCTCAGACATTGAAGCAACGATTGCAAACGATCACTGGCGAAACACAAACCATACATCACCATGTCGTTCGTTGTTTTGGTTCGGGGGAAAGCCATATTGAATCGCTGCTGCCGGACCTGGTTAAACGTGGCCGCGATCCGCAAGTCGGCATCACGGCAAGTAAAGGCATTATTTCATTGCGGTTGACGACCAAGGCGGACTCCGTTGAAAAGTGTTTAGAAAAGATGGCGCCTACGTTGGAGACGATTCACCGTTGCTTGGGGGATCTCATCTTTGGATTCAATAATGACACATTAGAATCCGTGATTGCGGCCAAACATGTCTCTGCTCAAAGAACGATTGCAATCACTGACGCCGGTATGATGGGGGCTCCGGCGTTGCTGCTGAAACAATCGGGCACGCCGTTGGCAGCAGCGGAGATGGTTGTTTTTGAAGTGAATGACGTAACCCAGCGCGCGGTGGAGATTTCGCAACGCTCTGGTTCAGATATTGGAGTTGCTATCGGCCCGATTAACCGAGATGAATCCGTCGTTGCAGCGGGAGAATCGAGCTACGTCGTCGCCATCGCTACCAAGGACAGTGATGTCGCCCAAACACACGATTTTCTCTTCAGCGGTCACTCGGCGATCCGCGAAACGCTGGCCAATAAACGCGTGCTGAATTTGCTTCGTTTGCTTTAAGAGATTTTTTAGGCCAACGGCCCAGCAATTTACCTAGCCCAGACTGAAGTGCTGGGTAATTAAGAGAGCCGCTTAGGCGCTAGCCTCGGTTTCGTCATCG
>Ga0115031_1000501_pt1 | contig 28136 bp, 25 predicted proteins | sample Maine_Asex4_meta_FD_87301 | JGI IMG/M metagenome (GOLD analysis project Ga0115031, IMG submission 87301) | Marine algal microbial communities from Maine, USA - Maine_Asex4_metaG | ecosystem: Host-associated > Algae > Red algae > Unclassified | place: Maine, USA | collected 2015-01-05
ATGGGCGTACCCAGCTCTCCGGGCATACCGGCAGACTTTGCCAAACATACACTGACTCTGCCGTTTAACGATGAAGCTGCCTTACGCGAGCTGTTTGCAGAGCAAGGCGATTCTCTGGCCTGCATCATCGTGGAGCCGATAGCCGGCAACATGAATTTTGTAGAACCCCTACCCGGTTATCTGCAAGCGATGCGTGAGCTGTGCACGAAGCACGGTGCGGTATTGATATTTGATGAAGTCATGACAGGATTTCGTGTTGCACTGGGCGGCGCTCAGGAGCTCTACGGCGTGAAGCCAGACATCACTACGCTGGGCAAGGTTATCGGTGGCGGTATGCCCGTGGGCGCGTTTGGTGGCAAAGTTGAGATTATGGAACGAATCGCACCAGCGGGTCCTATCTATCAGGCCGGTACGTTATCCGGTAACCCGATTGCCATGAGTGCTGGCATCAAGACATTGCAGCTGCTATCAGAGCCGGATTTTCACAAGAAGCTGCACGAGAAAACCGGTCGACTGCTCAGCGGCATGCAAGCAGCTGCAGACTCAGCAGGCGTGCCTTTCTGCAATTCCCATGCAGGCGGCATGTTCGGATTTTTCTTTTCAAAAGCCGATAAGGTCACCGGGTTTGATGACGTCATGGCGTGCAATGGCGATCACTTCAAGCAGTTCTTCCACAGCATGCTCGATAACGGAATCTACCTTGCGCCTTCTGCATACGAAGCCGGTTTTTCCAGTGCTGCGCATTCTGACGACGACATAGAAAAGACAATTGAAGCTGCTGCGCAGGCGTTTGCCTCGTTAAGGTAAGTAAGGGGAGATCGAGGATATGTGCGACTCTTTCGCTCACTCATTATCGCTCGGGAGTAGAGCCCGATGAGTGGTTTGTGTCTGGCGATGTGGTCCGGGCCAAGGAATATATCCACGGCCATGATGCGTGCCTGGGAAAATCGCAGCGATTGCCAGGTGATAGATGAACCTTTCTACGCGCACTTTCTGAAACATACCAGTCTTGATCACCCGATGCGTGAGCAGGTGATTGAGGCTGGCAACACTGATTGGCAGGATGTTGTGGCATCTCTGACGATTAAACCGCCGTCGGGGGTGTTCTATCAAAAACACATCACCACTCACTGGCTTGACCACTTCTCGATGGATTGGCTTGCGATGCTCGATCATGTATTTCTGATTCGTGAACCTGCACCTGTGGTGGCGTCGTATGCCAATAAACGCGAAAGCCTGACGGCCTCCGATCTTGGCTATGTTCAACAAGCTGCGTTGTTCGAAAACATTACTGCGACTAAAGGGCAGCGCCCTATTGTGATCGATAGCAGGCGGTTCTTGGAAAATCCTGCGGATCAGTTGCAGCATATCTGTTCGTCACTGGCCATAGACTTCGAACCGGCCATGCTCAAGTGGCCTGCTGGCGTGCGCGATAGTGATGGCATCTGGGAAGCTCACTGGTACGATGCAGTGAGGCTATCGACCGGATTCGCACCGTATCAACAACGGCAAGTTGAACTTGACTCAGCGCAGCAATCCATAGCCGATAGCTGCCAGCCTTATTACGCAGCACTGGCGAAGTATGCTATTTAACCTGAAAGTACAAGCTAACCTAGAAGTACCACTTGATACCGAAGTTGATCGCAGAGGCTTCTGGGTACAGACCCTCATCCGTGTTGTAGCGCATGTAATCAGCTGACAGATCCAGGCTCTGGGTGAGCTGAGTTTCCAGACCAATGCCGTAAGAAAAACCGCTCTGGTCATCGGAGAATTCCTGACCCGCTATATCTTGTGTGTATTCCACACCCGACACGCCTGCCAGTGCAAACAGAGCACTCTGTCTGCCCATCGGCAGATAGCCTTTAAGGTAGGCTCCCATGTACGTTGTTTCAAAATCGTCGAATGCCGTTGTACTGGAATCGTCGACACGACCGAATTGCGCTTCAAGGTCAAAAAACTCACTGATACGCATACCGATTCTGAACCGCAAGCCATCAGGTTCGATCTCGTCACCTGACTCGTCTTCAACGGTTAAAGATGAGCGGTCAATACCTATGTATCCGCCGGCGTATACAGGTAGAACCGGCAGGGCCAGCATCAAAAGCGCTGCTGTCGTTTTAGTGGGGTTCATGATGTTGTCCTTTCCAGCGATTGTGTCGTCAGTAACACTTAGACTAGTTCACGACGACTGAACAGACTCTGAACGTTCTCAGGACTAATCATTTTTTTCTCCAAAACCCATTCTCGAACTCCGCCACCCCACGAAGGCTCAGGGGTCCCTGCTTCGATACGCATGGATTACCGCGTTCGCGGGAATGACGTGTGCCTATCCCGACAAGCTCTAAGCAGAAGCTAGTTCTGGTGCGGCAGGCTCTGCTTCATAGTTGCTTAGTGGTGGGCAGGAACAGATGAGGTGCTTGTCTCCGTAGACATTATCAACACGACTGACAGGCGGCCAATACTTACTCTGCGACTGATCCTCGCCAGCGGGAAAAACAGCCTGCTGCCTGGAGTACGGGTGGGCCCAGATATCAGCGCTGATATCTCGCGCAGTGTGCGGTGCATTAACCAGCGGGTTGTCGTCGGCTGGCCACACTCCATCACGTACCTTCATGGCTTCTGCGTGAATGGCCAGCATGGCATCGCAAAAGCGATCGATCTCGCCAAGCGACTCGCTCTCGGTCGGTTCGACCATAAGCGTGCCAGGTACTGGAAAAGACATGGTTGGTGCATGAAAACCAAAATCCATCAGTCGCTTGGCGATGTCATCAACAGTGATACCCGTTTCTGACTTAAGCACGCGTGTATCAAGAATACATTCGTGGGCAACATAACCTGCATCACCACGATAGAGAACCGGATAGACAGCGGACAATCTGGCGGCGATATAGTTTGCGTTCAGGATGGCCACTTCGGTTGCGTAGCGTAGCCCTGCTGCACCCATCATGCGTATGTACATCCAGGTGATAGGCAATATCATGGCGCTTCCGTAAGGCGCAGCACTAACAGCGCCCTGAGTGTCAGGCAATGTACTATGTCCTGGCAGCCACGGCTGCAAATGCTCACCCACGCCTATGGGGCCGACGCCCGGCCCACCTCCACCGTGTGGAATACAGAATGTCTTGTGAAGATTCAGGTGGGATACGTCGCCACCAAACTTACCGGGTAGTGCGGTGCCAACCATTGCATTAAGGTTCGCGCCATCAATGTACACCTGTCCGCCTGCGGCATGCACTCGGTCGCAGACATCTCTGACACCAGCTTCAAACACACCATGCGTGGACGGATACGTAATCATGATGGCCGCTATTTTTCCTTCGTGGCGAGTCAGCTTGGCCTGCAGATCGTTCACGTCCACATTTCCGGCAGCATCGCACTTGGTCACGACAACTTGCATACCTGCCATTTGAGCACTCGCCGGATTGGTCCCGTGTGCAGAATTGGGGATGAGACAGATGTTACGCTCAGGCTCTCCCCGGCTCTCATGGTAAGCCCGGATAGCCAACAGGCCGGCGTACTCACCCTGACTACCTGCATTGGGCTGTAACGAGACAGCATCGTAGCCAGTGCAGGCACATAGCATGGACTCCAGCTGATCAATCATCATGCGATAACCAATCGTCTGCTCATCCGGGGCGAACGGATGTATGCGGGCAAACTCAGGCCAGGTCACCGGTAGCATCTCGGCCGCCGCATTCAGTTTCATGGTGCAGGAGCCCAGAGGGATCATGGCTTGATCCAGTGCGATGTCGCGGCTGGCTAACAGACGCAGGTAGCGCATCATGTCAGTTTCAGAGTGATAGTCGTTGAAACAGGCCTGCGACAGATACGTGCTGACCCGGTCGGCTGCTGCATCACGCTGGCGGCTGGGTGTTTCTGCAGCATCGGCACTGGCTGTACTCCCCGTGTGTGCAGAATTGCCGGCTGCAATTTGCTCTACCGGATTATTCGTTATGGCAGCAACGATACGACTGAGATAGCTGTCGCGCGTTGTTTCATCCAGAGCAACGCACAACTGTGTACTGTTTAGCACGCGCGCATTGAAGCCTTCGTCCATCAGACGCTGGTTGCAGGCTGGCGCATCAGGCACGGATAGACACAGCGTATCGAAGGCGTGCTGACCGACCAGTGAAACACCCATCGCAGCCAACATATCGGCAAGCTTATCGGCTTGAGAGCGAATTCTGCGAGCCATGTTTTGCAAACCTGTGGGTCCGTGGTAGCACGCGTACAAGGTCGCAATAATGGCGAGCAACGCCTGTGCAGTGCAGATGTTGGACGTCGCTTTCTCACGCCGGATGTGCTGCTCACGGGTTTGTAGCGCCAGTCGATAGGCCGGCTTACCGTCACGTGTCAGAGACTGCCCGACCAGACGCCCTGGCAGATTGCGTTTGTAGGCATCTGTAGTGGCCATGAATGCCGCATGCGGCCCGCCATATCCCATCGGTACACCAAATCGTTGAGCACTACCGACAACGATGTCGGCGCCCCAATCACCCGGTGGTGCCAATAGTGTCAGTGACAGCAGATCTGCAGCTACCACTACAAGAGCACCAGCAGATTGGGCAGCGGCTACGATTGTATGTGGCGCTGTCACTATTCCGGTGGTACCCGGATATTGCAATAGAACCGCAAAGACGGAATCTGCATCATCGGCCAGCCGCTGCACCATGGCATCGGAGCCAAGCGCTGTAATCTGGATGCCCAGAGCTGTGGCGCGGGTGCGCATGACATCGAGGGTTTGCGGATGACAATCATCAGCAACCAGAATCTGCTGGCGCTTGCCACGTAGCGCTCGGTGCGCCATCGTCATCGCCTCAGCTGCAGCTGTGGCCTCGTCGAGCAAGGAAGCATTTGCCACCTCCATACCGGTCATCTCAGTGATCAGGGTCTGGAAGTTGAATAGCACCTCGAGACGCCCTTGCGCGATTTCTGGCTGGTACGGTGTATACGCTGTATACCACGCCGGGTTTTCAAGCACGTTTCTCAGAATGACAGGCGGCGTATGGCAGTCCGAGTAACCTTGCCCGATCAGGCTGTGAAGCACGTGATTTTTCTCTGCAAGCGCTTTTAGTTCCAGAAGCGCCTCAGCTTCGGATACCCCGGACTGCAGGTCCATAGGGTCATCTGTGCGAATATCTCCGGGGATAACCTTGTTGATCAGATCCTGTAGGACAGATTCTCCGATGACATTGAGCATGTGCTGGACATGTCCTGCCCGCGGCCCTACGTGGCGTGCAACGAAATCGCTGTGCGGCTGACTATCAACATGGCTGGATTGCGTGAGCTGCATCGGATTCTGATCTAACATTGACGGGAATACCTGTTCTACGACCGCGACGGGGGATACGCCTACTCTTCAGCTTCGCAATAGGCTTGGTAGTCGTCCGGATCCATCAGATTTTCTACATCGGACAACTCGTCGGGCAACAGCTTGAAGATCCAGCCACCTTCGTAGGGCTCAGAATTCACCAGCTCGGGGTTTTCCGCCAGCTCGCCGTTGGTGTCTAGTATCTTGCCAGCTACAGGGGCATAGATATCGGATGCCGCCTTGACCGATTCCACCACGGCGATACCTTCTTCCGCCTCACAGACATGGTCTATTTCTGGCGTTTCAACGAACACCAGATCGCCAAGCTGTTCCTGGGCGTGCCCGCTAATGCCCACCGTGATGGAGCCGTCTTCCTCGATACGAACCCACTCGTGCGATGGGGCGAATTTTAGATCACCTGGAATTTCCATACGACTACTCGTTTGATTGTTAAAAAAGGCGTAGTTTACTCTCGCGCCCGACCATGTGGAACAAACGGTACGGATGCAATATGTGCTCCTATCAGCCGGTTGCGAATGTTGACATCACAACCACCGAGAAACTCTTTATCAACACGCGCCAACGCAATGGAGAGCTCACGTGTAGGACTGAAGCTACCGGACGTCACCCTACCGATATCACGGCCCACTCTCTCTACTGTCTGCCCTTGACGCAAAACACCACGGCCATCAAGCACTAGACCGATCTGTAAAAAACGACCACCAAACATCTTGTGATCCTCAAGCGTCTCACGGCCAATGAAATCCCGGTCGGGATCGTTGATGTCAATAGTGGCGGCTATGCCGGATTCTGCGGGAGAGTGGTCCTCATCCAGATCCTGACCATAAAGACACAAACCTGCCTCAAGACGTAGGGTGTCTCGGGCTCCCAGACCCACTGGATTAACACCTTGTTCGTTTAGTGCTTGCCACAATGCCAGTGCTTGCTCGTCAGGTAGTGATATCTCGACACCATCTTCACCGGTGTAGCCAGTCCGACCGATAAACCAGTCCTTGTTCTCCAGTGCGGCAAAGCGGCTGAGTGATTCAATCGGTAGCGTCTGACCGACTTCTTTCAAGGCACGTGCGGCAAGCTTGACAGCATCAGGGCCCTGTACGGCGATCAGCGACGTATCAAGCAACTCGTTGAGCTCAACCCCGGCCGGTTTGTGGCCCTGCATCCATGCCAGATCCTTTTCGCGCGTAGCAGCATTAACAATCAGCCGAAACCGATCCGCAGCCATCCGGTAGACGATGAGATCATCAAGTACCCCGCCATCCTCGCGGCACATGCAGGTATACAGCGCCCGACCGTCGGAAAGCTTCGCAACATCGTTAGTAAGAAGGTGTCGTAACCAGTCCATGGCACCCGCACCATGGATATCCACGGTTGTCATGTGCGATACGTCGAACATTCCGGCCGAAAGCCGTACTGTGTGATGCTCGCCTATCTGAGAGCCGTAGTGAATGGGCAGCTCGTAGCCAGCAAAGCTGACGAATTTTGCCGAGTGTTCTTTGTGGGCCGCGTACAAAGCCGTCTGTTTTGTCATGATATCCCTACCGTGATCACGGGTTGCCCTTATTCAGCGTGCGGACTGCTGGCTGTCCATTAGTCGAGGCTGATGAACAAGGGGGAGAGCCGCACCATAGTTCAGTAAAGCTCACCATGATTCAGCACATTTCGATGTGCGAATTCTAACGTGTTTTGACTGTGCAAGACACACTGCGTTAAGTCTATTTAGCGTTTGTGACGCACAAACAACAGCACCATCAAAAACAACAACGACAGCACAAATACCGGCCAGTTGCCTGTCCTCGCATACAGTGTGTAGCCACTTCTGGGTTGCACCGAAACATCCAGAACACCCTTGGTGTTGTGTGCAATACGGCCCAGAATATTACCTTGATGGTCTATGGCGGACGACACTCCTGTATTGGTCACTCTAACCAGAGGTCGGGCAAATTCTCTTGCCCGCATACGCGCTTTTTGCTCGTGCTGGTGAGGAGCGGCTGAATTTCCGAACCAGGCATCGTTAGACACGTTGACCAGCAGCTGAGACGCCGGTAGTAATGCTCGCATCTCCTCTCCATAGACATCTTCATAGCAGATAGAAATGCCAATAGCGGTACCCTGCATCTGCAAAGGTACATGCGGCCCGGATCCCGCAGCTAGATCTGACATGGGTATGTCGATATAAGCTGCCGCAAAATCAAGCAGGAATCGCAAAGGCATGTACTCGCCGAACGGCACCAGATGACGCTTGCGATAAACTCCCCGCTCGCCACCGAGCTGGCGTACCGCGTTATAGACATCGTCACCGTCACGCTGAAACCCACCACTGAGTACATCAATGTTCCGCGCATCCATGCTAGCGATAAACGGCTGCATGGCTTCATCGACACGATCGAAGTAAGTTGGAATTGCAGTTTCAGGCCACACCACCAGGTTGATATTTTCAAGCCCGGGCTCACCGGTCATTGTGCTATAGAGCGTCAGCGCGCCCTGCAAACGTTCCTGACTGAACTTCATTTCCTGAGGAATATTGCCCTGCACCATGCGCACGGCAAGGGGCTCACCCACAGGTTCCGAAAAGCTCACACTGTTCAGTGAAGAGGCCGCCATAAACGGCAAACTGACAACAACCAGTGCGGCCAGGCGATGACGCAGAGCACCAAACAACACTACAACTCCTGCACAACTACACAACACAATGAGCAAGCTCAGACCATAGACACCTGTGAGTGGCGCCAGAGAACCCAGCGGTCCGGAAGTCTGGCTATAGCCGATCAGTATCCACGGAAATCCGTTCATCAACTTGCCGCGCAGCAGCTCCGACAATACCCACAAGATGGCAAACAGAACTGCACTGGAGACGGGGCTGGACGGCGTTCGATAACGCGCCCAGAGCCACGCAGTGACGGCCGGGAACACGGTCATCACCAGTACGAATACCAACGTAAGCAATGCAGCCAACGGGGCGATGGCTGCACCAAACAGATGCAGACTGAAATAGATCCAGTGAACACCGATACCAAAATAGCCCAGACCAAATAACCAGCCCAGCAACAGAGCCTGACGAGGGGTGGTCTCCTGCAGCAGCGTGTAAAGGACAGCCAGCGAGACCAGAGCCAGTGGCCACCATTCTGTAGGCGCAAAGGACAGCGGCAATAGCAAACCACTGCAGATCGCCAGTGTCCAGGCCAGCCACGCAGGCAACGCGAAATAACTCACGGTGACTCTACTCGCTCGCCGCCAGTGTCACTTGCAATAGATGCAACCTGCGCGAATCTGCAGACAGTACGCGGAACTGGCAGCCATCAATAGTGGCGGTTTCGCCAGCCTTTGGCATGTGACCAATGTGCTGCATTAGCAGCCCACCAATGGTGTCAAAATCCTCATCACTGAATTGTGTGCCTAGCGCCTCGTTGAAATCGTCTATGGGGGTCAGGGCACGAACCGAGAACCTGCCGTCTCCGTGCTCCTTGATATCCACGTCTTCTTCGGTATCGTGTTCATCATCGATTTCACCCACTATCTCTTCCAGCACATCTTCAATAGTAACGAGCCCACCCACACCACCGTACTCATCCAGCACGATAGCCATGTGATTGCGTGCTGCCCGGAATTCTGACAACAGCACATTCAGCCGTTTTGTGTCTGGGGTGAAGGTGGCTTTTCGCATGATGTCATCAAGCCTGAACTGCTGCTGCGAGCCTACACCGGAATAACGCAACAAATCCTTGGCTAGCAGAACACCCACCACGTTATCTTTGTCTTCGTTGATAACCGGAAATCTGGAGTGGCCGGATTCAATAACCACGGCCAGAATTTCTTCAAGGGTGGTTTCGTATTCCACGACTACCATCTGTCCCCGGGGGATCATGATGTCGCGGACGCGCATCTCCACTACCTGAAAGACCCCTTCTACCATCTGCAAGGTATCGGCATCGAAAATCTCACGCGCCTGTGCATCACGCAGCAGTTCAAGCAACTCACCACGGTCCCGTGGCTCACCACCCATAGCGTGAACAAGCCGATCCATGAGGGATCGTCCCGAGCCGTTGTCCGGCGTTTCGTCGGTCATGGATTATTCACTGGAACCATACGGATTGCCAAAACCTGCCTTTGATAATAGTTGTATTTCCAGGCTCTCCATAGCGCTGGCCTGATGCTCTTCTTCGTGATCGTAGCCGCACAGATGCAGAGTGCCATGCACGAGCATATGTGCCCAATGTGCAGCTTGACTCTTGGACTGTTCCCGCGCCTCACTGTCGATCACTTCCCTGCATAGCACTAGATCCCCTAATGCAAGCATGCCACCAATCTGCTCATCACCGTCCAGCATCATGACCGGCAGACCAGATTCGAAGCTCAGTATGTTAGTTGCGCCTTCTTTCTGACGGTATTGCCGGTTAAGTGACTGCATTTCGTCGCGCCCAACTACCTGGACAGACACCTCCACCTGGCTCACCTGCTTCAAATCCAGCAGGCTCTGTGCCTGAAGTGTAGCCTTACAGAACGTGTGAACAAACGCCTCTGTACAAACGTCCGGCTCTGCGCATTCAATGCTTCCAGCGTCAAGCAATACCTGTAGGGACGCGGAGGGCATTGAATCAGGGTTTGTCGTCACTCGGCTCAACCGCCTCATAGGCAGCCACGATACGCTGTACCAGCGGATGCCTGACCACATCTGAAGCTGTGAATTCACAAAACCCCAGCCCGTCTACGCCATCCAGCACGCCACGTACATGTTTCAGTCCGGACATCTGGTGCTTTGGCAGATCTACCTGAGTAACATCGCCGGTAACAATAGCCTTGGAACCGAATCCGATGCGAGTCAGGAACATCTTCATCTGCTCCACTGTGGTGTTCTGCGCCTCGTCCATGATGATGCAGGAGTGGTTGAGGGTACGCCCACGCATGTAGGCCAACGGCGCTATTTCGATGATGTTTCTTTCCACCAGCTTGCCAACACGTTCTATACCCAGAAACTCGTATAGAGCATCGTAAATAGGCCGCAGGTAAGGGTCCACTTTCTGCATCATGTCGCCTGGCAGAAAGCCCAACCGCTCGCCAGCCTCTACTGCCGGACGAACCAGAACAAGCCGTTGCACCTGATCCGCTTCCAGCGCTTCCACCGCCGCAGCAACGGCCAGAAAGGTCTTTCCTGTACCGGCAGGTCCAATACCGAACGTCAGATCACGCTCTTTGATACTGCGAACGTAATCCACCTGCCTGGGCCCACGGCATTGAATCGTGGATCGGCGCGTCTTGATGATGGTGTCATTGCGCGGCTTGGCCGCACTATCGCCGTTCATGGCTTCCAGTCCCGACTCCTGTAAGGACAAGTGAACATCTTCAGGGGCAAGCGTTTCGTTTTCTGTCATCGCATATAGGTGGTCTATGAGTGCCTTGGCACTGTCTGCAACGGCTGGATCACCCACAACGGAAAACTGGTCTCCGCGATTGCTGATCTGGACGGCAAGGCGTTGCTCTATTTGTTTCAGGTGTACGTCGAATTGCCCACACAGGCGAGCGAGGCGCTGATTGTCCGGAGGACCGACGCGAAATTCTAGTCTTGACATGCAGTTGCAGCAGCAACAGGAACTTCTGACATCAACTCACCTCGTAGTGAATTTGGAAGGGCACTGGTGATTCGTACGTCAGCGAACTGGCCGATCAAAGATTGACTGCCCGCAAAATTAACCACCCGGTTGTTTTCCGTACGTCCGCTGATCTCATTGGGATCCTTGCGCGCAGGTCGATCGACAAGCACCCGCTGGACAGATCCTACCATCGACTCGCTGATGGCCGCGGCCTGACGAGTAATCAATGCCTGCAATCGCGCCAGCCTCTCTTTCTTGACCGGCATGGGAGTCTCATCTGGCAGGGACGCTGCCGGTGTACCGGGGCGTGCACTGTAGATGAAACTGTAGGAATGATCGAACCCCATTGTCTCGATCAGCTTCATTGTGTCTTCAAAATCCTGATCTGTCTCACCGGGAAAGCCCACGATAAAATCCGAAGAGAGTGTCAGATCCGGACGCGCCAGCATCAGCTTTCTCATCTTGGATTTATATTCGAGCGCTGTGTGCCCACGCTTCATGGCCGCAAGGATCCTGTCTGAACCGCTTTGCACGGGCAGATGCAGAAAGCTGACAAGCTCCGGCACCGTGGCGTAAGCGTCTATAAGAGACTCACTGAATTCCACCGGATGCGAGGTGGTGAAGCGAATACGCTCAACGCCCTCGATAGCGGCCACATAACGAATCAGCAAGGCAAGATCGGCCGTGCCACCTTCATGCATGCCGCCGCGATAGGAGTTCACATTCTGGCCTAGCAAATGGATTTCTCTGACGCCCTGTTCTGCCAACGACATGACTTCTGCCAGCACGTCATCCAGCGGGCGACTGATTTCCTCACCACGGGTGTATGGCACGACACAGAAACTGCAGTACTTGCTGCAGCCTTCGATGATAGACACGTAGGCAGACGGACCGTCCGCTTTAGGCTCTGGAAGCCGGTCAAATTTTTCGATTTCGGGAAAGCTGATATCGACAACAGCGTTGCCAGTCCCTTGGCTCTGTTTGAGCAGATCGGGGAGCCGGTGAAGAGTTTGCGGGCCAAACACGACATCCACGTAGGGTGCGCGTGCATGGATGGCATCGCCTTCCTGACTCGCCACGCAACCGCCAACACCGATAATCACGCCCTCTCGAGCCTCTTTCAGCGGACGCCAGCGACCCAACTGTGAAAACACCTTTTCCTGCGCCTTCTCACGAATGGAGCACGTATTGAGCAGCAGAATATCGGCCTCAGCCGGATCGGATGTTGCTTCTACGGGTCCGTCCTCTGCCAATACGTCGAGCATCTTGGCGGAGTCGTATTCATTCATCTGACAGCCGTGTGTCTTGATGAAAACCTTTCGTGTCATGAATTAAATGAGCGGTGAGCAAAGCACAAGTATACGCCGGTGAGCGAAGCTGTGGTCAGCGTAAGCCGGGCAAGAATGTGTTTATCCGGTCATTAGTTGCCTCCGGTAGGGCTGCTAATCGCCAGAACTGTTTCCAATACGTGCACTGGAGAGCAAAATCTAACTATAAAAGTATTATTAAACTCAATTAACGGCATATTCCCTGCAAACTTGTCGCTAACGAGCAATTAAAACTTTCATAGTCATTTTCGTGTCATCTGCGCCTAAAAAACGTCAATCAGTAGCCACACTCAATACCTTGCGGCGTGAGGCTGTACAACTGCGGCTGGATGGAAATACGCTGGCTCAGACACAGAACAATACCGGGCTCAGCGCTCCCACGATCATTGCGGCTACCAAGGCCTACAAGAACGGTGGATGGGATGCGGTGGATGTCGGCCCCAGAGGCAGGCCCCGAGTAGACAGTGCTTCGCCCAGAAGCGGCGATTTGCAAGCGGCACTGATAGCTGCTGCCACGCTCAGGGACTCTGTATCCGGCAACGACAACCTGCTCTGGAGCAGTGAACGTGCGCTGGAGTGGATAAACCAACAGGCCGTCAGTGTCAGTCGTTCAACCACGCTTACCTGGCTCAACAAATGGCAACTACAACCCGAGAGCCGCTACCGACGCCTGCGCGAGCGCGCTGCCGATAACAGCCGGGCACCCGACTGGAAGGCGCTACATGAGAAATTTTCACGTCGTGCCCGACGCCAGGGCAATCCGGTGTTCTGGGTAACGAGCCGTGCCATAGACCATGGCCTGCATCAGCTATTCGCGCACGACCTGCGTGGCCATGCCTTTTGGTGCCTGACTCGAGGCGTACCCAACGCATCACACTATCTGCGATTTTTTCGTGCACTGAAAAAACACCATAGCACCGGTATCGCGCTGGTATTACCTGGCGCCCATCTGTCGCGAGACGAGGATTTATCTCACTGGCTGATAAAAAGCCAGAGCGAAACACTCATCGTCGGCGATCCAGCTGACGCCCCTACTTCATCTGCATCTTCACGGTCCCTAAAAACCATGACTACCAAGAGTAATACAGCTGCGGCACCCCGCCCAGCTTCACCGGCCAGCTCGCAAACGCTGACCCACCTACAACGTCTGGAAGCCGAAAGCATCCAGATCATGCGAGAAGTTGCCGCAGAGGCGGATAATCCAGTCATGCTCTACTCCGTTGGCAAAGACAGCGCAGTGATGCTGCACTTGGCCAGAAAAGCATTCTTTCCTGCCGTACCGCCTTTCCCGCTTCTGCATGTCGACACCGGCTGGAAGTTCAAGGCCATGTACGAATTCCGAGATTCCATCGTCAAGGATTACGGCATGGAACTGCTCACGCACAAGAACCCGGAAGGCGTTGCACAAAAAGTCAATCCTTTCACGCACGGCTCGTCGTTGCATACAGACATCATGAAAACCCAGGGCCTGAAACAGGCTCTGGACATGCACAAGTTTGACATCGCCTTTGGCGGTGCTCGTCGTGATGAAGAAAAATCACGTGCCAAGGAACGCGTATTCTCATTCAGAAGTGCGCAGCATAGATGGGATGCAAAAAACCAGCGGCCAGAATTGTGGCAGTTGTATAACGCGCGCAAACAGCGTGATGAATCCATCCGCGTTTTCCCGATTTCCAACTGGACTGAGCTGGATATCTGGCAGTACATCTACCGTGAACAGATCCCGATCGTGCCCTTGTATCTTGCCGCAGAACGCCCTGTCGTCATGCGCGATGGTTCATTGATCATGGTCGATGATGATCGCATGCCCATGAAAGAGGGAGAGGTGCCAGAGATGCGCAGCGTGCGTTTTCGAACACTGGGCTGCTACCCACTGACGGGAGCAGTCGAGTCCACTGCCAACACACTGGAAGGCATCATTCAAGAGATGCTGTTAACACGAACATCTGAACGCCAGGGGCGCATGATTGATCATGACTCAGCTGCGTCGATGGAAAAGAAAAAGCAAGAGGGATACTTCTGATGCAAACCGAAACTGACGATCTTATTGCAAACGACATCAGTGCCTACCTGCAACGCCATGAGCACAAAAGCTTGCTGCGTTTTATTACCTGCGGCAGCGTGGACGATGGCAAGAGCACGCTGATTGGACGATTGCTGTACGAATCAAAAACTCTGTTTGAAGATCAGCTGGAAACAGTAAGCCAGGATTCCAAGAAATGGGGAACACAAGGCAAGAACATCGACTTTGCCTTACTGGTTGATGGTCTTGCAGCTGAACGAGAGCAAGGCATTACAATTGATGTTGCTTATCGATTCTTCTCTACTGATAGCCGTAAGTTCATCGTGGCTGACACGCCGGGACACGAGCAATACACACGCAACATGGTCACCGGTGCATCCACTGCAGATGTTGCCGTTATTCTGTGCGACGCGCGCCACGGCCTGCTGACACAGACTCGCCGCCATAGCTACCTGGCCTCCATACTGGGTATCCGGCATGTTGTGCTGGCTGTCAACAAGATGGATCTGATGGAATACGACGAGGGTGTGTTCGACAAGATCTGTGAAGAGTACGCACCGTTCGCAAAGTCTTTAGGGATAGAAAACGTCACCGCCATTCCCATGTCTGCACTGGATGGCGACAACATCACCGAACCCAGCAATAACATGCCCTGGTTTCATGGCACTACCCTGCTGTCATGGCTCGAAACGGTCAAGATAGATCACGAGCGCCGGCAGCAAGAGCCTTTCCGTTTGCCTGTGCAGTGGGTTAATCGCCCATCACTGGACTTCCGTGGCTATGCAGGAACCGTTGTTGGCGGCACCGTAACCGTAGGCGATGCCATTCGCATACAGCCATCGGGTCGTACCAGCAACATCGCCCGAATCGTGACCATGGATGGTGATCTTGACTCAGCCGTGACTGGCCAGTCAGTCACACTGACATTGACCGATGAGGTTGATGCCTCACGCGGTGATGTCATATCGGCAGGTGATGCACCTGCCAGTGTTGCAGATCAGTTCGAAACCACGATCGTCTGGATGCACGATGAACCGTTGTTATCAGGTAGACCCTACCTACTCAAGATGGGCACCAAAACCATCAACGCCACGGTCACCACCATCAAGCATCAGGTAAACGTCAATACGCTGGAAGAAAGTGCTGCGACACAACTGGAACTCAATGCTATCGGTATCTGTAACATCAGCACAGATCAGCCCATGGCTTTTGATTCGTATCAGGACAATCGCGACATGGGTGGGTTCATCCTGATTGATCGGATGACGAATGCAACCGTTGGTGCTGGCATGTTGCATTTCTCGCTTCGTCGTGCAGACAACATTCACTTGCAAGCTGTCGATGTCGACAAACGTGTTCGCGCAAGCCTCAAGAATCAGAAGCCCGCTGTAGTGTGGTTTACCGGCTTATCCGGTGCTGGCAAATCTACGGTTGCCAACCTTGTAGAAAAACAACTGGCTGCCAAAGGCCACCATACCTATCTGCTCGACGGTGACAACGTGCGCCACGGCCTGAATCGGGATCTGGGTTTTACGGATGCCGATCGCGTTGAAAACATCCGTCGTATTGGCGAGGTTGCCGGACTGATGGTGGACTCAGGCCTTATCGTTCTCACAGCGTTTATCTCGCCATTCCGTTCAGAGCGCGCGTTGGCCAGATCACTGGTGAGTGAGGGCGAGTTCATTGAAGTGCATGTGGATACGCCGTTGAGCATTGCAGAGGATCGAGATCCAAAAGGCCTGTACAAAAAGGCGCGTCGTGGCGAGCTTGCCAATTTCACCGGTATAGACTCACCGTATGAAGCACCAGAACAACCTGAGATATTGATTGACACCTCAGCGTTAAGTGCTGAACAGGCTGCAGAGCGTGTTGTTGCAGAACTTCGCAAGCGGGGTGTGCTGACAGCACCTGATAGCTAGCCAACGAGGACCGAAACCGCGTTGTGTCTTTGAACCAGTAGTGAGCCGGTGATAAGACACGACGCGGTCTATCGGCTTTGTTGGAGGCTTGTCAGCTTATCGCTTTAGAGGAGACTGTACGCGATGCTGATTAGTGGTATTTTTAGACGCTGATACTCTACAAAGCCTTGAAAATGCGACGCCTAATCATCGACACCGATACCGCTTCTGACGACGCTGTAGCAATCATGATGGCCATCGCGGCCAAAGACGTCTGTGTCGACGCACTTACCATCGTGGCGGGTAACGTCTCGTTGCGCCAGGCTAGCACCAACGCTCGCTTCACACTGGAAATGTGCAAGGCTCACGTGCCGGTATATGAAGGTTGTGATCGCCCCTGGCTTCGCGAGCCTAGCACTGCCCACTGGTATCACGGTAATGACGGTATGGGCGATATGAACTATTCGCCGCCGGTCAAAGGTGTTGAAAAGGAACATGCAGTCGATGCACTGATCAAGCGGTTTCGCGATGCGCCAGGCGACATTGATCTAGTCACGCTAGGGCCTCTGACCAACATTGCTACCGCCCTGTCTATAGAGCCACAATTGGCGCAGTGGGTTAATCACTGCTACATCATGGGCGGTTCTGCAGCCACCCTGGGCAACGTTACCCCTGCGGCCGAATATAATATCTGGTGTGACCCGGATGCCGCGAAGCGAGTCTTGCACTCAGGCATGTCCATTACGATGTTAGGGTGGGAACTGAGCTGCGATGAAGCCACATTGGATCGGGCTGAACAGGAAATCATAGCGTCACTGGAAACCCAATGCGCCCAGATTGCCATGGAGTGCAATCGCTCAGCACTGGATGCTTCAAGAGACTTGCAGGGGCAGACGGGCATGGCACTGGCCGACCCGGTAGCAATGGCGGTTGCCTTGTATCCACAGATCGCATCGAAAACGTGTCACTGCTTTGTCGATGTGGAGACCACTAGCGAACTGACTCGTGGCATGACGGTGGTAGACAGGAACGATGTCCTTGATGCTCCGGCCAATGCCACGGTGTGCCTGGAAATCAACGCATCAATATGGAAGCAAAAACTACTCGCCAGCCTGGGCGCTCTTCCCTGAAGCGCACCAGGCTGGAATCTGGCGTCACGCTACTTGACGCTGAGTGGGCCCCGCACGTTCGATGTTTTGTCGTCCGTATCGAACTGACTCTTCGATCGTGCCTCTGGTAACACCCAACTCAGCCAGTTCACGGTCTGAGTATGAACTGAGCTCGTTGATTGCTCTCTTGATTTCAGCGCTATCGCGTTTTCCGTCAACCACCTGTAGCGTACCTGGCACTTGCTTGAGTTCGTCTAGGGCAGCAGCGCTCGGAGATGGCTTTCTGACGCCGGTCAGCGCCACATCAGCTTCGCTTTCCGGCTTCCAGGGCCACGCAGAAATACCTTCTATCAGAAGGTAGCGAGAAATACCGAAGTCATCCAGCTGACGGTCAGTCATTTTCATCAACTCCTGGTGCGCAGCTCGTTGACCACGTCGTTCCATGGCATTGATGAAATTTTTCTTAAAGCTTGTAAAAATAGTCATGTCTTATCAGTTCCAGCAGGTTCATTGTATTGCCATTGAATTCATCAATAGCGTTTTCATGCACCCATTATGTCGACCACCGGAACGAATTAAACTCCCCATGCGTGGAACTATATTCGATACTTATAATCATCAATAGAGTTAAATACTAGTTATTACCCTCTGAAAATAACACAATCTGTCACATAATCATCTCTAACATGCCGGATGACAAGAGTTTGAGGCAAATGATGAAAAGTGCTACTTGCACCCCCAGGAAGAACCATTTCTCAGAGAGGTGCTGCACGAGATAACGACCTACAAAAGTCCCTACAGCCGCGAGCGGGACCAACACCAGGGACAGCTTAATTGTCGCCGCAGAGTAGGGGTGTAACGAGGAATACGGGATTATCTTGGCCAGATTGACAACCGCAAACAGGATGGTTGTGGTGCCGGCAAACACCAACTTGGGCAACTTCTGAGGCAGTACGTAAATCTGATAAGGAGGAGAGCCGGCATGCGATACAAAACTGGTGAAGCCGGATAGCACGCCCCACCCCATTCCCTTGATCAACGATGGCTGACTCGCCTTCAATCCCGCAGAGTTGCTGATCCAGCGGTAAAGGCAAAACCCGACACCCAGTAGGCCAATGAGTAGCGATACCATTTGATCTGACACAAATGCTGCTGTGCTCCACCCTGCTATCACTCCCAGTACGCCCGCTGGAATCAGGACCTTCAGATTTTCGCTGCTGAAATCGCGCCGGTAGAGCCAGACTCCGACAACGTCAGACAGAATGTAGATGGGCAGTAGAAGCACTGCGGCGGCTACCGGCGAGATGACCAACGCCAGCAACGGAACGCTGATCATGCCAATTCCCGGTAGTCCTCCTTTGGACAGCCCGACAAATAACGAGGCAAGGCACAGCAGCCACATCAAAGGGCCACCGGAAGCCAGGGAATCAATGGTTGGCATTACTAGGGTTAATCACTCTCGCACTGAATGGTTGACTGGATCCACGTCACGTTGTTGGTCTGAGGACCCGGTCTTTTGCCTTTCGTTATACAAAACAGGGTAGCGCTACTTTTGTCGCTCTCCGGAGTCGTACCATGTTCTGCACAGACGCTTTGAAAACACAGCACCCGGGATCAGAACAAGCATGGCCTGACGAGCGAGTTGCATGGGGCTATACCAATCCAGTTTTCTGACGGAGGTGATAACCGGATCGATCGCCACGATCTCAAAACTCATGTTGTTACGTCTACCCCATTTCTTGAGTTGACGTGATAGAAAAATTTCTTCTCCGGCATAGACTCGATCACTGAATCCACCCACGGCGTCAAAAGCATCACGTCGACAGAATACAAAACACCCAGCCGCCAGCTTACCGGTACGTGCAATCCGGTTCCAGAGCCTGATTCCTCTCATGGCGGATGCTGGCACGGCCCGATCAGGAGCAATCTCAGATCCGCCACCTACCACTTTATCGGAGTCGATTTTATCGAGCACATATTCCAGCAATCTTGCGCTGCAGGTTGTGTCTGCATCGAGAAATACCAGCATCTGCCCGGACGCAGATTTTGCACCACGGTTACGCGCTCGCGCAATTTGGTTGACGGGTTCGAACACCACGGTCGCACCACAACGCCTGGCGATCTCTGCTGTGTCATCTGTAGAGTTGTTATCCACCACAATGAGCTCACCGGTATGCTTTCCCCGAGTCTCGATCTCACGCATGGCTGCGGAGACCGAGACCAAAGTGTGCTTAATAAAGGATGACTCGTTCCAGGCAGGAATAATAAGTGAAAAATGCATTCAGGCCGGCGATTTAAGGACTTGACTGCTTCTACGTGGAAAACGTCTGTCCGGCCGTAGTGTGTCGTGTTTCCTGCTTCACGATAGCGGCAACAGTGGTTTCAAGATCCAGATGACCCACAACATGGCCACTGGCATCGACCACATTAACCACCCGCTGTTTCGCATCAGACATGACGCGAGCAGCATCCTGCAGGTTCTCGGTTCTGCCCACCTCTACAGTAGCCTGTTGATGCGCACCCGCAAGCATGACACTTTCAGTACGGATGACCCGGGCGCGGTTTACGTCCTTGACGAAGTTCTGGATATATTCATCAGCTGGTTCCATCACGATACTCTGACCGGTCCCCTCCTGAATGACCTCACCATCTCGCAGGATGGCAATTCGATCACCCAACCTCAGAGCCTCATCAACATCGTGTGTGATAAACACAATAGTTTTGTGTAATTCCTTTTGAAGATCCAGCAAGACCGATTGCATATCCATGCGTATCAATGGATCAAGCGCCGAAAACGCTTCGTCCATTAGCAACAACGGCGCATCGTTGGTCAATGCTCTAGCCAGTCCAACCCGCTGCTGCATACCGCCAGAGAGCTGATTAGGATAATTATCCTCAAAGCCTGACAAGCCAACACGATCAATCCAGCGACGCGCTTCGGTATCCTGCTTCTCCCGCGGCACGCCCTGAACCTCAAGGCCGTAGCCTACGTTATCTATAACGGTTCTATGTGGCAGCAAGGCGAACTTCTGGAATACCATCGCGGTTTCGTGCCGGCGAAAGTTACGCAAGGCCCCCGTGCGCATCTTGCAAACATCTTCGCCGCCGACTATAACTTCGCCGACCGTAGGATCAATCAGTCGATTGATGTGGCGAATCAGAGTTGACTTGCCTGAACCAGAGAGGCCCATGACCACTTGTATCGAACCTGCCGGCATGGACAGGTTGATATCTTTCAGCCCCAGCACATGCCCATGCTTTTCCTGCAGCTCTTGCTTGGTCATGCCCTCTTTAACAGCGGCCATGAAATGCTGTGGCCGGCGCCCGAAAATCTTGTAAAGCCCGTTTATTTCAACCGTTGAATTCTGTTCACCGGCCCCTGAATTATCATTTGCCATGAACAGTCTCCGAGTGAGATTGCAGGCGTTTTCCGTAAGCCTGACTTACACGGTCAAAAATGATGGCTACGCCAACAATGGCCAGTCCGTTGAACATGCCCAGCGTAAAATACTGATTGGCTATGGCCTGCAGTACGGGTTGTCCGAGACCTTTAACACCGATCATTGATGCGATAACAACGAGGGCCAGAGCCATCATGATGGTTTGATTGATGCCGGCCATGATTGTGGGCATTGCTAGTGGTATCTGGACGTTTTTCAAGCGTTGCCACGGCGATGATCCGAACGCATCAGCCGCTTCGAGTACCTCCTTGTCTACCATGCGGATGCCAAGATTAGTTAGCCGGATAATGGGTGGTATGGCGTAGATCACAACCGCCAACAGTCCGGGGACTTTACCTATTCCCAGTAGCATGACGACAGGGATCAGGTAGACAAAGCCCGGCATTGTCTGCATGACATCAAGCACCGGTGTCACCAGTGATTGCAGTTTGTCTGATTTGGACATGGCGATTCCTATCGGCAAGCCAAGCACAATGGATACAAAGGTCGACACCAGCATGATGGAGATTGTTCGCATGGTGTTGTCCCACATGTCGAAGTAACCGATCAGCACCATGGTGATCAGCGTCATCAGTGTGATTTTCCAACTTCGGGATGCAAACCAGGCAATTAACACTATGCCACCGAGAATGATGGGCCATGGGGTGTTGAGCAGGAATTTTTCAGACCAGATCAGCATCTGCTTGATAGGTTCAAAAATAGCTTCGACAGTGTCACCGTGCTCTCGCGTCCAGGCACGAAAGCCACCATCGATCGCTTTTTTCAGCTCTCGCAATGCCGTCTTGTCCATTGCAGGAAATTCAGTCAACCATTCCACAGCTCATTTCTCCCGGATTAAAAAGAGAAAGGCGACCGAAGCCGCCTTTCTTTTCACTGACTTTTCACAGCAGTGCTATTTACAGTGCTGCCTTGACGCTAGCCATGGCGTCTTCCGATACCCAGGCACCCCAAACATCTTCATAGTTCTCAAGAAAATGCAGAGCCGCTTCTTCACCGGTGGCCTGGTTATCAGACATCCAGGCCAGCAAGGTATTCACCGTTGTGTTTTCCCAGCTACGAGTAGAGATGTAGTCCATGGCGACACCCGCCTTTTCGGCAAAGTCGTCTGTAACGACACTGAACACTTCACTCTTCGCCCAACCATTGACTTGTGGATCTGCGCAATCCAATACGGCTGTGCAGGTATCCCACTGTTCCTTGTCATGCTCTCCCATGTCCAGCTTGACCATTTCGTAGCGACCCAGAATTGCAGTAGGTGACCAGTAATATCCCAACCAGCCTTCTTCACGTTCGTAAGCTTTGGCGATTGAACCGTCTAGTCCTGCTGATGAACCGGTATCGACCAGCTCAAAACCCTTCTCTTCACCGCCATAAGCTTTGAAAAGATTGCCAGTAGTTATCTGGCAGTTCCAGCCTGATGGACAGTTATGAACGGCGCCCAGAGAATCGTCTTCTGGGGCCGGGAACAGGTCGGGACGAGCCAATGCATCGGCAGGCGTCTTGATGTCTGGGTTGGCATCCGCCACATACTTGGGAATCCACCAGCCTTCCTCGCCACCATCTGAAAGGATCTCTGCTGCAATGATCATCTCGCCTTCAGCGACTGCCGCGTCAAGTGGCTCGCGAACAGCGTTGACCCACAACTCAGGGGCAAGATCAGGCTCACCTTTTTCGTTCATGGAGGTAAAAGTAGGCATGGTGTCGCCGGCGATAAGTTCCGCATTGCAGCCGTAACCTTCGCTCAGAATCATTTTATCAATTTCAGCAATGAGCTCGGCAGAAGCCCAGTTCATGCTCGCAATTGTTATGTCGCCACACTCTTCCGCGGCTACAGCATTCTGGCCTGCCATGAGACCGGCCACTGCTACAGCGCCAGCCAGATATCTTTTCTTCAACATAGTCTTCCTCGGGGGTTACGTTCGATATGCACTGACGCAATGGTACTTGTGTAGGCACAAGTGCATTGAGTGCAGGGACTAGAACGACGTGTATGTGTCGCGTCCAGAACATAACCATACCAGACTGCGCCATACAGTCCAATCAACCGGCAAAGATTTGAAGGTTCTTCACAGATCACTACATTTGCGATAGCGTGACGCAGCACACCTTTGACAACCGTCGCAGCTAAACCCTAGTGATGCACGTTGAGGTGATAGCGTTCGACGTGAACAAACGTGAAATCTGAGAGAGTACTTAATTCGGATGGCACTTAAATCTAGACATGAAAAAGCCGCTGCACACCAACGCTTTCAAAAACAGGCATGCAGCGGCTGAGAGAATCACTGCGCAATCATCTGCGCTGTGATTCAGTGACGAGACTAGTACCGGTAATGATCTGGCTTGTAAGGACCACTGGTGTCCATACCCAGGTAGTCGCTCTGTTCATTAGTCAATGACGTCAATTTCGCACCGATTTTCTGAAGATGCAGACGAGCCACTTTTTCATCAAGCTCTTTAGGCAGCACATGAACGTCGACGCTGTAGTTTTCACTACGCTCCCACAGTTCGATCTGTGCCAGTACCTGATTGGTAAAAGATGCTGACATGACAAAGCTCGGGTGACCTGTACCACAACCCAGATTTACCAATCGGCCTTCAGCAAGCAAGGTAATACGCTTGCCGTCGGGGAAGATAACCTGATCAACTTGTGGCTTGATGTTCTCCCACGTGTACTGCCGTAATCCCGCTACATCGATTTCATTGTCAAAGTGACCAATGTTGCAGACGATGGCCTCGTTTTTCATCTTCTTCATATGATCGTGGGTTACCACGTTCACGTTGCCACTGGCAGTAACCACGATATCTACCTGATCAGCGATATCGTCCATGACAACAACTCGATAACCTTCCATCGCAGCTTGCAGAGCACAGATAGGATCGACTTCCGTCACCCATACAGTTGCCCCCATTCCGCGGAACGCCTGCGCACAGCCCTTGCCCACGTCACCGTAGCCCAATACCACGGCAACCTTGCCGGCAATCATGACGTCGGTAGCGCGCTTGATACCATCAAGCAACGATTCGCGACAACCGTACAGATTATCAAACTTGGATTTTGTCACTGAATCGTTGACGTTGATTGCAGGTACTTTCAGCGTACCCTTCTTTGCCATTTCAACCAGACGATGCACGCCGGTAGTGGTCTCTTCTGACAGTCCCTTCACACCTTCCATCAGCTCTGGGTAATCGTTGTGCATCATGGTGGTCAGGTCACCGCCATCATCGAGAATCAGGTTAGGCACCCAACCGTCAGGGCCTTTGATGGTCTGGTGGATACACCAATCCGCTTCTTCCTCCGTTTCGCCTTTCCAGGCAAAAACCGGCGTTCCACCAGCCGCAATCGCCGCTGCTGCGTGGTCCTGCGTAGAGAAGATGTTGCACGACGACCAGCGTACTTCAGCGCCTAACGCATTCAGTGTCTCGATCAGTACTGCGGTCTGGATGGTCATATGCAAACACCCGGCAATACGTGCGCCCTTGAGCGGGTGCTTGCCGGCGTACTCTTCACGCAGTGCCATCAATCCTGGCATTTCGTGTTCAGCCATGGCAATTTCCTTGCGGCCGAAGTCCGCAAGGTTGATATCAGCAACTTTGTAGTCGCCACTCATGTCTTTCGCAGAAGCGTTCATTAATCCGTATTCCTTGTAGTTGTTTGTAAGCTTGAATCAGTATTTATTCAGGAAAGTCCGGCCGCTTGACGCAGAGCGTCCGCGCGGTCAGTTTTTTCCCAGGTAAAGTCTGGAATTTCACGGCCAAAATGGCCGTAAGCAGCGGTTTGTTGGTAGATTGGGCGGATCAGATCCAGCATGGTGACAATGCCATAGGGGCGCAGATCGAATACGTCGCGAACCAGTTCTTCGATTCGTCGATCATCAATCTTTCCCGTGCCGAACGTCTCAATGCTGATCGAGGTTGGCTCAGCCACACCAATAGCGTAAGAGACCTGAATTTCACACTTGTCTGCAAGCTTGGCCGCTACGATATTTTTCGCAACATACCGACCAGCGTAGGCTGCGGAGCGATCTACCTTGGACGGGTCCTTGCCGGAGAATGCACCACCACCGTGTCGCGCCATTCCGCCGTAGGTGTCAACGATGATCTTGCGACCGGTTAATCCGCAATCACCTACCGGACCACCGATTTCAAAGTAGCCAGTGGGGTTGATATGAATCTTCTCTTGCGGGCAACCTGCGAGCCAATCGGCTGGCAATACCGGCTTGAGGATGTGTTCCATCACCGCTTCTCGAATGTCGCTCAGGCTAATACCCGGATCATGCTGGGTGGACAGTACGAGTCCATCAATGCCAACAGGCTTGCCATTCTGATAACGCAGAGTGACCTGACTTTTAGCGTCTGGGCGCAGCCAGCTCAGTGTACCGTCGCGGCGTACTCTGGATTGTTGCTCGACGAGTCTGTGAGAATACGTGATGGGCGCTGGCATCAGCACCTCGGTCTCGTTATTTGCGTAGCCGAACATCAAACCCTGATCGCCGGCACCCTGCTCCTCCGGAGCGGATCGATCCACACCTTGCGCAATGTGAGGAGACTGTTTGCCGATACCGTTCAGGACTGCACAGGTATCACCGTCGAAGCCGACGGCTGAACGATCGTAGCCGATCTCCCGGACCGTCTTGCGCACCAGTGCTTCGAGGTCAACATAAGCCGTTGTGGTGATTTCTCCCGCGATGATAACCAGGCCTGTCTTGACCATGGTCTCGCAGGCCACTCGCGCGCCCTTGTCTTCGGCCAGAATTGCATCCAGCACCGCATCGGAAATCTGATCGGCCATTTTGTCCGGATGACCCTCGGACACCGATTCAGAGGTAAAAATGTAGTCTTGCGCCATTACACGTATCTCGTTTAGGTTATTCGGCATTGTACCTATAAACACATAAGGATTTGTTTATATCACTGTTTCCTGACCGGCAAAAGCTGTTCTGACAGCGCAATTTGCACCAAATAAGGGGACTCTCACCCGTATAATGATGTTTTCCGATCCGATATCACCAGAATCAATGACTTTGCACGACCACCTTGAAAACATGAAGTCGTGCACATTTTTAGTATTGAGCCAGAGCTGCCAGCACCCCGCAAGCATTGCGCCAATCGGCTCTTCTGATGTAGTCGCGTTAACCGTCTGATGCCGACAAGGCTGCACTCAGATGATTCTCAATCGCACATCTTCCGGGCAATCGTGGCGTTGGGGATGCTGGTAGTGGGACTGTCTGGCTGTAACCGGACGCCCGAGACCACTCAAGTATCCGAGCGCCCTCAATCGATCAACCAGTCAAGCCTGGCTGTCACGCAGCCCCGTCCCAGCAGGTTCGGACTCAGAGCACGAGTGGCCTATGCAGACATCGAAGCCATAGCAGCCAGTGAACTGCCTGACTCATATTCTGTGGTCGACTCTCGCCGTTTGTGTAAACGTGTCATCGGTATCAAGGCGTGCGGTACCGCCAACTGGGATCTCACCGTCACACGCCGTGGTACTCCACAGATTAGCGGTAACAACCAGCTCGTCTCGATCAGGACGCCGTTAGCGTTTGACGGGGTGGTGGGTATGGACGGTAAAGTGGCGAGAGCGCTTGGCCTGGCAGCCCTGGAGGTTCAGGGTTCTGTGGTCACTCACGTCACACTCGGGTTGACTCTGCAGGACAACTGGTGCCCCACTTTGAATGCCACAGTCACCTACAACTGGATAGAAGAACCCACTGTCGTGTGGCGGAACAAGATGGATTTCAATCTGGAGACCATCGTTAACGATGCTCTGGATAAACAACTCGCAACGCTAGAACCTCGATTGAATCGTGCAATCGACTGCGAAGAATTTCGTAGTCAGCTTGCCAAATACTGGCGCAGCTATACGTTTGCGCTAGACATACCTGCGGCAGATGCTGTCGACAACGCGCAGCAAGTGCATCTGAATATTGTGCCTAAGGGGTTCGCGTTTTCAGGAATTCGAACAGAACCAGACAAGCTCGGTGTCAGCTTCGCTCTGGACGCCACAACCGTCGTTGCCAGTGCACCCTTGATCGAAGAAGCAATACCACTGCCAGCTCTGAAAGAGGTCGGGTTTCAGGATAGCAAGACCATTTTCGATATCCTTTTGCGTGCTGATTACACCCAGTTGCAAGCAGCCATACAGCCCAGAGTGACGGGCAAGTCCTATTCATCCGACTCTCCTGCCGGCAACGTTACAGTCACCCTCACATCCATTGATTTTTCAGGCAATCCGGACGGCATCACTGTGGCTCTGGGCTTCACAGCAAAATTGCCTACGAACAGGCGTGATACCACGGGCATTCTCTACCTGAACGCTACACCGGTTGTTGACACCGAGCTTGAGCAGCTGTCCTTAAGCAACGTCAGGCTGTCCAAGGTACTCGATTCAACACTGTGGGATCTGGTCAGTCGTGTTTTTGAAGGACAGATCATTTCAGCGATCGAACGCAACGCCGTCTTTGATCTGGCAGATCGCACACGGCAACTGGAACAACGGCTCATCGAGCAACTTCATGACCCCGCGCGAACGGGCGGTTTGAACGTCGTGGCGCAAGACCTGAATATCAAACTGCTAGAGATTATCCCTGAATACAATGCATTGGCGGCTCGCGCTCGCGTAAGCGCCGAACTGGATCTCGACATCCCGTTAACGGTCATTCAGAAACCGTTGCAGTAACCTTTCAATACTATGTAACCGGCAGACGAGGAAATTTGCGTGGCAAAGTCACTACAGGAACAATTGCGCCAGGCTGGCATAGCGAGCCAGAAGCAAGTGGTTAAAGCGCGTAAGGCGCAGAACACAAAAGAGAAGATGCAACGCAAAGGCGTTGCTGTGGAAGATGAAACAGCAGATCTGGTCAAGCAACACAACGCCGAACAGCTGGAGCGCGACCGCATTCTCAATGAAGAGAAACATCGAGCCTCTGAACTGCGCGCCATTCAAGCGCAGATACAGCAGCTGATCGAAATGAATGCCGTGGATGAACGCGGCGATGTCGACTTCCGATTCGATACAAACGGTGTTATTAAAAGTCTGATGATGACCGAAGAATTGCGCCGTGCTCTGGTCAGAGGATCACTGGCTATCGTGGGTAAAGACAAAACCCTGTCAGTTGTACCCACCAAGGTAGCCAGCAAGATCGGCGAACGTGATGATTCATGGGTGTTGTTGATGAATACCTCAGCCGAATCGGCGACTGATATCGACGATGAATATGCAGGTTACGACGTACCCGACGACCTGATGTGGTGAGTGCAATGTAACGTGACAGGTAAACCCTAGTGATGCATAAAATTTCGAGTCCAGAAGCTTATAGAGCTGTATATAAGGCGCTGCACGGAGTTTTTACTGGATTGAGCCTAGTCACTCTAGGTGAGATCCAGAAAAAATGAGTACA
>Ga0115031_1000505_pt1 | contig 28055 bp, 22 predicted proteins | sample Maine_Asex4_meta_FD_87301 | JGI IMG/M metagenome (GOLD analysis project Ga0115031, IMG submission 87301) | Marine algal microbial communities from Maine, USA - Maine_Asex4_metaG | ecosystem: Host-associated > Algae > Red algae > Unclassified | place: Maine, USA | collected 2015-01-05
AATAGCGCACTTGGATTTTCGAGGACCTATGTTGGCAAATTTTGCACGCGGCGGAATATTCTTTTCTTACATAGCTTATTTATTTTTCTTTTCAAAAATAGTTCCGCTAACCAATTTAGCTTACGTTCAAATAATCGCTGCGGGAGTTGGAAGTCTTGTTGCTTTTATATTTGCGGCTAAATATTACCAATTCAGTAAAAATATAGATTGGAACTGGGTAAAAAAACTTCTTCGCTATGGTTCGTTTACTTTTTTAACTAATCTAAGTACTATGCTTTACAAGAGTATCGACAAATGGATGCTTGGCATCTTGTTGTCCCCTGTGAGTGTAGGCCTCTATGAAATTTGCATGAAAGTAAATAATTTGCTGGAAGCACCTACGCAGGCGATAGCTCAAATAGTGTTCCCGAAATCTGCTCGTAAAGGCGAGCGTGAGGGCCCCGAAGCGATTAAAAAACTATATGAGGGCGCAGTGGGTGCAATCTTGGCTTTGGTCATACCAGCTGTATTGTTCGTGTTTTTATTCCCTAACTTTATAGTAGTCTTCCTTGGAGGAGAAGATTACATGGCTGCCGCTTCTATATTGACAACCACTGTTTTCTATGCACTATTTTTGCCATTTGCCAATCAGTTTGGGACTATTCTAGACTCTATTGGGAAACCTGAGACAAATTTATTCTTTACTTTATTAGGAGCTTTGATAAATGTAGCCGCTAATTATGTATTTATCACGCAGTACGGTGTAATTGGAGCGGCCTACGGGACAATATTTACTTATGTGATTACATTTGTGTTAAACCAGATAGTGCTCAACAGGATGTTTAATATCAATTGGTGGAATGCAATATTGGCAATACCCAATTTCTATAAAATGGCATTTGGAATTATTTTTGGTAAAATTAAATTGAATAAGCCATCAGTTGATGATGTCGAAAAAACTACTATTCACAAAAAGGAAGAGATAATCAATAAGTAAACAGATTGTTATAATCATGAAGCGTAACGTAGATATTATTTATTTCACTTTATTTAGATGGAAAAGCGAGTTTTCCTCTATCTCACATGCTTTCGGTAAAGAGCTAGCTAAGCAAGGTGCACGAGTATTCTACATTGGTCACCCGTTTACTTACAAATATCTCCTTTCTTCTGATACCAGAGGTCAACTCAATGGGAGTTTAACCCAAGCGTTGAAACTACAGGAAGAAAAGGTGGAAAATGTATCGCCTGATTTTCATTCTATGATCACGCCTTTGGTGGCTCCAATCAATTGGTTGCCACCTGGGAAATTGTATAATTATTATCTTCAAAGAAATGAGGATAAAATTAGGGCTGCAATTGATGAAATAATAGATACCTACGATATTAAAGAATATATATTCATTAATTGCTTTAATCCTTTCTTTCCTTATGTCGCTTCAAAGAAGTTACCCCCACTCATAAATATATATCAAAGTGTTGACGATATCTCTCAGAATGCTTACACTTTGAGACATGGATATGAGTTGGAGAAAAAAATAGCTAGAGCTGCAGATATGATATTGGTAACAAGTACCAATCTTAAAGAGATCATGTCGCAGTATAATAAGGAAATTGAAATATTGCATAACGCTGCTGATGTAGATAACTTTAGCAGAGCTATGACCGATAGCTTTGAGAAACCAGCTGAACTAGAGCATATATCTGGGGATATTATTGGTTTCACAGGCGCGCTAGACCCACTGAGAATAAATTATGAACTACTTACTGCTATTGCAGATAAGTATCCTGATAAGACCTTGCTACTGGTTGGGCCTTATCAAGAAGAGCTGGTAGAAGCGTCTGGGCTTAGTAATAGGGATAATGTTGTATTGACTGGATCCAAACATATTTCTGTGCTTCCTAGTTATGTCCATTTTATGGATACCTTAATTATTCCATTCAATTGTAACCAATTAACTAAGAGTATCTATCCTTTGAAAATAAATGAATATCTTGCCTCTGGTAGATCTGTGATTTCAACTAACTTTTCCATTGATATAACTGGATTTAAAGATGTAATCCATTTAGTAGATAGCGATGAATCGTTTCTTGAAATAATACCTACTGCTTTACAAGATAAAAGCCCAGCTGCCATGCAGGCTAGAATAGATAAAGCAAGAACCAATACTTGGGAAAAGCGTGTTGAGCAGTTTTGGCAGATTATTAACAGACAACTGAATATAGACGATGGTCTAGAAAATAACCCTAAATTTGCAACCAAGAAAAGCAGTAAGATAGATGAGCTTACTTAGAGATAAGATAAATACGAGCCCCGGATTTAAGCGATTTGTGCATCGCTTGCTGGTACCCAAAAATGACTACCGTCCTAGATGGTGGGTTCGCCGTTTGTTGAATCCATTGATGACCATCAAAAAAGGAAAGAATACGTCAATTAGGTACAGCGCGCGAATGGATATTCTACCCAAGTTTCTTTTTTATTTAGGTGATCATGGTATAATTGAGGACTATTCTGTGGTCAATAATATTCTTGGAGATGTAGTTATTGGCAATAATTCTCTCATCGGATTACGCTGCACCATCATAGGACCAGTAGAAATAGGAAATGATGTACTCCTCGCGCAAAACATAGTCCTTTCAGGGCAAAACCATGGATACGAAAATATTCATGTTTCCATTAGAGAACAAAAAAGTGTAACGAACAAGATCACCATAAAAGATGGGGCGTGGATCGGTGCAAACGCAGTCATAGTCGCAGGTATTACAGTTGGAAAGAATAGTATAGTAGCTGCGGGCTCAATAGTTACTAAGGACGTCCCTGATTACTGTATAGTAGGTGGAAATCCAGCCAAATTAATCAGAACCTATAATCATGACTCTGAGGAGTGGGAGAGAGCCAAAGCTGAAGTGCTAGGTAGTACGCTTTAAATAAAAGAATGAACAAACAGAGATGAAGGATAAAGATAAATTTGAACTCACACAGAAAGAAAAACTCATCGAGTTTTTTGGATATCTCTTGCCTGGATTACTGCTAATCGCATTGTTTGCCAAAATAGTTATTTTTTAATCAGATTCTCTAATGGCGCAAACAGCTTCTATATTAGAATGGTTTCGTACCAAGATAGTAGTGGAAAAGTTAAACAATCCACTAGGCTTTGCTTTGATTATTGGCATTACAAGTATGCTAGGACTAGCGATTGCTTTTCTTGGGATCAAAATGGGTGTTCTTCTTTTTTCTGCTATTGTTGCTGTACCCTTGATGATTTGGGTATTTGTAGATGAGCAGGTCGGCCTTGCAGTATGCCTGGTCATAGGATTTTCAATTCAGCTTAGTTATAAATTCGGGGATTATCCAGTAGGAACATTATTGGATGGACTCACTATGTTTATGGTGCTCGCTGTGTTTGTAAAACAAATACAAAAACAAGATTGGAGCTTTGCGAAAAGTCCTATCAGCTACTACATTATGGGCTGGATGGGCTATAGCCTTATTCAAGTGCTTAATCCAAATGCGCAATCAATATTAGCCTGGGTATATACCGTCAGGTCAATGACTCTACTGATACTGCTCTACTTCGTTTGCTGCTACGCATTCAGTTCCTTAGAGCGGATAAAATGGATTTTGAAATTTACTGTTTTTTTGACACTACTGGCTGCTTTGTATGGTTTAAAACAAGAATGGATGGGGCTAGCGGATTGGGAAAGAGCTTGGTTATATGCTGACCCGTTAAGAGCAGAGTTGATCGTACAGTGGGGTAGAGAGCGGGTATTTTCTATATTTTCTGACCCAACTACTTTCGGTATACTCATGGCCTATATGGCTGTGTTTTGTGTGGTACTCGGAATGGGTAACGCATTTAAACCATGGCAACGAGTAGTACTCATGTTATCTGCTGCGGCAATGACTTTATCTATGATATACGGAGGCTCAAGAACACCAGTGGTCTTGATACCTGCGGGATTCGCTTTTTATGTCATACTTACCATGAGAACGGACATTATGATCTTTACTGGTATATTTTTCATTTTTGGTGGTGCATTGATGATGAAAGGAACTTCTAATCCAGTGATCTTAAGAATACAGTCTGCCTTTAATCCCTCCGAAGATGCCTCTTTTGAGGTACGAGAAAAGAGTCAAGAAATGATCAAACCTTTTATCCAAAAAAATCCTTTCGGTGCGGGTATGGGGACAACAGGAATATGGGGTCGACGCTTTTCTCCAAATCACTGGTTAGCTGCTTTCCCACCTGATAGTGGATATGTTAGAGTAGCTGTAGAAATGGGCTGGATAGGACTGATTCTCTATATGGCTATGCTATTTAAAATACAGCAACAAGGGGTGTACTACTATGTTCGGGTAAAAGACCCCCAGATAAAAACCCTTTACTTAGGCTTAAACGTGATAGTATTTTTGTTAATAGTGGCAAGTTTTCCCCAAGAAATTATAATTTTGCTTCCCACTAGTATAATTTTCTATATCTCTGCTGCAGCTATAGTGAGATTAAAAGATTATGACCCCGCCTTTAATGAAGTTATTGCAGCTGAACAAGAAGCCAATCTGAAACAAGAACAAAAAGAAAAAGAAGAAATGCTGGCTTCAGCAGATTAAGTAACAACACTCAATATTCTTAGATTATGAACCGAAGAGCAAATTTCATTTTTTGTGTATTGATCGCTTCGATCAGTTTCGCAATGCCGCGCCTTTCCGCTCAGCTGGTAAATTCGGATACCTTAGTATATCCACTATCCACTGCTGGACAATCTTTTGAAAATTATCTAGTAAGCCTTGCTTGGGAGAATAATCCAGCGTACAAGATTTATGCAAGTAAACTCAATATCGCACAGAGCGAAGTAATCATCGCTAAACGAGCATGGGCAGATGATTGGAACATTACATTGAATCTCAATGAGAATAATCTCCGAAGTACAGAAATCGATTCCTTAACCGGCGTAGCTATCGGCGTCTTAAATGATGAAGGCTTAGAAGAAGTAGCTAGAGATCTTATGAACTCTGAACAGGCGCTTATTGCTAACAATTTCCCCCGATATAATTTTGGTCTTTCACTTAATCTTGGATCCCTTATAACGCGTGGAAAAGAAGTCAATATCGCCGAACAAAAACTGTTCATAGAAGAGTTTTCTAGAGATCAGGATAAGCTGGATATTCGTTCAAAAGTTTACCGAGCTTACGCAGAGTACACTCAAGCAATTAAGCTTTTGAAGATCCGTACGAAAGCAGAGCAAAATGATAAAGATATGTTGGATCTCATGGAGACTAGGTATAAATCAGGATCCATACCATTTGATGATTATGCCCAAGCTAAAACAAGTTATAATAATGCTTTAGAAGCACTTACCGTTGGAGAAGAAAAAACTGCCCTAGCGAAATTAGCACTTGAGCAACTGATTGTGATCCCACTTTCTCTAGCGAAGTTTCACTACGATGAAACAAATGGACAATAGAGAGCATGTTCAATTATCAATTATCAATGAAGAATTATTAATGAACAATTATCAATGACAAATTGAACATTAAAAAATTGGGCATTGATAATTGAGTCCACTCCGAAAACTGACGAATTGCATAAAATGGAATATTTTGGATGTGATCTTCCGATGCGTAGCAATATTGATCCTGTGGATCAATATAGGAAGGGAACTACTGCTAGCTAGCAGTAGCATGCAATATCTCTCTGTGATGCCTGAGCATCAGTGAATTGAGAAAATGAAAAATATCGCCAAAAGAAACATTTTTGGTTTTGTGAGTTTTCGGAGTGGACTCATAATTGATAATTGAAGATTGATTAAGCTTGTGCAGTCGGCGTACTAAAACTCATGTTTGGAGTAGGCTGTGCAGAATCCTTGATCTTCCCATACTGCGCCTCATACTTCTTGACATTGTCGTTGAGCGCAATCAATAAGCGCTTGGCATGAGTAGGTGTAAGGACGATGCGAGATTTCACTTTCGCCTTAGGAACGTTGGGCATCATGCGTATAAAATCTACTACGAACTCACTATTGGAGTGAGAGATAATTGCCAGATTAGAGTACGTACCTTCTGCTATCTCCTCTGGTAAATCTATATTAAGTTGACCTTTCTTAGGACTTTCTTTTTTCTCTGCCATTTTTTAATTTTTAGTAGTTATTTACTTTATATTAACAAAACTAGTGAATCTTAAGTTTATTACGCTTAAATAGAAGAAGTGATGCAAGAATATTTTGATTATAATAAAAAACTGTGGAATGCTAAAGTCCCTATCCATATAAATACGGAGCTTTATAGTATGGAAGCATTCATGGCGGGGGAGACTTCGCTGGACAAAGCATCCTTAGCCTTACTCGGAGATATAAAAGGCAAGAAAATATTACATTTACAATGCCATTTTGGACAAGATAGTTTGTCCATGGCGCGTATGGGGGCGGAGGTAACAGGAGTGGATATCAGTGATAAAGCCATTAAAAAAGCACAAGAACTAAATGAAGAACTGGGGCTCGATGCGCAGTTTGTACAGTGCAATGTGTATGATGCAATCGAATGTGTAGAGGGCAAATATGATATCGTCTTTGCGTCCTATGGGACTATTGTTTGGCTCCCAGATCTTGATAAATGGGCGGCAATCATTGCACATTTTTTAAAGCCAGAAGCTAAGCTTGTATTTCTTGATTTTCACCCAGTATTGGATATGCTCAATTGGGATAATTGCGCGTTTGAGTATAGCTACTTCAATACTATTACTCCATATATGGAGGAGACCCAAGGAACCTATGCAGACCAAAAGGCGGACATAAAAATGAAGGAGTACTTTTGGACGCATAGCTTGGCGGAAGTGATAGAAGCGCTGAATAGGGCAGGACTTCAGATGAATCAAATGCAAGAATATGACTATTCCCCCTACAATATATTTGGGGAAATGGAAGAGCGAGCTACGAAGGAATTTACCATCAAAAAGATGAGAGTAGCATTCCCATATATGTACAGTTTGGTGTATAAAAAGCTATAAATCAACAATTAGGAGTTATGGGTTTTAAGATCGGAAAATAAAATAGATGGCGCAGGCTCAATCTTATTTCGTATATTTACAAACACCATAACAGTAAGTGAAACGATCTTTCGAAAACCAAATCCTACTGAAGACGGGTATTTACCTATCTTTTATGACACTCTTTCTGTGTTTAGGGGCTTGCTGCTTATATACCTCTAAGACGCCACCAGTACCAGAAATCACTCCGAATTATCTCAGTGATAGGAAAGGGAGAGATACCACACAAAATTATTTATCCACCTTATATAGAGCTACGTCTTTGAAAGACGTGGACTTTCCCATAATTTCTGATAGCTTATTGATGGCACTCCAACATCATCAGAAATTACTGAGAATTCGGAAACAACGCACAGTTCAGAACTTTGATAATCTGGAAATAAATCTTTCGGAGCTTAAGAGAACGATAGATATATTGATGGCTATTAGAAGTAATCCTGACTCGATTTCTCAACTGATGGCTTATCAAATAGCTGGTGAAAATAAGTCGGGAAATGTAAAATTTACAGGTTATTATACTCCACTCATACAGGTAAGGAAGAAAAAAAATAAGGAATATAAATATCCGATTTATGCCAAACCCACACACTTTATAGGGACTATGCCTACCCGGAAAGCCATCGACTTTGAAGGTATCTTGGATGGACAAGGTCTAGAGTTAGCCTATGCGAAAAACCGCTTAGACATTTATTTTATGCAAGTACAAGGCTCAGGCTACGTGCAGTACAGAGATGGTACAACACAAATGTTTGGCTACGGCGGATCCAATGGTCATCCCTATCGCAGCATTGGCCGATATTTAAAAATGAACGATTATAAAATCAGTAGTATTTCGGAAAAAGGAATACGTAGATTTTTTGAAAAGCGACCGGATCTTATTTCTGCAGTATTGCCAAACAATAATAGTTACTCTTTTTTTAAGCCGAGAAATACGCCGCCAAAAGGTGCGGGACATGTTCCCTTGTTGGGCGGAATATCTATGGCAGTCGACCGTCGATATATTCCATTGGGAGCCACTGCACTCGCAAGTATCCCTAAATATGATGAGAACTATGACCTTATTGGACACGAATTGAAGTTACTTCTCGCACAGGATGTCGGAGGTGCCATCAAGGGAGCGGGGCATATAGACCTGTACATGGGCGATTCTGATGATGCAAGGGCAGCTGCCTCTAAGTATTACCACTATGGTAAATTATGGATACTCTTACCAGCTACATCCGCAGACAAAAAACCCGTAACGGTATCTGCATCAGAGGATATAAATATTTAATAAATTAGTATATAATTTGTTGACATTTATTTTTTCTTCCCGTATATTACATATGTCTTAGGTAATTTTAGGAGCATTATGTTATTGTTTACTACCTAATTTTTTATTTAATCTGAGAATATCCCAAGCATATCGTTCATGACCACAAGAAGTAATTCAGGTGCGGAAAATCCTAATGATGTACAGTTAGGTAAGCAGAGAAAAAGCAGTATACAGAAAGTACTTTCGAATTTGCCCCACAAATCGAAGGACAATTTCATGCTTATGCTCTTGTTTGGGATGGGCATTTCTGGTTTTATATATATACTAACAGTTCCTGTTGGGAACAACTTAAATAAAAGTTCTCTTCTAGAAAAACTTTTCAAATCAACGGAAGGAAAATCCATTACAGCAAATTTTATCAAGAGTAATTTTGTTAAAGTAGACGGAAACCTCACAGCGAATTCCTTTATCGTTTTCTCTTTCCAAAATCTGGTCGATGACGCTAAGTATGAGGTACACTTTGGCGACAATACTGTTTTACCAGTTACCTCAGACCAAATTCAGCACACGTATATTACCTCAGGCACCTATAAGATGGAATTGAAAAAAATAAGCGAATTGCGCACCACTGTAGTGCATTGCGAGTATCTAAACATCCAGTAGGAAAATTCCGAACGCTATAATATCATTTCATACCTAAGATTTTTGAATATATCTTTTCGACCTCTTCTGGCCGCCGTTATACGCAGAGGGCAGAAATAGATGGATAAAAAAATTGCTTCTCCAAGTTTTGATGGGAACTAAAATATGTCTAGCTTTAGAGAAGTAATTAATGTAAATGATAAATCAGCTAAAACATATTGTTGAACGCCATGCATTTGGTGTCTGTGATTACATCGCCATGAAGATGGGCATCGCCACCTCTAGAGTGCGTCTATATTTTATTTACATGACATTTGCTGCGCTAGGATCCACGGTATTGGTTTACCTATTTATGGCGTTTTGGCTCAATGTAAAGGCTTACATCCGACAGACTAAAAACTTCGTTTGGAGAGAGTGATATCAGCATGCACTTATTGCTCAAAGGCAAATTGAATAATATTTGCACCCATTCTTAAAGCCTGTGTTCTCAACTCTTCTGGGTCTTTATGTACCGCTTGATCCTCCCAGCCATCACCCAGATCTGACTCATAGGAATAAAAACAAATCATGCGGCCTTCATAGATCAAAGCTAGGCCCTGCGAAGGCTTATCGTCGTGCTTATGTATTTTAGGTACTCCGTCCTTAAATGCAAATCGCTGACTGTATATCGGATGCGAGAAAGGCAATTCCTCAAACTCCAACTCAGGAAAAACTTCTTTCATCGCAATACGCACAAATTTATCCATTCCGTAGTTGTCATCAATGTGTAGAAATCCACCCGCCATCAGATAGTTACGCATATTTTCTGCATCAGCTGAAGAGAAGACCACATTTCCATGACCCGTCATATGCAGCCACGGGTAGTTAAATAGGTCCGCTGAGCCGACCTCCACCGTCGCATAGTCTTTCTCAAAATTTGTCCCCAAGTTTTCATTACAAAACTGTGCAAGGTTGGGCAACGCAGTAGGATTTGCATACCAGTCGCCACCACCCGAATATTTCAATAGTGCCAACTGAAGTGGTGCATTATCACGGATAGACGCAGCGCTTCCGAGAAGTGTTATCGCTAAAAGACAAAACAAATATTTATGCATAAATCAGTTTTATATAAATCTTAAACGAAGATAAGAATAAATACGTTGTCTTATTTAAGGATAATTTGGGCGCATCCCTTCGGGTCGGGCTTCTCCAGGCTCCGTATACTCTCGGTATCCTGAGGGCGGCTAGTCAGCACTTCCATTTCATTACACTGCTGACTAGCCGCCCTCAGGACACTGACCGCTATCGCAGTCACCTTGCATATCCCTTGCGCGGGGAATCTGGGTAGGGATGAAGCAAATGGAAATAGCTTGGGTAATCTTAGCTTCTTCGGGTGGTTAAATAAAAAGACAAAACGGACTGGATTAAAAACAGTACCAACTAGGATATAAAGAAAAAAAAAAGCTTATCCGACCATTTTTATTGGGCGGGATATAAAGCTTGTCCGACCAAGTTTAACGGGCGGGACATAAAGCTTTTTATGGGTAAATTCACCTTCCCAATCCGCGGCGGCGAAAGCCAGAGCACGACAAACCGGAGGTGCGTAGGGCTGAAGGATCGAAACGGCATCCCGCAAGACGCATGCGAATGCGGCTCTGCGGGATATAGTGTAGAGCCTGACCTCCAGGTCGACAGACCAATGAGGGCCGCCCCAAATGAGTAATACAAACAAGTAAATAGTGTAGACTTCCTAAGTGCGACGATCTCTAAGATATAGCCTGTAATGTATGTATCACACTGCAAGCAAATACCCCAGCCGTTTCTGTTCGCAAGCGCTCCTTACCCAAGCCCGCCGATACAAAACCTGCCCCCAATGCCAACATAATTTCATCTTTACTAAAGTCTCCTTCAGGGCCAATGATAATGTGAATATCCGAATCATTTTTTTGATACAGGGTAGCTAAGTGCGGATTGGTATCGTAAGCGCAGTGGCAAATATATTTTGATCCAGGTAGCTCCTGCGCTAGATATTTCTTGACGACGGTCAGCGAATGAAGCGTAGGAAGATATACCTTCTGAGACTGCTTAGTAGCTGACAGGATAATTTTCTCTAGACGATCTGCCTTGATAATTTTTCGTTCACTGTGCTGGCAGAGTAGGGGGGTGATACTACTTATGCCCAGTTCGCAAGCTTTCTCTATACACCATTCTAGGCGGCTGATATTCTTAGTAGGGGCTATAGCGAGATGCACGTTATAGGGTGTTTTAGGAAAGTGCGCTGTCTTTACAATAGAGGCTTGAACCTCTCTTTTTGTGATTTGCTGAATTTTAGCAGTATACAAGTTGCCGTTTCCATCGAAGGCCTCTAGAGAATCGCCCATTTGCATTCGCAATACCTTGGCGCAGTGCCTCGACTCCTCCTCTTGTAAATGCAGCAGATTACCTGCCACCTGATGTGTATAGAACCTATGCATGGGGCAAAAGTAAGAATTAGAACCATTCTGACCCTTAAGGCTTAGGTATTAATCGAAAGCTTTAGCAGATCAGCCGAGTATTAGGCTATCCTTAACGAATTTTTGAGGCTATAGGCAAAAGAATATTATCTTTGCCAGCGTTTGGAGAGGTGTATAATCACAGCATTTCGAGAAAACAATACAAAGCAAATAGATAAATGGGTATATTAATCGTTATAGGACAGCTTTTTTTAAGTCTTTCCATCTTGATCGTCTTACATGAGTTCGGTCATTTTTTACCAGCAAAATTGTTCGGAACTAGAGTTGAAAAATTCTACCTCTTTTTCGATCCATGGTTTTCTTTGTTCAAAGTGACGAGGGGAGGTACGGAGTATGGTATTGGCTGGTTGCCTCTGGGTGGATACGTGAAGATAGCAGGTATGGTGGATGAGAGTATGGATATGGAGCAGATGCAACAGCCAGAACAGCCCTGGGAATTTCGCTCTAAGCCTACTTGGCAACGACTGATCATAATGCTCGGTGGAGTCATCGTAAATTTCTTTTTAGGATTTCTGATTTGGGGATTGCTGCTTTTTGCTTATGGTACAGAGTATATCCCTGCTGAAAATGTAACCACTGGAATATATGCAGACTCACTAGGAATAGAGCTGGGTTTGCAAAATGGGGATCATATCCTGAAAGTTGGAGATCGAGATTTTGATAAATTTAACGAAGGTATCTTGCGTACCGAGATATCTATCAATAATGCTAACACAATATTGGTAAGAAGGAATGGGCTTGAGGTGAGTCTACCAGTGGACAAAAAGTTTGTCAATATATTAGCCGGGAATACTTATAAGGGGTACAATATTTTTCACGCGGATTATCCATGGAAAATTAGTACTGTAAATAAAGATTCTCCTGCAGATAAGGCTGGTCTAGAGATTGATGATACGATCATCGCGATTAACGGGACTACTTTGAGACACTGGACGGATGTTCCCAAAATGGTTAATGCAAACACTGACCCAACTTTAAAGCTAATAGTAGAACGAGCTGGGCAACCAGTTGAGACTACGGTGACTATGGGTAAGAAAGATAAAATGGGCGTCATTAGATACGATGCACGAGAATTTTTTGAATCTACCATAGAGGAATATACATTTGGCGAGGCTATGGTGACGGGGGTGAGTAAGGGATTGGATTTTCTCAGTACACAGATAAAAGCCTTTGCGCAAATGGGCAGAGGAAACCTGAATCCGAACGAGACGATGGGGGGCTTTGCCTCCTTTGCCAAGTTGTTTCCTGATACTTGGAACTGGCAAATATTCTGGCGTAACACTGCACTGATATCTTTGATACTCGCATTTATGAATATTCTACCCATACCAGCGTTGGATGGTGGGCATGTGATGTTCTTGCTGTATGAGATGATCACTGGTCGCAAACCGAGTGACACTTTTTTGCAGTACTCTACCTTGGCCGGCTTTGCATTGGTATTGATGCTGCTATTGTATGCCAATGGCTTGGATGTACTTAGATGGTGGAGGGGAGAGTAATACCTAAATTTATATACGGTATAATGAAGTATTTTGAACTATTCGACTTACCAATTTCTTTTCAAGTTGACGAAGCGCAACTGAAAGCTACCTTTCTGCAACTGAGTAGGGATCATCACCCTGATCGTTTTACATTGGACTCTGAAGAGCGGCAGGAGGAGGCGCTTGAGAAAAGTACCCATATCAATGAAGGCTATAAAGTGCTGCGTGATTTTGACAAGCGATTGCATTATATCCTCCTAGAAAAAGGTGCCTTAGCAGGGGAGGGTCAAGATAAGTTGCCCCAAGATTTTCTAATGGACATGATGGACATCAATGAAGAGATCATGGAACTACAGTTTGAACCAGATCCAGAGAGGACAATAAGTGCAAAAAAGAAAATTACAGTTTTTGATGCGTCCTTACAAAAGTCTATCGAAGAAGTTTTAAAAATGCCTAATGCTGTTGATGATGAATCGGCTATTGAAGCAGCTAGAGACTACTATCTAAAGAAAAAATACCTCACTCGGATTTATGAAAATTTAGATAAGGTGGGGCGGATGTAGGGTTTAGTTTTATTGGGCCTGTCTAGATTCCCCCTTTATCTCTTTAGCTGGACCTACCTGATTCTTAAAGTAAAATGAACAAATAGTCCCTTTTCCTATGCCACTATCAATAGTGAATTTGTTATTGGTAACCTGCGCTACAGCTTCTACTTTCGCTAGACCGATACCCACCGCCTCTGCACTTTCGCTAAATTTATAAAACGGTTTTCTTAGTTTTTGTTGTACGGTATTCATGTCGATACCTTTTCCGTTATCTTCAATCTCAAGTACTGCGCTACCATCAGTCAATTGATTGTAGCTTATATATACTTTTAGATTTTCTTGGTCTTGGTTATGGCGAATCGCATTGTCAACTACACAAGATAAGATTGTTTTTAAAAACGACTTATCAAAAAAAACATTTACATTATCATCAATGTTATGCGAAAGTACTGTACCTATATTTTCAAAAGTATTGCTCAAGTTAGCGGATACTTTTTCAATTGTAGATGCTAATTTATTATTCTCTTTTTCGGTATTAGGGGCAGTGTATATATCCATCAATTCAACAAGCCCGTTGACGGTATACTCCATCTTATATGATGCCTCCTCCATAAGCTTGATGCCTCTATTGATTGCGTCCTTATCATCTACTCTTTGCAAAAGCTGTGAATATCCTCGGATAACAAATAATGGTGATTTTAGATCGTGCCCAGCGTCATGAATGGTGCGGTATAGAAATGACTTTGAAAGAAAGGCGGGGATGGAGTTATTAGAATTACTATTGTTTTCAGTATCATTTGCTTTTTTTGCATTTGATCTCAAATTGGCTCCATTCGTCATAATAAACTTAGATTTATTCAACAATTCTTATAACTAACTAAATTTATTTTGAATAAGATACCAACAATATATTGTGGTGATTATAAAATTACTTATTCAAAAATAATAGCAGAAAATTGCTTTTTTATTTTACCCGATTTTAGAGTCATTGTTTCAGTGCGAGCAACTATTAATTCGACAAAACCGACGATCTATTTGGCGCGCTCATACAATGTTTTTTACCTTAAGATAAGCAAGCCATATGAATTATTTTCGATTATTGAGAATGCCATTAGCAGTTGAAAGTTTTGCTCTTCATTCTAAAATCCATAGTATTAGCCAGTCTTTAAATAGCTATTAAAATCACCTATTGCGAGAAATTCTTGTCTGCTAACAAGTATCGAATTTTGCTCCTTTAATAGAAGGTTTGTTTCTTTTAAGACCTGTATACGCTTCTGTATACTGTTGATCGGCTCATTCTTTAAAATTTCAATTTCTGCTCTTATACTTTTTAAGCGCAATGTCGTCTGATAGTATTCCCTTTTACACATAATATATACGATAACAATTATTAGATATATTCTATATTTGATTACATGTGTATCAATCCAAAATAAATGCCAATTTTCGAAATATGTTGAAAAATGACAGGATTATTTTTGAACATATAAGAATTTTAGAGAATTGTGAACTGATAAATTGCTGTAATTCTCGTAGAAAAGTGCAAATATGACCTTTAGATTGTAGTATTTCAAATATAAATATAAAATTAAAGTGTTTATGGGGCTTTAAAATTATACTATTTAGGTACTAATTTTTTGTACCTATTTGAATCTCTAAATTAGGAAGTAAGATGTTATTAAAAGAATTTTCATCGAACGGTTTTGAAATAAAACCCTTCACACCATCTAATGATTCCGCTTTTCTGACGTCAGCGGAATTTATTGATGTACTGTAAATGTATAACATTGTATTTGGATGCCCAGATGAATGTTTCGCATAATATTTTTCCGAAAATTCAAATCCATTCATCAGTGGCATGTTGATGTCCACCATAATAATATCAGGAAAACTGAGGTCATCTAACCCATCTAAAAATTCTAAAGCTTCTATTGCAGAATTTATGAACGTTGGTTCAGCTGGGAGCTCGCTGATATCAAATAAAAGCTTTAAGTACTTAACCTCTGTTTTGGAATCATCAATAAATAATATTTTGTAATTATCCTTAACCTGCTTCATTTTTGTCTAATGATTTTAAATAAACTGTAAATTTGGTACCCTTTCTTAGTTTGCTTTCTACTTCAATTCTTCCACCATTCTTTTCTACGACATTATTTATAATACTCAAGCCGATACCAACTCCTTCTCTTTCTAGAGTAAGTCTCTTAAATGGTTTGAATAGAAAATGACCGTAGCGATTAATATCAATTCCAATACCATTATCAGAGACAATTATTACGATAAAACCATTTGCTTGTTTCGCAGAAACTGATATAGTTAATATGTTGTCATACGAACGATATTTAATGGCATTACTTAGCAGATTATAAAATATACTGGTCAAGTAAGCTTTTACGAAATAGATGTCAAGCCCTTTCGCTACATCGATGTTGATTTCGGCTTTGACATCCTTGATATCAATTTTTAATTGTTCTAGTACTTCATTTAAGATATCGATTATTCGGATTTTTTGAGAGACCCTATTATCATTTTTCTGAAAGTCGATCATTTCAATTAGACCTGTCAATGTTTTTTCTAAGCGTGAAACACAGCTCGAAATTTCGCCAAACATTTCATCCTTTTGTTCCGATTTTTTAATTTTAGGATAGAGTTGAATCATACCTTGAATCTGAGTTATAGGCGCGCGCAAATCATGTGCTGCTCCATGTACAAAACTATCAAGGTAGCTATTGATTTCTCGCAGATCAGAATTTCTTGCGGCTAGCTCTTCAGACCGTACCATCACTTGTTTTTCAAGCGATACACCTAATTCTCTTAATTCTAGTTCCTTCATCTTAACTTCTGTAATATCCCTTGTGATTAGGGCAAGATGAAGTATTTCTCCTTGAATTATAACTGGAGTAACAGTGGCAGAGTGCCACTCTTTCTGCCCTGAATCAGTTACATCTTCAAAATGGAAAAAACTGGAAGCATCTCCATTAAATACTTGCTCGATAGAAGATTGTAGTACTTGCTCGTATGGTTTAGGCATTAGGGAGAATATAGAAACTCCAACTACCTTATCCTTATCATAAGTGCCGAATCCAGCATTTGAAGAAGTTATTTTGCCATCTTTTTCTAATAGAATTATACGATCAGAAGAATTATCGAAAATAGCCTGATAGCGTTGAGCAATTTCTTCCAAATTTGATTGAGCTTTTTTTATTTCATTTATTGGAATAAAAGTTAAGACTGCTCCATCTATTCGACCTGCATCAGCTCTGTATGGCAATACTCTAAGTAAATAGTAGTTGCCCTTTTCATCAATGAGTTCCTTTTCAAACACAACTAATTGATTTACAACCTTTTTTATTTCAGGGTAGATTTTTTTATCTACTAAAGAGTTAGTAAAACTCGTGATGGACCTCCCAACATCACCTTCGAGTAGGTCAAATTGTTCAGTGATTGCGGGCGTGAATCTTCTAATATTTAGCTCTTGATCTAAGAAAATTGTTCCGATCTCTGTGCTATTCAATAGGTTGTCAAGGTCATTAGTTGTAGTTATTAACTGATTCACTTTTGACTGTAACTCTGTATTTACGGTATACAACTCTTCATTTACAGATTGGAGTTCTTCATTGGTACTTTGAAGCTCCTCATTTGCTGCAAGGAGCTCTTCGTTTGTGGCTTGAAGTTCCTCATTGGCCATTTCAAGCTGTTCTACAAGCATACGTTTTTCATGCTGCGCTTTGTGTAGCTCCTTTTCTATAGTGCTGATTTTTTCAAGCTTGAAAATATCTTCTGATATGATCTCTTTAGGCTTTTGCTTCTCACGGATTGAACTAGTGGTGTCTAAGAACTCAATGATATAGATCTCGTCTAAGGAGTATTCATATACTTCGACTGAGCTGAATTGGATAGTCAGCTGAAATTTCTCTTTCTTTTTTCGGAAAGATATATTTTCGTATAAGTTTACTTTTTTATTTTCCTGACATTTTCTTACACCATTTTTGAATATAATTAGTTCATCTGAGGGCACCATTTCTTTTAAATTAAAATGGCCAGAAACACGAGGGAAGCTCAGAATTTTATCAACGTCACCATTTGTCAATAAAACATCCATATTTTCATTTACTAAAATACATGTAGGGGCATACTGCTCAATTAAAATTTTTGTATATAACTTATCCTGTGATAATGGAGTTGAAGACCCATTTTTTTTCTTGTCGGTAGGAAAAGAATTCCTCCATGACTTGTTCTCCATATTTTTTTTAACGCTAGGATCGTTGGTAGAAAATTTGACTTGAAGTGATTTTTCTTTGTTGATACTCTGAAAGATATTCCATTTGGCAGAAATGGCAAGAAAATCATTTTTGAAAGTGCCTAATGATTCACTAGGACCTAAAAACATATATCCTTCAAAGTTTAATGCAAACTGAAAATTATTGAGTAAAATTTGTTGGTTCTTTACATTTAAGTAGATCATCATATTTCTACATGAAACGAGGTCTAAATTTATAAACGGCGGGTCATAAAGCGCATTGTGGACCGCATAAACTATACGTTCTCTGATGGTTTTTACGAGTTGAAATTTATTCTTGTCTTTATCAGTAGGTTCGAAATACTTTTTTACAAATTTCTGTGGCATATCTGATAAGTCCGCATTTTTATAAATTCCCTCACTCGCAGTAGCAATCACTTTCTCGTCCGCATCAGAAGCAAATATTTTTAAAGAATTGGTTAACTTATTTTTTTCGAGGTATTCACAGAATTGAATAGCAATTGATATAGCCTCTTGTCCAGTGGAGCAGGCTGGAATCCATATTCTTATTTGATCATTTGAGGTTTTTTTAGCTAGAATTTGAGGTATAACAGCTGACTGTAATAGATTAAAAGCAGGGAGATCTCTAAAGAAATGCGTAACGTTGATTAAAAATTCATCCTTTAAGGTCTGTATTTCTTTTTCATCTCTCTGAAGATACATAAGATAGGATTCAAGATTACTTTGCTTCGTGATAAACATTCTTTTCTCCATCCTCCTAATCAAAGTACTATGACGATAGTTTTTAAAGTTCATCCCTGTATCTTTGCGTATCAACTCAAGAATAGACTCAAATAATCCGATAAAGGACTCTTTGTTGGGATCTATGATTAAAAAAGTAGATTGTTTTTCGTTCCCAGCGTTTATTCTCATCAATTCTCTTGCCAAGGCATATGGTGGAAGTGCAAAATTTACGGAGGTTGCTGCTAAGGCAGCATTAGGCATACCGTCAAATTGAGCATGTATCGGGTCTTCAACCATAACTACTCCACCAGCGTTTTTTATAGTTTGAATCCCTTTTGATCCATCAGAGCCTGTTCCAGAAAGAATGATACCTACTGTTTTTTCTTTCATCGACTTACCTAATGAATGAAAAAATAAATCAATTGGTAAATTTAAGGATTCTGGATCTGAGCGTTTTATGGGATTGAGCTTATTTCCCTCCAGTATAATATTGTATTGGCTCGAAACCAGATAAATAGTATTTGCTTGGACTGTAGTGGACTCTTCAACTACATGAATTGGCATTTGTGTGTGTCGCTGAAGCAGCTCATCCATCATGCTTTTAAAATCCTGTGAAAGATGTTGAACTACCACAAAAGCCATCCCAGTGTCGGAGGCAATATGATCGAAAAATTCTGAAATAGCTTTTAGACCCCCAGCTGAGGCTCCAATCCCTACTATTTTTTTTACACCCACCATAGCTTTTATTTTTCGCAATACTAATATTGTAAAATATTAACGCTGCTTGTTTGTACATTCAAAATAGAATAACTTTTATTTTATATATGCATTCAAGAACTGAAATTTTGACCGTTAAGTGTTTTATCGAATCTTAATTATATGTGCATTTACAAATGTATCTAATAAATGATGATGAACATATACCAATAAGTTGGTATATTTAAGATATTTATAATTCGATTAGAGAAGATAACAATTACATATGTAACCTGTAACCAGTGACATGGAAAATAGCATATATTTATACCCACATATCAAATAAAATATTATATTTACTTTTTTTAGTGTTTTTACACTTTTGTTATTATTTAGCCCTAAATGACAAAATGTGGACTCGAAATTTAACTTTTAAGAATACCTCTGGAATTTTTGGGAATTATGGATTTAGAAATTATACTGACTGGCTCTTTCGGGGTTGGTAAATCTTCAATATACAATCGTTTTATTTACAATGAATTTAGCAACAAATATTATGGAACGTTGGGTGTTAGAGTAAATGAAAAAGAGATTGATGTTAATAGCACTCGTATAAGATTTAAAATTTGGGATATTGCAGGGGAGGTTAGTCAAACAAAAGTTCCCAAAACCTATTTTCATGCTCCGTCAATCATAATCTACGTTGTAGATTTAAACCGGGACTTTGGACTAAAAGGTGTCGCAAAGGACTTGGCTTATCTAAAAGAAATAACTACAGGAAAAAAAATTTTTGTGGTAGGTAATAAAAAAGATTTAGTTGAGGATCAAGCTATTGACAATATGTTAGAAGAATATCCTGAATTGAATTTTTTTAGTTTAACTAGTGCAAAATCAGGTGAAAGTGTAGATGAACTTTTTCGATCCATCGCTTTTCATTGTATGGATGAGGTTCCTTCCAATTGATATAGTATTTCTTACATTGACCACGCAGGCTTAAATTTTTTTTAGTGAATGAAAAAAACAGGGTATATAATTTAGTCATTGCGGAGAATAGTCCTATTGTCATTCAGGGCTTGATAGGCGCATTTGATAATTTTTCTCGCCTTAAGATTGTTGGTACTGCTCAATCTGGTAATGAAATATTTGAATTAGTAGATAAGTTCGAGACCAATACCATAATAATGGAACTGAACCTCTCTTCCACAAATATTTTTCGCTTAATCAAGGATTTAGTTGTTACTCAACCCGATATAAAGCTTATCGCTTTAACCAATTACAACATGCCAAAATTAATCCAAGACGTTATGGAATTTGGTGTGCATGCTTTTTTATCCAAATCTGCCTCAATAGCAGAGATAAAGGATTCTATTTTAAGAGTGCATAGAGGGGAGCAGTATATCTGTAAATCAGTATACAAAAGAAGTGGCGTAACACAGAATAAGGAACTTATCGGGGACTTAGACCAAGATTTTATTAAATTTTCTGAGCTTACGGAGCGCGAAATGGATGTGGTAATCTTAGTAAGTAAAGGTTTTACGAACAGAGAAATGGCTGATAAATTGAACTTAAGTAAATTTACTATTGAAACTCATAGGAGAAACTTAATGAATAAGTTAAATCTAAAAACAAGCGGTCAACTTATTTTCTTTGCTAGCCGGCAAGGCTTAGTTTAACGAACCTTAATAAAATTCTAAACTTATTTTAGTGCCAATATGAGGAGTGCTCTCTATTGAAATTTTCGAATTACATTTGTCCATAATATTCTTTACTAGGCTTAACCCTATTCCAGCTCCAGGAAATTTTGAATTTAAGCGTGTAAATGGAGTAAAGAGTAGTTTTCCATGCTTCTTTAAGTCCATCCCAATTCCATTATCCTGAATTGAAAGTTTAATAGTTCCTTTTGATTTTTCTGAGGCTATAATAATTTTAGAAGGTACATCATTTCTTCTAAATTTAATTGCATTGCTCAAAAGATTGTATAATATACTTGAAAGTTCTCTTTTATTAAAGTGAATTTGCAAATTATCGTCACACTCATTTATAATTTCAATATCACCTTTTTGAACTTCTTGATTCAATAGCAATAGATTATCATTGATAACATGATTAATAGTGCAAATTTCCTTTTGCTCATCGGCTAGAAAGTGAATGTCAACAAAATCTGAAAATCCTCTTGCCGTATTTGTTAACTTGGATAGACAATTATCAATAAGTTGTGAAGCTTTTATTTTTTTAGCTGGATCCTCTGTTTTTTTGAAGTATTCTATAATGTCACTAAGTTGTGTTATTGGAGAAACTAGGTCATGCCTTAACCCTCTTAGAAAATTGATTAAATAGCCGCCTTGGCTATTTATGATATTCGCTGTATGCATAATTTCTTTGGTTCGAAGAATCATTTCTCCCTCCATTTTTAAGGATTGTTTTGATAATTGGGCTTCTAAAAATACTTCTTTGGATATGTCTTGTATCTGCACAAGAAATAAGCTATCAGGAGTATTGTGTAAACCAGCAATTATTGCTCTAAAATAATGCAGCTTTCCATCTTTATTTTGTATTTTGAATTTTAATTCTTGACTCGTATTATTTTCTGTTAGCAGATTAAATTCGGGGGAGGAATGTTCTAATATGTGTGGTTTAAAGAAAGTCCATAAATCTTCATCTTTACTAAGATGAAAGGTGCTATTTTTCTCATTTTTTGCATGCACTAACCCGACTTGATTTATTAAATATTTGGTTTCATTTGAGAAAGTTGTTTGGGTTAGAAGTAGATATAATTGGGATAATTCAAAATCTGTCATTGATTTTTTATTTAAATATACAATCTTCTAGCTGTTCTCTTAAATTTGCAACAGAATAATCACTCAATATCTATCTAAACTTACAGTAAATAATTATGGCGAAGAAAGTAGTAAAAAGTAAAAAAGATAGAGAAAAACGGAAAAAGAATCTTAAATCTTCCGAAATAGTAGGAAAGAAGCCCCTATCTATTATAGGTATTGGTACTTCTGCTGGGGGACTAGAAGCCTTAGAGTCTTTTTTTGATGCATGTCCATCAAATACAGGTATGGCTTTCGTGATAGTGCAGCACTTATCTCCTGATTATAAAAGCTTAATGACGGAACTATTATCTCGTCATACAGAAATGCAAGTAAGTGAAGCGCTTGAGCAAGCAGTTGTGGAAGCAAATCAAATTTATTTAATTCCTGGAAGTAAGAATATTACCATTAAAAATGGAAGATTAGAATTAACTAAACGGCCTAAAGGGGCTCAAATGAATTTTTCTATTGACATCTTTTTTCATTCTTTAGCCGCAGAACAAAAGGAGAAAGCTATAGGTATTATTCTTTCTGGTACAGGTTCAGATGGTACTAGGGGAGGGAAATCCATAAAGGAAGTGGGTGGCACTGTATTCGTGCAAAGCCCAGAAAGTTCGAAGTTTGATGGTATGCCAAGAAGTGCAATTAATCATGGCATAGCAGATTATATACTTCCTACATCTCAAATGCCCTCTGAGTTAATCCAGTTTGTTAGCTTTCCGCACTATGAAAAAGCAATTACAGGTGTTGATGTAGGCAAAAATTTAGATGCCATGGATCGCATTCTAAAAATTCTAAGAGATCATACAGGCTACGATTTTTTCTCTTATAAAAAGCCTACCCTTTTGCGTCGTACTGCAAAGAGAATGAATATTACCAAAAGTGAATCTGTTGAAAGTTATATAGAATATATTTATGATAATCCAGATGAGAAATTTATACTTGTAGATGAGTTCTTAATCGGCGTAACAAAATTCTTTCGGGATATTCCTGCCTTTCAAATTTTAGAAAATCAAGTAATTCCCAGTATTGTCAACGAGAGTCAGACTAAAAAGAAGTCTATTAAGATTTGGGTTGTTGCCTGCTCTACAGGTGAAGAAGCCTATTCTTTAGCAATTTTATTAGAAGAGTTTCTGCATAAGCGTGGCCTCAAAATAAATTATAAAATTTTTGCTACCGATATTGATGGAAAATCAATTGATAAAGCGGCAAAAGGAGTTTATTCTGAAAATATTGCGAACGATGTTTCTCCAACTAGACTATCTAAGTATTTCATTAGAAAGGATAATGGATTTCAAATATTGCCCACGATAAGAAGGAACATTGTTTTTTCAAAGCATGATATCCTTCAGCACCCACCATTTAATAAGATGGATTTGGTAAGCTGTAGAAATATGATGATTTACCTTGATGCTAGTATTCAAGGTAAGGTTTTAGCAAGCTTACACTACGCACTGAACTTGGATGGATTTTTATTCATGGGCAGTTCTGAAAATATTGGTTTATTAAATAAAAATTTTAAGGAGATAAATAGTAAATGGAATATTTATAAAAATATTATTCCCGCTAAGTTTGTGGGTTTAGGCAACAAGAAAACATGGCAAGTAGAAAATCGAACTCATTCTTTTAATAGAGGCAGTAAGGTTTCTAATAATCTAAATGAAAGTATCATTAAGGCGACTAATAAATTCTTGATGGATGATCTGGATGTAGTTAGCGTTAGTATCGATGAAAATTTTGAAATATTACAAGCCTCAGGAAAATTTAAACAATATATTACTATCCCAGAAGAAGGGTATAGTAATAATATTTTAAAAATTCTACCAGATGGCTTAACTATCCCGATTACAACTGCTGTTAGGAAGTTGTTAAGGGGAACAGAGGATCGTATTGTAAAAATGGTTAAATTGATTGTAGACGATCAATTAAAGAGTTTACGAGTAGTAATACGATTGTTAAATCTTGGAACAGCGAATTTTAATAGTTTTGTAATAACTATTGTCGAAAAATTCGAACACACTTTGGATGAAGCCGATTTACTTAATAAGGAGCAGCTTGTTGGTGTGCAAAGTGAAGAAGTTAATGAGTTAAAAGAGGCTTTGAATGAAACACGAGAAAACCTCCAGTCGACTATAGAAGAATTAGAAACCAGCAACGAGGAAATGCAAGCAACAAATGAAGAGTTGCTTGCTTCTAATGAAGAATTACAGAGTACAAATGAAGAACTACAGTCATTAAATGAGGAATTACATACAGTAAATGCCGAGATGCAAGAGAAGAATGTTCAGCTTTTGGAGCTAAATTCTGATATTGAGAATCTTATGGTGAATACGAATATAGGAACTATTTTTCTTGATCGAGACTTCACTATCAGAAAATATACACCTGCAATAAAAGAACATTTTCAGCTTATTTCTGATGATATAGGTCGTTCTATTGAGCACTTTTCAGGTAGTCTCGGTGGAACTAACTTAGTAAAACATGCCAAAGATGTACTAAAGACATTAACCCCATTTAAACTTGAATTTCAGAATAAGCTTGGAGTTTGGTTCCTGCTACAAATTCATCCATATAGAAACCAAGCTGATAAGATAATGGGTGTAATCGTTAATTTTATTAACGTTAACGATCTGAAAGAATCTGACAAGAAAAATAATGAGATGGATAAGTATATATCTCACCTTACCCAATCATCACCTACTCTCATGTATGTTTACGATTTAATATCTAAGTCTAATGTTTTTGCCACAAAATCAATTTTAGATTTTACAGGATATTCTCCAGAAGAAATAAGACAGAATGGTCAAGAAATTCTGATGAAAAGTTTTCATCAGGAAGACTTAGATAAGATTGCCAAGCATCATAAGAAGCTTAGTAAAACAAAGGATGATTCGATTCATCAAATTGAATATAGAGTAATTCATAAAGATAGTGGTAACCCCACATGGTTAATATCATCTGATAAGGTTCACGAGCGAGATAAAAATGGTAAGCCACTTACTATCCTTGGTGTGTCTCAAGATATTACATACGTTAAAGAGATAGAGGCTAAAATAAAGGAAAGTGAAGAGCGGGCTCAATTAGCTATTAAAAGTACCAACGCTGGAATTTGGGAGTGGAGTGATATTACACAGTTTACCTCATGGTGGTCAGATGAATTTTATAAATTGCTAGGATACAAAAAGGGAGAAATAGAAGCTTCTTATACAGCACTTCTTAATATAATTCATCCTGATAATATTGAACAGTTTCAGCGTAGGTTAGAAAACCATGTCATAAATAGAGAGCAATTCGAGGTAAGCCTTAGAATATTGACTAAAAAGAATGTTTATAAGTGGTTCAGAGTAAATGCACAAGCTCAATGGAACAATAAGCAAGAAGTGCAGAAAATTGTAGGAGTTTTAGTCGACATTAATAAACAAATGGTATACGAGCAAACTATTGAGGAGAAGAGGTCTCGACTTGAAGCAATTTATGAGCATGAAATGGTAGGAATTGTTCTCGCGGATAAAAAGGGTATTGTGTTAGAAGCGTCCAAAGGTGTGGAAACTATTCTAGGGTATAAACGAAAGTATTTGCTGAAAAAGCCAATGTCTAAATTTATTTTTAAAGAGGACTTAGCAACAAACATAGATTTGTTTAATCGTATTAAAAAAAGGAATGGAATAGTAGAGCATGTAGACCAAAGATATATTCATGCTAATAAATCTTTAACTTGGACTGATACAAGTATTGCGAAATTATCAATCCTTGATGAGGAGCTATTTATGTGGGTAATATTGGATATTGATAGACGAAAACAAGCAGAAGAAAAAATGCTAAAGTTAAATGAAGAATTATCTCGCTTTGTTTATTTAGCCTCTCATGATCTGAAGGAACCTTTACGAACAATTACAAGTGTAACGGAGCGTTTCAAGGATAAGTATAGTAACAATCTAGATCCAAAAGCAAATCAGTATATCGAATTTATTGAAGATGCTTCTTCTCGGATGCAGGATTTAACAGGAGAATTACTAACCTATTCTGAATTGGGAAATAAAATCAAAAGGTTTACCTCGTTTAGTCTCAATAAGTTGGTAAAGAAAGTAGTAGAGATAGATTTAGCAAATTCTATTGCTGAAAGTAAAGCAAAAATAATTATTAATAATCTACCAACTGTAAAGGGTGATGCAACCCAGTTAAAGTTATTATTCCAAAACCTCATTAGTAACAGTATTAAGTACAGGAAAAAGACAGCTCCAAAAATCACCATTGACTATATAGACAAAGACGGTTTTTGGCAGTTCTCTGTTAAAGATAATGGTATTGGAATTAAAGAGGAAGACCAAGAAAAAATCTTTGAAGTCTTTCGACGCTTGCATGGAAAAAATGAATATGAAGGCTCAGGTATAGGCTTAGCAAATTGTAAGCGAATAATAAATAATCATAACGGTAGTATTTGGGTGCGTTCAAAATTGAATAGGGGTAGTACTTTCTATTTTACAATACCGAAAAAAGTAAATAAAAAGATTAGCCGATGAAAAAATTAGATTGCATATTATTAGTTGATGATGATCCCACAACCAATTTTTTGAATGAAGAACTGATTTCTGAATTAGGGATTACAGAGAAGGTGCAGGTTGCTTGGAATGGACAAGAAGCATTAGATTATTTAAATGGTAAAGGTAAGTTTGAACCGACTCATGAATTAGACTTTCCAAAACCTAATATTATATTTCTAGATATCAACATGCCTCTAATGGATGGTTTTGTCTTTTTAGAACATTATGCAGAACTACCGCTAAATAAGAAAGCAGATATTGTGATTCTGTTTTTAACAACATCTGATTCTCAGCATGATAGAAATAAGGTCAAGGATAAATCTTTAGTAACAGATTTTTTGGAAAAGCCCTTACGTAAAGATGTATTATTGAAAATTGTGAATGAGCATTTGAAAGAGTAGGAAGGGTTGAGGAGATTTCATTTCGTAATAAAGCGTTTCCCGCGCCCAAATAAAAAAGCCTAATCTAAATTCTAAGCTATTTTTGCATTTTCAGACAGGTTTGCCCACTTATTGCGATTTCAATTGCCCTCCTCATTCTGCAGTTTAGACAATAAACCAGGTGAGAAATTATAGGTAGATTTTGCTGGTAAAAAGATGCAGTGGGTTGATTCATTATATGGTGAGGTTCACGATTGTGAAATTCTAGTTGCGGTTCTATCTTACAGTCAGTATAGTTTTGCCATAGCGGTTCCAAGTCAAAAGACGACTGATTTAATTATAGCGATTAATCAAACTTTTATATACTTTGGAAGACTTCCCATAATCTTATTAATCGACAATCTTAAAGCGTTTGAAATACTATCAAATCGCTACTTACTTAATTTGAATGCAACAATCAAAAGGAAAAAGTTTGAGAACTAAATCAAATAATGCATCTTAATATTTAAAAATGTATGTTATCCACATAGGGGGCAAACATTCGGAACAGGGGAGCAAAGCGATTGGTATATGCATTAGGCATCAAGGTGTATTTTAAAGAAATAATATATCAATTATCCTCCATGTATTTTAATGTCCAACCTTCTATTTTAGCATCCAAAAAGAGCTGTGCACTTCCTTGTGGAAACCTGTTACTAAATCTTGGAGGGTTTTGATAAGTACATTTTCACTAATTCAGAGCGTACTATTTCAAATCTATTATGAAGAGGGTAGGGCTACTTGCCACATCCTATAAATTTCTCCTGACCATCTATAGCTTCTACAATGTCGAACAGGCTTATCTTCTCTAAGTCTCTAGCGATGCGAAACCCTCCTGAAGATTCTTTCTGAGCGTTAAGAATCTTTCGCTTTGCTAGATTATGCAAAATCTTTGCAGTGAATAAATCACGCGTTCTAAATAGTCTGCAACTTTCTTGGATACCGATCTTGTTTTTCACCTGATTCTACTATCCCTGTCAAAGCCCTTATTCCAGATGATCACACTTTTTAAAACATATCTTTTCTAAGAACAGCACAATTGTTAGATAAGAATGTCTTTAATTCCAGCAATAGAAATTTTTTGATATAGTCTACTTTACGTTTAAATGAAGGGGTGCAACTAAGAAAGGGTGCAATTTTCGGGCTTAATTTGAAGCACAATTCTTCT
>Ga0115031_1000510_pt1 | contig 27926 bp, 26 predicted proteins | sample Maine_Asex4_meta_FD_87301 | JGI IMG/M metagenome (GOLD analysis project Ga0115031, IMG submission 87301) | Marine algal microbial communities from Maine, USA - Maine_Asex4_metaG | ecosystem: Host-associated > Algae > Red algae > Unclassified | place: Maine, USA | collected 2015-01-05
CAGTGTACTGAGACCGAACGTAGCCAAGCAATAAAGCGAGTTCTATCGCCGTCGCGGCGAGGAAGAAAGACCTTTTGTTGGAGGGCATCCGATGGGGAGCCGGGTGGTGCCCACGACGGCGACACCGGACCCATGGTGGTTTAATATAAGCGAGGGCACTGGTCGATCGACCGTCCGATCACAAGCGATCGTAATGAGTTCCGGCAGACAGATACGACAGGCAAGCAAACGAACAATAAAAAATGAACAATGCGAAAGTGACCCCCCAAAGGGCGTGCCACAGGCTAATTTCCACAATACATCGGCTTTGGCCCGTCAAGGAGGCTACTTGTGGCCAATTGCCAATTGGGAGCAGAGATATGCTACACTGGTGCTTAAAGCAGTGCCCTGGCACTGGCAGTGCGTCAGACGCCTCGAGCCAAGCTGAGGTACCCACGGTTGTCTGTCGTGCAGGGCGAGCGCGTCGGGCGGGCGCGACAGCCTGCGAAAATGCGCGGTTAAAACGCACCGCCTCAAAAACATGCCCCGTCGAGGTTCCCCCCCCTCTCCTCCTCTGGCGTCTCACCCAGGTGCTCCCCTTGCGCGCTTCCTCTCTCCGAGACGCACCGGGAGCCCGTCACCAGCGCGCCAAACGACATCTCGGGTTGAAGCACTACCGCCGGGCGTGGTGCTGCCCCGTTGGAAAGCGAGGCGGCGGCCTCCAAAGAGTGGCGCGTGGCCGAGGCGGCGCTCGGGTGGCGCTCGTGCGCCGCCGTGGAGCGGTCCACGGATTACCAGTGGCGGAGGCCGGACGTGGCTTCTGTGGCCCTCTTGCTACCGCATTGCACAATCAAATGGCCATCGTGAATCGCAACGTAGGAAACAAGTACAACCTGACATTACCATCAGGAACAAGTACGCAATATGCGAATCGACCTGCTCTGGCGTAAAGATACCACCAGCACGACAGCGCAAGGAAAACGGTAGCAAGACACACACTACTTCAAAGAATACCTCTTGGGTGGCGAGCTCTCCCGCTTGCGGCGATACCCACTTGGCGGCGCCCCTTCACCGATGGAAGCAGCCGCTGTCCCGCCTACCCCGACCAGAGCTAGACGTTTTCGATCCGGACGGCCGTCGTTGGCAGTACTCTGGCGCCCGCGCTTACCGACGGACAACATGGGAGCGACTGCGGCGCCCGCCGATGGGTCGAAATCAGCCGGGAACCCTGCACTCTTGGGGGAGAAAGCGAGGTCCAAGAACTCAAGGGGCCAAGCCATCGTCGTGCTCTTGAGTACGGTCATCGCGTCCATCGAGCTGTCACGCCCCATGGAGCGCATCAACGCGCCCGCGGTGTTGGGGGTACGTCCTTTTGCACGATCAGGCACCGCATGGGGCAGATGTCGACCCCTTGAACGTCGGTCTTTCCGTGCAGTGGACGCTGCCAGGCTGTGGCCGCGCGCGAAGTTCCCCGGATAAGCATTCGCGGCGGACGACGGGGTACGGCAAGGTCTTCGCGATAGCTCGTCCTGCCGGGCGGACGAGGCAGCTCGGCTCCGACGAGGTCCACGGCGTGAGGATGAATCCCTCAACGTCTTGGCGTCTTGACGGTCAGCAGACGCGGCGCGACTGCGCGCAGCAGCGGCGGCAGAGACAAAGCGAGCCGACCGCCTGGGTGTGCTCAAGCGGCGGGATGCAGCGTCCGCAGCTGCAGCAATGCGAAATGACCGCCGTAGTGCTCCGGAAGTGGAAGGACATGAGCCCGCAGCACCCGCCCCAGGGCTGGTAGCAGTCGGAGGATCAGAGACAAGTGCGGCACTCGACGGTACGCTTTGGCGCCGGCGTGGAACTACAGCCCGCGACGCGCTCATCCAGCTGGTGCCCGTGACGAGAGTCGCATGGGAGACGCTACTAGTGATCATAGCGGTGGTGGCGTCCGCAGCAGATGCCGTTTTGGGCGAGTCCGATAGGGCGTGTGCAGCACTGTGGGCGCGCACGTAAGCCGTAGTCGGCATCCACAGCCGCGGCGCGCAGGTCACCGGATTGTGTGAGGAAAGGTGCGCACGGTGGTTAACACTACTACTAGGCGTCGCGCTCACGTCGGCGGCTTGGGCTCCCAGATGAGGCCACCACTACCGGAGGAGCAGCAGCCCTTTTGTCAATATGTGTTGAGACAAAAAACGGTGTTTAGCGCATCCGTGTAAAGCCGCCCAGTGAGTCCGCAAGCCCCCGTGCGTCTCCTGGCCTGCGTCTGGCTCAGCGTGGCCGGCGCGTTGGAGCTGTCTCTGACGCGCCGGGTGGCCAAGACGAGAACATGCTGTCTCGCAGGCCTTCGCAGGCTCGCTTCTTAGTCCGCACGCGCCCCGTTGCCGGCAGACGAAGCAGAGCGATGCGACCCGTCCAACGTCGTTCATGCAACGCGGGGGCATGAAATTCGTACAGCAAAATTACGATGAAGACTTGAAATTCAATCGGAAGGGCGCCAAGAAAGAGCGTATTGCGCCTGCAGGGGGAGGACCGCCCCGTCAGACGCGGTCGTGTGCCTCTGTGCCCCGCTCGAGGCACTGAGGGCCGGTCCTGAGCTCGTTGCGCACGAGGAGGGAGGGAGCTGCCACTCGTCGGTGGTCACCTCGCACGTCACTGCTGCGGGGGACGTGACGGGCTCGAGGCCAGGCTGGTCGGCCCCACCGCCCGCAGACGTTGCGGAATCCTCGCCGTCCACTGTCACTGGCGCGTTGCTTGTCGCTGTCGCTGAGACAAATTTCGCCGCCCACGCAAACGCGTCGTGAGCCGCAGCCACCGAGGCGGCGTCGGCCGACAACTACGACTGGGTCGAAAGCGGCCACGGGCGCCGGTGCGTTTGCTCAACGGCTGAGACACGGAGGTCCGGGGACCCGCATCCGACGTGGGAGCGGCGGCTGGGGCCACCGACGCGCTTTCGGCCGCCGCAGCCGACGGTGCGACCAACGGCCACGTCCACTGGCGCTTGTCGCGCTCCAATTTGGGGGAGGGAGCAGGGAGGAGCGACAGCCACTCGGGCGGTGCCCGCCGCCGCCGATACACTGTTGGACGTTGTCCCTGTGGCTTCGTCTGCCTTTGGATTCGACGGCGACGGGGGCCGAAGAGATTGGCGGGGTGGAGCCGGTCGCCGACGCTGACGCGTCTTCGGTGACCGCTACGGACCGCGACACCGATGGGCAAGGTAGTCGGTGCTTTCCTCCATCGGCTGGCGCGCGGCGGTCCGGGGACGTGCAACGGACGTGGAAGCGGTGGTCGCAGCCTCTGACGCGCTCTTGGTCGGTGCAGCTAACGGTGTAGCCACTAGCCACGTCGTCTCGCCCGGGTACCGCGCGCATTTGACGTCGGGCAGGGGGACAGGCGACCTTCACACCCCTGGTGACTGCCGCCGCCGCAGCCCTAGTCGGACACGGTCAACCAGCTACCTTTGGCAGCTGAGCCTAACGGCGCAGTGGTTGAAGCGCCGGTGCTGGTCGTCGCCGGCTGCGGCACCCGGGAGGTGCGGTGTCCCACTTGCTGACACCTCGTTGGCGGCCGTCGCCGACGGTGCGAGGAGCGACGTTCTCCACTTTTGCTTGGTGGCGGTGACCTTTCCACTGGGGAGAACGGGCGGCACTCTGCCAAGCTGACGGTGGCCGTCGACGCCGAGACGTTGTCGGCGGCCACCACGGACGCGTCATCGAGGGCCACTGCGGACACTCGTTGGCGAGGAACTCGGACACCTCGTCGGATGCCGACCACGTCGCGTGGTCGGCACCGACACAGACGTGTTGTAGGCCGCCGAAGCTCATGCGTGCCCGGATTCCCGCTCTGCCGGGCCGTTGCAGGCGGCTTCATCTCCAGTGTGCCCTTGCCGCTTTGTTTTGTGCTTCGGCGGAGGTGGGTAGCGGCCGTCGACCGGGCAATTAGTGGAGGCGCGACGTGCTCCGTGCGTACGTCATGTCTGAGTTGTCGGCTTGGTCGTCGCACCCATCGCCCGCACCCTCGTCTGGCTCGTCTCCTAGACCGTATTCGTCTTCAAGGGCAGCATGCGCGGCTGTTGGGGATTTTCCGTGCCCTTTTTGCACGACGACGCTGCCTTTTGATGCCAACCTGGCGCGGCACGTCTCGCTCTTCCACTCTGGGCAGGTACCAATTGTCGCATCGGCTGCGCGGACGGGTCCGGAAGGCGACCGAGCGGCCCCTCTCGCTATCGGCCGCGACGCGCATGTGCCTCGTCAGGGCATTGGCCGCGTGCCGCATGGCGCCGGTGCCAGCGGTGCTGATGCGCACGCTTCGGCAGTGTTGCTGTCCGCCCATCACGGCGGCGTCGTGGGAGATGATGCGTGTTCGCGCCACAGTGACGACCACCACACAGGAGGCGAAACGAGTGACGATGCCGTAGTTGTGCGAGGCTCTGTGAGTGCCAGGCCATTGCGTCTTTCGCGCGAGCGACAGGTCTTCCAGGGCACGACAGCGGCCCTGGTCTACCGCTACTTCTTCGGTATGGGGGACATTACGCGAGCCCAGCCGCTGATACCATTGCACCGGCAAGGCCGCCCAACTGCGTTCGTGACGGAGGAGCTCAAGGCCATCCGCTTGTTTGCTCTGTCGACTGGCGGCAAGGGCATGTCCGAAAAGGCGCGCGTGGACTACAATAATTCGGTGGCGAGGGCTGAGGCGATGACGCCCTCAACTGCTGAAAAGGTCGTTGAGGAGGTGGAGCATGAGCTTGCGAACTCGTCGGGTGCGTCCAGCAGCAGCATCTGCAGCAACGGCAGCATCAAGACCGACGCGGCGGGTGGCTCGTGGACGTCCGCACAGCCAAGGTCAAAACGGCAAAGCCTGCGGAAACGCCTGCGCAAGGCTATTGCCATCGCAAAGTGCAAGCTGCGTTCATCTCTTCCTTAAAGGTCTAGCAGGACAGGTGCTTGTCCGACATGAAATGGCAAGTGACAAGTATTGTCGACGGGGTCGCGTTTGAGTTCTTCTTCCGTGACATCATGGACGTGGCGCATGAAGCCTTTGGTAAGGTGCAGAAGGTACAGCTCCGGGGGCAGCGACACACTGCCGCGGACGGCACCATCCTGAGGTCCAATTCCTTCGACAGTGACGTTTACCTGCAGCAAGAAGCCGACGTGCTCAAGATCCACGCCAACGCGGTGCACAACGGCAAGAGGATCGAGCCTTTTGCGATGGCGGTGCAGTTCCTCTCAGATGCGACGCTGCTTTCCTGGAACGGAAGTAAGTTTATTTCTGCCTGTATTTGTGTGTCATGTGGGTGAGGTGGGTGGTGGTGCTTGGCGTTGGGCATTTTTTGCGTGCCCGGCTCGCGTCCACAGTTCATGGCACTAACTTGGACATGTGAATTATTGCTGCTGTCTTGGTTCTCGACAGGCAATTACGCCTACCCCATCCGCATCAGGTTCCCCAACATTATCACCGGAAAAGTGCAGTGGCTTACCATCGGGTACATCCCGATCATCAAGTCGGACAGCGAGGACGCCGCCAAGAAGGCTCGTGTGCGGGTGCTGAAGGACGCCGTATTCCAGTGGTGCCTGGCGGTTCTCATGCACCGCTTTGTACCCACCAGCCAGTACGGCGAACCGATGACCGTACCTGGCCACGACGAGCCTGTTTTGGCAGTACTTCTTGTCGTTCTGTACGCCACGGGTCAGCCAGAAGAGCGCCGTGTCCTCGGATTTAAACTGAGTGGCTGCAAGCGGCCGTGCTCGCAATGTCAGGTTTTCAAAAATGAGGCCGCCTGCCGCGGCCCCAAGGCATGTGTGAGGGACGTGCTGGAGCACGTCAACTTGCAGCTGGACGATGCAGAAGCCCTAGAGGAGAATGCCGGTACGGCGAGTATGGCCCAGATCGAGGGCGACTCTTCTATAGTGCCAATCGTCCCCGCACTCGCTGCGGTTCATGGCTTGGCCACTGGACCGCGCTGCCTCCACCAGATCTTTGGGTTCGACTTGATACATGCAGGTTGGCAGCCTTCATTCTCTTTTCCAGCATGTGCTATGTTCGTGCACTCGGAGTGGCGAGCCTGTTGCTTTTAGGAGACCTGCTCATGGATGTGATACTGACGCTCCCATGCTGCTGTATTTTTCCGGACTGCTCCACTCGGTCGTCGCCTTGTTTCTCATCCTATCTGTGCGTGAAAATACAGGTGATGAAGTTGGGCGTGCTGAGCGTTATCGCTCAAATGATAATTGCCCTCCTCAAGGTTCTCTGCAAGGGAGGTCTCGCGCGGTATGAGTCTGTTGCCAAGACGATTGTGGCGATGAACGAGCGCATTCGAAACTTCGGGCGCCTGATTATGGCATCTCTCGAGTCACCTGGGTACGGGCTATCCTTTTTTTGCTGTTCTTTTTTTGCTCGTGTCTTGCTTCCTTCTTGGTTCCTTCATCCTGAGCAAGTCTCATTCTGACGCTGTCTTTGATTTTTATGCGAACTGCTGCTTGGTGTGTGCACATTTCGTGCAGATATCTTGTGCGCAAAAGCGTCATCCAGGCGGCTTTGAAGGGTCTACAATGGCGACATGGAGTGGTCGTGTGGGCTTTCATGGTTGCTGGCCTGCTTGGCCGTCGGTTACCCGGCTCCGTCCACCAGTGTTTTGAATCCCAACGGCGACGTCGGCGCCGAGACGCGAGATCTTCCCCTGGAAGGCGCAGCGCATCTACCAGCGGCGCGCAGCTCACTGCGGACGGCGACGGCAGTGGCGAGGAGTTTGAGACCAAAAGCGACGTTGACAGTAAGATGAGTCACGAGGACCGCGGCGGTCGTGCATTGAGCGACGTGAGTACCGACGAAACCATGCCATGCGTGGAGGAGCGCGCAGAAGACGCCCCGGTGCAGCATGCTGCTGAGTCGTCCGAAGCGTACAAGGTGCTGTTGGGTGGACGCCCAACTCATGAGGCGGTGCTGCAGGTCATCTGCCTCACGGCGCAGCTGATGGGGAAGCTATGTGGCGACAACATGAGCGGCGATGGGCGCATGTCCGAGGGCGCTGAGCTGGCGTTGCAGCGCGAGACATACGACCTCGTGTGCCACTACGTCGCCGAGCTGTTTGGACCCATCAACAGGACAAAGATGCATGCGCTCGCCTTCCACCTCATGGACGAGCTCCTCAACCGCGGCAACCTCGTCGAGGCCGACACAAGCGTGAACGAGGCGCTCCACGGCCAGTTAAAGGCCATATTTGAGATCACCAACAAGCATACTACATCTTTCGCTGTTCAGATGCTGCGCTGTGATCAGACTTTGGCTCACATTGTCGCTGAGGATACCGACGGTAAGACGCGGGCGGCCTCTGTGTTGCCATCCGCTTCCCGAGAGCCAGTCAGGGGCGCTGAAGTTGGTGATTCGTTCACCCAGAAGCGACACCACCCCGCGGCCCGGCATCTTCCAGACGAGAACGAGAATTCGTGCACCAGCGTCGACGGGGCCGCGGAGGACGCCGACAACCAGGCCGACAACGACGGTGAGCGCCCTGCGAAGCGATCGCGGACGGCCGCGAGCAGCGGGCGCCGGCGTCGACGGAGGCGAGTGCGCGTGCGTGGCCATCGTGTGGCGCTGGAGGACCTTCTGACCAGGGACGGTTGGCGGCTACAGGAGATAGCGGAGCTTCTCGGTGCCAGCAACCAGCAACACCAGATAGTTGCAAAATCGCTCAAGTTTGATGCCGTTCTTGGCTGGCGCACTGAGCGACTGGACCAGCACATCCGTGCCGCTCCCGACTTGTACCGCAAGCCGTGGTACGACCATATCGTCTACCGCGATGCTGCATGTCCTGGGCAGCCGCAGGTGGGGCTCGTTCGCCTCATCGTCCGCGCGGTCGGCGGCACCCGCCGGGACGCCATCATCGTGCAGCGGATGCGGACCGCCGAGCCCCAAAATGGTTGCGTGTTGAGTAGTTTTGGGTGCCGACGGTTAAAGTGGGCGGTCAACGACAAGACGGGCTTCCCGAGTCTGGCCATTGTCAACCTCATTGACGTGGAGCGCCTCGAGCACGTGGTGCCGGACTTTGAGGACTTGTGCGAGCGTCACGGCCTCCGGGGTACTCCGACCACTATCCCTGATACGCCACGGGAGCGCCTGTTGCAGCGCTACTTCTTCAACATCTTCTTTTCATGGACAAGCAATAGCATTGACGAAATGCCTGGATACGGGCTGTCTTCAATACATGAAGTGTTTCCTCTGCTTCTTTCTTGTAGCCTACAATCATTGTTGTCCTCGCTCATCTCTTCATGCCGTCCTAGCTGTACATTCGAACAACTGCCGTACGCGAGAACGGCGGCGGGACGACGGCGTCATCGGCGTCGTCGGGGTAATGCGTCCTGGAGACGGTGCAGCGCGGGCGGCACTATTTCTATGACCGCATCCCCGCCGCCGCCGCCCCGAGTGCCGCCGAATCCGTGGGGTCCACATCGTCCACCACTGCCGGGGGCTGAGCGGTCCGCCCCCGCCAGGGGTTGAGCACCTCCGCCGCGCCGGCTGCAGTGGGCATTGCCGCCGCCACCCGCGCCCGGTCGAGGAGCTCTGTGGCGGCGCAAAGTTGTTTGCGCTGCCGCAGTCGCCGCCGCATCCTGAGTCGCCGCCGCCGACGCCTCGCCACGGCAGTTTGTGCCGCACGGCGGCGGCGACGAGGGCCGCGGCCGAGCAGCGGCGACTTTTTCAGGTGCGACAAGGTCTCCGCGACGACAGCGTCGTCGGCGGCGGTGCGCAACAGTTCCAAGCGGGGCGGACGTCGGGGTGGGAGGCGGTGGTGGACCGCAGGCGACGGTCGGCTTCGGAGGTGGCCGACACAGCAAGCACTCAGATGGCACCCAACACGTCCTGACGCTTAACAGCATCAATAGCTGACCAATCAGATCGCGTAGCACAACGAAGCGGACCGGGCATGGCTACTTATGTTGTCTGGAGACAACCCTCCTTTCCGGGCGCTTGAGGACCCCAAACAATCCGTGTGCTCGGGGCCGGGAACCCCGCTGCCTGGTGCTGTGGGCCACCTTCTCCCCAGGCCCTGTTTCGAGGGGTGACGACCCCCAGACGAAAGCGACTTTCGTTGGGTTGTCATTGATGTGACGAAAGACAAACGCTTTTGAATTGAACGACCGCGTTTCGCAACGATTACCTCCGTTCTGCCTTCGTTCGGTGGACCACACTTTCTGACGATCGACCGCCGGCGTGACGGTGACAGAGCGGGGTGGGGCGCGCAACGCCGGGAATTCACCTCAAGCGTACCTTCGAGTGGGTGAAATCACCGGGTAGCGTACTTCCTTGTGTGCTGCGAAAGTCAAGCGTTCGGATATTTACCCGACAAAAGTACGCACGAATACGCTTAAGGAAAAGTACGCTCGAAGACCCCTGACCGAGTCCAATCTAGGGACGTCCAATCTCAATATCTTTTGTGAAGCGGGCTTGGCTTGGACGCGTGCACTTCCACTTTACAGAGCATGCAAGCGTCACGCGGCGAGATGATCTCCATAATTGGTAGCGACAGCACCCTCCCTTTCCAATGCTGCTGGGCCACCCCCCCCCCTGTCAGGGTGCGCTCGAGAGCCACACCCTGACGACGCTTGCGCCTGCCTGATCCGCGGACCCCCTCCAACACACCCAAAAACGCCGACTGTCACGCGCGTGCCCCCCCACCGGCGCGCTTGGCCGCCACAGTAGCGCGTGCCGGCGGGCCGGTCGGCGGGGGGTCCGCCGCCCGGCCGTGGCGCGCTCGCCGTCTGTGGCGGCGGCGGCCACTGCCACTGCCTCCACCCGCGCGCGCGCGCGCGCGCCGGCCACGGTGGGAGGAGGAGGGGTGCGAGCGGACCCCAGCCAAAAGGGAGTTTTGTGCCCCGTGCCGACGTGACGCCAACCCCAGGTGGGTCCCGTTGTTGGTTGCGGCACCCGCCCGGCCGCCCCCTTGGCCACCAGCGGCTCCGCATGCGACGTCGACGTCGCGTCGGGGCGTGTGTCCCCTTGGGCGCCCGAAGTATCCAGTGGCCACGCTCTTCCTCCCACTTCCCGTCTCCGCCGGCGCTTCACGTGGCGGTACCACCGGGTGGCGACCGCCGCCGCAGCGTCTCACAGCGGCTGTCAAGCCGTGTCTCGCTCGCCACGCTCCACGCCGTCCCGCTCCCACTAGTGGGGTCGAACAGCGCGGTAGAGCCATCGCATACATTCCGGTTGCATCCCCTTGCTTTTCTCTCCGCTTCATCCCCCCGCCCCCCCTCCTTCCCCTCATGGTTAAGTGCATCTGCGTTGCGGCCGGCTGCCGCTGCCGGTCGCACGCCCTCCCGGTGCTGCCCACGTCGTCTGGGCGGCGCCCCCCCCCAGGGGCGGCCAACCCTTCCCACGTGTGCCCGAACGCGGCCTTTTTCCACGTCCCTGTCCCCGCTGCGGAGCGTGCGGCCTGGTGCGATGCGCTCAATGTGCCGCCGGCGCGGCGCGGCGTGCTCGACATCCGCGTGTGTGGGTGCCATTTTGGCGACTCGGCGTTGACAGTCAGCGGGCGGGGTGTGCCGCGCAAGCGGTTGGTGCGCGGCGCTCGCCCGCTGTTGGTGTTGCCGCCGGGGGAGAAGGCGGCGATGGTCGCCGCCGCCGCCGCGGAAAAGCGAGAAGTAGAGGAGAAGGTGGAGGCTGGGAGTGCAAGGGTTGTGCGGGGAGGCGGGGCCGAAGGCGACGAAAACGCGTGGGCGGGTAAGATCGAGGCGGCTGCAGGCGGAAGAGGCGCCGCTATTGGACCCGCGGATGGCGCAGCGGGGTACCCTCAGGGTGGAAAGGCGGATGTGGGAGTGGCCGCCGCCATGTCCGTCATGGGCGGGTCGGGTCAGGGGGGTGGGCCGTCGGCCCTTCCACCCCTGAGCCCAACCTCGTCGCTGGCCATAGGAACTGGCGGTGGAAGCGCTGGCGGCGGTGGCGGCGGTGGCGGTGGCAGCGGCAGCGGCAGCGGTCACGTCGGCGTCGGCGCTGGTCCCAGCCACCCCGCTGCGTATGTGCCCCCGGTCGGGTTGACGCACGTGGCGAAGCGGCCGCGCCTGCCGCAGCCTGGAGACCCTCGGGGTTACGGCGGCCACGGGGGCGTGAGTTTCATGGAACCCAACGGCTCGGTTTTGGGGGGGAGCACCGTCCCCACTGGGTCGAGCGGTGGCGGCCGCGGCGGTGGTGGCGGCGGTGGTGGCGGCGGTGGTGGCGGCGGTGGTGGCGGCGGTGGTGGCGGCGGTGGTGGCGGCGGCGGCGTTGGCGGTGGTGGCGGCCAGCGGCAGCTGATGCCAGGCAGTGCGCAAGCACATGCACAAGCACGCGCGTTTGCGCATGCACACGCACACGCACACGCGCATGTGCACGCGCACGGCCGCGGGTACAATAATGTCCACGACCACGCGCACGCGCCTGGCGGGGCCGACCTGGCGCCCCGGAGCTACACTCCCTCCATGGCCGCCGCGGGCGGCATCGACGTCCTTCACGGCCACGGTCACAACCACGACCACGCACCTGCCCTGCCGCCCTACACGGCGCACCCGCACGGCGCCCACCGGTTAGCGGCGGGGCCACCCGGACACGGACACGGACACAGGCGCGGGCACGTGCCCGCCCAGCCAGGTCCATCGCCGGGCACAGCCGCCTCGTCGGCTGCGGTCGAGGCCGCCGAAGCGGGCTTGTCAAACGCCCTGGCCAAATTGTCAGCCCACTCGCGGGTCATGGAGCAAGTCAAGGCAGCGGCGGCCAAGGCGGCGGCGGCGGTTTCCACGTGCAAGGGCGTCGTTGAGACGTCGGCGGCTGGGGTGATTGCCGCGCGGGCGGTGTTAGAAGCCGCGAAAACCGCGCACGCGGGGGGGGGGGGTGCGCGGCGAGGCGGGTCAGGGGGCGGTTGACGGCGCGCGGTGTGACGACGTGCGGCGGGGGTGGATGGGTGTACGCCTTTCCATGCGACTACCTTTTTGGTTTCTTCCCGTCGTGCTGTGGTCCATCCACTGCTGCGCGGTCGGCCGGTGACCGGCACCGTTCCAAGGTGTGCTTGGGTGCGGCCTCGAACCTGTTCCGTTCGCGGCGACCCCCGCGTGGTGGTTACGTCAGGGCGGCGCCCGCCGAGCCCCGCCCAGACATAGCAAATCCATGGCCTGGAGAAAAAGGACCCCTGAGGTGCTCTGCCGTAGCAAGTGCTGCACGAGGCGCTGCGAGGTTGGGCGAGGTGAGGTGGTGCAGCATGCGCGCGACCGCGCAGCCTAAACGCTTTAGCGCGCCCTCTCCTCTGTACTGGCAGTTGCCTCGTCTCGGGATAGCGGCCTTCTGGGATGTCCAGCTGGGAGGTCGTCTCGAAGGCTGCCAAGCTTTGTGGCGGAACTGAAGCGAGTACCGGGAGTACGACACGGTAGGACCCGCAACTGTTGCTACCCTTCACTTGGCAGCCGGCGCTGAGCACACGCCTGCCCGCCACCCCCTGCCGTTTTCCCATGTCCTTCCTGAGTTCCGACCCACAGAGGTGAAGAAGAAGGAAATAACAGGGAGTAAGAACACAAGATGGAAAACGCCCCCCCCCCCTCAGGTGGATGGTCCAAAAAGTAAGTACCGGCCGAACCCCTCGGCCGACCCACACGGCCACAGCCCACAGCCCTACCCCCTCCGCGTACGCGTCCCGCCACTCAAAAAAAAAGACGGTCACCACCGCGAGTGTAGCACGGCCACGGTAGCATCGTCTACCTGCCCGCCCGCCCCCCACACGAGACGACCAATGCCCTCGGCGGCCGCGCGAACGCCGTCGCCAGAGCGGCCCTTCCCTCCCCGCCCCTTCGTCGCGGCGGTCGCGACGACGGCGCCGAGGCACCCCGTCACGTTGCCGCCCTCCACCCCTGCCCAGCCGCCCACGTCCGACGCGACGACGAGGACGCGGACGCCACCACCCGCCGAGCCAGCCACGCGTCCCACGGGTACGGCTGTCACGTCGGGCAGTTGGGTGACACCCCCCGCCCGCAGGGCCGACGCGCCGAGCAGACGGGAAACGTTGATGGCGCCGCCGCCGCGGTCCGCCAACACGTGGCCACGGCGGATGCGCCCGCCCGCTGTCACAATCCGCGTACGTTCGCCGGGGCACTCGGGCGTGTGTGACGCACTGACCGTGTGCACCGTGTGCGGGGTGCCGGCTGACGAAGACGCCCCTGGCGGTGTGGCGAGGAAGCAGGTGATGGCGCCAACGTTACCTACAGTCACGTGACCGCCGCGGACGATGGCGAGGGTGGCCGCCGCGCCCGATGCGGCCGAGCCCGGCAGCCCGTCGACGGCCAGCGAGGCGTCAACAAATGCAGAGTGGACGGCAGCCGACACGGATGCCGCAGACGTCGTCGGGGGGAAGGGGCGGGGAAGCGGCCCGTCGGCCCGCGACCGCGGCGATTCGCCCACCTGGGGGGCCTGCGTCGATACGCCTCCGCTGCCGCCGCCGTCGCTGTCCGTGCCCCCTTTGGGAGGCAACCGCAAGTGCCGCTGCACGGCCGCGATAAGCACCGCCGCAGCGCTCGCCGCTGCCGCCGCCCCCGTCGGCCCATAGCCGCGCGTGACGACCACCGCCGCAAAATCTTCCGCCGGTCGGAGGACCACCGCGTGGCGATCGAGGGAGCCGAGACCCCGCAGCGAGTGGAGGAGGCCCGCCCGCACTGCGACACCCGCGGCTTGTTGCCGCGGCAGCGTGCCAGCGGGGATGCCGGCCACCCCACCGGCGGCGGTGGGTGCTGCCGGTGGCCGGTTGAGCCGCAACTCTCCGCTGCTCGATGGGCTGCTGCCGCCGGCAGAGGGCGCGACTTTGCCGGCCCCACCGCCCGACAGCGATGCCAACGACGCGAGCGACGGGAGGGAGGCAAAGGTACGCGACGTCGGCGGACGCCGCCGCCGCGCCACCGCCACCGACGTGCGGGCAGTCTCGGGGAGGGGTACGGTGCCCGGAGCGCCGCCCGTCGCGCCCACACCCGCACTCCCACTGCCGCTGCCGGTAGCGGCCGTGGAGGCAGCTGACGACGACGACGCTGCCGACGCAAAGGAGCTGCGGGGCCATGTGGAGGGCGCTCCATCGGGGCTACCCCGTGACCGCGCCGACGCTGGGATACCCGCGTCTAGCTCCTCCGTGCTGACACTGCTGCCACAGTCGCTGAGGCCGCTGCCCAACCCGTCATCCTCGCTAAGCCGCCGGCCGTGGGCGGGGCCCCGCGCCGAAGACGCCGCCATGGGGCCGTCGACGACGGACCAACGCACCACCGTCATGACGCCGAGCGTGGCTTCATCGGCCACATCCATCCCCCCAGACGCGTCCATACACACCCGCACAGGCGCTCCCTTCAGCCCCCCCACGCACCCGGCAGCAGCAGCGTCCGCGACCGGGACCAGTGCGATGCGCGTCGCGGTCGTGCTGTCACCAATGGAGCGGCAGCGGCAAGATGAGGCGCTGCCGTGGGCACCCCCCCCGCCCAAAAGCGATGGCGTGCGCACAGCCGGGACTGGCGGGTGCGATGAGCAACGACTCCCAGCGTGCCGACGCGTCGGCGTGCAGTGCGTATTGACCCCACCCCGACAATGGTGCCTCCGCACCACAAGCAGGCAGGGCGTGCAGCAGCAACGGAGGGGGGAGGCAGGCGCCCGCGCGGGTGCCACGTGTGCCGGGACGCTGCAGCGGCCCCACCACACGCCAGAGAGGAGACGTGCCGACGGCGCGCCGACGGCACGGGCGGGAAGAGGCAATGGGGGTGGCGGCACGCGTGCGCGTTCTAGCCCCCCGACGGCGCCCGGCACCAAGTGGAAGCGTCCTCCGCCGCAGACACGCGCGCGTCGCCCGCGCCCCGCCGCCTGGCGTCGGGGGCGGCCGACGGCTCACGTGGCGGCGGGCGCGCAGCGCCGCCGACAGCGCCACACGTACAGTACCCCCGGTGGCAGCGCGGCGCACGCGGCCGCGCGCCGCGCAAACGGGTCGTGGGCGCGGGGCGGCGGCGCGCGGAACGCGGCGCGGTCTCGATGCCAGCCAGCACCCCCGCCGTCGGTCGCGGTGCCACGGTGGCCGTGGCGGCCGACTGTGCCACTGTTGGTGGGCGCCCACCACGCCGAAACGCGCACGCGAGGCGCCGCAGCCGCAGCCACGGCAGCGCCGTCAATCGAGAAAATGGGCCCAGCGTCGAGCAACTTCAAGGGGTCGATGCGGACGCGATCCAGGCGAGGTCGAACTGGCCGAAACTGGGTCGCCGGCGTACACAGCGGGGATGAGAGGTCCAAATGGACTGCGCCAGCAAGGACCGGGACGTCCGACCGCCACGACGGGCCCCCGGTTTGCCGACAGCGGTGGCGGACACGCGGTCGTGGTGGCGCCGCGGCAGCGGTGGCGCTCGCGGCCTGCGCCACCGATCCTGACCGACCACCAAACTTGACAGCGGGCAGCGTCGCCAAACGGGTCCGAACGGGGCACCAGCGTTGCAGGTTGTGTCGGTTTGGCGTTGTACGCTGTCCAGCACTCCTCTCCGCGCGGGGCCCTCGGCAACTGATTCACTGCCGGTGGTCGAGCATTGTAGAGTTCATGGTTCCAGTACTGTACATTCAATTGATCCCATTGGGTCAAATTGTCCCTTTCCTAGAACGGGACGGGCAAGTGCCGACTGTATTATGTTTTGGCCTCTGCTGCCGAGCCACAACAGCTCGCGCTTTTCACGCCGCGTGCTCTGCGCTGAGCCCGCCCTCGCCCGATGGATGCAGCGTTGCCGTCCCCGGGGATTCTCCGGGAACGGAGAACTGCCGCCACCCGTGGGGGATCGCGGCGCGCCCCGCCGTTCGAGCGCCTTGAGCGGCGCGTGGTGGGGGTACTGTACTGTACGTGCTTCTTCCATGCGCTACTGATGGTGCCAAATGGGTGCTCGCTCGGCGCGGGCGCAACGCACGGGCGTCTGGGCAGTGTGCGTATCGCCGTCGACGACGAGGATGGCGATTTCTGTCGGCCGTGTCCGATGGAGCGACGTGGTCGTGGCCACTCTGCCGGTGGCTCTCGTGCGGGGTGGCTGAGTTCGCGCCAGTCTCTGTTTTCTACCTTAGGTGGCTGCCGACTGCGGCGGTCGGTGGACCGCCGCCGCTGGGTGTGCGAGTGCCGCCCTCGGGGTTTACGCCTGATGCCCTGGCGTGAGTGTGTGCGGCGCTGACGTCGCTGGCGGCGGCGGCCTCGCCCGTCGTGCCCATCTAGCATGGCTACGCGGTAACACGCCGATATATGGGGAGCCGGCGTGTGTGCGTGTGGAGCGCCCAGACCGTCCTTGGCGTTACGTGTTGCGGGGAACTCGGCTTGTGACTGTTGGCCGCGGACGCGGGGTGGGTGTCGTTAATTGGGGTGGGCCTATAACGCGGGCTCGCCGACGGTTGGCGGACAGTTCGGCGCTTGGACTCCACCGCCACCTGCGTCACGTGCCTTTTCGTGTGCCCTCTCTCCACCATTGTCGGACGATCGTGTTCCATACTGCTGTACGCCCGCTCTCCTAGGGCGACGCCATGAATCTTACCGTCGCTCTTGCGGCGGCGTGCGTCGCGGGCGCGTTTGTGGCCTACCGCGCGAATGCGCAGGTGCCGGGTGTCACGCTGCCTCAAAGTGCCACGCTCGCGCTGGTCGAGGGCGTGGTGATGGCCACGCGCGGCACCGACCCAGACGCCCCGTCGTGTGAGCTGACGGTCATGGAGGGGGAAGTCCCGCACCCGCCCCTGCCGGCGACGGCGGAGCTGGTGAACGAGGGTGAGCTGCTCATGGCGTCGGCGATCATTGGCAAGGTGGCGTCGTGCGAGCTGGACCCGGCCTCCGAGCCGGCGCCGGCGCCTGACGCCACGGCCACGATCACGGTGACGGAGGGAGTGGTGACGGCGTCGTACGGTGCCGAGTCGGCTTGTGAGCTGGCGGTGATTATAGGCGAGCCGACGCCAAAGCAGCGCTCGTTTGAGCGCCTCGAGGTGAAGGAGGGCGTCGTCGTGGTGACGCAAGTCGTCTCAGACCGCTTCGCGTGTGAGATGGGTGAGGCGGACCCTGCTCTGGCGCCGCCGACGCCATTTGTGCCACTGCCGGTGCTGCCGCCCCAGGTGGGACCTGGCGGGGCGGTTTTCGCGACTTGGGCCCGGCCGCCCTGTTTATCGGCACAAAGGCTGTGCTGTCAAGATTTTGCTGGTCACACAATGGACGACCCCTGCGTTCCCGTTCACGCCCCCAGAGCCGACCCGGGTGCTGCGCGCTTTTGAGTCACGCCCAAGCATACCCGAGACGCATGGTGCCACGCGGGGCGCCCGCACCAGCACCCCTGCAGCGCCACCGCAGTCCCTCGCTCCCAGAAAAGGGCCGCCGGCGATTGACGTGTAAAGCGAAAAAAAAAAATGGACACGCACTGCAACCGCCGAGCGCCTCAAACCGCGCCGCCAATGCTATACGTGGAGCTCGACCCAGAGAGCGGCGTGCCGACGGCGTTGAAGCTCGCGCTGCTGGCGCCGCTGCGGCCGCTCTGCTTGAGGAGGAACACGGCTTGCTCCTTGTCCTCAATGGCGGTCGCCAGCTGCACCTTGATGACCTTGAGCTGCTCGACGACCTTTAGGAACTCGGGCTCCCGCCCGAGCTTCTGCGTCAGGTCTTGGATCTCCGACACCAGCGCCGCGTTCTTCTGGTTGAGCCGCTCAATAGCCGACGCGCTCGACGCGTCCTCATCGTCTGCGCAGCGCTCCTCAATCTCCTCAAGCAAGCCCGCGTTCTCGAGCGTGAGCGTGTGCACCTCCCGTTGCAGGGCCTTGATGGTGTCTTTTTGCTTCTTGGCCTCGGCCGCGGCCTTGGACCCGGTTACCTCTGACGTGGTCGCCGCCTCCAGCTCGGCTTGGAGCGCGTCCATCTCCGTGTTGGCGTCCTTGAGGTCAATCTGCAGCCGCCCATTGGCCTTTTCGAGCGTCGTGATGCGCTTGCGGAGCTCTGCCACCAGCGGCGCCGAGTCCTTCTCGGCGTGTGCCCGCACATTGTCCGAGGAGGCGACCGCAGAAGTGCCCGAGCCGCCGTCGGCCATCGCTCCCGCCGCCGCCGCCGCTGACGCCGCCGCTGCTGCACTCTTCTTCGACTTTTTCTCAATGCCGGCGATGCTTCCGCTCCTCTCGGATTTCTTGGCTATCTTGGAGAGGATCCGCTTGGACGACGACTTGGTCGGGCCCTCGCCCTTGTCGCTGGCGGCCTCTTTGGCGGCCTCCTTGGCCTCCTTGGCGGCCGCCTTGGACGACTCCTTGGCCGCCTTGGCCGCCTTCTTCTTGTCCTTCCGCTCCTCCTTTTTAGACGACGGCGATTCTGCAGACGCAGAGGCACTAAGGGAGGACAAGGACGGCGACGCGGCGCCACTGGCGGAGCCGGTAGGGGATGGCGGGACGGCGGTGCCCTTGCCGGCGGCCGCACGGGCCGTCTCCTCCAAGTCGTTGAGGTCGTCCAAGTCGCCGTCGTCAAAGATGGAATCGTCATCACCAATGGAGCTGTCCACGTCGTTGAGCCCCCCAGAGCCCGTGGTCATGGCCGACATCTTGGAGCTCGCCCCGTCGCCGCCGCCCTTGCCCTTCCCCGAGGAGAGGAGGGTGGCCTCCACCTTGGACGCCATGGTCATCCCGTTGGACAGCTTCACGTCAGCAAACATCGCGCCTGACGTGCCCTGCACGTAGTCGGCGAGGTTGAGGTGCACTTTGGCCAGCGTCTTGCCGTCCGCGTCGTTTTTCTTGAGCGCAAACTTGGCCTTCTTCTCATCAAACTTGGGGCCGTCCCCGCCGCCGTCGGCGCGGCGAAAGAGGGTCACCTGCAGCGCCATATTCTCCCGAAAGACCGCCTTGCCGTCCTTGGCCATCACCGCCTTGGTCACCAGCGTCGTGTCCCGCCGCTCATACACGACGCACACCCCATCGTCACAGCTGACGCCGTCGACGTACTGGACGAAAAAATCGATGCGGAACTTGGAGGGGGTGCTCCCAATGTGGGCGATGGAGCCCTTGCCGGCGCCGAGCTTGGAGGAACTCCGCTTGATGACGCCCTTGATGGACGCGGAGGGCATGGTGACGGACCGCCCCCACTCGGGCGCGGGGCGCCGCGGCACGCACGGGCGGTACAGCCGCAACTCACCGTACGACCGTCCTGCAACGGCGGGGGTGTAGACAGCGACGGTGCCCACGTCCGAACGCGCCCCCGCCGATGGCAGCCACCACCACCCCACGACGCGGGGGACCGAGCGCGCGGCACCGACCCGCCGCCGGGGAGGGCGAGCGCGGTGCCGGACAGACGCGGCTCGCGTGTCGCCGCGGGACAAAGGGGCGTACCCCGCCGCCGCCACCGTCGCCGGCCGTCACCACCCCCACCGACGGACCGCCAGGTGCCGTCAGGGAGGCGCGCCGACGCCCCCCGCCCGTGGCGGCTGCGCCCAGCAGACGGCGTCCCGGCACCCGCCGGGGGCGCGGGGGCAAGAGCACGCGCGGTCGCCCGTGACCCTGCCCGTGACCCTGCCGCCGCACCTGCGTCTGCCGGCGCGCTCGCCTGCTTGTGCGAGCAAAAAAAAAAAAAGAAAGAAAGAAACAAGCAGCGCACGGGGGAAAGCGCCGCCGCAGGCCGAGGGACGTCCCGCCCCCATCGTCGGGTGAAATGCGGGCAGCCGGCCGTCTGGCAAATGCATGCACGGCAGGCGTGCTCTTCAATAGGAGTCGTTGGGGAGTCGTTGCAGAGTCGTTAAGAGTCGTTGGAGAGTCGTTGGCGCGGCCGCTTGCCGCAGACAACCACAAGGACCCCTCAGACAGCGGCGGCACGGCCCCAGGCCGTGGTGGGCCGACGCCCGTCCTGCTGGCGGGGACGCACCGTCGGGGTCAGACGACCATCGCCGCGACCCCCGCCCCATCGCCCCGTGCATTCACGTCGCGAGTGGGTGAGGAGCAGCGAGTTGCCACGCAAGCGCGTTCAACGGACATTCTGAGGCACCCCATCGGGACTTGAAAGCCGCTGATTATTTTGATCATTTTTTCCATTGTATGTTAGTATCAAACATGCTATACTTTGTCTAAATACGCACATTGCTCGGGAGACAGCACGACCAAATGAAAAGGTCAGCACAAAGCAGTTCAAATGTGCTCTCCGCTACACACAACCAGAAGGCACACCTTTATCGCGGTGTCCAACAGGCTCATGGGCCGTGCATCAGGAAAACAGTACTGCATCGAGCCCTGTGACAACGCGTGAACAGCCCTCGGACGACTCGTATGTATCACGGTCCACATCCGTACCCGGGTCGGCATTGCATCGGGCTGCGGAGACATGCGCTCGGTACGGATTTCGAGCTTGGCGGCCCCCGCGCCCAGCGTTCGTCAGAGGGCTGCGTTGCAGTCCAACGCCTGAGCCACTCCATTGCAGGTGTCGTTCGGGAAAGTGCATGACGTGCATGAGCAAGAGCCGGCGGCGGACCGACTGGCCCTACAGGCGGCCGGGATTGCATCTTAAAGGGATCCCTGACCTCATCGTCACCTGCAGAGCTGCTCGAGCACCGATGCCCACAACTCTGATCCGACCGCCGCGGGCAGGTTGCCGCCAGCCAATCGTGTGCTGGGGGATGCTCCGACCCGCCTGCCGGAGCTTCCGTGGTTGGTACACTCGCAAGGTTCATCAACTGGCTGGCTGCGACATGCCTCGCGGAAACAAGTGGCGCTCTGCTCAGTCCAGAGCCGGGGCGGAGTCACGCCAGCGCAAAGCCAGGAGGGATAAACAGTCGTGAAGCAACGACGACAGCATCTAGTCACAGACAGGCAAACGACAAAGGCAAGAAGAAAAGCAACAGATCGGCTCCCACAGAAAAAAAAACCGCCGGCCAGCACACACGGCTGCGCAATAAATACAAGCCCTAGCGCTCCTGATGACACAAGGTGCCCAGGGTCTGCACCAGCTCGGAGAACCGCGGCCGCTTGTCGGGCACGTCCGCAAAGCAGATGCCGATAAGCTGGCGGAGCTGTTGCAACGCTGGTGGACACCCCGGCTCCGCAGGCGGGAGCTCCAGCTTCTCGTTCCTGCTGCCGACCTTGAAGACCACCTGCATTGGATGATCATCGCGCCACGGCTTCTCGCACATGACCAGCTCCCACAGGATGACGCCAAAGGAAAAGACGTCGCTCTGCTCATCAAACGGATCTTGGCGCAGTAGCTCCGGCGCCATCCATTCCGGCGTCCCGCCCGGCCCCGTATTGACGTAGGTGGCCACGCGTAGGCGGGAGAGGCCAAAGTCCGTAATCTTGACCTCGCGCACGTTCGTGCCCAGCAGGATGTTGGGCGACTTGAGATCCCGATGGATGACGACAGGGTACTGCGCGTGCAGGTACTCCATGCCCTTCGCCACCCCGAAGGCAATCCACAGCGACTTGAGCAGTGGGAAGGGACCGAGATTGTTTCGCCGCCGCCTGTGGATGGCGCGGTACAGCGAGCCGCCCGGCATGAACTCAAGGATGATCGCCAGGGAGGGGGCCTGGATGCTGGCCCCCAAGAAGGACACGACGTTGGGGTGACTCAGCTTGCTCATCAGCTTCATCTCCACCATAAACTCGGCCATGACCGCCTGCGGGTCGTCGTCCTCCACCTTCTGCAGGGTCTTGACCGCCACCATCTGATTCTCCCACTTGCACTTGTACACCTCCCCAAAGCCGCCAGCACCGATGCGGGGCCCAAACACGATCGACGAGAAGCCCATCGCCCATTCCTCGCGCCAAACCTTGTCAAAGAACATATTCTCGACAGAGTCCTCTGCCGACTGCACTGCCGGTGCGGCTGCCGCTGCCGCGTCCGCCGCCGCCGCCACCGTGGCCTCGTCCTCATCCTCACGGAACATGGTGCGGTTGTTGCCATTCTCCTTTTTCATCAGCAGCTTGTCGGCAAGCAGCAGCTTGCCTCCACCCGCCGCCCCGGCCGCGCCCGGCCCGGCGCTGGAGCTGTCGGTACCCTCAGCAAAGGCGTCTGGCTCCGCCGCATCGGCAGGCCCGGCCGACAGGCCCGACAGCGCCGACAAGATCTCGTCAAGTAGCATCGTCGCCGACTCAAAGGCCGCCTCGCGACAATCCACACCCTCCGTGGCGACCAGCCGACGCGCGAGCGGCGTCAAGTCGCAGCTCCGCCAGAAGAGGGGGATAATGAAGTTACCCTGCGACTCGAAATCCCGGCAATAGGCAAGAGAAAAGGCCTCTGTACACTCCACCGAATGGAAGTAGTCGTCCGACAGCAGCGACAGGAAGATGCGCGACGTATTGAGCGCGCCCATAGCAGCCTCGTTGACAACCCCCCGAGCACGCACGGAAACCTCACGCGGCTCCGCGTCGTACACCCGGATGTTCTCGTTCTTGGACCGCAGGTACGCCATCATCTGCTGCGCCGACGGTCGGTCCGCCTCGGCGTACGAGAAGAAGACGTCGTGGCGGATCTCCATCGAAGCCGCCGCCGCCGCCGCCGCCGCAGCGGCGGTCTTTGACTTGACCTTGGCAAACGTCTCAATGTCCTTACTGATATCCGTCTCTGGCAGCAGGATCTTGACCGTCTTGAGCGGCAGGCCCATCTGCATCCAGCCGACCGACACATCCACCGCCGCCTTCACAAAGTGCTTTCGGAGGCTCGGGCTCAGCAGCGCACCCGACAGCGGCAGCAAGACCGAGCTGATCTGCACATCACCACCTAGCACAGTCGTCAAACACTTCATGATGTCGAGCACAATGTTGTCGTCGCGCGTCAGCTCCTCACCCGGGTCTTCGTAGACCAGCAGGCGCTTGAACTCAAAACCACGGGGGCGGGGCTTGGGCAGCGGCCGGCTCAACCAGCAGTGGTAGTGCCGGCGGTAACTGGGCTGCGGCTTGGTCTCCTTCTCCAGCTGCGCGAGCGACAGGCCCGAGCGGTTCAGGGCGGCCAGCGCAGAGTCACGGTTGCCCTTGTATACGCCGCGCTCGCGCAAGTACACTACCATCAGGTCCGTCTCGTCCTCGGGGGCGAGGCCCTCCACCGACCCCTGCATCAGCTCAATCCGGCCCGTAAAGTCCTTACGGTGGACGTTGATGAAGTCGAGCCGCTTCAGGCCGAGCTTCTCTGGCGGCGAGTACTTGCCAGAGGCAGTGCCCTCGCCGGCGGCAGCAGCTGCAGCACCCCCAGCAACAGCTACAGCGCTGCTGCCAGCCGCCTCAACGACGGCCTTCGGGACGCTACCCGCTGGCGGCACCTCGGGCGTCTTGGATGAGCCGATCGCACCCGCCGAGCCACGGCGCGCAGAGCGGCCAGACATGGCACGCTGGAGGAGCCCCTTCGGCGCGGTGCCCGTGCTCGACACGTTGCCCGCCGCTCCGTTGCCAACGCTGCTGTTGGTCGATGTCGGGCCGGCCTTGCTGCTCCCGGCAGAGGACAAAGGCACTGTGCTGCTGCTGTCCGGCGAAGACATGGGCGGCGATGACGACGGCGAGCTCGACGCCGGCGACACACTCGAGCCAGTCGCGTCCGACGCAGCAGCAGCAGCTGCTGCTTTTCTATTCGACCGCTCCGACCGAATCTTCACGCGCTTGTCTGAACCAAGAGAAAAACAGAGAGGAAGAGGGCGGTAGATAGATGAAATCACCGGGCAGGGAGGCAAGCAAGAATCAACATATCGATACAAGCGACCCAACAAGTCAGTATATGCACCTCCATGTGGCACGAACGGCCAATGCCGCCGCACCAAGCCAGCGACCGCTCACAGCGGGCTAACTCAACCAGGCGGGACGCCTCGCGGGACACCTTCGGGTTAGCCGCGACCGTTGCGCCTTTCCCACCCTGCCTCCCACCTTGTAGATCTCCGAGGCACTCAAGAATTGCAGGCAAGGAGAGGGACTGCAAACAACCAGCAGCATGCAAGAACCATCCGCATCAACTGCAGCACTTGCCCGCTTCACCCACCCACTCCCCGCCCCAGGATCGAAATCGGTGCACCACCAACGTACCTCGCACCTTGTCCACCACCGAGGACTGATTGGCACCCATAGTGCCTCTGGTCCGGCCACGCGCCGCAGCAGCTCCTGCCTGTCACAGCTGCCGACAGGTCGGCAGTACCGCCTACAAGTCGTGAGGTGCGAGGGCGTCTCGCTCACACCCTCCCAACGTCGTCCGCCGCCTACAGTCACACTGGCCAGGCGAGAACGGATAGCCCCCCCGTGCACACCGCGGCGATACCCACCGTGTCGCGTCCGACAACGCGGCCGTGCTCGCCCACAGTCGCACTCACAAGCACCACGGCGTCTTCTGCCGGCGCGTCACGCGGCGGTCGTCCGCACCACCTGCCCCGCGGCGTCAACACACCCGACGTCGGCGGCGCGGCAACAACGACAGCGCGGCGACGGAGCGGTCGACGGGGCGGCCGGCGGTTGCGAAAGTAAGGGTATGCCGCCGACACCCCCGCGCGACCGAGTGGTCGGAAAGCAACCGACGCGCCGGCCGCGTGACACGAGACGTCAGCACACTGCCACACAGGTCAATGACGGAAGGGGGGGCGCTCTAGGGGAGCACAATTAGGGCCACGCCGGAGGAGCAACGAGCACGGCGAGAGCGCACAGCAGCACGCGCACGGGGCAGGTGGCAGGCATGCAGAGCAGTCGGCGACGGCACGGCCGCTTGCTGCCTCCACACGACACACGGGCAATCGCCGTCGGTCCCCCCGCCGCGACCGGCCGCTGGCTGGTATGGCGGCCTGTACTGCAGCGCACAGGGCGCAGCGCCAGTCAGCACTTCCCTTCCCCCCGCCTGTCGGGCGCGTTATCAGTCGTGGTAACAGGAGGGTAGCGGAAGAGTCGGGGGGAGCGAGGGGGAAGCAGGTAGAGGAGACAAGCAACGGACGAGAAAAAGCCACGCCGCGTCGGCTGCAGGCGCCTACGCCACGACCCGGTGACCGACGGCCGCTCGTACGAGCGGACCAAGGTAGCAGCAACGACCGCCAGGCCCTGCCGTCAGGGACGACCGAGCCGTGACACCACGGTCCAATTCGAGGGGGGGCCGACCGGGGCGGCGCTAAAGATTGGGAGCGTACCCGATTCACGCCGTGCACCACGCGTCGCGGCGATCGGCTGCGGGTCGTCGCCGCGCAGGCGCGGGCGCGCCCGCCACCGTCGCACGTGTTGGTGACAAAGGCACACCGGGCGCCAAATAAAGGCACCCCCGCCCTGCCCAGCGTCTAGAAGGCGGGACGACAGCGTGGGACGCCACTCTGGCTGCGAAAGCGGAGAATGGGGTCGGCAGCGCCGCTCCGTGCAGGGTCGCGGTGGGAGGAGGGCAGGACGGGATTCGAAGGTCCGCCAACCGCCAGGTCCTGGCCCAGACTGAACAGAGAGCGCGCTCGACGCCTCGCTGAGCACCAGGTGTCCCGCCCGTGGCCCTCTGTCCGCGTGTGTCGCTGCGTGCCCGCCCCAGCGTACAGACCGTGTCGGCGTTGCCTCAATGGGGCCGCCGCACCGAGGTCGCCGACGACAGTAACAGCCACCAGGGCCTTCCCGTGGCACGGTCCTGCTCCTTCAAGCCCCCACCGGGTGCCCCCTGCCTCACCTCCCAGGGGCGGGTCGGCGGCGCTGACCGGGTTTCTTTCGAGCGCGGACGGCCCGTCAGTCGGCAGGTACAGGAGATGAAAGCAGGAGTGCCGGGCTCGTCCACCCGTGCGGAGGCCACGCGCAGTCCGGCCAAGGGCGCCTGGGAGAGTCAGCCGAGTGGCGCACGACACCCCCTCTGAGCACCGCCTGGCGCGGAACAACAGGGAGACAATAATTCCACAAAGATCCTTGCACAAGACACGCCCGCACAGCTGAACAGAGCGGGTGCCCACAAGCGCGGGTTCGAGGCGGGTTCTGCTTTTCCCGCGCCCCAGTGACCAGCACGACACCAAATGGTGGCGCGGTTGACTGCCACGACCGCCCTTGCCGAATGGGAGAGCGGGGGGCAGCCGTGCTCGGGGCAGCAAACGCGGCTGCCGTGCTCATCACTCGTGGCGGCCGCACAGCCAATCCAGTTGCAGGCGGTACCGGGCCTCAGTGAGCGAGCGAGTCGTGGCCTTCTGGCGTGGCGCCCCAGGTCAGGGCCACCCGATAGGCTCGATCGCCGGTTTTTTCAGTTGCCATTTCTCGCAGTCGTCAAAGACGCTGGACAGTAACCCCGGATCTGACAACGCGGATCAAGCAATCCGCTGATCCAGGAGGTGATTTCGTTGCTTACAGAAAGCTCCACAGTCAACGGTGCTGACTGTGCCCACCCAGGCTCTCTGAAAACGACGCGCCGGGGCCATCTTCCGCAACCATCCTCTGAACTACAAAGGAAGGCGTATGTAGCGTCGTACGGTATAGCCTTCTCTGTGCTCCGCGATGCTCCCTGCCGTGAAGTCCACTTTCTGTTGCTATTCTGACGCACCACAAACGTCGTTCTTTGTCGACTGCAGAGACAGCAGGGAGAGATGAAGGCCTCACCAAGAGATGTTCCATTGGCCATTGCCAGGTACAGTGAGTCCCCGCCAAGACAATGGGGGAAAGGGGCTAATGATCCTGCGAAGAACAGCAAAAAAATCTCCATGCCGACAAGAAAACACCGGCAAGTATACAACTACATTGTGCCAGCCAATCTAACTGATGAACTCACAATATTCCCGGGAATGTGAAAAAGTACTTTTTGACAGTTACGCAACACTCGTTGGGTGTCCAGGGACAGGGTAGTTGCATACTGCATGGCACAGGCCTTGATACAGTACTGCACGCATGTGCACTTGTGAATACAAAAGTCTGGCCACCGTCAGCCAGAGCGTCAACCTGGCGCACGGTGTGATGGGGGGCCTTATTGTGCTTCTCACAAAAACTGGATCCGCAACATCCGCTTCAGCATCATTTACCGCACCCTGAGCCAATGAAACAGTGATTTTGCAACGGAAGCTGATGCACCGAGGTCCAGTTTTTTTGAGAAGCACAATAACGGTGGCCAATGAGAAGCCGCGGCGGTGTGGTGCGACCGCGCGCGGAGCTCGATTGGCTGGATTGAGTGCTGGTGGGCCGGGCGGCCCCACGTTTCTGTTGTGGTATGATATGAAATTTCGCACCTGGAAAGTCTGCGTGGCAGGTCCATATATGCCATGCGAGGAAAACATGTCGACTCCTGACGTCCGAGGACACAAGGATGACAAGGTTGAGAGGGGATAACTATAGTCGGATGAATACAGCTGAAATTTTCACTGTATTATTGCAAACCGTGGATCGGCAGACTATAATTATGCAACGTGTACACCACGTTTTTCTAAACGCGAAAAAGACACCCATGTAGCCCCACGTGAGGAAAACACGATTTGGGACACCCCTCATCGAAGCTCCAGTGAGCACATGAGCTTTGGCGTTGCAAACCTTTATGGTGCGTGTCCCAAAAATGAGACATGCGCGTTTTCTGAAGGGCTGACACATCACTACACGGGGGCAGGCGGCGTGGGGTACGAGAAATTTCTCGACTGGCCTCCATGGAAAGAGCCTCTCCCGACGCGTGCTTGGCTGACAACTCCTGAATACCCGCCTGTGGGCCCTGTTCTGTGGACCTCTCAGATAGCCCCGATCTTGGAGCCAGTCTTTGTCAGGTTCTTGGGGTTAACGGTTTGCAACGCCAAAGCGCATGTGCTAACTGGAGCTTCGATGAGGGGTGTCCCAAATCGTGTTTTCCTCACAGGGGGCTACATGGGTGTCTTTTTCACGTTTTTATTGGTAAGGTGGTGCCCTTTTCTTGTTGCACAGATTGTCAGCACATGCCTGCTCTAGTATCTGTGCATTTGATTGGGCCGCGTGATCGTCGTCACCTGTCGAAGTTGCAATGAATGACACTTTCCCCCATGACACGTCAGGATGTGCCGCCTCTGCTAACACTGTCAGGGGCTGTTCTGGAAGCATAGTGGGACCGAGTGGGTCACATTACATTATCG
>Ga0115031_1000515_pt1 | contig 27825 bp, 24 predicted proteins | sample Maine_Asex4_meta_FD_87301 | JGI IMG/M metagenome (GOLD analysis project Ga0115031, IMG submission 87301) | Marine algal microbial communities from Maine, USA - Maine_Asex4_metaG | ecosystem: Host-associated > Algae > Red algae > Unclassified | place: Maine, USA | collected 2015-01-05
CCGAGCATGTCCATCAGCTCGATCGCTTCTTCCATCTGCTGGTCGAAGTCGTCGGGAGTGAAGGGCATCTCGGTCGGGCTGAGTGCCGCCTCCTCGTTGGAGGGGATGTCATCGGGGTGGTGCAGGATCGGGCGGTGGGCGTACGAGCCCACTTCCATCGATCCGGACGACTGACGCTCGTAACAGAACGTGTCCATGTCGCGCACGATCGGGTAGCTGATCTCGCTGTTGGTCTCGGCGAGCACGTCCATCGGGCCGACGTCGGCCATCTGGTGCACAGCGGGCACGAGCGGGATGGTGGCACCGGCCATGTTGGCGATGCGGTTCGACCACACGCCGCAGGCGACGACGACGTACTCGGCCTCGATACGGCCCTTGTCAGTCACGACAGCGGTGACTTTCTGCAGGCCGGTGCCGGGCTCGTCTTCGGTCTCGACGTCGAGCACCTCGGTATTCGCGAAGACTTGCATACCGGTGAGCCGAACCGCCTCGTTGCGGAACAGCGTGCCGGTGTCGAGCGAGTCGACAACACTGACCGTCGGGCAGCTGAATCCGCCGAGGATGACGTCTTCGTTGATGAACGGAACGAGCTCCTTGACCTGCGCCGGGGTGAGCAGCTCAGCCTCGACTCCCCACGCCTTGGCCGACGTCATCCGACGGTCGAACTCAGCCATCCGCTCCTCGGTCCGAGCGACTTCGATGCCGCCGGAGTCGACACTGCGCTCGACGTCGCGGTATTGGTTGGCGCTCTGCACGCCGAGCAGCGCCATCTCTTTGTTGTGGTCGACCGGGAAGATGAAGTTCGACGCATGACCGGTGGAACCGCCCGGGTTCGGGAGCGGACCCTTGTCGAGCAGCACCATGTCGGTCCAACCGAGGCGGGCGAGGTGCCCGGCCAGGCAGTTGCCGACGATGCCGGCACCGATGATGACGACCTGCGCTGTGGACGGAAACTCTTGATCGGCCATGGTGCACTCGTTTCAGTTGGGGTGTGGCGGGTGGAGTCTGATCGTTTCAGTTGGGGTCTGACCCCAACTGAAACCCTTGACAGTGGTGATATATCAACAGAGTATGAGAGCTGTGTCAACCGATACTTCGTTCAGGGAACCGCAACCGCCTTCTCTTGCCGAACGCGCTTACGACGAGATTCGCCGGATGATCATTCGCCTCGACCTCGCTCCCGGCGACGTCGTTCGAGAAGCTGACCTCCAGGTCGCACTCGACATGAGCCGAACGCCGATACGTGAAGCACTCCAACGCCTCGCTCGAGATCATTTCGTCACCGTCATTCCCCGTCGCGGCATGTTCGTCAGTGCAATCGAGTTCGACGAACTGGCGATGCTCTACGAGACACGGGCGATCATGGAGCCCTACGCGGCGCGCCTTGCGACCAAGCGAGGCACGGCTGCCGACTGGGCCGAGATGGCCGACGTCCTGGCCGAAACCCGCCTGCCGGGCAAGACTCCCGCTGATCTGATCCAGCTCGACCGGCAGTGTCACGAGATCATCTGGCGTGCTTCGGGCAACCGCTTCCTGACCGACACCCTCGACGCGCTCTACGCGCAGAGCGATCGACTGTGGCACATGTATCTCTCCGACGTTCACGACATGGGCCACGCCGTCGACGAACACGCCCTGATCCACGACGCCTTGCGCGGTGGTGATGCGGATCGGGTTGCGGACCTCGTCGAGGCACACGTCAACAGCTTCGATGCCCAGGTCCGAACCGCCGTCACGAGTCGACTCACCGCACCGCTCGCCTGACGACGGTGGCCCCAGGCATCGACGCTGCGAGACTGTGTGCCATGACCGGGCTCGAATTCACCGCCGACAACTGGTACACCGATGATCTGCCCGGCGACCCCGTCTCCGGCAACGAGCGGCGACAGGTCGCTGGCGCCGCCTGGTCGTCCGTGCAGCCGACGCCAACGGCTGCTCCCCGCCTGATTGCCCACTCACCGGAGGTCGCCGACGGCCTCGGCATCGATGCCACCACCATTGCCAGCGAACAGTTCGCGCGTGTGTTCTCGGGCAACGAAGTCTTGGACGACATGATGCCGCATGCGATGAACTACGGCGGCCATCAATTCGGTAACTGGGCCGGCCAACTCGGCGACGGTCGAGCCATTGCTCTCGGTGAGATCACGACACCCGACGGCGGCCATCAAGTCCTCCAACTCAAAGGCGCCGGCCGAACGCCGTACTCCCGCGGCGCCGACGGCCGTGCAGTGCTGCGCAGTTCAGTACGCGAGTTTCTGTGTAGTGAGGCCATGCATCACCTCGGCGTGCCCACCACGCGAGCCCTCAGCCTCACCCTCACCGGCGATGACGTCGTCCGCGACATGCTGTACGACGGCAACCCAGCGCCCGAACCTGGCGCCGTCGTCTGCCGAGTCGCACCGAGCTTTGTTCGCATGGGCCACTTCGAACTTCCCGCCTCGCGCGGTGAAATCGACGTGCTGCGAGCACTCGTCGAACACACCATTCGCCGCCATTTCCCACACCTCGCGACCAGCGATGACCAACTTGCTGACGACGTGATCGCGGCCTGGTTCCGTGAGGTGATGGAGCGCACGGCCGACTTGATGGTCGACTGGATGCGAGTCGGTTTCGTGCACGGCGTGATGAACACCGACAACCTGTCGATCCTCGGCCTCACCATCGACTACGGCCCCTACGGCTGGCTCGAGAACTTCGACCCAGGGTGGACGCCGAACACGACCGACGCCGGCGGTCGCCGCTACCGCTACGGAAACCAACCACAGATCGGACAGTGGAACCTGAGCCGCCTCGGCAGCGCCCTCGTATCGCTCGTCGACGATGTCACCCCTCTCCAGTCGGTGGTCGACGACTACACAGACCGCTTCGGCAACGCATGGGACACGGCGCTCGCCGCGAAGCTCGGACTCGAACAGATCGACAGCGACGAACGGCGCAACCTGGCCAACGAACTTCTCGAACTCCTGCCACTCACCGAGACCGACATGACGATCTTCTTCCGGACCCTCGGCGACATCGACGTGGCGAGCATCGACCCATCACTCCCCGACGACGAGCTGCTCATTGTGCTGCACGGCGCCTACTACCTCCCCGCCGAACTCGCTGGCAGCGTGCTCGAACAGACCGCCGGTTGGTTCCGCCGATACGTCGCTCTGTCTGGCAGTGTCGACAGGTCGCCAGACGAACGCCGGACCGCAATGCACGCCGTCAACCCGAAGTACGTACTGCGCAACTATCTGGCCCAGGTCGCGATCGACAAGGCAGAGGCCGGGTCGTACGACATGATTGATGAACTCCTCGACCTTCTGCGTCACCCGTTCGACGAACAGCCTGGCCGCGCGGAATACGCTGGGCTGCGCCCCGATTGGGCGCGCGATCGAGTCGGCTGCTCGATGCTGTCCTGCTCATCCTGAAGGTGTTCGACATCGTCTCGAAGCGCCGAGCGACCGACCTCGGATCGATGTCTGATCGCCATCGGATCAGACAGGTGCTGATTCGGATTCAGGCTCGCTGCTCCCGCTGACCGCTGGCGTCGAGATCATCGGCGCTCCGAGTGAATCGGTGAGCCACTTGATCCGCTCGCGCATCAGATCGAGCCCCGACGACGACGGCACCGTTGCAACGCCCGACGTCGGACGACCGAAGACCATGTGGCGGGGGTTGCCCGGGTCATAGGCCGGCCACTGCTCGCGGCCGGGGGAGTCTGGGACACCAGTCGCGGCGAAAGCGAACCAACGGTCGCCCATGTCACGCGAGGTGAGGTGCGCATCGTCGGCCGGCGGCACCAGCGGGAAGGCCGTGTCGAACACGTAGAAGATCTCGGCAGCGTGGAACGCACCGGCAGTCTGCTTCTTCGAAGGTGGTGTCGCCGTGAAGTAGTAGCGGAAGACCGGGTGACCGCCTGCTGCATGCTGGCGCGCCGCATGGTCGACGTGCACGCCGAACATGTGGTCGCCGCCGTGCCGAGCAACTGCGGCACGGTCCAGCGTCGCCAGGCCCGGGTAGGCCGCCATGAGCCGGTCGACGTCACCGCTCGTCGGGTACGAGGTGGCGAACTTCGCCCGCGCTTCGTCCACCGGGACCGGCTCGACCGGACCACCATTGAGAGCGCGTCCGTGATCTCGATAGAACTCCCCACCGGTCGGGTGCATGAAGTCCGCGAACAGTGTCGCCTCGTCGCTGTTGTAGCCGATCATCAGCGGCACCGATGCCTGCTGCTGTGCGCTGAACGCCGACATCGGCGTCGTCGGCAACACCACACCATCGACCACAGGGTAGAAGTGTCGGCCCAGGTCAGCATGCTGCTGATAGTGCGTCGTGAGCTCGTCGGCTGGCATCGCACGGAGGCGTGCCAGCTGTCCGTCGGTCGGACCCACGACCCGGCCGGCGAACTCGACGCCAGCATCTTCTGCCGCCATGAACTCGAGTGCTGGTCGGCGCAGGTGCAGCCATCGGCCGCTGTCGCTCGGACTCTGCGCAATCGCCCGATGGAACAGGCCACGAGCGCGTGGCGTCGTCATCAAGTTGAGGACGGCTTCACCGCCGGCCGACTCACCGAAGATGGTGACGTTGTCGGAGTCGCCTCCGAAGACGGCGATGTTGTCGCGGACCCATTCGAGCGCCGCAACCTGATCAAGAAGGCCGTAATTGCCCGACACCCCATCGCCGGACTCGGCATCGAGTTCGGGGTGAGCCATGAAACCGAACATGCCCAGCCGGTAGTTGATCGTGACGACCACCGCCCCACGCTCGGGCAGCGCGTCACTGTGGTAGTGCGGCTCGGTGCCGCTGCCATCGGTGTGGTCGCCGCCGTGGATCCAGACCATGACCGGCAGCTTGTGATCCAGCCGATCGGCATGGGCAGGCGCCCGGACGTTCAGCTGGAGACAGTCTTCGTTCTCCTTGATCTTGGCCAGCTTGATCGCGCTTCGCAGCGCGCGTTGACGAGCCCGGCCGAGGCCGAGCCCGTCGATCAGCGTGTTGAAGAAGAGTTCGAAGCCCGCGGCTCGCTGGTACGCGTGGGGCCCAAACTTCGTGCAGTCCCGAGTGCCGCTCCACGGTTCGACGGGCGCGGGCGGCTGCCAACGACGCTCCCCGACGGGTGGCGCGGCGAAGGGGATGTTGCGGAAGTGAGCCATCCGGCCTTTGGAGCCGAGCTTGCCCTTGACCCTGCCCGACAAGATCGTGGCGGTGATTGCTTTCGAAGCCATCGCTCATTGTCGCGCGCTTTGCTGCACTCACTTGTATCGATCCTGCAGGCGAACCGCTCAGCCTGCAGTGAACACGAATCGTGAATCCATGTCGGCTTCGACGTCGGCGATGTGGTCGATGTAGGCGGGGAACCCGCCGTTGTAGTTGCCGTCTTGGCGACGGTTGTCTTGGCCCTCGAAGTTGTAGTAGCCGGGAGTGCAGTCCTGGTTGCGCGTCGTCGTACCGCGGAACGAGATCACTTCTTGCACCCACCACTCCTCGGCTTCGGGCGTGACGTCGATCGTGTCGTACCCCTCGGCGCGGGCATGTCCGATGCACCGGGCGATGTGATCGCCTTGAACCTGCAGCAGATCGGTGAGGTTGAACTGGAACGACGCCTGGTACCCACCCATGATGAACAGATTCGGGAAACCGGCGGTGTGAATTCCGAGCATCGTGCGGATGCCCTCGTCGTACTTCTCGTCGAGGTCGACGCCGTGCTCGCCGACGATGCGGTTGTAGATACCGGTCTGCTGTACTTCGAACCCGGTCGCATAGATCAGCAGGTCGACCTCGTACTCGACACCGTCGAAAACTGGCCCGTTCTCACCAATCTCGGTGATGCCCTCGCCGCAGGTGTCGACCAGGTGCACGTTCGGCTTGTTGAACGTGGGCAGGTACTCGTTGTGGAAGCACGGCCGCTTACACATCAGCATGTACCACGGCTTGAGCGCGTCGGCAGTGGCCTGGTCCTCGACGGTGTCGTCGATGCGCTTGTGGATGCGCATCATCGCGTCGATGTTGTTGTTCTCCTGGCGGCGGATCTTCTCCTCGCGAGTGATGCCACCGCGCAATGTCGCCTTGCGTTCGGCCTGCTCGCGTAGCTTCGCCACGATCTTCTCCCGGCGGCGATGCTGCCAGCCGTCTTCGAGCTTGGCGGCCCACTCGTCCTTCGTCTCCCAGTCGTCGCGGACATCGATCGACGACGGTGTGCGCTGGAACACGTGAACGCTCTTGGCGTGTTTGCCGAGGTTGGGAATGATCTGCACGGCACTCGCCCCGGTGCCGATGATCCCCACGCGTACGTCGCCCAACTTCTCGAGATCGGCGCCCGTGAAGTCGTAGTCCCATCGTGATGTGTGGAACGAGTGACCCCCGAACTTCTCCATGCCGTCGATTCGAGCGAGCCGCGGTTTGGCGAGCGTTCCGTTCGCGCAGACAACGAACTTGGCGCGCATCGAATCACCGCGATCAGTCGTGATGTTCCAGACCTCGGCGTCTGCGTCCCACAGCGTCGAGGTGACTGTGGTCTGGAACACAGCCAGGTCGTAGAGGTCGTACTTCTTTGCAATCGACTGGCAGTGCGCAAAGATCTCGGGCCCCTGCGCGTAGTGCCGCGTCGGGACGTAGTTCATCTCGTCGAGCAGCGGCAAATAGTCATATGCAACGACGTCGCACGCAACGCCCGGGTACCGGTTCCAATACCAGGTACCCCCGACGTCGGCACCGCGTTCGACGATACGGATGCTCTCGACACCCTGCTCGCGCAGCCGCGCCGAGGTGAGCAGCGCCGAGAAACCGCCGCCGATGAACAACACGTCGACGATGTCATCGGCCGTGTCGATGATGGCGTCGCGCCCGACCCAGTCGTCGGCATACGGATCGCGGGCAAGGTCAGCCATTGCACCGTCGAGGTCGCGATACAACTCGGTGCCCGGCGGCCGGTGCCCGAGGCGGAGGTCACGCTCCTCGGCGAACCGTTCCTTGATCGCGTCGTAGTACTCCTGCGGCGGACGGTCCGGACGCTCGGTCGCCTCGAAGTTCATCACGAACTTGTCCTGCTTCTCGCCGGACTTTGCTGCTGCAGTCTCTTCGGCCATGAGCTCATCATCGCGGGGATGTAGCGTCGCCAGCGGATCGGGGATCTATGAGACTGAGGGACCTATGAAGCTGAGGGACCGATGAGACTGAGGGACCTATGAAGCTGAGGGACCGATGAGACTGAGGGATCGATGAGAATTGGTATCAACGCAACGACGCTGCTTCGCCGAGCCGACATCGCCGGCTTCGTCGAACACGCGCTGGCCGCTGAAGCTGCCGGGTTCAGCAGCTACTGGCTGGCCGAACATCCGACTGGCGGCTTCGACGCACTCACCACGCTCACCGTCATCGGGCAGTCGGTCGAACGGATGGAGTTGGGCACTGCGATCATCCCGACCTATCCGCGGCATCCGGCGATCTTGGCCGGGCAGGCGCTCACCACCCAGGCGGCGATCAAGGGTCGCCTGTCACTCGGTATCGGCATGTCGCACAAGGTGATGATGGGCGAACTCGGCATCACCGACGACAAGCCGATCCGGCACCTGCGCGAGTACCTCGACATCCTCATGCCGATGATCAACGACGGCACTGTCGACGCATCGGGCGAGACGCTCTCGGCACAAGCGACGATCTTCTACCCGACCGACACGCCGCCCGAGGTCACCGTTGCCGCACTCGGCCCACAGGCACTGCGCGTCGCCGGTCGCCACACCGCTGGCACCAACCTTGCGTGGTGCGGCCCCAAGACCATCCGCGAACACATCGTGCCCACCATCACCGACGCAGCCGAACAGGCCGACCGTCCCGCGCCGCGTGTGATCGCCACGCTGCCGGTCAGCGTCACCGACGACGCCGACACGGCGCGGGCCACGCTCACGGCGAACACAGAGATGTACATGTCGTTGCCGTCGTACCAGGCGATGTTCGAACGCGAAGGAATCAGAACAACGGGCGACCTCGGTGTCATCGGCTCCGAAGACGAGGTGGCGGACATGATCGCCCACCTCGCCGAGTGCGGAGTCACCGACTTCGCAGCATCCGAGTTCGGGTTGAACAGCGACGATCGGGCTCGCACCAGAGCGCTGCTCACACGACTTGCAGGCGAGCAGAACGGAGCGAACACATGACCGCCGGCAGCAACGCCGACCAGACCGCGAGCGGGCTCGCCTTCGAGCCGCGCGACAAGGTCGCCGTCGTCACCGGCGCTGCCGGGGGCATCGGACTCGGCATGGCGCGAGCGTTCACCGAGGCAGGCATGTCCGTCGTCCTCGCCGACATCGACGCCGACCGGATCGAGGCGACGGCTGCCGGGCTGCGTGCAGTCGGCCACGATGCCATCGGCGTTGCAACCGACGTGTCGAAGCTCGACGACGTCCAGGCCCTGGCCGATGCTGCGATGGACACCCACGGCCGGGTCGACGTGTTGTGCAACAACGCCGGCGCAGCGATCTTCGCCAAGCTGTCCAACGTCACCGTCGAGGACTGGGAGTGGACGCTGGGCGTCGACCTGTGGGGCCCGATCTACGGCACCAAGGTCTTCCAACCAATCATCCAGGACACAGCGACTCAGGGCGGCCACATCAACACCACGTCGTCGGTTGCTGGCTTGGTCGCCGGTGCCGCGGCGGGGCCCTACAACGTTGCCAAGAGCGGAGTGATCGCGCTGATGGCCACCCTCGAGCGAGAGTTCCGGATCGCGAAGTCGCCCCACCATGCCTCTGTGCTCTGTCCCGGCCCGATCAACACCGACATCAATCGCAACAGCGTCCGCAACCGACGAGAGGCTGCGCAGCAGACGCAGACCGAGGTGTCCGACACGGGCGCTGCGGGCAAGAAGCTCGGCTCGAAGATGGCCGACTTCCTCGCGAAGGGAATGGACCCCGACGAGGTCGGCCGCATCGTCCTCGACGGCATCGTCACCGGCAGGTTCTGGATGTTCACGCATCCGAAACTGTCGTCCCTCTACCGAGAGCAGATCGACATGATGGACCCCGACGGCCTGCTCAGCATGGGCAAGTTGACCTGATGGCTGTTTCCGACCAGAGCGACGGCCGGACGAGCGTCCGCCCGCTCGACGGGGTGAAGGTCCTCGACCTCAGCCGAGTCTTCGCTGGCCCGATTGCCGGGCGCACGCTGTCCGAGCTCGGCGCAGACGTCGTGAAAGTCGAGCCGCCCGACGGCGATGTGACACGCCTGTGGGGCCGCAAGACCGCCGGGTTGTCGACCTACTTCACTCAGCAGAACTGCGGGAAGCGCAACGTGTGCATCGACCTCAACGCCGAAGGTGGCCCCGAACTCGTCGCTCGGCTCGCCGAGCAGGCTGATGTGTTGGTCGAGAACTTCCGCCCCGGCGTGATGGCCAAGTTCGGCCTCGACTGGGCAGCGCTGTCGGCACGCAACCCATCGCTAATCATGCTGTCGATCAGCGGCTTCGGTCAGGAGGGTCCCGAGTCTCAGCGCGCTGCCTATGCCTCGATTGTTCACGCCGAAAGCGGCATTCTGCCTGCGCCGGTCGGCAAGGAGGTGCCACTCGACCTCGAGCTCAGCGCCGCCGACGTCCTGTCCGGGATGCACGGCGTGATCGCCGTACTCGCTGCGTTGCGGGCGCGTGACGTGGGCGGACCGGGGCAGCACATCGACATGGCGATGATGGACGCAATGACCTACTCCGCCGACGTCATCCTGAACGTGCTCGACGGTGCCCGGCGCAAGGAGTCGCTCAACGGCGAGGTGTGGCATACCGTCGACGGGCCCAAGATGTTGACTGGCGGCCTCCGATGGATCTGGCATCAGTTGTCGAACACCGCCGGGCTCGTCGACATGACACCTGCGGACGCGGACATCAGCGAGAAGATCGCCGCACGACGTCAGATCATCACCGAGCACCTGTGCGCATTACCGGACCGCGCTGCGGTCATCGCCACATTCGACACTGCAAACCTCGCGTGGGCCGATGTCCGCGAATGTGCCGAGGTGCGCGAGTCGCCCACGCTGGTGCACCGCGAGTCGATCGTGCAGATCGACGATCGCGCCGGCGGCACCCGCCCGGTGATCCGCAACCCGTACCGCATGTCGGGAACAGACTTCTCCGCGACCGGCGTGGCTGCATTCCGCGGCGAGCACAACGCCGAGGTGCTCGACGAGTGGCTCGGTACGACCCCCGACGAACACACGGCGTTGGGCGCCGACGAATGGGCCGACCAACTCACGAACGACGGCAGGTAGAACAATGACCGATCCACTGGTGCAACGGCTCGCCGACGAGTCCGACCTCCGCGATCTCATCCACCGCTACGCATTCGGTCTCGACCATGAGAACTGGGAGCTGTGGCGCACCGTCTTCGCCGACGAGGTGACGATGGACATGAGTGACTACCAACCCGAACCGCCGCCACGTCCGGCGCCCGCCGATCTCGTGGTCGCCAACGCACGCGTGCTGTTCGCGGGGCTCGAACGGTCCCAGCACTTCATGGGCTCACATCGCTACGAGATCGACGGCGACCGGGCAACGATCACGGCACACATGCGTGCCGAGCACTGGCTGCACAGCGGCCAGGGTGGTGACAAGTACACGATGTTCGGCACCTACACCGACGACGCCGTGCGCACCCCCGACGGCTGGAAGCTCGAATGCGTCCGCCTCCGACTGCTGCGCGAAGAAGGCAATCGCGGCCTGATGCGCGAAGCCGTCCGTCGCGGTAAGGCAGCCCTCGCCCCCGACTGAGCCGACTCGCCAGACCAGGGGCATCACGTTTCGCGTGAGCACAAACGCTGTCCGACGTCGCTTGCGCTCACACGAAGGCTCAGCGGCTTCGACGGCGGAGGGTGACGACGCGGTGTTGCACGCGCCACCCGGCATCTGTCTTGACCACCTGGTCGTAATAGGACGCCGTGCCGGCCAGCCCGCCACGCTGCAGGGCAACGATCCGGAAGTTCAACTTCACACCGGCGTCGGTGTCGTCGACGTAGATGTTGGTCATCGTGTGCGTCTTGGGATGCTGGGCATCTTCGTCCATGAAGCGCTTGATGTCCGGGAGCCCCTCGAGGAGCGGAACGCCGAGATCGGTCAGATCGAACACGGCATCGGCAGTGAAGATGCGGTCGAGGCCGGGCCAGTTCCGGTCGTCGATCGCGTCTCCGTAGCGTCCGGGCAACTCGTGCAGTTCGAGCCGGTCGGCGGTCGTGATCGCTGTCATCAGGACAGCTTCGCGCATTCAGACCGACCGATCGCCGCCGTCGAGACGCCGGTCGCGACGAGCCGACGCTTCCTGCCCGTCGTGGTCGAACCCGACACCCACGTTCTCGAATCCCTTGAACTGCTGCGCTCGCACGGCATCGGTGTACACACGACGGTCTGCCTCGGTCAGATCGACGTTGTCGGTGAACGGCGTCATCAGCGAGCGCGGGTAGAGCTTCTTGGCTCGCACCACGTTGATCTCCGAACCGAGGACCACCCCGATCGCGGCAACGTAGATCCAACCGAGCAGGCCCAACACCAGCGCGAACACGCCGTACGCCGTGCTCGCATTCTTGACGACGGTTCCGATGTAGGCCGTTCCGAACAACTGCAGCGTCTGCCAGACCAGCGCGGCAGTGATCGCCCCGGGAAGCAGGTCGAACGTGCTCGCCTGGTGGGCGGTGGACACTCTGAAGACCAGCAGGAAGATCCCGGCGTTGAGCACCACCGCGGCCAACACCAGCAGGACCGCCGCCCATCCGCCGAGGTCGACGCCGAGCGCACCGCCACTGCTGCCGGTCGCGGACAGCGCAGTGGTCGCCAGCGCAGCACCGCCCCCGATTGCGACGATCAGCAGGCTGCGCAATCGGGCGCGGATCGGATTCGGCCGCAGATTTCGCGGCACCGCCCAAGCAACGTTCTTCGCATTCTGGATCGCTTGTGCCACGCCGATTGCTCCGTACAGCGCAATGGCACCACCGATGATCAACGCAATCCCGCTCCCCTGCAGACCCTGTGGGTCGCCGAGCTCGTCGCCGATGATCGGGAACTGGCCGAGCGTCGAGTCGAGAATGCGACGTTGCAGGTCGGGATCCCCCTGCAGGACGAATCCCAGAGTCGACGTCAACAGCAGCAGCAGGGGAAACAGTGCCATGAAGCCGTAGTACGTGATCAACGCTGCGAGGTACGGGCCTTGATCTTCACCGAACTTGTAGATGACAGCGATCGGGAAACTCGCCCATCGATGGCGTTGCTGGAACGCATCGAGGCGGTTCGATGCACTCATCGGCACCGTGCCGTTCGATCACAACCCATACCCCATCTTGCCGGTGTGGTTCCGAAAGACGTCGGATGGTGCTGCGGTTCCGTTGCTCGCGGCAGCCCTCCGCCTCTCGCCTGGCCGCCCGCCCCTTCTAGGGTCGCGTGTCACACGCCAGGGAGGCGCAACCGTGACCACGTTCGAAGAGGTTCTGCACGACACGTTGGGTGGTATCGACTTCGATGCCGCCGCACTCAAGGCGCGCTACCTGTCAGAACGTGACAAGCGCGTGCGCACCGACGGCAACGAGCAGTACATCGAGGTCACCGGTGACTTCAGCAGTTTCGTCGACGACCCGTACGTCGAGCCGGAGGACCGCGATGCGCTGTTCGACCATGCAGACATCGCCGTCATCGGAGGTGGCTTCGGTGGCCTGCTGATGGGTGGTCGACTCCGCGAAGCAGGGTTCACCGACATCCGGATGATCGAAAAAGGCGGCGACTTCGGCGGCACCTGGTATTGGAACCGATACCCCGGCGCGATGTGCGACGTCGAGTCGTACTGCTACCTCCCGATGCTCGAAGAGCTCGACTACATCCCCAAGCACAAGTACTCCTTCGCGCCAGAGATCATGGAGCATTCGCGCAACATCGCTCGGCACTACGACCTCTACCGCAACGCTCTCATGTCGACCGAAGTGACGCATCTCGAGTGGGACGACACAGCCGGACACTGGACGATCACCACCGATCGCGGCGACCGGATGACCGCTCGGGTCGTGGTGTCGGCGGCAGGCCCGTTGAGTCGGCCGAAGCTGCCCGGGATCGCGGGCATCAACGACTACCAGGGGCACACGTTCCACACCAGCCGCTGGGACTTCGACTACACGGGCGGCGACAGCACTGGCGACCTCGCAGGGCTGGCCGACAAACGCGTGGGCATCATCGGTACGGGTGCCACCGCCGTCCAGTGCGTCCCGCACCTCGGTGCCGCGGCGAAAGAGCTCTTCGTGTTCCAGCGAACTCCGTCGTCGATCGACGTCCGCGACAACCGTCCGACTCCGCCTGAGTTTGCCGAATCACTCGAACCGGGCTGGCAGTACCGCCGGATGGAGAACTTCAATCGGCTGGTCACTGGCGCGAACGAGGACGAGGATCTCGTCAACGACGGCTGGACCGACATCTTCCGCAACCTCACCGGCATCGCCGCCAAGACCGCGTCCACCCAGCTCGGTCGACGGCTCACCCGCGGCGAAAAGGCGCAGTTGATGGAGATGGCCGACTACAAGAAGATGGAAGCCGTCCGCCGACGCGCTGACGACATGGTCGACGACCCCGCCCTCGCCGAGCGCTTGAAGCCCTGGTACCGCCAGTTCTGCAAGCGGCCGTGCTTCCACGACGACTACCTCCCGACCTTCAATCGACCCAATGTGCACCTCGTCGACACCGAAGGCAAAGGCATCGACCGTTTCACCGAGACCGGCTTGGTCGCCAACGGCGAACACTTCGAACTCGACTGCATCATCTTCGCCACCGGTTTCGAGGTCGGCACCAGCTACACGCGTCGAGCTGGTTACGACATCCTCGGCAAACAAGGCGTCGCGCTCAGCGACAAGTGGGCCGACGGATTGCGCACCCTCCACGGCATGCAGACCGCCGACTTCCCGAATGCGTTCTTCATGGGCTTCACCCAGGGTGCCGTCACGGTCAACGTGCCCCAGACGCTCAACGAGCAGGCCGTCCACATCAGCCACATCCTGAGCGCCACGCGCGACGAAGGCGACACGATCGTCGAAACGACCGCGCAGGCCGAGCAGGACTGGGTCGACGAGATGCACTCCAAGGCCCGGCTCGGCGAGAAGTTTCGAGCCGAGTGCACGCCTGGCTACTACAACAACGAAGGCCAGAGCGGCAACGGCAACGGCTTCTTCACGTCGAGCTACGGCGCTGGGCCCGTGAAGTTCTTCGAGATCCTCGCCGAGTGGCGTCGGTCAGACGGCCTCCCGGGCTGCACCACCCGATGACAGACCAGTCAGTGTTTCAGTTGGGGTCTGACCCCAACTGAAACCCGGTCTGTGCGTTCCAGCCCACCCAGCACAACCACCAGCAGCAACAGGAGCAGCAATGAGACTCGACGGACAGGTCGCCATCATCACCGGGGCCGGAAGTGGTATCGGTGCAGCCAGTGCACGACGGTTCGTCGAGGAGGGCGCGAAGGTACTCGTTGCAGACATGCACGACGTGAAGGCACAGTCGCTCGTCGCCGAACTCGGCGACTCCGCTGCGTTCTTCCAGGCCGACGTGTCGCGCGAGGACGACGTGGAGGCAATGGTCGGCGAAGCACTGTCGAGGTGGGGGCGGCTCGACATCATGTTCAACAACGCCGGCTTCGGCGGAGCAATCGGCCCGGTCGAGTCGATCACCACCGACGACTTCGACATCACCTTCGACGTGCTCGTCAAAGGAGTGTTCCTCGGCATCAAGCACGCCACGCCGATCATGCGAGAGCAGGGCTCCGGATCGATCATCAACACTGCGTCGGTCGCCGGGCTGCAAGCAGGCTGGTCTCCACACCTCTACAGCGTGGCCAAGGCAGCGGTGATCCACCTCACCAAGTCAGTCGCTCTCGAACTCGGCGACTACGGCATCCGCTGCAACTGCATCTGCCCGGGCATCGTCGCGACACCGCTCGCTGCGGGATTCGCGAAAGCGACCGACGATCAACTCGACGAGATGAAGGCCAGGTTCGGCCGGACCCAGGTACTCGGCCGAATCGGTGATCCGGTCGACATCGCGAACGCCGCGGTGTGGTTGGCGAGCGACGAGTCGAGTTACGTGACCGGCCACGCACAGGTCGTCGACGGCGGTGCATTCGCGGGCAAGCCCTGGAACAAGCAGCACGAATCGATGACTGCGCAGCGACCGATCAAGTTGTATCGGCCCGACGGTCGCTGAGGGACATCGATCAGCTGAAGCGCACGATCAACTGAAGAGATCGATCAGTTGAAGAGATCTTCGGGGAGGCCTTCGCAGTTCTCGTTGGCGTAGGCCTGAATCTTCTCGACTGCGGCGGTCATCTTCTCGAAGTCGTCTTCGAACTCGCTGAAGTCAGCGTCTTCGGGGGCGTCGTTGGCCTTGTTCATCACGTCGATGAACGTGTCGAGCTCCCCCTTCAACTCGCTTGGGGCGTTGGACTTGACGTCCTCGAGTGCATCGATCGCACCATCGAAGTCATCGTCGGGGTCGATGTCTGACTCCTCGATGTTCAGCAGGCTGTCGCAGAATCCTTCCGCTGATCCGCCACCGTCGCCGCTACCGCACGCGGTGAATGAAAAGGCGCCGAGACCGGCGATGAGGGTGAGGCTGGCGAGCTTGTTCATGATTTCTCCCTGGGTACGCAGCGATCGATCCGATCGCTCCGCCTACGGTGACACATCTCGACCGAGCGAGGGTGGATTTTCACTCGCAGTGGCTCTGGTGTTCGCTCGACCAGTGCAGGGGCGGTCTCGATCCCGTCGACAGCCATGACGCTCGACACAGCAGCCTCTGTTCTGTATGATGGAACCGTTCCACCATGTGGAACGACTACGAATCCCGGCCGGGTGGACTCTCGTGGCGGGCGAGCACGCTGTTCGCAGCGAGGAACTGGACGCATCATGGGATTCCCTTCTGACCTCGACATCGCGAGCAAGGCCACCCTCAAGCCACTCACCGAGATCGCAGCCGACTCAGGCATCCCGCAGGAATGCCTCGAGCCCTACGGTCGTGGCGCCGCGAAGATCGGCCTCGATGCCATCGACAAGATGGCCGACCGACCCAAGGCGAAGTATGTCGTCGTCTCGGCCATCACCCCGACACCGCTCGGCGAAGGCAAGACCACGACGACCGTCGGCCTCGGCATGGGCTTCAGCCACATCGGCAAGAGCGGCGTCATCGCCGTACGCCAGCCGTCCATGGGCCCGACGTTCGGCATCAAGGGCGGAGCTGCCGGCGGCGGCTACAGCCAAGTCGTGCCGATGGAGTTGCTCAACCTGCACCTCACCGGCGACATGCACGCCGTGACCGCTGCGCACAACATGTGCTCGGCGGCACTCGACGCCCACCTCTACCACGGCAACGAATCCGGGCTCGATCTCTACAACATCACGTGGCGCCGAGTGCTCGACGTCAACGACCGTGCACTGCGCAACATCAATGTCGGCCTCGGCGGACGCCTCGACGGTGTCCCCCGCGAAACCGGCTTCGACATCACTGCAGCGTCCGAAGTGATGGCGACACTCGCGCTGTGCACCTCCCTCCAGGATCTTCGTGAACGCCTCGGACGGATCGTGGTCGGTTATACGAAAGCTGGCACACCAGTGACCGCCGAGGAACTCAAGGTGGCTGGCTCGATGGCAGTCATCTTGATGGAGGCGATCAAGCCCAATCTGATGCAGACCCTGGAGAACACTCCGGCCCTCGTGCACACCGGCCCGTTCGGCAACATCGCCACCGGCAACAGCTCGATTGTCGCCGACCGCATCGGCATCCACATGGGCGACTACCTCATCACCGAGGCCGGCTTCGGCGCCGACATGGGTGCCGAACGTTTCTTCAACATCAAGTGCCGCGCATCGGGTCTCGCACCCGACGCAGCGGTCCTGGTCGCGACGGTGCGCGGCTTGAAGGCTCACTCGGGCAAGCACAAGATCGTGGCGGGCAAGCCGCTCCCCGAGGACCTTCTCAAAGAGAACCCCGACGAAGTGCACGAGGGTGGCGACAACCTGCGCAAGCAGCTCGAGAACATGCGGATCCACGGCTGCACACCGGTCGTTGCGATCAACGTGTTCCCCGGTGATCACGACGCCGACATCAACGCCATCAAGGAGATCGCCGAGGAGTTCAGCGCCCGTTCCGCTGTGTCGATGCACTTCACCGAAGGCGGCGCCGGCGCCACCGAACTGGCCCACGCTGTCGCCGAAGCGGCCGAGGAAGAGAGCAACTTCCAAGTGCTCTACCCCGACGAGATGAGCCTACGCGACAAGATCACCACGGTCGCCACGAAGGTCTATGGCGCCGACGGCGCCGAGTTCTCATCCCAGGCCAACAAGCAGATCGACAACTACGAGGCCAATGGGTTCGGCAACCTGCCGGTCTGCATCGCGAAGTCTCACCTCTCGCTCAGCCACGACGCCAGCTTGAAGGGCGCCCCGACGGGTTGGACCCTTCCAGTGCGCGAAGTTCGCGCCTCGGTCGGCGCCGGTTTCGTCTACCCGATCTGTGGCGACATGCGCACGATGCCCGGCCTCGGCAAGACCCCCGCACTGCAACAGATCGACATCGACGCCGACGGCAACATCGTCGGGCTCAGCTGACCGACCCACCCCCACTCGTTACGCATCGGGGTCAGACCCCAAAGCGTAACGAGTTCATCTCGACGACAATCTGACGAATGGAGACACCGATGTCTGCACAAGAAGTCACCCTTCCGCCCAGCGCCAGCCAGCGGATGCGGCGCAAACTCAAGCGTCCGTTGCTGCGGCCCGGCCCATCGCAACTCCGGTCGATGATCGAAGCGGCCAAGATCGAACTGATCCCGATGAAGAGCCTTGAGCGAGCCGTCACCGAACTCATCCCGAACTCCCGCATCTCGATGACGTGCTCACCGGCGAAGACCATCGAGACCACACTCGACGAGACAGCTGCGCTCGTCGCAGCAGGCCACGTCGTGATTCCGCACATCTCTGCACGCATGGTGCAGACACCGGCGCACCTCGCTGCGATCCGACAGCGCCTCGTCGACGTCGGGGTCCGGGAGATCTTCGTCGTCGGTGGCGATGCCGACGAGCCCGGCTGCTACTTCGATGCCATCGAGTTCATCGCTGCGTTCGTAGCGCACGATGACGCCGATGGGCGTGAGCAGCGCCAGGTCGACCACATCGGCTACACGTCCTACCCGGACACGCATCCATTCATCACGTCGAAGCAACTGCATGATGCTCTGCACGCCAAGCAGAAGCTCATCGTGGACAGCGGCCGGACGGCGCACGTCAGCACGCAGATGTGCTTCTCGGCGGACCAGATCCGCACCTGGCTCCGTGCCGAGCGCTCCGCAGGTCTCACCGTGCCAGTGCACCTCGGCGTCCCGGGTGTCATCGACCGCACGAAGCTGATGACCATGGGCGTTCGCCTCGGCGTCGGAACGTCGTTGCGCTACCTGTCGAAGAACAAAAAGGCGCTCGGCAAGATGATGACCCAGCGGTCATTCGAGCCCGACCAGCTCTTGAAGCCGCTTGCGAACGACCTTGTCGAACTCGGCATCGAAGGCATCCATCTCTACACGTTCAACCAGGTTGAAGCGACCGAACGGTGGCGTTCTCAGACGCTCGCCTGACGACCCGAGCCGACCCCCAGGAAAGAGCCGACCGTCGATCGATCACGACGACTTGGAGCGACGTTGCGTTGCACGCGGCGCCTTGAGCGGTCGGGCCGCGAGCCGCAGAACCACCGCCGTCGAGCGGACCGGGAATGCAATGAACTTGCCCTGCCGCTCCATCGGAAGCGCAGCGGCCGACATGATCCGGTAGCCGACGTAGGCCACGATCAGGCCATGACTGACAGCCATTGCCCAGAAGAACGCCGACGGGCTCGTCGAACCCATCAATGAAGCCGCGACCAACGGTCCGACAACTGCACCGATGGCATTGATTCGGAGCAATGAACTGCTCGCTCCGATCGCTTTGCCGGGGGCCGACCAGTCGAGCGTGTAGGTCAGCAGCAGGGAGTACAGCGGGAACGTCATGCCCCCCAGCAAGAACATCCCGACCAACATCAACGGACTCTCAGGAGACACCATCGCCATCGCCACACAGATCGCAACAGCGTTGAGGGCGACGACGAAGATCACGCCCCGGCGCGGCAATCGGTCTGACAGCACGCCGATCGGCAATTGCAACAGCAGCGACCCGATCGTCGGCAAGACGAGGAACGCCGCCAGACGCTGCGGGTCGAACCCGACGCCGCGCGCATACACAGCCCCGAGGCTGAACAAGACACCGACGGACATTCCGGTGAACAACATGCCGACGAGGCCAGTCGGCACCGTCGCGTAGAGCTCACGAAGACTGAGATGCCCGACGTCGCGGACGGGAGGAGCCTCAGCAGTTGCGGCCAACGTGACGGGCACCAGTGACAGCGACACGAGGACGGAGGCGACGATGAAGAGGGTGAACCCCGCTGTGTCGACGAACGCAATGACCAGTTGGCCGATGCTGAGACCACCCATCGACACCACCATGTAGATGGCGAGCGTGCGGCCACGAGTGTTCGGCGTCGACGCATCGTTCAGCCAGGACTCGAGCACGATGTAGAGCCCCGCCATGCAGAACCCGAACACCAGCCGCATCAGCGCCCACGTGACCGGAACCACCGAGACCGAGTGGATCAACACAGCGCCCGACGCGAGCGACGCAAGGCCGGCGAACACCCGGATGTGGCCGACCGTGGCGAGCAGGCGTGAAATGACTGTCGGACCGAGGAAGAACCCGGCGAAGTAACACGACATCACGTAGCCGCTCGTCGTGATCCCGAATCCTTCGTCGACGACACGCACTCCGAGGACGGCGAGATTGAGACCGTTGCCGACCATCAACATGCCGAAGCCGAGGAACAGGGCCCACAGGGCGAGGCCGCCGCGCACGATCGGTTCGGGGGCGCGAAGATCGGCACTCACGACTGCATCTACCGAGACCGTCGCGTCGCCGGTGTCGGTGGTGCTCGCTCGCGATTCGGCGTCAGGCAGAGCCGAGATGTTACAGCGTCTCGCCGGACGGGCCGGGCGAAAGGTCAGTCGTTGCGGGTGTCGGCGAGCCGATCGTCCGCAAGATCTTCGAACGAGTCCGGCTCGAAGTAGGCCTGGACATCGACGACGACGTGCGTCGCAGCGTGGGCGTAGATGCACACCTCACCATCGGCGTCGAAAGGCAACATCGCCAGGCTCACGATGTTCTGGTCCGGTTGTTCGAAGTTGACGTTCGAGTTCGCCCCCGGTGGCACCGAGCACGGCACAACCTGCAAGAAGCCCGCTGCCTCGGTCTCGGTGGCGACCACGCCACCGATGCCCACCGAATTCGGGCGCCCCGTGATCGTGGTGATCGATCCCGCTGTCGGCTTCGCACCGCCACGGGTGTCCAGGAGACGTTCGTCGGCGATGTCGTCGACAGCGTCGTCGCTCACGTAGGCCTGGAGATCGGCCACGATGTGGCTCGCCGCGTGCGTGTAGATGCACGCCTCACCCTGGGCGTCGAACTGGACCACGCTGAGACTCGAACGGATCTGGTTCGGACCGTCGTAGTTGTTGTTCGAGAAGCCCCCGGGCGCTGAGCCACAGGGGAGGATCTGCAGGAAGCCACCGGTCGAGGTCTCCACAGCCACCATCGACACGAATGCCGAAGAGTTGGGCCTGCCCGTGATCTTCGTCTGCGAACCGGCAGCGCGTCGCTCGCCGAGGTCGCGGGTGTCGATCAGTCGGATGTCATCGACATCATCGACTGCTGCGTCGTCGATGTATCCCTGAAGATCGACGACGACGTGCGTCGACGAGGAGTTGAAGATGCAGGCCTTGCCACTGTCGTCGAAGCGGACGATCGCCGCACCCGCCCGGTTCTGCAGTGGGCCGTCGTTGTTCACGTTCGAGGTCCGACTCGGCTTGGAGTCACAGTCGACCACCTGGAGATACCCAGCCGAACCAGACACGGTCGACGTCAGCGAGACGACGCCGGAACGATTCGGTGCTCCTTCGATCTCGGTGAACTCACCCGGTAGCAGACTGGTCCACTCAGCGAGCACCGTGCCACGGCGATTCTTGATCGTGAAGCCGCGCTGATCATCGAGGTCCTCCGGAAAGGTCCCGCCGAGCACGAAGCCCCGGAACAGCGGAGCGACCTCACCGGCATCTTCGTGGAAGATCGCCAGTGTCTGACCCGGCAGAAGCATCGTGCCGCCCGGGATCTCGTACTTCAGTTCCTCGATCGAGTACGAGCTGACGTCGACCATCACGCCTTCGAGGTTCCGCACGAGAACATGTGGGGCCACGATGCCGTTTTCGCCGTACTCGACCTTGGTGATCTCGAGGCGCGGATTCGTCGGCGTGCTCCACCGCGCGACTCGTCCTTGGCGGACCATGGTGCCCAGCAGACGCGACACTTGCGGATCGATGAAGCGCGTAATGATGTCGTTGGCGTCCGCAGCGGGCGACTTCTGGAAGCCGTAGGTGCCCCAGACGGAGCGATCGCGGAGCGCCTCGTCTGCGGTCGTGTCACGCAGCTCGATCACCCGCGCCTGCAGCCCACCGTCGCGTAGGATCTCCTCGGTGATGGTCCGGATCCGTTGCCGCACCATTGCGACCAGGTCGGGCTCGGTGAAGAACGGGAGGAACAGCGGGCCCCCCGGATGCTCGAATGCGCCACCGATACCGATTGCGTCACAGGTCGGGCCGCAGCTGATGCGACCACGATGCCCGAACGTGAGGTCGAAGTCGGTCGGGATGGTGGTCCACTTACCGAGCTGGTTCAACGTCAACCGATAGTTCTTGTGGCCGATGTCCTGATGCTGGAACACCATGCTCGCAGCAAGGGTGTTGACCACCGACGGCACGTCGACGTTCTGCTCGATCCAGGAGCGCCGCAGCGAACCCGACGTGCCGTTGAGCACCACGATCAACTCGCGGAGCTTGGCGTCGTCTTCGTATTCCCTGGTCTCCTTGTCGTACTTGCGGCGGAGTGCGGCCTGGCCGAGCCGAGCATCAGAGCCCTTGAGGAGCCCGAACACCTTGCCGCCACCGACTTCGTACATGCTCCCCTCGTCCAGACCCCATCGGTCGCGCCACGTGCCGTCCTGCTGTTCGACGTAGGTGTACAGGCCGTAGAACTGGTTGTTCCGTTCGAGTTGCACGGGGAACGCCTGGGACACCTGGACGCCGGCTGCGTCGAATGCCTCCGAGGCGATCGTCTCTCGGAGAAATGACTTGTCGCTCCAGTTCGAGTGAAGCGCGAACTCGTCGATGCCCTCGGGGAGCAGCCCATCGATCTCGAGTTCGCGACCGGGAGCCAGGATGAACTTCCACTTCTTCTTGGGCTGGAACCGCGAGACCTGACCTTTGACTCGCACCTTGGTGTTGTCGAAGATCTCGCCGTCGTAGGCGAGCACCGCCAGGTAGCCGTTGTCGCCGGTGAGGGTCAGGTCGTTGAACGCTGTGCCATGGGCGTCGTCGGGCATGAACCACTCGAATCGCGGCAGGTCGGTGCTCGACGGACTGGCGACCGTCGTGCCGGTGTAGGAGGCGCCGTCACCCTGGCGAGGCCAGGTGCCGATGACCTCTCGGGTCGATCGACCCTCGAGGCGGTAGCGCACCAGCGTGCCGGCGCGCTGGCCGGGGATCGTTGCCTGGATCGCCCCATCGACGACCGGCGCATCGATCGTGGTCGGCGCGCCGAAGCCGATGACGTAACTGATCGATGCCGCTTCCGCGTTGCTCACCTGTGCGGTCACGACGACGGGCGCACCGGCTTCGGGTGAGACCGTGTGCTCGACGTCCGACCAGACCGGCATCGGAAAGGACCGGACGGTGTTTGCTGCGTTGCGCGTCGGTGGGTCCGATCGCCAGTTGCCCGGGTCGGCTCCGCCAGAGTTCGGATCCAGCCGCTGCAGGGAAGGTCCCTCGCCGTCAGCGAACGCTGGCCATTCGTCCTTGTCGTCGTACTCGACGAAGTCGACGATGTCGCCGTTCGGGTCGAGCAGCGTGAGGTCCTCGCCGCCGTTCGACAGGGCACCGCCGTAGTCGGCAGGCCCGATCGTGAGAAAGCCGCTGGCTGCGATCGTGGCGCTGTTCGTGAAGCAGAACTTGACGCCGTCGACGCACCAACCACGGAGGTCGACTGCGCGACCTCCCGTGTTGTGGAGTTCGAGGAACTCACTGGCCGGGTTGTCGTCGACAGGGTTGTAGTGGATCTCATTGATCACGATGGAGGCCGACGCCGCACGAGTGATGTTGTCCGTCGCCGAGACTGCGATCAATGCTGGCAGCATGACGATCACAGCGGCGACCCCTCCCGAGAGTCTTCGCATCAGTCAAACGTAGCTCGCAGCTGACGCCTGTGCCGAGGTTAACGAGTGTGCTTCGACCGACCGCGCAGGGCATCGAGACGGCGGCGGTCACGCTTGGTCGGGCGTCCTGCACCGCGGTCACGTTCGAAGACAGGCGCCATGTACTCGCGTTCCGGTGGCGGCGGGCTGTGGTCTTCGTAGCAGTCGACTGCGATCGCTGCGCCGACTCGCTTGATGATCAGACGCCTGACGACCAAGATCCGTTCGAGTTGATGCACGCGCGCCTCGATCCGGTCTCCGACGGTGACCTTGGACGACGGCTTGGCTGTCTTGTCGTTGATCTTCACGTGCCCCGACCGGCAGAGGTCCGCGGCGTCGGCGCGCGTCTTGGTGACGCGGACAGACCACAGCCACTGGTCGATTCGGGCTTGCTCGTCAGCCATCGAGCGCCCCGTCGAATGACCAGGCTGGCCCGAGCCGGTCGAGCCGTTTCGTGGCTGTGGACCGCCTGGCCACGGCGACCTCGCTGCGCACGTCGGCCTGGAGGCGTTCTGCAACCGTCACGGACACAACGGTAGTCGTCCGCTCGGTGCGCCGATCCCTCGCTCGGGTTCCATCGGTGATGTGGTGCCCGCACAGGATCTCGCGCGCACAGGATCTCGGCGCGTGAGGTGGACGGGCTACCTACCGGTCGGTAGGCTGGGAGACGTGAACGAGCAGGAAATTCTCCACGCCATCACTCCCGACGTCGAGCGGCTGCTCGAACGGCACTTGGAGACCACCAAAGAGTGGTTCCCACACGAGTATGTGCCGTACAGCCGCGGACGAGACCACATGGAGGGCCACGTTTGGAGTCCCGAGGATGCCGACCTCGTCGGCGGCGCCCTGTCCCCCGAAGTCCGCAGCGCACTCCTCGTCAACCTGCTGACCGAAGACAACCTTCCGTACTACTTCCGTACCGTCGAGCGAATGTTCGGTCAAGACGGCGCCTGGGGTACCTGGGCGCGCCGCTGGACCGCCGAAGAAGGCCGCCACTCGATGGCGATCTACGGCTACATCACTGTCACACGGGCCATCGATCCCGTCGAGCTCGAGCGGGGCCGCATGGTCCAGGTCAGCAAGGGCGAGACACCCGAACCCGAGACCACGCACGAAGGTTTCATCTACCTGGCGCTGCAAGAGCTGGCGACGCGGATCTCACACCGCAACACCGGCGCCCAACTCGGCGATGACGTCGGCTTCGACATGCTCAAGCGGGTGTGCAGCGACGAGAACCTGCACCAGCTCTTCTACCGCGACCTCGCTGCCGCAGCGATCAAGGCTGACCCGAACTCGATGATGATCGCCATGGAGAAGCAGGTCCGTTCCTTTGCCATGCCCGGTACCGGCATCCCTGACTTCGAGCGCCACGCCAAGGCCATTGCCCGCGCCGGCATCTATGACCTGCAGATCCATCACGAGCAGATCCTCGCCCCTGTGGTGCTGCGCCAGTGGGACGCTGCGAACATCACCGGTCTGTCTGGTGAGGGTGCTGCTGCACAGGAGCGGTTGATGAAGCGCATGGCCACCAGCGCACGCGTCGCGAAGCGGTACGCCGAAAAGCGTGACGCGGCGATGCAACCCGCCTGACTTGGCCCTGCGCTCAGGTCAGGGCGACCGACGCAACCATCATCACGACGAGCAACATCGCTCCGAGCAGCACCATGCGCTGCATCAACGGCGAATGACGAGACGACTCATTGACCATGGTTGCAGTCTGCCAGCCGACACGGGTGTTTCGCCGGCGGTCAACGACTGTTCAGGAAGGTGAGCACTGCGAGCACACGCCGATGCGCGTGATCGATCTGCGGGAGATCGAGCTTGGCGAAGACGTTCGAGATGTACTTTTCCACTGCACCGAGCGACACGACGAGCTGCTCGGCGATCCCTCCGTTCGACAGGCCCTCCGCCATCAGTCCGAGCACCTCGTGCTCACGCGGGGTGAGGCGTTCGAGCTCAGAGGTCCGCGTCGTCCGACCCAGAAGTTGGCGGACCACCTCGCCGTCGACGGCGCTACCGCCCGCAGCCACGCGCCGAACTGCGGAGATGAAGTCATCGACATCGACGACTCGGTCCTTCAACAGGTAGCCGACGCCGGCAGTATCACCACTGAGCAGTTCGGTGGCGTACCGCTCCTCGACGTACTGCGACAGCACCAACACGGCAATCGTCGGGTACTCCTCACGGATCGCCAACGCCGCCGTGATCCCCTCGTCGGTGTGCGTCGGCGGCATGCGGACGTCGACGATGGCGATGTCGATGCCGTCGGGTCCGTGTTCGCGAACGGCGGCGAGCAGCTCCTCGCCGTCGCCGGCCGCGGGCGATCCAGCACGCTGGTCAATCGCTGGTGGGGAAAACCCCACCGAACGGCCAGGCTGGTCTCATGGCTCGACTGTTCCTCGCCGTGACGCCGCCCGATGATGTCGTCGAGATGCTGTGCGAGTTGCCGCGTAAGGATCAGCGCGGCGTGCGTTTCGTGCCGCCCGAGAACTGGCACGCAACCCTTCGGTTCCTCGGTGACGCCGACCCAGATGCGGTCGTCGACGCAATGAACCGGGCCGTCCTCCCCGCGAGCGTCGCGCGCGTCGGGCCAGCGATCGACATGCTCGGTACTCACTCCGTGGTGGCCCCGGTCGCCGGACTCGATGCACTCGCTGCCGCGGTCGTCGACGCGACGAGTGATTTGGGGACCCTCGATCCCCGACCGGCCTACAACGGCCACATCACGGTGGCCCGCGTGAAACGTGGAGTGATCGTGCGCAAGGTGGTCGGCATGCTGTGCTCGGCCGAGTTCGACGTCACTAACGTTGCGCTCGTCGAAAGCCAACTTCGCCCGACCGGCTCGGTGTACACCACCCTCGCCTCCTGGCCCGTGCCACTCCCCTGAAACCTGCGTGGGCCGGTTGACGCGCCGCTCTTCGACTCCATCAAACCGCGTTGGGATACGGTTCGCAGATGCGTGCCGGCCAGGTCCTCGTGCTCACCGGCCCTCCGGGAGCCGGCAAGTCGACGGTCGCGCGGGCGCTGACCGCTCAGCTCGATCAGGCGGTGCTCGTGCGCGGCGACGACGTGCTCGGCTGCGTCGTCAGTGGCTTTGTCGACCCTTGGTTGCCGGACGCCCACACGCAGAATCGGGCAGCACTCGCAGCAACGGCGGCCACCGCTCGCGAGTACGCGATCAGCGGGTATCCCGTGGTCGTCGACACCGTTCTCGGGCACTGGCATCTCTGCGTTCCGCACGGTGCTCGGTCTGCCGTGCGCGTACGTCGTGCTTCGACCTGATCAGTTGACTACGGTCGAGCGTGCCGTCGGACGCGGTCCCGGCGAGCTGACCGATGAGCAACCCGTCCGCTTCGTGTGGGAGCAGTTCGCCAACCTCGGACACCTCGAGGATCACGTGATCGACTCAGGCAGCCTCGATGTCGAAGAGACCGTTGCTGCGGTATCAGACGCCATGGCGAAATCTGTGCTCGCTGCGCCGAGTGTTCGAGCCAAGCTGGACTGATGCACGTCGACCCGCCCGCAGCACCTGACGCCGTCACCGGGACCGACGCTGCAGGTGCGCCCGGCGCGTGCACTGTGCTCCCGGAGCGGGTCAGCGCGCCGCGACTGCTCCTGCGTCGCTGGAGCCACGACGAAGCCGGACTCCTCAGCGCAGCGATCGCCTCGAGCATCGATCACCTCCGTCCGTGGATGCCCTGGATCAAATTCGAGCCGCTCACGCTCGCCGAACGAGTGCAACTGATCGAAGGCTGGACGCGTGACTGGGAAGACGGCGGAGACGTCGTGTACGGCGTGTTCCTCGACGGCGCAGTGGTCGGCGGCGCCGGTCTTCACCGTCGCAGCGGGCCGGGCACGCTCGACGTCGGGTACTGGATTCATGTCGACCACACCCGACTTGGTTTCGCGACCGAGCTCACCGCAGCACTGACGACGGCTGCACTGGCGTTGGACGGCATCGACGAGGTTCACGTGCAGACCGACGAGGCGAACGAAGCCAGCGCAGCGGTGCCCGCCAAGCTCGGGTTCACTCGCGCTCAGGTCGCCGAGCGCCCGCCCGAAGCACCAGCGGAGTCCGGCCGCCTCATCGACTGGACCATGACCGCCTCGACCTGGGCCAATCGCGCCGCGTCGTGACGCGGCCCTTTGTTGGCGATTTGTGTCAGCCCACACGCCGTCGATCGACGCCATTGCTGACACAAACACCAGAGCTCGGCAGTCAGGTCCAGGCGGTGCCGAAGGTGTCGCGGTACGCAAGGGTGCTCGGTGGTTGCCGAGTGATCGGGCCGTGCCCCTTGCCGACCGGATACCCGATCGGGACGAGTGCCGCGGTCACCCAGTCGTCGGGAATACCCAGCAACGCTTTCACGTCGTCCTCGCGCAGGCAGTGCAACGTGGTGAGCGTGCAACCGAGTCCCTCCGCGACACACGCGAGCATTGCGTTCTGGACAGCCGGATAGATCGAGCCGCCGCCGACG
>Ga0115031_1000522_pt1 | contig 27540 bp, 30 predicted proteins | sample Maine_Asex4_meta_FD_87301 | JGI IMG/M metagenome (GOLD analysis project Ga0115031, IMG submission 87301) | Marine algal microbial communities from Maine, USA - Maine_Asex4_metaG | ecosystem: Host-associated > Algae > Red algae > Unclassified | place: Maine, USA | collected 2015-01-05
CAAAATATTCGTGTGAAGAATTTTACTATTGTTAATTCGCTGTCGTCAGAAAAATGAGGGTGGTATCAGAGATAGTATTTAATAATAATTATATTCTTTTCATTTTAGAGCAACCTTTTTTCTGTCCGAAAAAAGTCGTAGCCGGATTATGGCCTGTTCCACGTAGTGGACCAGGCTATAATCCAGCGCAGATACGGAAAGTAGTAAACGTTAAGAAATGGAATTGTCGATATTAGTCTACTGCAGTAGACTTTTTTAAGTAGAAAGGAGATCTGCAGGGGATTGTTTTTTGAGGTACAATGACGAGCTGTAGGCAAAAGCAAACTAAGCGCCAAGAATTGAGAATAGTTTTCTATTTTGGAGGTACGACAATAATAGAAAATATCCGAAAATGAATAAGATTAGATTACTTTTATCTTAGGATTAGAAAGCACCTTAGAAGGTGCTTTTTGTGTTAGTGATAGAAATGTTATCCTTTTTTGACTGATAAGGAAATAAAGATTTAAATGGATAGCACGACCTTTAGGGAACACCCAAAGTTTTATATTAGGTTTTTTTAGCTTTAGAAATATTTGCAGTAAAATTTAAAAATACTACCCGTATAAATACTAATAGCATCACACATACCCTTTTGTAAGTACCTCGTTCATCCTTAAAAAATTACACTTAATCTAAATGCTTAAAAGTTCCCAAAAAAAAACATTGTTTAATTAAATGTTTGGTTAATATTTGTTCTTTGTTAGCCGATAAATTCGGTTTTTTTTTAATTAAAAAATATCAATATATTGGTAATTGCTAAAATTTTAAAGTCTAATTCTGGCTCTTTTTCTGGTATTGATTACAACGAAAAAAAAATAGAAGAGGGTATTGCAGAAATACTTCAAATATCAAACATACCCGACTTAAATATAGATAGTAATTCAAAAGACGTTAAAACTTTCCTACAAATTCATTCAGATAAAAATGAGAGAGTTAAGGGAAAACAATTACACCTAACAATTTCCACTAAAGGAAAAGAAAAAAGTTTTGAAGAATTGAAAGAGTTTGCAAATCATTATATGGAAAAAATGGGTTATGGAAAAAATCCTTCAATAATGTATGCTCATAAAGATACAGACAATAATCATATTCATATTGTTAGTTCCCGTATTGATAATGAAGGTTTGAAAATCAATGATAGTTTTGAAAGGCTTAAGTCACAAGCTATAATTTTAAATTATTATGCTAAAGAATATAGTATAAATCAAAAATTAAAAGAGCTAAATAAATATAAGTTTACAACTGAATCTCAATATCGTTTACTCCTTGAAAAGAATTTCAGTAAGGTAATAGTAAATGATAAAAACTATAAAATACTTCATTCTACAAAAAGTCAATCTTTAGATAAACCAGTAATAAATAAAGAAGAAAATAAAAAGTTTTTCCTATCCAAAAAGATTAGATCAAGAAAAGCTGAAGTTCAAAACATTATTAAAAATTTATCTCAAGAAACAGATTTAAAACATTTAAATCCTTTATTAAAAAAAGAAGGTATTGAATTAGAATTTTTTAAAAGGAAAGATACTGGTGAAATTAATGGATATACCGTTATAGACCATAAAAACAAAACTTTATATAAAGGGAGTGAGATTATTTCATTGAATAAGCTTAATGATTTTCTAATTAAAACAAGTGAAAAAGAAGCATTTATCAATTCTCTTAAAGATTTTAAATTATTAGAAAATTCGAAACTAACAATTAATGATATTAATAAATTAATATCTGATAAAGGTTATGAAATAAATAAGGAAGGGGAAGTCTTCAAAAAAGATGATTTAAAATTCAAATCTGATTTTGCATTTAAAGTGCCTAAGAAAGAAATTTTTGAGTTTTTAAAAAATTCTAATATTGAATTTATTAATAAGGACTTGAAACCAACAAATCTTAAAGAGTTGGAAGTTTTATCCGCCTTATTCAAAGTTAAAAGGAGCGATATTAAATTAACAGAAAATGATCCTAAACTCAAAGAAGAACAAAAGCAATTCTATGAAAAATTCTTTGAAAATTTTGAAAATGTTGAAGATAAAAAAGGTTTTCTAAAAGATAATAGTATTAGCATACTAAAATTCAAAGATGAATATTATGTACTTGATGATATTTATAAGAATATGGTTAGTATTAATTTAAATGATAACATCAAGAATACTATTGAAAAAGAAGGTCTTTTTATTGATTTAAAAGATTTTAGTAAAGGTTTAGATCAATCAATAGAAAAAGAATCGTTTAACAAGCATATTAATGGAATGTTAGGCTATGAAGATTCAGATGATGCAACTCAGAAAAATAAGAAAAAGAAAAATAAATCTAAAACAAGATAGATGTCTATTAATAAAGATAGTAATACAGCGAGTATTGACGATTTAGTTAATCAAATTCAAGGAGATGGAGAAGAAGGAAAAGGAGAAATTATTGTTATTGGAGCAGGGGAAATAAAAAAAGATTTAAAAATAACATCTAAAGCTCCTAGAGCTGAAATTATAAAAGAAGTTAATTCATCAAAATTGACTGCAAATACAAAAAAACCAAAGTCTAAAAAAATAAATCAAAGTGAAGCTCTTATTGCTTTGAAAGAAAAAGTAGCTTCTTATGATTTTAATAATGTTGAGAGAACTTATATCGATGAAGATTTAGGTTTTAAACTACAATTGATAAAAATAAAAACTAAGATTCCGAAAGGAGATTTAATTTCTTATGCAATTAATAAGTTTTTAGAAGAAAACGAAGAATTAAAAAAATATACTAAATAATAAATATGGATTGGACTTTACTTACAATAGGTGTTTTTGCAGTATTGATAGGATATTATGTTATTAATATTCTTATTGATTTAAGCAAAAAAGATAGTAACGTAATCGATAGTGCGCAGGAACTTACGATGTCAGAAGATGAAGTTTCAAAAGTTGATGAAAATTATTTTGATTCAGAATTCGATGAAACACCAAATACAGAAAATCCAGAATTTGATTCTGAATTATTAGATACAGAATCAGATACGGTAAAGGTTATTGATATTGACCAAAATTTAGGAAGTTCTGTAATAAACGGAATAGAAGATTTAAGCGCACCGCTCGATATTTCTGATATAGAAGAAGGAACAGAACAAGAAGAAGCTTTAAAGGCTTTAAGTGCTATTGAAAACAGTATAGAATTAGATATTGTATCTGATGATATAATTGAAATAGACGATAAGGCTTTAGAATCCATAGAAGTTGAAGACGATATAATTGAAATAGATGATAACATTTTAGAATCTATAGAGATTGAAGAGGATATTATTGAAATAGATGATAATGCTTTAGAATCTATAGAGGTTGAAGATGAAATTAATTTATCTGAAATCGAAGAAATAGACGAGGAAACAGAAATTAGTAATGATTCAGCAATTTCTATGGATGATATAGAATTTGATAGTATTCCTTTAGAAGAGTTTATGTTAGAAGCACACAAGTTATCAGCATCACTTGAATATGCATCTTAAAAATATTGAGTAGTTAGTAATTTTTTAATTTTTTTAATTTTTATTTTTTTTATGAAACATTTTTTAGCAAACAAGAAAAAAGCATTTGCACTTCTTCTTTTAACACTTACAGGAAGTTCAATTTTTGCACAGGGTTCTGCTGGTATTGACCAGGCTACATCTGAATTAACAACTTATATCGATCCTATTGGTTCTTTTATTTTAGTAATAGGAGCTATTGTTGGTCTTGTTGGGGGTGTTAGAGTTTATATGAAGTGGAATAGTGGGGATTCAGATGTTAATAAATCTGTAATGTCTTGGTTTGGCTCTTGTATCTTTTTAGTACTTGTAGGATCTGTTATTAGAGCTTTTTTCGGAGTTTAATGCAGTTAGAACACAAAGAGTATGTAGTATTCAAGGGGTTGCAAAAACCCCTTGTTTTTAAAGGCTATAAAGGAAAATTCATTTATTGGCTTGCAGGCGGTCTTATTGGTTCTTTTATTTTGTGTATAGCTTTTACTGTTTTATTTCACGTTGTAGTAGGTGTTTTCGCACTTATAACAGGAGTAGGATTAATAACATTATATGTTAATAAGCAACAAAAGTATGGAACAAACAAAAAAGAAATAAAGAAAGGAATTGTTTTCATTGATTCCTCTTTTAGTGAATCAAGTAATTAAATTTTATGGATAAGAAAGAAAAAAAACTTTTTACACCTTTTTTAAACGGCTATTCGTTGTTTGAAAATATTGTCATTTATTTTAATGACTATGCGGATTATATGAGTTCTTTAGAATTTTCTTATTCAGTTAAAAAAGATTTTCCATTATGTTTTTTAGAAATAAATAATATTCTAGGAGAACATCATTTGATTCAAAAAAATGATGTCTTAATTGGAGATAATAAATATAAAACTTATTTAACAATCGTTCATAGAACTACAAGAGGTTTTTACAAATACAATAAAAAAGATTTTACTGATTTTGGAAACAAAATTAAAGAGGTGTTTAACCTATTAAATAAATTTAATTTGAAACCAATTTATATTGATTATGAAAGATTAAAATTTATTAGATCGTGTTTTTTGGCAAATAATTTTTCAATGGAGAATGTTCAAAAATCATTTAAAATATTCAATACTCATTTAGAAATAAATGGAGTGTGTACAAAAGTTGTTACAATAAGTCAAGTAGATAAAAAAGAAGCAAAAGGATTAATTAAAAATTCATTTGATTTTAAATTTCTATTAAATAGTGAAGAATTCAAAAACATAGATTTGTTTATTTACAATCAATCTGTTAGGATTGATAGTCAATCTAAAAAGAAATCAAAATATAAAGGTCAGTTAAATAAATATTCAGATAATGTAAATGAAGGCGTTATTCTTAAAAGTGAAAGGCTTCAAGAACTAATTGATAGTTCAGAAAATATTACTGATTGTTTCTTCTCTTTTACAATAAAGGGTAAAAAAGAAAATATAGATAAGCTACTAAATTTCATTCAATCTTATTTTAATGATTTTGGTGTAAGAATTAATCTTGAATCATTTAATCAATTAGAAATATTTAGTAGAACTTTTCCTGGAACTACAATAGATGTACCAAAGGAAAATCTTATAGAATTAGATATTAATAATGCTACAAAATTGATATTCAACTAAGATATGGGTAAGACAAAAAATGTACTTGAAAGTCCTTTTACAGAAGAATTTAAAAATGTTAGAGGTGTTAATTTCTTTTTTGGAAAAGAGGGTAGTTATAATTCTACATTAGAAATTAGTAACCCTATTTTACAATTCTCTGGAGATAAAAATGCATATTATATATATATAAATACTTTCAATAATATTATTAAAATATTAGGGGAAGATTATTTAATTCAAAAACAGGATATTTTCTTTATTTCTAAGTTTAAAGGAAAAAAAGATGATGATTTTTTACAACAAAGTTATATGAACTTTTTTGAAGGAAGAGAATATAAGAATATCAAAACTTACTTAACTATATCTTTTGCACCAAAGGGCAAAATGAAAAAGTTTAGTGAAAAAGATTTTAAAGATTTTGTGAATAAAGTAAATAAAGTTTACGAATTATTGGTTGAAAAAAAGTTCTTACCTATTCATTGTACAGTAAGTGAAATTTTACAATTTAGAAAGAATTATTTATCCTGTTCTTTTAACGATGATAATATCTTTCTCGATAATTTTAAAATTAATGAAGAAACTCTTGAAATTAGAGGTAAAGTTTTTAAAACGATTCCTTTTGTTGATATAGATGAAATTAATTTTCCCCCAGGAATAACACCATATAGTTCAGAAGATATTGGTTATGATTTTCCCACCGATACACTTTCTTTTTTAGCAAGTAGAATCAAAGTTGATACTCTGATATATAATCAGGTTTTTCAAGTTCCAAGACAACAAGCTCAAATTACTGCTTTAGAAAAGAAAAGGAAGAGACACGAAAGTATGCCTGATCCTGAAAATGGTATCGCTGTTGATGATATAAATTCTGTTTTAAAGTATATCGCTCAAAGTAATGATTTACTTACCAATTGTCATTTTTCAGTACAGTTGTTTGGTGAAGAAACGGAAATTGAAACAGCTACAAATTTATTAGAGCAAGAATTATTTACTTTAGGTATTACACCAAGTAAACAATTGTATAATCAATTTGAACTTTATAGAAGTGCAATTCCTGGTAACGCAATTGCTTTACCTGATTACGAACTCTTTCTTACAACATTAGAGCCTTGTTTATGTTTATTGTTTAAAGAGAATATAGCCCGTAATGAAACAGAAGATGGCTTTAAAGTTTATTTTGCAGATAGAGCGGGAATACCAGTAGCAATTGATACTTCTGATATTCCAATGGATACAAACAGAATTAGTAATAGAAATAAATTTGTTTTAGGGCCATCTGGAAGTGGCAAGTCTTTTTTTATGAATCACTTAGTTAGACAATATGTACAGTTTAATACTGATATTGTTTTAGTTGATACAGGAAATAGTTATGAAGGTATTTGTTCTTATTATGGTGGAGAGTATATAACATATACTAAAGAAAAGCCTATTACTATGAATCCTTTTAAAATAGAATTCAAGGAATATAACGAAGAAAAAATTCAGTTTATTATATCTCTTGTTTCTTTATGTTGGAAAGGTGCTAATACAGAAGCTACACAAATCGAAACTGGAGTAATTCAAGATACTGTTTTTGCCTATTTTGAAGAATACTTTTTGGCTTTCGATGAAGGTTTAAAAACAATGGATTATTTGTCTTTCACTTCTTTTTATGAGTTTTCTTTAGTTTTTATTGATGAACTAACAAAAAAGGAAGGAATTAAATTTAAATTATCAAGCTATAAGTTTTTACTTAAACAGTTTGCTAAAGGAGGATCATACGAAAGTCTTCTAAATTCTGATATGGAAGGTTCTCTTTTTGATGCAAGCTTTATTGTTTTTGAAATTGATGAAATTAAAGAGCATAAAATTTTATTTCCAATTGTAACTATTATAATTATGGACGTATTTCTTCAAAAAATGCGTTTAAAAAATAATAGAAAAGCTCTTATTGTTGAGGAAGCTTGGAAAGCAATTGCATCGCCAAATATGGCTGGTTATCTTCTTTATTTATACAAAACAGTTCGTAAATTTTATGGAGAAGCTGTTGTTGTTACTCAGGAATTAAAAGATATAATTTCAAATGAAATTGTAAAAGATAGTATTCTCGCTAACTCTGATACTTTAATGTTATTAGATCAAAGTAAATTTATTGATAAATATGATGAAATAGCTCAACTTTTATCATTGAATGAAGTAGAAAAAAATAAAATTTTTACTGTAAATAAGTTAGATAACAAAGAAGGAAGAAATAGATTTAAAGAAGTTTATATTAAAAGAGGATCGAGCGGAGAAGTTTATGGAGTAGAAGTTTCAAACGAAGAATATCTAACATATACTACAGAACTTAGAGATAAACTTGCTGTTAAGCTTTATAAGAAATTGTATTCCAATATACATTCAGAAGCAATCACATTATTTGTAAGTGATTTTAAATCTTCAAAATTAAAGTTACCTAAATTTTGTAGCACTATAAATGAAGATGGAGAAGCCTCATTTGAAGTATATAGAATAAAAACTAATTCAAAAAACAATTCAGAATTTTTAGAAAGGTTCATATTAGATTTAAAAGATTCTAAAATGAGTATTCCTGATTTTTTCAAGCATATAATTAAAACTAAAGAACTTTATGCATATATCAAGCAAGAGATTAGTAAGGCTGTATAGTCTTTTTATATTAGTTATTTTATCTTTTTCTTATTCTTATTCACAGAATACTGATCCCGAAGTCGTTGCTGTAGTTGTTACTAACGATGTAAGAAGAAGTAACGAGCATAAGAAAATTATAAATGAGCAAAATTCAATAGAAAGAGCCCAAATTGTAATATCAACTCAATTAGAAAGAATTAAAGAATTAAATAGACAAGCTCAAAATTCTTTACAAACAGTTCAATCAATAATAAGAGATTCAAGAAAAGTTGTTGAAATTGGTGTTATTACAACTGACATTTTTAATTATCAAAAAGAAATACTAAAATATGCAGTAGGAGATATTAAGTTAACAGCCTTAGCTATAAAATCAGAACGTAGAGCAACTTTAATTTTATCTTTATTAGCTGTTGACATTGCAAATGCAACAAAAGGAGGGGAGAATTTTAGATTTTCAAATTCAGATAGACTGAAAATATTGAATAACGCTTTAACTCGATTGAGACAAATTAGAGGTTTAAGTTATGGTGTATTAAGAAAATTTAAATGGGCTAATAACGGGAATTTTTTAAAAAAGATTCTACAAGAATATGATTTAGCTGATATATATACGACACTCAATCGTGCTGAAATGGTTCAGAGAGCGTTACCAAAACGAATAAATGGAATTTTAGTAAGTAATAATGAGGTAGGAACTATTAGAAATGGAAAGGAAGAAGCTGTTGTTGATGCTAATGAAGTTTTGAGAGATAATCATCCTTCAAGGATTCCAGCACAAGCTAGAATAAATGCTAAAGATATTTATAACGGAGATACAAATATTTTATTTCAAACAGAAAATACTTATGCTATAGATGAAGATGGCGATGGATCTATTGATTTTGAAGTAGATAAAGCTACTATTGATAATCACGTTATAAATAAACCTATTACTCTTCCATTTACAAGGTCTTTAGAAGAAGTAGCGAAAAATACTGATGAATTTTTTTGGCAATCAATTTTAGATGGTATTGATCCTGGTAATTATAGAACGCTAAAAAGGGATGAACTAGATGATATTAATATCTTTTCTTTTGGAAATAAATTACACGTTAATTTTATTAATACAATTACTCAGACACCTTCTGTTTGGTTTGTTGATGAATTTGGTCAAGATCATTCTATACCTATAACAACAATAAGAGATTGGGTTAAATTCAACTAAAACTCTATTAAAAAAACTAATATGAAAAATATATTTTTATTTATTTTCTTTTTAAAAACCTTTTTATCTTTTTCGCAAGCAGTTAATGTTGATCCAGTATTAGGTGGTGCATTAATTATTTCAAATGCGAATGAAAAAAAATCTTATAAAAAAATTAAAGATGGTCAGAAAAGAATTAAAGTTATTCAGGCTTTCGTAAATGTAAAAATTCGTGAGTATAAAGAGTTAAATAAAAAAGCACAAAGAGCTTTATCACAAGTAAATTCTTTTATTAGAGATTCGAAAAAAATAGTAGAAATTGGTATTATTTCTAAAGATATTTTAGATTATCAAGTACAGATTTTAGATCAAGCGTCAAGAGATCCCAAATTAATTGCATTGGCTGTTAAATCTGAAAAGGAAAGTGCAAAAATTTTGACTGAATTATCTGCAGATGTTGCCTTAGCATTAAAAGGAGGAACTACGGTGTTGTTATCTGCAAATGATAGAAGAGAAATTTTAAATAGAGTTGTAAATACTTTAAGAAGAGTAAGAGGTCTTTCTTTTGGAGTTATGAGGCGTTTTCGTTGGGCAAACGATGCTAACTTTTTACAAAAAGTTATGCAAGAATATGATTTAGGAGCTTTGTATTTAAAATTAGATAGAGCAGGAATTGTAGGTAATGCTCTACCCTCCTCTACTCCAAGAAAACCGACAAGAACAATTAAACCATTACCTAATGATACACCTATTGAAACGCCTGTAGAACCTACTATAAATACTATAGAAATTACTGAAATTAATACAGGAAAAATACAAGAGTTCTTAATTTCCACAAATAAATGGAATTCTAGTAACGTAGAAATTGTAATATTAAATGAAGATGAAGAGTTTTTTTTTATTGATATAGACAATGACGGATTACCTGATAGAGAAATAAAAAAAGAAGATATTAAAGAAATTGATGCTTCATTTGTATGGACTCCAGAACTAAATCAAAATGCAATTAACTTCGTTGATGGTTTTTGGAGAAATAATCCAGAAGATGGAAATGTAATAAAAGATTTTTTATTAAAAAATAATTTTTCTGCAGATAAATATTCTTTAGCAGGTTCTAAAATAATTCCAAATAGTCCATTTATTAAATATATTTTCAAAAAAGAAAATGGTTTAAGAAAAGCATTCACTCTCGAAGAATTAAAAGCATTCACACAAAGTTAAATAGATATGAAAAAGAACTTATTATTAATATTCCTATTTACTGCATTTATAGGGTATAGTCAAGGAATACAAAGAGACCCAGGTTTAAGAAATAGGGTAGTTAACAATGGTAATATTGATAGTGGTAATAATCTACTAGCTATTGATAGGAATAAGAAAATAAAAAAAACAACACAAAAGATTGCCTCAAAATTAACAGCAATTCAAGCATTCCATAATAAAAATATGGATCATATGAGAAATGCTAAAAGTATTATCAAGCAAAGTAAAATGATACCCTATGCTTTAAATATGGGAAAGGATGCATTAGCTTATCAAGCAGAAGCCATAGCTTATGTTTCGAATGATCCTAAATTACTTCTTATAGCCTTTAAAAGTCAAAGAGAAGTAGTTAAAAAGACTATTGATGTTGGGTTGAATTTAAAAAATGCTACAAAGAGTGGTCTTGATAATTTAATGAGTCAAACAGATAGAAGAAATATAATAAATAGAAATATTCAAGATTTAAGAACTTTAAGGGGTCTTTCCTATGGTTTATTAAGAAAACTAAAATATGCAACTGATGGTAATTTTTTAAGAAGTGTATTATCAGAATATGATTTATTAGATTATCAAAGAACAATTAACAGGGCTAGAATTGTTACTGAAAGTTTGCCCGTTTTAGGAGCTGTTGTTGTTCCTAAATCAAGAACAAACACAGTTGTTTCACAATCTAATAATGATAAAGTTTTAACACCTCCTATTGTGCCTATTTCACCTGATACAGTAATACCTAGAATAGAAGAAACTATTAATCAAGAAAATTTTTCAGAATTAGAGAATGCAGTAAAAGGATTAACTAATGATGATGCAACTATATTAGGTTTTGGATCAGAAGAAACCGTAATAGTAGATACTAATAGTGATGGTATTGCTGACACTTTTTTGTCGTTTGAAGAAGTTGTTGCTGAAACAAATATTTTAAATGAAATTATTGGAAATGAAATAACAGTAGAAGCAACAAATTTTGAAAATATTGAAGATTTTCAAAGTGGATTTAATTTAGAGATATTAAAATTTTTAGCAGATAATGCTAATTCAAAACCAGTTTCTTTTAGTGATGATAATACAGAAATATTAATAAGTACTGATAATGATGATTCTACAATTGAAAAGAGAATAAGTAAAGAAGAATACTATGATACTTTTTCTAACGCTATTCAATATTCAGATTTTGCAAAGAATCATAATATTGATCTTGATGTATTAAATCATTATATAAAAGAACTGAAAAAAAAATATAATTCTAATGATTTTGAATTAATATCTATTGATGAAAATTATCTATACATAGATATTGATAATGATGGAATATTTGATGAACGAATTACTAAGAATGAGTTACAAATAGCACCATTAAAAGACATCAATGGAATTTATTATAGTGAGCTATCAAATAAACTAAAAATTGATAAGGACATTATAGAATTATATAATAATCACTTAAAAGAATTATATCCTGATAGCTATTTTAAAATTACAGATATAGATAGTAATAATATTTACGTAGATACTGATGCCTTTGGTTCAAATGATATTGTTTTAAGTAAAGCTTCATTTCCAACTCCAAGAATATTCGATATAAATTCTGATCACTTTTCTAATTTAAGTGTTCAATCTGGAAAGTCTCTTTCTGATTTATCCGAAATTAAAATACAATTAGATAATTTTTATAAAAACAGATTTTATAGAATAAAGAAAATTGAAGAAAATAAAATATATGTAGATACAAATCAAATAGGGGAATATGACATTATAATCCCTATAAAAAAATAAACTATGAAACATATTTTAAAAATTTTAGCTGTTTCTTTTTGCTTTTTGATAGGTTCTTGTAAAGCTCCTAAAGCTGTCCCTGTAGTAGATTATACAAACCTTTCTTTATTTATCGAAAAACATAAAAACTCTCACAGTAACAAAACACAATCAAGAGATAATCAAGCTGTAAAAACTGCAGAGCAAAAAGTGCTTTCAGATGAAGTTAATCGTAATAGAAAACTTCAAGAAACTTTAAAAAAACGATTTACTGAAACGAAAATTATATTAACACAAGTTCCTAAGTTACCTCGTTTATTAGAAATTTCTAAAGACATTAAAGAGGGTCAAGCTAAACTACTTAACATAGTAAATACTGATCCAAAATTATTACCATTTGTATTAGAGTTAGAAGCTAATACTTTAAGAAGAATTAATTCTTTAATAGATTTCTTTAATCAGACCGTACTTATTGGAACAGACCTAAATCAAATAAGTTTAGCTAAAAGATTAAAAACAATTGATTCTATTCTTTTTGAATTAACAAAAATAAAAGTTAGTCAAGCTGTTGCAATTAGAAAGTTGCAGTTTATAAATCAGCAAAATTATGTTAAAAATCTTTTAAGTCTTACAACAAGAATTAATCAAGATTTAGATAAAGGAATTAACAGGAATAAAATAGTAGAAGATGCATTGCCTAAATTTAAAACAGGATTAGAAGATGAAGAAATTAAATAAAATATTAGTAGCTGTTTTAGTATTAAATAGTGCTTATTCCTATTCGCAAAAATTAGTTGCTAGTCAAGGTATGGGTAGACAACAAGAAACTCTAAATACTAAAGGAGCATCGACTAAAAATTTAACTGGAAAAACGTTTGAAAATCTTGATTTGAAAGCTTATTACTGGGCTAGAACAGACGGTTATCAGAAAACAGATAGAAGAATGGCACCAATTGATGCATCAAATAACGTCTTATTAGTTGTAGAAGATACAGAAGTTAAAAAAAATGAAGAAGATATTGATAAGTATTTCAAAGAGGAAACAGCAGTAGCTTTAGACAAAGAAGTTTACAGACGATTTAGTGTAGCTAACAACGATTTCAACTATATAATTGTTAAGATTAATCTATTAAATCTTACAAAAGAGCTTAGTGATTTCGATAAAGAAAAAGGTACTAAAACACTTGCAGAGTATCTATTGCATTTAGAAAATTTTAGGGAAAGAAAAACTACAATTTTAGATGCCCACGAACGACCTGAATTTAAAGACGAAGCTTTTGATCTTTTATTAAAAGATATGGCTGATTACTATAGAGGGATTCGTAAAATAAAAGTTAAAATTAAGTTTTACTTAGAGCATAAAAATGCTTTTGAAAATTTATAAAATATTAAATCTTAGAACATTATATTATTATGGAAGTTATTGACTTATTTGCAGTTGATTTTTTTGATCAGATGGAAGGAGTTTTACGAGCTAATTCGTTTTTCTTATCCGATTTATCACAAATCATTTCAGCGCTTTTTGCGCTACTATATTTATCATACAAAGTATGGATTATAATTCTCGGAGACGAACAATGGCAAATTTCTCCTTTATTACGTCCTTTTGCTCTTGCTATTGCAATTTCCTTTTTTCCACAAGTAGTTTCCATTTTAGAAACACCAGGGCGACTATTTTTGAATGTAACTAATGCTCAATATGAAGCAGTAGTTAATCAAGTAGATGATCAGATTTTCTTAAAAAATAAAATATTAACTGAACACGCACAAAAATTAAGCGAAAAAGCAGAAGAAGCTAAAGCTGTATCTGAAAGTCCTACTGATGAAGAAGAAGGTGGTTTTTTCTCTTTTGGAACAGAAGCTTTAGAAGACTTAGCAAGAAGTGTTTCAGGATTGGGTATGTATATATCCGCACAATTTGAATTTATGTTACAAGAGTTAATAATGTGGTTAGGTCTTGCTTTTTTTCAACTTTGTTTTTACGCTGTAAAATTTCTTGAAATAGTATTCAAATTTGTCCTTATAGTACTTGGGCCTGTAGCTTTTGCTTTTTCTATTTTACCAGGTTTTGCAAGTAGCTACACTATTTGGATGGCACGTTTTATCTCGATTACATTTTATTCAGTAGTTGCAAGGATTATGATGGTTGTTGCATTATCATTTATTAAGTATGGTGCTGATTATGAAACACAACTTTATGAAACTATAAATAATTCGGAAGAAGCTTTTATAACTTTTACATTATCAAGAGGTGCATCACCAACAATTTTATTAGTTGCATATATAGCCGGAGGAATTGCTTTACTAACTACTCCTGTTGTTGCTACTTGGATTGTTCAATCTTCTGGTGCTGGTCAAGCTCTTGGTAAAGTATTACAAGGCGGAAGAGCTGTAGCAAGTGGAGGAACTTCTATGTTAAAAGATGCTACTAAAAGCGCCCCTGCTACTAAATCTCCAGGTCAATCATAAATTATTAAGATATTAAAATATGAGTGTATTAGAATCAAGTGAAAAAAAATCCAAATTAAGTTTTTTGGTAGCCATAATAACAATTTTTCTCAGTTTAACTGCTATAGTAATTGTTTTTGTAAAGGCTTTAGGTATGATTTCAGAAGAAAGAAATCAAATATATGTTATAGATAATGGTATTCCTTTATTAGTAAAAAGAACCTCTCAAATTGAAAATAGAGATATAGAATATAAATCTCATATAAATATGTTTCATACTCTCTTTTTCACGTTACCACCTGATGATGAATTTATAAAATCTAATTTAAAAATGGCTATGTATTTAGTTGATGAAAGTGGCGTTAAACAATATAATAATCTAAAAGAGAAAGCTTTTTACAATAAAATTTTAAGTTCTTCTTCTGTAATATCTATCAAAACAGATAGCGTTCAATTGGATAGAGTAAATAGAAAGTTTACATATTTCGGTACACAAAGAATTGAACGTAAATCCTCTGTTTTAAAAAGGCTTCTAATTACGGAAGGTAACTATACTGATATACCAAGATCAGACAATAATCCTCACGGAGTATTAATAACAAGATGGAAAACATTATTAAATAAAGATTTAAGTAAAGATGTCAAGAAAAACTATTAATGAATTCAAAGGTCAAGGACTTTCGTTTCTTCAAAAACATAAAAAAATTACTATTGGTTTAATGTTTAGTGCTATTATTATAATGGCAATAATTAACATTTTTTCTTTCTCTAAAAACCAAGCAGAAGCTAGAGCCAAGAATACAAGAAAAGCTATAGAAACAGCAAGTAAGGTTACACTATTAAAAAATAGATCACTCCTTATAGAATCACTAAAAAATTATCAAACAAAAATTATTTTATCTAAAAGTGATTCGACTTCTATTATAGACTTAACTAATCAATTAAGAAAAATTAATACCCGATTACAAAATGAAAAAGATTAAATTTTCTCAACCGAAATATATAATTCCGTTAATTTTAACGCCTTTTATATTTCTCTTTAATTTTATGTTTATCGTTTTGTTTCCAGCAAAAGCGGAAGCGAACGCAGGCTTAGTAACTACTGCTAATCTTAATGTAACGCTTTCAAAGCCTGACGAAAAGCAAATGAATATTAAAGATAAGTTTACCAATTTTAAGGACACTTATAAAAATCAGCTTGATTTTACGGCAATTAATGAAGATATAGTTGATGATATCGTTAAAGAAAAAAGTGGTATAACAGATACTAATTATTCTAATAGTGATCTTGAAAAGATAGCACGATTGGAAGATTCTATTGAAAAAGCTAAAGCATCAATTAATGATACTAAAGAAAAAGTTTTTGATATAGAAAAATTCAAGAAAAATCTTTCTAATGATGTTTCAAATAAGAGATCAAGAATTATAAATAATAAAAGCCGTCGAGAAAAATCTACCCTTGAAAATCAAAAGAAAGAACTTTCATTTGAAGAACAATTAAAAAAAGAAATGGAATCTATAAATGCGATTCTTGAACCTAATGATAAAGAACACGAATTATCTGATATTATTAAATATAATATACCTAAAACTAAGACTTACGAAGTTTTAAATTTAGATTCTCAAAACAATGAAGCTTTTAATTCTATTTCTACAAAAAAACAAAAGAATAAAAAAAGAATTTATGGTCTAGTTGATGAAGAAATAACAGTTTACTCAGGCTTTAGAGTTAGAATTAAATTATCTAATGACATTCAAATCGGAGATTTAAAACTATATAAAAATGATTATATATATGGTGAAGTAAGTGGATTTAATCAACAAAGAGTTGAAATTTCCGTTACTAATATTTTGAAAGATGATGAAATTTATAATGTTGACTTATCAGTATTTGATATTGATGGTATGAAAGGTTTATACGTTCCTTCTTCTAAGTTTAGAGATATATCACAGGACTTAGGATCAGGTGCGGTTAATTCCGCAGGACAAGGTGGCAATTCAAGTTCTGGAGATTCTGATGATTCAGCTAATAGAATAGCTCAGATAACTACTAAAGCTGTACAATCATTATCACAGACTGCTAGTAAACTAATAAAAAGGCAAAGAGCGCATTTAAAATATAATTCAAAAGTTTTTCTAATCAATAACAAAAAGTAAAATGAAAAAATTCATATATATATTTCTATTAATATTAAGCTATTCTTATGCGAATAGTCAAGCTATTAAAACAGTTTATTTAAATGATAAAGTAACAACTCACTTTCTATCTAAAGTTAATATTGATCAGATTGATCTTTCTACAACTGATGTAGATGGAACAATTTATAATCCAAAAATAGTTGCTATTAAACCTAAAAAAGTTGAAGAACGAGAATTAGGTTATTTATCATTAATTGGAGAAAATTATTTTCTGCAGTATCATTTACTTTATACTAATGATATAAATCGAGCTGATAAAAGTGTAAAAATAGAAGAGAGTAAAGGAGATTATTTTTTACATCCTAATTACTCAATGACTAATATTGATTTATACAATTATTCAAGAGCTATAAAAAAGATTCCTGGTACTTATAAAAATACATCATCCAAAAGTAATAAATTGATTATCTCACTAAATAACATAATCGTTAAAGATGATTATATTTTTGTTGATTATTCTATTTTAAATAAAACTAATCTACAATATGATGTTGATGATATTAAGTACAGTTTAGAAGATATAAAAGTTTCAAAAAATACTACAAGTCAAAAGGAACTTTTGGATATCGATTATACTTCCAATAAAGAAATACATTTCAGAAAGAATTACAGAAATGTCGTAGTATTTAAGAAACTTACTTTTCCTGATAATAAAGTTTTAACTATAGAAGTATCAGAAGAACAATTAAGTGGAAGAAACATTAAATTATATATCAATTACTTAGATATATTAAACGCTGATACAATTTAATGAAGAAGCTTTTAATATTAGTTGTTTTGTTATTTGGAATAACAAACTACGTTCATAGTCAAGTAGGTTTTAATCACATCACAGTTAAAGGTGGTTTAACATTAGAACAAGATTTTAATTTTGAGATTGGATTAGACTTCAATAAAAAATATTTTAGGAATTGGAATTTCTTTTTTAGTGGATTTGGTTCAGAAAAAACAGTTTCTGCAGTAGCTCCAATTCCTGGAGTTGACGAAATTCCAGAAGTATCAGCAGTTCCTGCAACTGCCGATACTCCAGCAATAATTGGTTCTCCCCCAATCCAAGGTTCTCCCGCTGTTCCAGGAACTCCAGAAACAACGAGAGAGATTCGAAATTGGACTTTTGGTGTTTATTATGAACCTAATATAATAGCAAGTAAGAATATGCTTTTAAATTGGAAATTTGGTACTTCTTTAGGAACAAATCAAGACAATTTTATTATTGATCTGATTGCAGGGATAGAATATAATTATGCTATTTCAAAAAGTACTAAAATATCAGTTTTTGCAAAAAACAATTATATGTTTAATAGTGAAATTGAATTTAGACACGCAATACTAATAGGGTTTAAACAACGATTTTAAAAAAAAATATTATGGCAATAGAAAATAAAGAACCTCAAAAAACATTAGAAGATTTAATAAGCTCTCCTGTTTCAATAAAAAATAAAGACTTAAAGAATACATTAGAGGATTTAATGAATTCCCCTGTCCCTGATGTTATTAAATTAGATAAGTTAAAAGATTTTAACAAAGAAGAAATAGTTGAAGCTTCAAATGAGATAATTTCTGAAAATAAAAAGGATATTGAAAAATATAAAAATGAATACAAGAAATTCAAAAACTCACCTGATGGCTCAGATAATTTAGAGCATTCTATCAATTCAGCTATTACCTACGAAACATTAGAAAAACAAAATAAAAATTTAGATTTCATAAAAGAATCAACTTTAGAAAAAATGCAATTACCTGAAAAAGTAATTAATGTTTTTAAAAATTTAGGTATTGAAAAAGAAGAATTGAAAAATTTATCTAAAGATTTGTTAGATGGTAAAAGAACTGATATTGTTGAAATTCCACGATTTAAAGACTTGAATATAAAAGCTTCTTTTGAAATTGATAAAAAAGACAATAGTTTACTTGTATTTACTCCTAAATTCAAAGAGCAAGACATTACAAGAAGTGTTGATTCATTAAAACAAATTCCTGGTATTATTTCTAATAAAACAGATTTTATTAATTCTAAAGTTTTAGATAAAGGCTTTGATTTTGAAAAGCTTATTAATTCTGAAAAAATGAAAAAAAGACATTCTGATTTAGAAAATTATGCAGAAAAAAAATTAGATATAAAAGAAAGTACTCCCGACACTTGGTTAAAAACAGATAAAAATTTAGCTAAAGAGATGGAGAAAAATAATAATTTTCCAATAATAAAATCAGGTAGCGATTACTTTATTGGACTAACTCTTAAAAAAATTGATAATCATTCTTTAAATCAACATAAATTTAGTTTTTCTAAAATGTCTAAAGACTTAGATATTAAGGCTAATAAAAAACAATCAATAAGTCGTTAAAATGGAAGAAAATAAAGGACAGCAGTCTCTATATAATTTATTTCAGGGTTTCATTTATTTCAGCATATTATTAGAGATATTTTGTTTCTCTAATATTGAGATTGCTTTCTTAAATGTCTTCAAATATAGATTAGCGAACATTATTATTTTTAGTAATATTATTTATTCTAAATTATTTACTGTTTTAATTATTTTAATAGTTTCAATAGGTAGTAAGCCGAAAAAAGAGATAGAAATCAATGTAAACAAGAAAATAATATTTCCAATTTTAATAGGATTAATTATTGTTATTTTATCTGTTGTTAGCTACGTTTATAATAGTAATATCATACTCTATTCCGTTCCTTTAAATATATATTTTTATATAATTTTTTCTATTGTTGGAGTAGGGTTATTGAATCTTGGATTTGATAATATTTCTAAAATTATTAAATCTTCTTTTATGAAAGATCGATTTAATAAAGAAAATGAAAGCTTTGAACAAACAACTAAACTTTCTGAAAGCGATTCATCCGTTAACATTCCTATGTTATTTTATTTTGGTAATAAAATGAGAAAAGGATGGTTTAATATTACTAATGTTTTCCGTGCTACTATGGTAATTGGTACACCTGGTTCGGGTAAAACTTTTGGTATAATTGTTCCATTTATTAAACAATTAATAGCTAAAGGATTTACAGGATTAATTTATGATTATAAATTTCCTGACTTATCAGATATGGTTTATCATCAATATAAGTTAGCAAAGATTAAAAATCCAAAATTAAAATTTCACGTTATTAATTTAAGTGAAGTTGAAAAATCAAGAAGAGTAAATCCTATTCACCCTAAATATATTGAGAATATAAGTGATGCTAAAGATACCGCTGAAAATTTGGTAAGATCATTAACTAAATCAGATGGTAGTGGTAGCGGAGCTGAACAATTCTTTACTCAGTCTGCTATTAATTTTTTAACTGCAGTTTTATATTTTTTTGTAAAATATGAAAAAGGAAAATATTCAACTTTTGCACACGTATGTTATTTTCTTTCTCGTAGTTATCAAGAAATGTTTGATGTACTTTATACAAACGATGAATTAGAAGACATTTTAGCGCCCTTTAGAGACGCTTATATGAATGAAAGTTACTCTCAGTTAGATGGTCAAATTGGAACAATTAGAATTAATATTTCCAATTTATCTACAAAAGAAAATGCTTGGGTATTTACTGGAGATGATGTTAATTTAAAATTATCAGATAGAGAAGAACCCTCGTTATTAGTTATTGCTAATCTTGAAAAAAATGCATCAGCCAATTCTGCTTCAAATGCACTAATATTAAATAGAATAACAGGATTACTAAATACCGAAGGAAATTTACCTAGTATGATTGTAGTTGACGAAGCTCCTACTGTTTATGTCCACAGAATCGATAATGTCATTTCTACAGCTCGTTCTAAAAGGGTAGCCGTTCTTTTAGGGTTTCAAGAATTACCACAATTAGTAATGAAATACGGAAAGAACACTTCTGAGGTAATTACTTCTGTAATTGGTAATGTTATTTCGGGCGCAGCTCGAAAAGGAGAAACATTAAAATGGCTACAGGGTATTTTTGGAAAGGTTAAACAAAGAAAAGAAAGTATTAGTATTTCTAAGAATTCAACAACTGTTTCAGCTAATGAGCAAATGGATTTTTTAATACCTGAAAGTAAAATTAGTTCTTTAAGGCAAGGGGAAATTGTGGCTCAATTAGTTACTGATGAAAATGATGTAAATAAAGAAAATCACGGTAAATATAATTGTAAAATGAACCTTGATATCAAGGAAATAAAAGCAGAAGAATTACTTTATGTTAAAACACCTATATATTATGATTTTGGAGATAGAAAAGAAGAACTTTTATTAAAGAACTTTAATAAAGTTAAGAGTGAAGTTAAGAATATAGTAGAAGCCGTTTCCTAATGAATTTATCTATTGAAAGTATCACAGAAGCTCTAAAGCTTGAAAGGATTAAAAGAAACCTTACACAATCTGAACTTGCTGATTTAGCAGACATAAAACAATCGACTATTTGTAATATTGAAAGCGGAAAGAATTTTTCAATAAAGAATTATATTAAGCTTAAAAATTATTTTAAAGACAATCAATAATCTATAAAACCCCATAAGTAATGCTTAAAAAACTAATTATTTTATATCTAATAACTATAAGTTTTAATGCTTTCTCTCAAAGGAAAAAAAATGATAAAATCCCCTACTATAAAGAAAGGATTATATTTTTTAATGACCAGAAAAAAATAATATTAAGCCTTAATGATATTAAAGTAGGTAAATTAAAATCTAATCTTGACTATTACTATGAAAATCTAAATTTTGAGAAAACAGAAGATAATGACTTCATTAAACAGGAAAAACAAAGATTAGAAAACAAACTTTATTTTTATAAGCTTAGAAAAGATAACCATTTATCAGACATAGAAAATTTAGAAAAAAAGAATAGTACTTTAGATAGTATAAATAATAAAAAGGAAAGTTTAAAACTTAGAGGAAAAATAGAATATGTCCGTAATCTTTCAAAAGAAATTGATAGTATTGATACACTTATTTCTAAACAAAAAATAAAATTAGATTCGATTTATAAATTCAGTAAGAAACATTTTGAAATTGAAATATCAGAAACTAAAAAAATTATACAAGAAGCATATTTTGATACAAATAAAAAAGTAAAAGCTATGAATTCTAACATTGAAATTTATAAAGATAGTATTGCTTATGCAGTTAAAAATCGTAAAAAAAAAAGGTTTTAAATAATAATAAAGAAATAGTTAATAGTATTGAGATTCAATCTCCATTTAGAGAAGAATTTAAAATAAGTTCTTCTTTTGGTTATAGAATACATCCTATTACAAAGAAGAAAAAATTTCACTCAGGAATAGATTTAATATGTAAGAGCAAAAATATATATCCAGTATTACCAGGAACAGTTTTAAAAGTTGAACATAATGATGGTTTAGGTATTTATATCACTATTAAACATCAATCTGGAAATAAAACTATTTATGGACATTTATCAGAAATTAATGTATTAGAAAATGATATAGTAACTACTGATAATCCAATTGGAAAAATTGGAAGTACGGGAAGTAGTACTGGAGAACATCTTCACTTTGTTTTAAAACAAAATAATAAAAGTATTAATCCTTATAAAAGTTTAAAAAGATGGCTTTAAAGAATAGATATGAATTTTCACAATTACCTTTTAAAGATTTTGAAAAGATAGGAATACAAAGAAGTCAACTGGAAAAATTAAATCAATCAAATAGATTTAATTTATTAAATAGTAATGCTACTGGACTATTTAAGTTAAAGGTTGATAATAAAATAAATATTGGTAGAATATTTATTAGACCTAATTCAAAAGGAGAATTAAAGATTAATATTATACCAAAAAGAAGATCTGCAGAAAACAAATTAGGTTTTTCTGAAATCAAATTTGATAAATTAAAAAAAGTCGGATTTGTAAATGGAATGAAAAAAAATAAAGAAGGTAAAAGAGTTCCTTATTTATTTCAATTTGATAGAAAAACAAATCAAATATTAGCAATAGAGAAAAGTAAAATAAATGTTCCTAAAAAGGTTTCTAATATTACACTTTCTAAGGAACAAACCGAAAAAATTACTTCGGGTAAAACATTAACTTTAAAAACTCTAACTGGAAAAATTGATTTTAAAATAGATTTAACAAAAGCAAGAGGTTTCTCTTCTATGAAATCTAAAGGGTATTTAAAAAATAAAAGTCTTGATAAATCAACAAGAAATAATCTAGCGAGATAAATTAAAACAACATAGCACAAAACTTTTATCTTGATAAAACCTTTCACTTGATTGTTGAAAGGTTTTTGGTTTTTATAATATTAGATTCTTAAAAGTTTAATTAAATGGTAGGTTGAAGTACCTGGCATTAAACAAAAGGGAAAAAAGAGTAATATTATTATTTGGTATGTAGTATTGAACTTTGAAATGAGCATTAAAAAAGGTACACTAAATATATACCTTTAATTATACTTTCAATCAAAAAAAGAGCCGAAGCCCTAATTTTTTAAGAGATTTGAAAAGGTCTATCCCACGAACCTATTTCTATATTTATATAAAATCCTACATCAAAATAATCTGTGTAAGAATCACTTTTATCATAATTCCCTTTATTTATTATTTCATAAATAGTCTTTAATACTTCTCTTTTTTTTCCTTCATATTTCCTTTCTATATGATGATAATTTATAGTTTCATTTCCCTTTTCTAAATTATTTTCATCCAGTATTTGTAAAAAGTTCTAATACTTGTTTTGAAAAAACACTTTTAGGAGTATTTTTTTTATTTGTTTTTGAGACTGTTTTTTTTATTTTAATGTCCTCTTTTGTTTCTTTACCTATTCTAACTAAATCGGTGTTATTAGCGTCTTTCTTTCCTTTATTACGTTTACTTTCCCATTGTGTGCGTTCGTTGTCTGGAAGCCATTGTTTACCCTTGCAAGCTCTCATATTAAACTCTTGCCAAAGAAATTTATCTTTAAATTTTAAGTGAATAGTCCCTTTCTTATAAAATTTAATATCAAAAAAAGTACTGCTGCAAGAATTAGTGTATTTATCCCCTGTTTTAACTTTTCCAATAATTCTAAATTGATTTTCTAAAGCGTCCTTAATAGTTACTATAGATTCGTAATTCTTACCAGAGATATAACAAAGCATTTTATCAATATCAGAATATTTACTTTGATTAGAATAAGAAAGTGTAAAATTATCCCCATATAATTTAAGATCATAGCTATTCATATAATCCCCATGTTTTACATAAACAGGTGCTATTACTTTTCTATTAACCTTATATCTGTCATTAGTTTTCCAACCTTCAACAAACATTCTATTTTCACTATAATAATTTTCTGTAAGCATTTCGAAAACATCGATAATAGATTGTTCTAAAATAGACGAGCTATTTAAAACAAGCATATCGAATAAGTCTTTTACATTTTCTTTAGTAAAAGACATGCTGCTTTGTTGTTGTATAAATTGTTCAAAATTCTGTTGAATTTTAGAAGTCATATACCGTTGTAATCCAAGTTCTTTAATAACTATGCGCCACATTTTAGATTTAATCCTATTATTAAAAAAATTATATCTTTTAATATTTGAAAATTCTGGCTTATCAAAGTCTTTAGGCTTCTCGTGAGAAGAGTATAAAACAAAGTTTGTGTAATACTCCCATTTTTTTTGAGCTTCAATATATTCTAAATAAGCTTTTTTAGCCTGTTCAAATTGAAGCATCATATTACCGATTAAATCCTTTCTAGCGATTTCATTTTTTACAAAACTATCATCGAAAGTTACTTTTTCTGGTTCATAATCTGTAAAATCAAAATCAAAATTATTACTCTCTTTAGTAACAACAAGACGAACTAAAGCAACATTAACATCTGTTTTTCTTTCTGCATTACTAAAGACATTTCCTATAATTTCATAAGAACCATATTTATCAATTTTATCTAATAATAATTCTCTTTTTTTAGAATTAGGATTTAATAATGTTTCAGCATTTAACAAACAAACGATATCGGTTTTGTGTGCTATTTCAATAGCTTTTAATAAATGATCTACCCCGTTTTTAAAGGGTGGATTCATTAAAATAACATCAAAAAACATATCTTGCTCATAGGCTAAAAAGTCACTCCCTAAAACAGAAAAATCATTTTCTTTTAAAATAGATTGTAAATTTTTATCAATCTCAATAGCATTTAAATCGCAATTATTACGAACCGCATTATTGTATAAATCATTTTTTATAAAATTTAAAATATCCCCTTTACCACCGCTAGGGTCTAAAATAACTTTATCAGATAAATCAGAGCAAAAACATTCTTTATTACTGCCGTTAATACCTCCTTTCCATGTTTTCCCATTATAAGGCTTAACCATTAATTTAATAACGTTTTCGGGTGTTGGGTAAAATTGTTCTCCAAACATAAATTAAGCTTTTAAGGATTCAACTTGAGAGTTAGAAAATAGGTGAGCAATACCAAACATTTTGTATTCATCTTTTCCGCTTTCTTTATCTTCGTTTTTCTTTTCAACTTTTCTAGGTTTCGACCAAATAAAAAACGCTTTTTGTCCTGTCATTACTTTAAACCCTTTTTCTTTCCAACCTTTAAAAGTATTAAATTCATTATGTTGATTACTCTTATACATTTTATTTAAAATAACATCATTAACATTATTACCAGAATCGGGATCAAGCTCTAACATTAATTTAGCTGTAGTACTTAAGTCTTTTAAAATGTTCCTCTTTTGTTCCATTCCTTTAGCGGTAAAAATTGTTTGATAAAATTCCTCTTTAGTTAATTTCTTTTCTGTTACGATTTCCATATACTTTTTTTTGTAATTAAGTTATTAATTGTATGATTTAAGACCTTTCTCAATTTCTTGGATTTTACTTGCAATTTAAAAATGGGTAAAATGTTTATTGCATGAGTTTGAGCCTTTCAATGCTGTTATTAAAAATGGTAAAAGGGGAATAAGTCAAATTAAAAAGGAAGCGTATGCGACGTAGTAAATTACTTGTAATTTCAAGGAAGTAGATATCCTTTATAATTTGATGTTTGCCCGCCATTTTTACACATTTGCATTTGAAAAGGAACAGGGTTATGTAATAAATATTCCATTTTTAAATTGCAAGTAGAAGACAGTAGAAATAATTAAATAAGCTCGATAAATTCAGATGTTCTTTGCGTACAGGCAAAGAATCGTTTTTGGCTAAATTTTTGAATAAAAATTGAGACAAAGCGACACGGGAAGTGCAAAGAATTTATGCGTTCCATATTTTGTTTCTTTTTCAAAAGAAAGTATAGTGATAGGAAGTCTTCCTTTTTCCTACAAGAGTAAGAGTTCAATTAAATGGTCGTTTATTTAGACTTTAAATAAAAAACCATTTCATTAATAATATAAAGTATAAAGTTCCATATCAAATTAAAAGTTTAACTTTATACCATTAATTGAACTTTATATGATATTTGGATACGCACGTGTTTCTACAAAAGAACAAAACTTGGATTTACAATTATCTTCATTACTTAAATATGGAGTTGAAGAAAAAAACATTGTTAAAGATGTTGTTTCTGCAGCGGCATCTAAAAGGAAAAAATTAGACGATTTAATAAGTAAATTAAGAGAGGGCGACACTTTAATTGTATGGAAGCTAGATAGGTTAGCCAGAAGCTTAATACACTTTAATAAAGTAATGAATGATTTATCTGAAAGAGGAATTAAATTCAAAAGTATAACAGAACCCTTTATTGATACAACGGAAACTTCGGCACATTCAAGCTTTATAATAAACATCTTTGCAGCATTGGCAGAATTAGAGAGAGATATTATAATAGAACGTACAAAAGCTGGGTTAGAATCTGCAAGAAATCGAGGTTCTATATTAGGTGCTCCAAAAGGATTAAGTCCTGAAAATAAGAAAAAAGCAAAGCTTTGTGCTTATTACTTCAATGAGGGTGTATTAAAGGTTGATGATATATGTAAAACAGTTGGTATATCAAAAGGAACTTATTATACTTACTTAGAACATGAGGGGTTAAAAGCTAAAAAACGTCCATATAAAAAAAGTATATAAAAAGGGTGTAAATACTTTTTTATACTTTTAATTGTTTGTATATTAGCTACATATTAATAACCGATAACACAAATTCTAAATAAACGATGAAAACTCAAATAGAAAATTACTATATAATAGCTAAGAAACTAAAAAACGAATATCCTAAATTATCTGATTTTGAGATACTGTCTTTATCAATTCAGATAGAAAGAAATGAGATTTTAGAAAACGGATTAGCTGTCAGCTTTGATGATAAACACCCTTCCGCTCTTGAAGGTATTTCAAGAGCTTTAGGTTTTAAAAGCGGTCAATTAGATACAACAATAACTGATGCCATTATTGACTTAAATAATCCAAAAGTCTAAATAAGAGATAGTATTATGAGTAGGAAAAAATCTTTATATACAGCCGTTTGTCTTTTGAGAAATCAAGGATTTGAAATGAGTATGAAGTTGCATCAAGCTGAACAACAAAATAATTCAGAAGAGATAACAGATTGCAAAAATTATATAGAAGATATTGATTATTCGATAGCTTTTTTACTAGAACATCATAATAAACAAGAGTCTAAATAAACGATGGAAACTTTACAAAGTGAATTTCAAAACAAAGTACATATCTTTTTTAAAGAAAGATATATAGGTGAAATATTAGAATTAAATCCTGCTAGTCTAAATCGACATTATATAAAATTCAAACCTTTCTCAAGTGTTTGGTTTCAAAATTTCTCAAACAATATTGATATTGATAGTGTAGATTTTGATAAAAAAACTATTAGTGGATTCATCAGCAATTCAAGTGAACTAAAGTCTAATTAAAAGTTTAAAATAACGATCCTTAAACAATGAAAGTACTAGAAGAAAATTCAGATAAAATTGTAATTGAAATGTCAAAATTTGACTTCAATAATTTAAGAAATATTTTCTCTCACAACAAAAAATTTGTTGATGAA